>ENA-ORPK01000008-ORPK01000008.1-human-gut-metagenome-genome-assembly--contig:-NODE-8-length-193131-cov-13.323634_pt1 | contig 193131 bp, 210 predicted proteins | sample MGYA00242139_ERZ509068 | MGnify/ENA primary metagenome ERZ509068 (study PRJEB26280, sample SAMEA2338687) | human gut metagenome | biome: human gut; feature: human-associated habitat; material: faeces...
TCATAAAATGTTTCTTGTGCCATTCCTTCATAATCTGTTAATTCTTGTAAATTATTTAAAACTATTCCATTTGTACTTTCTGTTAATGTAAAATTTACTACTCCTGTTTTTATAATATGATTTTTATTTGTATTTATTGTATTTTCATATATTGCAAATGTTGTACCTATTACAATTGATGTTACTCCTAATAAAGTAAGTAACATTGCTATTTTTCTTTTTTTATTTTCTTTCATAATATCAACACCTTATTAACTTTATAAATCAATTATATAAAACACCCCCCCCAGTATGTCAATATTTTTGATGCTTTTTAACAAACTTTTTAAGGGTATTTTATTATAAAAAAAAGAACAGGGTTTTTCCTATTCTTCTTCAATTAATCCATAATCATTATTTTTTCTTCGATAAAGAACTGATATTTTACCATCTTTATCAATGTTTTTAAATACATAGAAATCATGTCCTAAAAGTTCCATTTGTAAAATTGCTTCTTCTTCATCCATTGGTTTTAATTCTACTTGTTTTCTTCTAACAATTTTATTTGCGTTTTCTTCATCTTTTTCATCAAAACTCATAAAGTCAAAGTCTATTCTACTTTTAACTTGTTTATTTTCAAGTCTTGTTTTATTTTTCCTTATTTGTCTTTCTAACTTATCAACTGCAGTATCTACAACTGCATAAAAGTCATCTCCTACTTCTTCTACTCTTAAAGTAAAATTCTTAAGAGGTATAGTTACTTCAAGTTTTTGTTTAATACCATTTATTTTAAATAATAAATTAGCATTAACATCACTATCTTTAACATATTTAGATAATCTTTCTAATTTCTCCTTTGCATAAGATTTCATTGCATCAGTTATTTCTAACTTTTCTCCACGAATATATATATTCATAACATCCCTCCCTATTTTTATTATATCAAAAAATTTGAAAAATAACTATTGTTATGATTCAAATTTTTTTGCGTTTATTATATTATATGTAAAGAATTATAAAATACTTTGTGTTTGTTTTTGTTTGTTTTATTTTTAATTAATTTTTAAATTATCCTCCTTTCACTATTAATATTAAACAAGTTTTGTGAAATCTATATGAAGATAATTTAAAATTTTTATTATTTTTTATTTTTTGTAAATACAACGTAAAACGTTGTACCTTTTCTAGATTTTGAAATAACCCCATATTTTAATTTATGTTTATCTAAAACATTTCTTACTATTGATAAGCCAAGCCCTGTTGATACGATATTCCTTTTATGTTTAATTTCTACTTTATAATATTTATCCCAAATATTATCAATATCTTTTTTATTTATACCCATTCCTGTATCTTTAACTTCAAAATAAATATAATTATTCTTTTCATAAAGATTAATAATTACTCTTTTATCTTTTCCTGTATAGTTAATTGCATTACCAATTAAATTATATATAACTTGTGATATTTTATTTTTATCAACTTTTGTATATAAATTATCTTCAATATTTACTTCAAAAATATAGTTTTCCATTTCTATTAAATAATTAAATCTATTAACTATTGTTTTTAAAAGTTCGCTTAAATTAATAACTTCTAAATTAAGTTCTTCAATATTTGATTCTAATTTAGATAAATTTACAATATCATTAACAAGAATATTTAATCTATCCGTTTCTTCTACAATTATGTTTAATTTTTCATCTTGTTTTTCTTTTGTCTGTGGTATATCTATCATCATTTCAGCATATGACTTTATCATTGTAAGTGGAGTTTTAAGATCATGTGATACATTAGATATTAACTCTCTTCTTAAGTCATCAGTTTTCTTTAATTCTGTTGTAACACTATTTAATGTTTTAGCTAAATTATCTACTTCAGTATATGAACCAGTTTCAAATTTAACATTATAATTTCCTTCCCCTAATTTTTTAGATTTTTCTTCTATTTTTTTAATTGGTTTTGTTAAATAATAAGACAAATAAATAGCTACGATTGATGAAATAATAATTAATGTTATAGTTATAAAAAGAAGTTCTGTTTTTAATACCCTTATTGCACTTTCAGTAGCTTCGACTGGCGTAGTTACTAATACTTTTATATTATCTGCATTTGTTAACTGATAACAAAACATATCTATATTAAATTTATTATTTTTAACTCTTGTTATTGTTTTATCTTCAATTAAATTAATATTAATAGGTAAAATTATTTGACTATATTTATTTTCATAATTATTCGAAGCATATAAAACTTTATTATTTGCTATTATATATATATTAGAAGAATATTTATATGAATAATCATCTATTACTTCTTGAATATTATCATCATATAATTTAGTCATAACTAAAGATGCAGTTAAAATAATTTCATCTTTTTTATTTGTTTCATAAAAATAAGCAAAAAATACTGTTTGTAAAAGCCATAGTAAAATAAATATAAAACAAGAAAAGATAATAAAAGTTAATAAAAGTTTAAACTTTAAGCTTTTCTTATCTATTCTTTTAAACAAGTTCGTTTTCTTCAAATTTATAACCTACCCCTCTTACTGTTACTATTAAAGTTTTATACTTCCCAAGAAGACTTCTTAATGTTTTTATATGTGTATCTATAGTCCTTTCTTCTCCTAAATAATCCATATTCCATACATTATTAAGTATTTGTTCTCTAGTTAAAACAATATTTTTATTTTTTATTAAATACAATAAAAGTTCATACTCTTTATTTGTTAGATTAATCTTCTTATCATCAACATAAACATTATGACCTAGTGTATCTATTTTTAAACCTAAATAACTTATTTCTTCATTCATAATTGTATTTCTTTTTAAATTAGCTTTAATTCTAGCGACAAGTTCTTTAGGACTAAATGGTTTTGTAACATAATCATCAATTCCAACATCAAAACCATAAAGCTTATCATATTCTTCACTTCTTGCTGATAACATTATGATAGGAACATTTGATTTTTTTCTTATTTCTTTTGCTACTGTAAAACCATCTATTTTAGGCATCATAATATCAAGTACTACTAAATCATAAGAAGATTCTTTGCAACAAGAAATCGCTTCTTCTCCATTACTAGCTTCAAAGCATAAAAATCCTTCAAACTCTAGATATTCTCTTATTACTTTTCTTATATTTTCTTCATCATCGACGATTAATATTTTTTGCATAAAATCACCTACTTACTAAATAGATTATATATATTGTTTGTGAAATCTATGTGTTAATTTAAAATAAATCAATTATTTCATCTAATTTTTTTATTACAATAAATTCATTAGGTTCAACTCCTAAAGAAAATTTAATAGGAATTCCTCCTTCTTTTTTCCATTCTCTTAAATTACCCGAATAATCATCAATTAATATAGCATCTTTTGTATGTATCATTTTTGTTTTAGATATCTCTTTAGGACAAGGAATTATTGTTATATCTTTAAAATATTTTCTTAAATAATTAATCTTTAAAACTGCCTCATTTATTGAATTAACATGTGTTAATATAGCTAAATTAAACTTATTACTTGCTATTATTTTTTTTATACAATTAATACTGTCATTTATTATAAAATCATCTTTTATTATATTTTCCCAATGGTAATTAACATAAAAATTTTTAATTTCTTCTTCAGTATAATTTTTACAAGTTTCTTTAAAATCTCTATATAAATATGTTATTGTATCTAAAATAACACCATCAAAATCAATATATAAATTCTTCATACTTATTTCCTCCTGTAAAAACATTTTAGTACACAAACAATTGTTTGTCAATACTCTTTTTTTATATTATATGAAAAAATAGGACAAAACTTGTCCTATTTAACTTCTCTTTTTACTCCAGTATAAACATAACCTTGTTTGATTAAAGCTTGATCATTACTTGAAGATGACCATAATGTACTTGTATAAGCGTCTTTTATTAATGTTCTTGTTTTTGTATGATATACAGGAATATAAGTAGCTACTTTTACATAACCTTCTAATTTATATTCAAGTCCATAAATTGGCACACTATATTCTTTAACATTGCATGTTGCTCTTAATTCATCTTCAGTTTTTGTAACAGCATTAGATGTTCTTGTATATACTTTATAACTATATACTGGTGTTGGTTTAATACTACAGTCTGAGCATAATTCAACTTTTACATTATCTAATACATATTTTGTATTAGCAGTATCACTAGGAATACTTGAAGCTCCTGTTACAGTTTTAACATAAGCATAACTTCCTGTTTCATAAGTTGTATTTGTAGCACTATCTCTATAATAAGTATATCCATCACATAAATATTGTTTATAATATCCAAGTAATTTTGTATAAGAATTTCTCCAAACAGGTTGGTTAAGGTCTTTTACATAAGCTTTAACAGCACCATTTTTTTCATTCCATACTAATTCTTGTTTACCCCATACAATATTATCACTATCTTTATATGTTTTATTATCAGACCAATTAGACCAGGCACTATATTCTGCTTCTACTTTCTTTTCATATTTATATTCATATTTTTTAACAACTGGTGTTGTTTTTTTAACTACTATACTACAAGTTGCTGTTTTACCATTTTCATCTTTTACATAACCATAAATTCTTGATGTTCCATTGTTGGTAACTACATAACTACTATTTGTATAATTAGTTGATGTTCCTATACCTGAAGCTACTACTTTACTTCCGTTTCCTCCAGATGTATTTCTAAACTTAATTACAACATTACTTACATAACTGTTAAGTGAATTATCATAATTACCACTTACAACCTTTAAAGAACATGAAGGATTTGTACTTGGTGTAGGAGTAGGTTTTTCTTCTTCTTTCTTTTCACATATAAAGTTCTTACAATAATCATAACATCCCATGTATACAATTATATAATCTTCTTCATTGCCACATGATAAGAATATTTTTAATTGATATTCTGTAGCCAATTTTGTTACTTCAACATAAGACTTTGTATCACTACATGTATTATTATTTTTATCAGTTAAAGGTAAAAGTAACTTCTTATCTAACATTTGTTTTAAAGTTAAAGTTATTTTATCCCCTTCTTTTTGAGGTAATCTTTCTAATGTGAAATATGATTCTGCCGCATCTTTCATTCTTTCAATATTATTATAAAATATTTGATTTGCAAGTGGACTTTCATTATTTCCATTATTATCATTACCATTGCCTTTAATTAACCACATTAAAAGTATAAATAATGCAATTGAAAGTATTACAATTAAAACTAATTTCAATGTTTTTAATATAGGCTTTTTTTCTTCTTCAACAGTATATTCATTATATTCGTTCATACATCATACCCCCTTATCTTGAACGAGTTGTTCCTTTTTCTAATGTATCATCTAAAAGCATATTTGCTTCTTGAAGCCATTTTTCATATTCTTCTTGACTAATATATTCTCCAGTAAATTCTACATCATTATAATCTAAATTAGGTTTTTGTTCTTCTTTAGGTGCTTGTGTAACATTTGTATTTGTATTTGTATTTGTATTTGTATTACTATTTTTTAAAGCATCATCAATTGCCTTATCATTATCCTTTTTAGCAGCTTCCATTGCTTTTCTTAGTTGTTCATTCATATTTTCTAATTCTTTTCTTACTTCAGGACTAGCATTACTTGGTATATCATAAAGTCCATCTTTATTAACACCTTTTTTAATAATTTCATCAATTGTTTCTTTTATTTTTTTGTTATAATCACTTTCTATTTGATCTGCTCTTTCTTGTTCACTCTTATTTTTATCATTTAATTCTTGATCAGCTTTATTTTCAGCATCTTTAACTTTGTCACTTCCAAAATCTTTAATTGCTTCATCTTTTGTTATAGTTTCAGTTTTTGTAGTAACTTTATCAATACCGTGATCTTTTAATAAATCATTATATGTATCTTTATTTCCCTTAGAAATAGGAGCTTCCCTTAATTCTAAATCTTCTTTTGTTAAAGTATTTGAATTAAATTTATTAACTAAATTATTAATTCTAGCTAAATAATTAACATTAATAACAAATTCTTTAAATCTTTCTAAAGAAGCACCATATATACTAGCTAAGCTTTCTTTTTCTGCTTTATTTAATTTACTATAATTGTTAGCATTAATATAATCTAAATAAGTAGCATTATTTGAAGAATATTTATTAAACGCTTTACTTACTTCATCTTTTTCAATTAATTCTTTAAAGTTTTCATATTCTTTTTTAGAATTACTGTTAATTAATAAAGAATTAATATCAACTTTTTCATTTGTTAAACCTTCATACTTAGTTACTTGTGTAACAAAATTAGTAATTTTTCTAGCCACTTCACTTGGATTTGTTATTTTTCCAAAAACATTTGCTATTTGTTCTTCAGTATAATTTTTATAATTAACAAACAAATAGAACAATCTAGTTTCTTCTTCTGTAATTTGTAATTTTAATGTTTTACTATTTGCTTTTTCATCACAAAGTTTATTAAAGTTTTTAGTAAAATCTGCAGTTACTTTTCTTATATTATCTTCATTTAAATCATCATTTGTTATTTTATTACTTTTAAAAATATTTTTTATTTTATCAAAATTTGTACCAATAATAACTCCACCAAAAATTGCTAAAGCAACTAATCCCCCAGCAATTAGGCTTTTTCCTTTTTTAGAAACTTTAACATTTTTAATAGGAGCAACTACTGGTGTTTCTTGAAATTCTTTTTCTGTTTCTTCTTGAACTTTCTTTTTCTTATCTTCAAGTTCTTTTTTAACTACTTTTTCTTCTTTTTTTGTATAATTAATTTCATCATTTTTTACTTTAGTAAAAATAGTTTGTGTATCAGAAGAATTTGTTTGATAATCCATATTTATCTCATTAAAAGCTTTTCTATGTTCTTCATAAAGAACTTTAATAGAGTCTACAGCAGGATAATCTGGATTTTCTCCAAGTGTATTAAACACTAATGCTAAATCTTTACATACTCCAACTGGTTTTGAAAAATAATATATCTTTCCATTATATTCAAGTCCCACTTGGTAAAGTTTACCTGATTTTAACTCTTCTTCTGTATATTCATCTGAATTTTTTAATACTTTTGTTATTTCTATTTTATTATTCATAAAACTTCCTCCTTAATAACTCAAAATTAACTCTCTTTGTTGAATGGCATTATTATAACATAAAGCTTTTCAAAAGTCAATTTAACTCTAATATAATTTTAATATTTTATATTGCAAAAGTCAATTTAACAAATAATATTTCTAAAGAAAAAGTTATTAACTCTTTTGTTAATAACTTTTAACTAATGGTTTTCTATTTTCTAATCTTAATTTATCTGCAATAGTTACAATAAATTCTGAATTAGTTGGCTTAGCTTTATCTATATCTACACTATGACCAAATATTTCTTCCATTAAATCCCAATCTCCTCTATTCCAACTTACTTCAATAGCATGTCTTATTGCCCTTTCCACCCTTGAAGTTGTTGTGCCAAACTTATCTGCTATTGCAGGATATAACTCTTTTGTAATTCCTCCGATTACTGCAGGCTTATCGTATATAATTGAAATACCTTCTCTTATATATTGATATCCTTTAATGTGAGATGGAACACCTAACTCATGCAATACATTTGTTATAGATATTTGCAAATTTTGATGTAACAAATCAATTGACTTTGGTTCATCGCTTACTTTTCCTACATCTAAAATTCTTTTTTCTAATTCTTCTAAATCAAATGGTTTTAAAATAAAATAATTTACACCAAGCTCAGATACTCTTCTTATCATATCTTGTGTATTATAAGAAGTTAAAACTATTACCTTTTTATTTAGAGCAAGTTCATTCATTTCCTCTAAAATACTTACTCCATCTTTTTTTGGCATAATTAAATCAAGTAACAAAACATCAATGTCATCAAATTTAGATTTTATTAAATTTAAACCATCCTCCCCATCATGCGCTTCATATACTACTTTAATTTTTGCGTTACTACTAAAATATTCTTTAATCATATTAACAAGTTCAATATTGTCATCAATTAAAGCAACTTTAAGTTTTTCCATATTATCTCCCTTCATATACTTCTAACGCAATTATAATTCTACTACAAAAAAAGATTAATTTCTATAGCTTTTTTTAACTATTTTTGTCGAAATCAATCTATTTTATCCATAATTTGTATTATTTTAGTACTTGATGAACTGTTCTTACCAATTAAATAACCATCTAAATCCTTTATCTTATTTAATTTTTCAATATTTAATTCATCAACACTTCCACCATATAAAACTTTAATATTACAATTATATTTCCTAAAAATATTATCTTTTATTAACTTTATTACCTCTTCAAGTTCACTCGTAGTAGGCAAAATACTTGTTCCAATAGAATACCCAGGTTCATACGCTATTACAATATCTTCTTTTACATCAACATCTTTAAAATATTCTTTTAACTGTTTTATTAAAACATCTCCTGTTTTCAAAAGCTCTTTTTCTTCTTTTGTTTCTCCCAAACATACAATAGGTATTATATTATTATTAATCGCATCTTTTATCTTTAAATTAATTAACTCATTCGATTCATGTAAATATTGTTTTCTTTCAAAATGTCCTACTAAAACATAATTAACACCCATTGATTTTAAACTTTTAGAAGTGTATTCTCCCGTTATATTTTTAATATAAACGTTTTGACTACCCAACTTAAAATCATACTTTCCTTTATAATAAGGAAGATAAATACTACTTGGACATATAATAACATCTAAATCTCTTCTTATATTATCTTTTATATTATTTATAAAATCTAACACTTCATTATATTCCATATAACTTTTCTGATTTAAAACTATTATTTTATTCATTATGCCACCCTTTCATAAGACTTTTTTAACTCTTCATTATATTTAGATAATACCAAATTATACTTTAAAGAAAGCTTACTCACCTTTAATTGATCTTTTACTGTAATATTATTTCTTTTACATATTTCTTTTAAATATTCCTCTGGCAAATTATTAAAATTACTTCCACTTCTAAGTAAAAAATTAATTTTATTATTAAGCTTAGAATCATTTTCATAAACTTTGTTTTTACATCTAATACTATAATTAAAAAATATTTGTTTTATATCATCATCATCTAATGAATAAGCTTTTATATATTCTAATAATAATGAAGTATCACTATTAACATAAAACGATATATTTATAAGATTAATTGTTTTTAATAATTCCTCGATATTCACTTTTATATCTTCTTTACAAGCTTTTTCTATTATTAATGAAGTCAAACTAAAATTTTCATTTAAATTACTTAAATATTCTTTTTCACTTACTTTCAATTTATCAAAAATATTTTTGTACAAATAATATGCTTTTGTATATAATGCTTTTACTTCTTCCGTTTTATATATTCTTTTAAGTTCATTTAATAGTTTTTCTTCATTTACTATATTATTTAAATATTTATATAAAATAATTACTTGTCTTGAAGATTTATTCTTGTATTTTTTGATAAAATAACTTGGTACTTCTTCTTTTATTATTTCTTTTTCTTGCTTAGGATTCCATACCATATCTATACTTTCAAGTTGTTTTATTTGACTTTCACTTAAAAATGTATAATTTCCTTGCTTTCTATAAGAATCTCTAAATTGTTTAAGATAATCCCCAACAGGATATGATTTATAAACTTGTTTTGTTGAAATATTTAAATTACCATATTCTTCATAATAAGCCTTTAATATTTCATATTTTTTATTAAATAATGATATAGATGATACCTTTTTTACATCAGACCAAAGCATATTAAGTTTATTTAACTTTTCTACTTGATCTTCAGGTAATTTATTATTTTTATAAGCTTCCCTAAAATTAGCAAGCCATTTACCAACAGGATAATTTTCATATATTTGTTTTTGTTTTATATTAATGTTACCATTTTGATTGTAATATTTTATTAATATTTCATATTTTTCTTCAAATTTTAAATTCTTTCTCATACTACTTCTCACTTATATATTCTAAACCAGGTTGATTTTTATTAGCAAGATATGAAAGTGAAGCTCCTCCCCCAGTTGAAATAAAACTAACCCTTTTATTATATCCTAAAATATTACAACAACTAACAATATCTCCACCACCTAAGATAACAGTTTCAATATTATCACAAACAAACTCTAAAATATTTTTAGTTCCTTCTTGATATTTACTAAATTCATATACTCCAAGAGGACCATTCCAAAATAAGGTTTTACAAGAAGATAATTCATCTTTAAATAGTTCAACTGATTTTTTACCTATATCCATTCCTATAAAAGAAGATGGAATATTCATAATAGAATAATTTTCAAGTTTTTCTTCATTATTAAAACTAAAAGCTCCATCTACATCAATTGGAAGAATTATTTTATCTTTATATTTATCAAGTAAATTAGAACAATATTCTAAAAGATGATTTTCTACCAAAGAGTTTCCAACATCTATATTTCTACTTTTTAAGAAAGTAAAACACATTGCTCCCCCGATAAATAATTTATCAACTTTATCTATTAAACTATTAATAACTTCAATTTTATCACTTACTTTAGCTCCACCCATAATAACACAAAAAGGTCTTGTTGGGTTATCAAGCATGTCTAAATGACTTAATTCTTTTTCCATTAAAAATCCTATACCAGATGGAAGTAATTTACTAATACCTACATTAGAAGCATGACATCTATGAATAAGTCCAAAAGCATCATTTATAAAAATATCTCCAAGACTTGCAAAATATTTAGATAATTCTTTGTCACAATTACTTTCTTTTTTATTATCTAAATCAAAATATCTTGTGTTTTGAAGAAGAATTCCTTTTTTATAAGGTGTAGCTTCGATTACTTTTTTAACATCTTCATCATATTCCACAAAAGTTATTTTATTATCTAAATAATAATTTAATCTATCACATACTATTTTTAAATTGTTTTTTTCTTTATCTTCTTCTGTTTTAACTTTACCTAAATGTGATAATATTACTACTTTTGCATTATGTTCTAATATATATTTAATCGTTTCTAAACTTTCTTTAATTCTTGTATCATCTACTATTATATTATCTTTTATAGTTACATTTAAATCACATCTTAATATAACTGTTTTAAAATCTAATGAAAAATCTCTTACCGTCTTTTTCATATTAACACCATCCTACAATAAACATTTTAACATTTTATTTCACTTTAGAAAAGGTTATTTTAAAATTTAATAAAAGAAAAAGACTTATTAAGTCTTAAATATTCATTAATTCATTATCTTTTTCTTTTATTATTAGTTCAACTTTTTTATTATATTCATTTACTACTTCTTGAATTTTTTCTTCAATATTTTTAGAAACATCTTCACTTAAACCATCTTTTTTAAGTTCATCCAATATATCTCTTCTTATATTTCTTATAGCTATTCTTCCATCTTCAGCATACTCTTTTGTTTGTTTAACAAGTTCTCTTCTTCTTTCTTCTGTCAAAGGCGGAATTGTTATAAATACACTTTCTCCATTATTATTTGGTGTTATACCAAGATTAGCTTCAAATATAGCTTTTTCTATCGCACCAAGAATACTTTTATCAAATGGTTTAATATTTATTTGTCTAGCTTCAGGAACTGATATTGTTGCAAGTTGTTTTATTTGCGTTGGCGTTCCATAATAAGAAACATAAACATTATCAAGCATATTAGGATTTGCCCTTCCTGCTCTTATTGTAGATAATCTTTCTTCCATATTTTCAATAGCTTTATTCATTTTTTCTTTTGTTAAAAATATATAATCTTTATTCATGTTTTTCTCCTTAAAATAATTTCTATAATAATTATACTAAAAAATTAAGAAAAAAAGCAATAATTTTACTTAATTTATTTAGAATATAAAAAATGTAGACAATTATATCTACACTTTATTATCCATTAATTTGGTTCATTACTTCAGTTGCAAAGTCATCATTTCTTTTTTCAATTCCTTCGCCTACTTCATATCTTACCATTTTAACAATAGAACAATTATTGTTTTTAGCATAATTTCCTACTGATAAAGATGGATCTTTAATAAATTCTTGTTCTACTAAACAAACTTCTTTAAAGAACTTTCTAATTCTTCCTTCAACCATTTTTTCTGCTATTTCAGCTGGTTTTCCTTCATTCATAGATTGTTCTTTAATAATTTCTCTTTCTTTATTTAATACATCTTCAGGAATATCGCTACTTACTAAATAACTTGGATTCATTGCTGCAACATGCATAGCAATATCTTTAGCTACTTCATGATTATTACCTTCGATAACTACAACAGAAGTTATTTTTCCTCCCATATGAGAATAAATACCAAATTCTTGACTTTCTGTTTTTGCTAATTTTTCAAATCTTCTAAAACTAATCTTTTCTCCAATTTTAGCAGTAAACGCTACAATTTTTTCTTCAATTGTTTCATTATCTACCACTAATTTATTAGCATCTTCCATTGTTTTTACTTCATTATTTAAAATAGCATTTGCTATAGTATTAATTAATGTTTTAAATTCTTCATTTCTTGCAACGAAATCTGTTTCACAGTTTACTTCAATAATAACTGCATTAGTATCATTAGAAACTGCTTCACTTAAACCTTCTGCTGCGATTCTTTCTGCTTTTTTTAAAGCTTTAGAAATACCTTTTTCGCGAAGCCAATTAATAGCTTCTTCAATATTTCCTTTTGTTTCATCAAGAGCTTTTTTACAATCAAGCATTCCAGCTCCTGTTTTTTCTCTTAGATTTTTTACATCTTGAGCAGTAAACATAACATTCCTCCTTAATTATTTTAAAGCTTCAACTAAATCTTGTTTTTTCATAGTGCTATAACCTTTAACACCTTTTTCTTTAGCCATTTCTTTAAGTTCAACTAAAGTTAAATCATTTAAACTTTTTTCAACTTTCTTTTCTACAGCTTCTTTAACTTTTTTAACTACTTCAACTTTTTTAGCTTTTATTTCTTTTTTTACTTCTTCTTGTTTTTCTTTAACTTCTTTTTTTACTTCATGATGTTTTTCTTCTAATTCTTTAACAACTTTCTTAGTTACTTCTTTTGTTAAAGCTTTAGTATCTTCAAGAAGTTCTTTCATATCTGTTTTTAAATTTTCTTTTGCATCTTCTGCACTAATATAATTAATTACTTCTTTACCATTAACTTCTGCAATAGCATTAGCTAAAGCACCAATTACTAATTTAACACTTCTAACAGCATCATCATTAGCAGGAATAACATAATCAACCATATCAGGATCACAATTTGTATCTACAATTCCAAATACTGGTATATTTAATTTTCTTGCTTCTTTAATTGCAGTTTCTTCAATTCTTGGATCTACAATTACTATTGCTTGTGGTAATTTTTTCATTTCTCTAATTCCACATAAATTACGATTTAATTTTTCATATTCTTTTTTAAGTTTAATTACTTCTTTTTTAGGTAATGCGTCAAATGTACCATCTTGTTCCATTTTTTCAATATCTTCAAGGAATTTTACTCTACTTCTAATTGTTTTAAAGTTAGTTAAAGTTCCTCCTAACCATCTTTCTGTAACATAGTACATTCCAGTTCTTTCAGCACTTTCTTGCATAGCTTCTTGAGCTTGTTTTTTAGTACCTACAAATAAAACTGTACCACCTTGTTCTACAATTTGTTTTAAAGCTTCATAAGCTTCTTCGATTAATTTTGATGTTTTTTGTAAATCTATTATATATATATCATCTCTTGATGTATATATATATTCTTTCATTTTTGGATTCCATCTTCTTCTTTGGTGTCCGAAATGAACACCTGCTTCTAATAAATAATTCATTGACACTACTGTCATGTTTTTTCCTCCTTCGTTTTTTCTTCTTCTAAATTCGAAATAATATCATCATTAAAGACACTTGATATTAAAATTCTTTAGAATGATTATTTTGTTTTTGTTTCTTTTTTAGCACTAGTTGTTGGTGCTTCTTTTTTTGTAGTTTCTTTTTTAACAGGTTTAACAACTACTTTACCTTCTTTTGCTACTTTTACTAAATTAGCAAATGCTTCTTTGTCATAAATAGCAAGTTCAGAAAGCATTTTTCTATTAACTTCTACTCCTGCTTTATTTAATCCATCGATAAATCTTGAATAACTAATTCCATTTTCTCTACATCCTGCATTAATTCTTGTTATCCATAATTTTCTAAAATCTCTTTTCTTTTGTTTACGATCACGGAATGCATATCTTTCTGAATGCATAACTTGTTCTTGTGCTGTTTTAAATAATCTATGTTTACTTCCAAAGTAACCTTTAGCTCTTTTTAAAACTTTTTTTCTTCTAGCACGTGTTGCTACACTATTTTTTACTCTTGTCATGTTTTTTCCTCCTTACTAAATATTAAATTACATTTTTAAATCTTTTGTAATCTGAGTTACTTAATTCTGTTTTACTTCTTTTATTTCTTTTTTGTGCTGGAGTTTTTCCACCAGTTTGGTGATTATTTCCTGCAACTTGTTTTGTTATACTACCACTTTGTCTTATATTTAACACTTTTCTAGTAGCTTTATGCGTTTTTAACTTGTTTTTTGCCATAATTTCCTCCTTATTATTTACTTGTGTTTGGTGCAAGTAACATAGTCATATTTCTACCTTCAAGTTTTGCTTTTTGCTCAACAATTGCAAAAGATTCAACACGCGAAGCAAATTTATTTAAAACTTCCTCTGCTAGCTCTGGATGTGCAATTTGTCTTCCTTTAAATCTTATAGATAACTTAACTTTATGTCCTTTTTCTAAATACTTTGATGCATTTCTAACTTTTGTATCAAAATCACCAACATCAATAACAGGTGAAAGACGATATTCTTTAAGTTCCATATTTGAAGCTTTTTGTTTTTTTAATGCTTCTTTTTGTTTTTTTGCTTTTTCATACTTGAATTTGTTATAATCCATAATTTTACAAACATTAGGTTCACTATTACTATTAATAAGCACTAAATCTAATCCTGCATAACTAGCTATAGTTAAAGCATCATTAATATTTTTAACTCCCATTTGTTCTCCATTTGGACCAATAACTAAAACTTGACTAACTTTAATTTGTTCGTTGCATAACAAATCATTACTATTTTTTGCGATACAAAACACCTCCACATATAATATAAAAAGAATGCGAAATGCATTCTATCCTTAAACCATAATAAAAATATAAGTATTTTTTTTGGCTTTTTACCTATAGCTACTTTAAGCATATCAGGTGGATTTATACATCTCTTTCCTTTTTTACAAGTTGTATTATACATTACATATTATGAAAAAGTCAATATTTTTTAACTATTTTATTGTATTTTTAATACGGTTTTGCTAAAATAACTCTACGAAAGAAGGATTTTATATGAAAATATTACAATTTTTCCTAAATCACTTACAAAAAGACTATACAAGTTTTAATCCTTATCATTATGAAACAGGAGATGTTATTTGGGCTAATATGCCACTTAATGATGAAGAGTTAAAGCATGTTTTAAAAGGTCATGAAAAAAGGCCTTATTTAATAATTAGTGTAAATAATGATGAAAAAAATTATATAGCATTAGAAGGTACAAGTTATAAAGGAAAGCTATTACCACATTCATATAAAATAGATAAATCTATTTATAATATAAATAAATCTTCAATATTTAAATATAAATTTGTTAAACTAAAAGATCAAAATATATTAAATTACTTTTTTAAATTAAAAGATAATGATATAGAAAATCTATTAACTAATATGATTAAAGATAAATATGTTAATCTAAATGATTTAAAAAGTACTGAAATCTATAAAAAATATAAAAATCTTCTTCTTAAGAAAGGAACAATAATAAAAACAAAAGAAGATAATTACTATCTAATAATTAAAAGTAAAAAAAATAAAATAACATTATTTGATGTATCATTTAATGACTTACATGAAGATAATAAACATTATAAATATAATAATTATCAAATTATATATGGAAATTTAAAAAATATTAATGATTTAGAAGAAATAGATGTTATAGATATTATTCCTGATAATATTGTTAATGCAATTATTAAAAACAATAATATTAATAATGAAGAAACAACAAAGGATAAAGAAATTGCTACACTTAAAGATTTTATTGTTTATAAGAAAAATTTTTATATTATTGAAGACAAATATGAAAATATATTAGTTTGTCGTAATTTAAATACAAACATAAAAAAATATATAAATTGTTATGAAGATTATACTATTATGAATAAAAATCCTCAACGAAAAAGAAGTTAATTTTGATTAACTTCTTTTATTTCATTTCAAACTTTCTTGTTAATTTTAAAACTTTTGTATCAAGTTCTTTTAATCTTTCCTCATCATCTTTGTTACTTAAAGCATCAATTATAATACTTGCCACTTCTTTAAACTCATCTTCTTTAAACCCTCTTGTAGTCATCGCAGGTGTTCCTATCCTTATACCACTTGTAATCATTGGTTTTTCAGGATCATTTGGAATTGTATTTTTATTACAAGTTATATGAATTTCATCAAGTATTTTTTCTGCTTCTTTACCAGTAACATTAAAACTAGATTTAACATCTACAAGTAAAAGATGATTATCTGTTCCATTTGAAACAAGTTTTACATTACTTTCTTTAAACTTTTCTTCCATTGCTTTAGCATTAGATATTATTTGCTTAGCATAAGTAGTAAACTCAGGCTGTAAAGCTTCATAAAAAGACTGAGCTTTAGCACCGATTACATGCATTAAAGGTCCTCCTTGAATACCAGGGAAAACTGTTTTATCTATTTTTTTAGCTAATTCTTCATCATTTGTTAAAATCATTCCTCCACGAGGGCCACGAAGAGTTTTATGCGTTGTTGTTGTTACAACATCAGCATAAGGAAATGGACTTGGATGAAGTTTTGCTGCTACTAGACCTGCAATATGGGCCATATCAACCATTAAATAAGCTCCACATTTATCAGCAACTTCTCTAAATTTTTTAAAATCAATTATTCTAGGATAAGCACTAGCTCCTGCTATTATCATTTTAGGTCTTTCTTCCATGGCTATTTTTTCTAAAGCATCATAATCAATTTTTTCACTAACAGGATCAACACTATAAGAAATAATATCATAATCTTGACCGCTAAAACTTAATTTATGTCCGTGAGTTAAATGCCCTCCATTAGATAAATCCATTCCTAAAACTTTATCACCATGGTTTAATAACGCACGATATACAGCCATATTAGCGCTACTACCACAATGAGGTTGAACATTAGCAAACTTACAATCAAATAATTTGCATGCATATTCTCTTGCAATATTTTCAAATATATCGACATATTGACATCCACCATAATATCTTTTTCCAGGATATCCTTCTGCATATTTATTTGTAAGAATACTTCCTTGTAATTTTAAAACATCTTTACTTACATAATTTTCACTTGCAATTAACTCAATATTATCTTTTTGTCTTTCTTTTTCTAATTCAAGTGCCTCTTCTAATCTTTTATCCATAAATTTCACCAACCTTTACCTTATTGTATCAACATTTATAAAAATATACTATAAAAATTTACATTTTTTACACAATTCATGAACTTTTTTATTATTTTTAAAACCCCTAATCATTTCAATACACAATTTATTATCTTTTAAAGATGAAATATCATCTTTAAATATATTGCCTAAATTTATTATACCTAAAGTATCTAAACAACATGGTATAATTGTACCATCTGCTAAAACTCCTATATGATCTATTAACCCATAACACTTACCATTTTCATTATAATAATTATTATTCATACTAGGCCATATAAATTCTTCTTCTTTATTTAAATAAATATTATCTTTTAATTTATTATTCTTTTTTAAACTATTTTTAGATAATGATGTATTATATTTTTCATTTAATTTATTTAATACTTTATCCACATTACTAGAATCAACCCATAATCTATAAGAAATAAATGTATTTTCTAAAGTATCCACTACTTCAAAAATATGATTTAAATAATCATCAAGAGAAATATTATATTTAGAATTATAACTATGAAGTGATATATTTAATTGTCTTATATTCTTATTATTTTTAATTTTTTCTATTAAATATCCATTTGTTGTAATATTAACTTTATAAGATAAACTTGCTAAATTAATAAATTCATTAATTTTAGGGTGCATAAGAGGTTCCCCAAGAACATGAAAATATAAATATTTAGTATGATTTTTTAATTTTTCTAAAATTATTTTAAATTCTTTTTCACTCATAAATTTAAGCTCTCTTTGATTTTTAATACAAAAATCACAACTTAAATTACAAGCATTTGTTATTTCAACATAAATTTTTTTATACATAATTCTTTTTAAAAAGAAGAAATTACTTTCTTCTTAATTTATATGCTTTGTAAACATTACATCCTAGTTCTGCTACAGTCATTTGACCTACTCCCCCAGGAACTGGTGTTATATAACTAGCTTTTTTGCTAACATTTTCAAAGTCAACATCTCCATATAATTTATTATCTACTCTATTCATACCAACATCTATTACTACCGCTCCAGGTTTTACCATATCTTCAGTTATAAGATCTTTTTTCCCTACTGCAACAACTAAAATATCAGCCATTGTTGTAAATTCTTTTAAATTAGATGTCTTTGAATGACAAATAGTAACTGTTGCATTATTATTAAGCATTAAACTTGCCATTGGTTTTCCTACCAAGTCACTTCTTCCTACCACGACAACATTCTTTCTTTCGATATCAATATTATAATATTTTAAAATATCTATTATTCCAAGTGGCGTACATGGTGTTAAACATTCAACATTGTGAGTAAGTCTTCCAGCATTAATATCATTTAAACCATCAACATCTTTTAAAGGATTTACTCTGTTTTGAATTAATTTAGAATTAAACTTTCTAGGAAGAGGCATTTGCACTAAAATTCCATCAACATTTGGATCTTCATTAAAAGTATCAATTAAATCTAAAACTTCTTTTTCACTTACATCTTCATCTAATTTTATATGATAAAAATCATAACCTACTTTTTCAGCCATTTTTTGTTTTTGATTTACATATACACAGCTAGCAGGATCTTCTCCTATTTGAATTACAACAAGTCCCAATTTTCTTTCTAAACTTTTTAATTCTTCCTTTAAGTTTTCTAATATTTCTAATTTTACTTTTTTACCATCTAAAAGTTCCATATAAATCATCCTTTCTTTTTTAAAATATTATAACTATAAAATAGAAAAAATGCAATTACAATTATTTAATCTCATTTATTGTTATTTCTTGTTCAACATTATCATAATTAGTTTCAACATTTAAAACTTTTGCGCTTAAATCTTTAGAAACTTCTATATCATATTTTATTAAATATAAAACATTTTCCCCATTTTTATATTTAAAAGCTATCGAAGTTGTTCCTTCTTTTAAAGGTTTTAACTTATAAATATATGTTTTTGTATTATCCTCATTTGTAATTTGTTCTTCTTTTTTTAATTCAAATGTTTTATCAATATTTCCTTGATATTCCCACTTATATGAAGAATCTTCTCCTTTTAATGTTATATTAATTTCATAATTTTTTTTATTTCCACATCCCACAAGAAGAAATAAACATAATAGAATAATTAAATATATTTTTTTCATAAATATCCTCCTTTTTATAATATTATTATATCATTTAATCATATATTTTAATATGAAAAAGATTATATTTATTTTAATTATATTGACAATTTTTGTTAATATCTATTTAATTTTTAGAAAAAGCAATGACTTATCAACAGTTTATGTTAATAATAATGGTAATTTTAATGAAAAAACTGATAATTATGATATAAAAATTAATTATCCTCTTACAGGATATAAAAAATTAAATGAAGAAATTACAAAAATTGTTAATAAGTATATGAAAGATTTTAAAAACAATTTACCTAATAAAGATATACAAGTTGATATGAAATATACTTTAATTATTGATTTCAAAGATTTTTATTATAACGATTATGTTTCTTTTGTTTTTTATATTGAATATTTTACTGGAGGTGCTCATCCTAATCACGAAATTGTTACAATTAATTATGATAAAAGAACCAATAGTTTTATTAAGATAAAAAACCTTTTAGAAAAAAATAAAGATATTTTAGATATATTCTCTAAAATATCAAGAATAAATTTAATAAATAATCCTAAAATAACTGTAACAAGTATGATGTATGAAGGAACCAAACCTATTAAAGATAATTTTAAAAACTTTGTTTTTACAAAGGATGGAATCTTATTATTGTTTAACTATTATCAAGTTGCTCCATATTCACAAGGAGAATTTCAAATAATTGTTCCTTACAGTTATATTAAGTAATATTTATTATAAATATATAAAAAGCAAACACTTTTCATATTTGCTTTTACTTTTTACATCACAATATTTTTATCTATGTTTTTGATTAGTTTGTTCTAATACTGATGCTTCCATTTCATTTGCTTTAGTTATTACACTAGCCATTTCAGTTGAAGTTAACATTGGCTTGTCTTTTAAAAATTTTGCTAATAAACTAGGTGTTAAATTTTCCATAGCTTGTAATCTAAGTTCCATAGCGTAATTATCATCCAATAATTTTCTTTGAAATTTTAAAGCTTTATCAACATTGTTATCAAAAGTTACTTCTTCTATTATCTTTCCATCTCTTAAAAATACTATCTTAAAATCAGACCAAGTACCACCATCTTGAACAGTAAACTTAGTTTTAGCTATTAAATTATCATTTATAGCAACTACATTTTCCTTACTTGAACCTAATATTGTACTTAAAGCACAAATTTTATAACATGCATCATAATAATTTAAATTCATATTCATTTTCAAAATCATTCCTTTCATTTGACTACATTATATCATATTTCATAGCAAAAGTAAATAAAAAAGCAGTAAATATCAATTTGATACGGATATAACAAAAATTTTCATCTGTTCGCTTGTTTTACGTATTTACTTATTATATAATTTTAACAGGAACATTTGATGTGAGTGTCGTCCTCCAATCTTGAGAAAGAAAGGAGGGATACAATGAAAAAAAGAACTTTTATAATAAAATTCTTTCGTCTTATTGCTATCATTTTATTACTCCTTACCTTATTGGTAATAGCAATAAAAATATGACACTCTTTCATCTCTGATTGAGTGTCAATACTAAGTATTTTTAGAGGCGACATTCACTTACAGAATTGAATGTTCCTCTTTTTTATTTTATGCAAGTTTTCTTGCTTACATACTAATAATAGCATAAATTATTAATAATGTCAAAAAGTCGTTTTTATTATTATCAAGCACTGCTTTTTATATCATCTTTTTAATTATATGACTTTTTTATAGAAAATATCACTTTTAAAATTATTCTTTAATTAAATTATACCCCATAGCAACAATAAATAAAAAGTACAAGATATAACAAATATTGTGCTTTTTATATGTAAACTTAAAAATTAGTAAATATCAATTTGGTGGAGTTGAGGGGAATTGAACCCCTGTCCATAAGTAAACAAATTTAGACTTCTACAAGTTTAGTTGATAATAAAGTTTCCTAATTAAAATAGTTACCAACAAACCTTATAATTAGTAAGTCTTATAAAATTCGAAGTAATCCTAAGACAAAACCACTTTATATCCTGCTAAAATGAGCCTCTAATATCTTCCACAGGAAAGAAAATAGAAGAAGCGCTTTCATTATACTATGCGAAAGCTAATTGATTTCTGTTTCCAGTTATTTTTATTTTGGATTTAAAGCATACCTACTACTTGCCATCTAAACCATTTTACAAATGTCGAACCCAAATCAACCCCAGGTAAATTATAATACAAAATGCTTTTTTTGTCTATACCTACTTGTTTTGAATTATTCTTTTAAATTTAATATTACTATTTTCAAGATATTTATCTAATAATTTACTTTTTTCTTTTGTTTCAACATATGCTGTTATTGCCAAAGTTTTTTTAAAGTCTTTCGTATAACCATCTGTTGTTAAGTTATTTATTTTATTTTCTATTAAAAACTCTCTTAATTCCATCATAGCTTCTTTATTATCTGATAAAATAACATTAACAAATAATCTATCTTTAGAAAATTTATTACTTATATATATTGCTAAATAAGTACCAAATCCACTTGCAATACTTATTATATACATAGTTAAATCTCCACCTTCAGTAACAGCATTAATTAACTTATAAAATATTACTTGTGAAATAGCAACTGAAAATCCTGCTAGAAAAGCTTTATTTTTTTGAATTAATAATGTTTTACTTGTAGATAATACATTATCTATAATTTTTATAATAAATACTGATATAAGATTTAATATATTCACTAAAATCCCTCCTTTTCAAAGTTCCAAGTTTAACATAGTAAAACAAAAAAATCAATAATTTTTTATTGATTTGCTCTTTCTCTTATAAATTTTACTGGTTCTTCAATAACTTTATTTAATAACTCATTATCTATATAATATTTTTCTTTTTTCATTTTTACTTTGTAATCAAGAATATCTCTTACTTTTTTTAATGTTTCTTTAGAATTTACATCATCCATATACACTTCAACATCTTTTATTTCTCCAAAATAATCCATATATCTTAAATTTTCATAATATATTTTAATTATATAAGTTGCCTTTTCAATGCTATAATCATGCTTTATTAATTCATAAGCTCCTCTTTTTGAAACTTCACTTATTTTTTCCATATATTTTTTGTTTTCATCTGCAAAAGGACTTATTCTTTGTTCTCCTTTTTCTATTATTTCACCATCTGTTATTATTTCTTGACTAAATCTATTAGCTTCGATTACTTTTTTATCAGTAAAATTTTTAATACGTGTAACTCCTTCGAGTGTTAATATTTCTTTATTCATAAATTTTCCCTCCTATTTCAATAGTACTAATAATTATTATATTTTTATTTATGTTAAAAGTTCATTATTTTTAACATTTTATATTAAATAATTTGTAGTACTTTCTTTTAATATCTTATTAAACAATTCATCTTTATAATATATTTTAAAATAAAAAAAGTATTATAAAACTTCTTGTAATTAGGTATTATATAATTAAATAACAAAAAAATCAATAACACTTTATTATATTATTGATTTTATAAAAATATTCTTTATTAAACTATATAATGTAAATTATTTAAAATTATACCTGTTCCTTCTGCTACACATACTAAGGGTTCATTTGCTATATATACAGGAACATTTAGTTTTTCTTGCATTAGTTCAGGAAGATTTTTAAGAAGAGCTCCTCCTCCAGTTAAAACAATGCCTTTTTCTATTATATCAGCAGAAAGTTCGGGTGGTGTTTGTTCTAAAACAATTTTTACCATATCTATTATTTTATTTATACTTGATGTTAGTGCTTCACAAACTTCATCACTTGATATTGTTATTGTTTTAGGAAGCCCTCCAACTAAATCACGACCTTTTACATCTAATTTTTCTTTTTTATTACCATTTTTAACTGTACCAATTTCTATTTTTATTTTTTCAGCAGTTTTTTCTCCAATTAAAAGCTTATATTTATTTTTAATATAATTTATTATTTCTTCATCAAAAGTATTACCTGCTGTTTTTATTGAAGAACTAGTTACAATATTTCCTAAAGAAAGTACTGCAATATCAGTTGTACCTCCTCCTATGTCAACAACCATATTACCAAAAGGTTTTGATATGTCAAGTCCTGCTCCAATTGCAGCAACTTTTGGTTCTTCTTCAATAAATACTTTTTTAGCTCCAATTCTTTCAGCAGCATCTTTAATTGCTGATTTTTCAACTTCTGTTATATTAGCAGGACAACATATTAAAATCCTTGGTTTAAACATGCTTCCTTTTATCTTAAGCTTACGAAGAATATAGTCAAGTAGCATCTCAGTTGTTTCAAAATCTGCAATAACCCCATCTTTCATTGGCTTAATAACTTTAATTTTACCCGGTGTTCTACCAAGCATATCAAAAGCTTCCTTACCAAAAGCAATAGGTCGTTTTGTTTCTTCATCTACAACAACAACACTTGGTTCACTAAGTACTATTCCTTGACCCTTAACATAAATTAAAATATTTACAGTTCCTAAATCAATTCCTATATCTTTATTAAACATATTTTAAAACTCTCCAACTGTTTTAGTATAATATTTTTCAGGATTAACATAAACACCATTTATAACAAGTTCAAAATGTAAATGATTTTTAAGTGCACTATTAATTTCATTAGTACCACTTGTACCAATAACATCTCCTTGTTTTATTTTATCATGTTCTTTAACAGCTACTTCTCCAAGACTTTGATATATGCTAATCAGCTTATCATTATGTCTAACTTTTACTGTCTTTCCAACTATATCATTATCTGTAACAGAAATAACTTCTCCTGATAAAATTGAAACTACTTTAAAAATATCTTCTTTTACATAATCAACCCCTATATTTTGCATATAAGTATTTTCATAATATATAATAGCATTTTCTTGTGTTTTTTCATCATTTAAATCATAATAATATTTACCTATTGTAACATTCTCATCATTATACGGTCTAATAATTGTATTATTTTCCTCATTTATCGTAGGAATAGCATAATCAAATAATACTTCATATGATACATATGTCAAATTATTGTCATCTTTATTTTCAACAACCTTTAATGATTCATTCAATAAAATTCCAAATAATGCAAATAAAACTACTAATAAAACATAAATACTTGGTATAACAAATGGTCTAAACTTTTTTCCAAACATAAAATCACCTCATTAAAAGTTTTACCAATTAATGAGGTTTTATACATTTTTTTAAATTGATGTAAATTCAAAAATAAAATTTGTTACTAAATATACTAATGCTGTTATTAATAAAAGATAGAATAATCTTGCTTGAAATACTTTATTTTTTTTAAAAATATTATTAATATTAATAGAATCAAGACCAATTATTACAAGAATTGTAACTACTAAATAAACAATTAATTTAACTTTCATTACTTTTCCTCATATTGTTTGATTTTTTCTATTCTTTCACTATAAACTGGATCATCAAGAGGTTTTTCTTTTAAAAATTTCATAACCATTTTTTTTGCTTTAAAAGGACATATATTACCACTTAGTGCTATAACATTAGCATCATTATGTTCTTTGGCAAGTTTAGCTTCTTTTACATTTGTTATTCTAGCACAATAAATTCCTTTTACTTTATTTGCCGCTATAGACATACCTATTCCTGTTCCACAAAATAATATTCCTATTTCAGCATCTTTATTTACAACTTTTTGACAAAGTGAAAAGCAATAATCTGGAAAATCTACTCTATCAAAGTTTTTAGTTCCAACATCAATTATTTCATAACCTTTTTCTTGTAAATAAACTTTCATTATTTCTTTTAGTTTATATCCTCTATGATCTGAACCTAAACATATTTTCATACATCTTCACCTCTTAATCTATTATACATTAAATAACAAAGAAAAAAAAGCATTAAGCTTTTTTAATTCCATATTTTTTATTAAATTTATCTACATTTCCTTTAACAGTAGTAGCATTTTGTTTTCCTGTATAAGCAGGATGACATTTAGAACAAACATCAATATGCATTTCATCTTTATTTGATTTTAAAGTAAATGTTTCTCCACAAGCACAAATAAACTTTGTATCTTTAAATTCTTTATGTATTCCTTTTTTCATTTTTTTATCCTTACCTTTCTATTCGCCATGAAAATTTCTTTTTCATAGTAATTAATTTCTTAAGTATTGTAACAAATATTTATTGCTTTGACAAGTGTTTTTATAACTTTTTATTATATTTCTCTTATTTCTATTTTTGCTCCAACAAGCGATAATTTTTCAACAATTCCTTCATATCCTCTTAAAATGTGTTCTACATCATTAATCGTTGTTGTCCCTTTTGCAATTAAACCTGCTACTATCATCGCAGCTCCACCTCTTAAATCTGTTGAAGCTACCATTTTACCTTCAAGTTGTGTTTTTCCTTTTATTTTTAACTCTTTCCCATCTACTTTTATATTAGCTCCCATTCTATTTAAATATGGTACATGCATAAATCTATTTTCATATATAGTTTCTTTTAAAATTGATGTACCTTTAGTTTGTGTTAAATAAACCGAAAAAGGTTGTTGTAAATCTGTTGGAAAACCTGGGAAATAATATGTTTCAACATCAACACTTTTTAAATCATTTGAAGATGAAGTTAAAACATAATCTCTTCCTATCTCAATATTAGCATTAGATTCAAGAAGTTTAGTAGTTAAAGCTTGTAAATGTTCTGGAATTATATTATCTATTTTTAAGTTTTCTCCAATTAAAGATCCTATTATTATATATGTCCCTGCTTCTATTCTATCCGGAATTACTTCAACATATCCTTTTTTTAATTTAGTTACTCCTTTAATTTTAATTGTATTTGTCCCTGCACCAGTTATTTTAGCACCCATACTATTTAATAAATCACAAACATTTTTGATTTCAGGTTCACATGCTGCATTAGTAATTGTTGTTGTTCCTTTAGCTTTAGTTGCTGCTAAAATTATATTAATTGTAGCTCCTACACTAGCTATTTCTAAATCTATTTTTGTTCCAATAAGTTTTTTGGCTTCAATCGTATATTTATCATTTTCTTCAATCACTGTTGCACCAAGTTTTTTAAATCCATCAAGATGAAGATTAATAGGTCTACTTCCAATATTACATCCACCCGGAAAATACATTTCCACTTTTTTATATTTACTTAATAATGCCCCCATAAAATAATAAGAAGCACGAAGCTTTCTTGAAATATCTTCTGGTATTTCTTTATTTGTCATATCTTTAGGATTAATTATAATCGATTCTGTAGCACGACTAAATTTAACATCCAAATATCTTAATATTTCTTCTAGTGAATTTATATCTGATATTTCTGGAACATTACAAATTGTTACATCTTCATCACTTAATATAGCGGCTGGTATAAGTGCAACAGCAGCATTTTTTGCTCCACTTATTCTTATTGTTCCAGTTAGTTTATTTTTGCCCTTTATTTTTATTTGTTTCATAAGTACTTCCTTTCAAAGTTAATATATGTTAGTTTTAGTTTTATGCCCCACATTAATCATATTATTTTTAATTCATTATGTCAACAAATAAAAAATCACTTTATAAGTGATTTAGTTATTAACAGTCGCAAATTCTTTTATAACACGAACATTTAATGCTTGAAGTCCTTTACCTGTTTCAATTAATTTGAATTCTACATAATCACCTTCTTTAAGTGATTTATAACCTTCAGCATCAATTGCAGAATAATGAACAAACACATCTTCATTTGGTTTATATTCAATGAAACCGAAACCTTTTTCATTGTTGAACCATTTTACAAAGCCTTTCATAATTACACCTCTTTTCTACTTATAATCTCTTGCGCGCAATACTATAATAACAAAAAATAAGGAAGTTTTTTTAAAAATTCCTTATTTTGTACTTATCAAACCCTGTTCGTCACATAACTCTTTTAGTTTCTTCTTTTTATCTCGTGAAAGATAAAAACACTTTTCATCATTATTAAATAAAAGATAATTTTTACTAGGATCAATCATTTTAACATTATCTAAATTAATTATCGCACTTTGATGTGTCCTAAAGAATCTTTCATCAAGTAAATCTTCAAGATCTGTTAAAGTTTTAGTAGTATACACAATATCTGTTTTAGTATGAATTATGCTTTTTTTACTATTTCTTTCCTTTTCAATATATAAAATATCTTCATACGCCAAATTATATATTTGACTATCAAATATAACAGTTAAGATCTTCTTTCTTGTTAATGTTGCGTTATAAATATATCTAACATCATACTTTAATCTACTAAATTCATCTTCTTTTAATAAATCTATCATAAAACTGTTTTCCTTTTTAACTTTTTCATAACTTAAAACACCATTTTTATCAATAATAACAATAAAAGAAAAATACATTTTATATTCATTTCTAATAGTTTCTATTACTTCTAAACTGTTTACTTCATCATCATTATCTATTATAAAAACACTTGATGTATTTTTAAGACTACAATAACTTTTAAAGCTTTTATCATTATTATTAAAAATACAATATCTATAACAAATATCATGTCCCATCATTTCTTTATCTATAATTTGTTTATACCCCTTAATATTCTCTTCCTTACTACTAACTATAACATATCTTATCATAATATGATTTCCTTTCTAAAGTTCTAATAAGAAATTAAAAATAGTTTAACACTATTTTAAAAGTTTTTTAAATGCTTCTTTATGAAAATTATTAATACTTCTAACCGAATAATGCTTTTGTGGTTTTCCATATTTATCAAATTCCATATAATCCGCTATATAATTTAAGCTTTGTTTGTGCCAATAAATTCTAACAATTATCTCTGTTTCATAACCAATTAACTTCTTCGATTCACATAATTCCATTATTTTTTCTTCACTTGAGGGGAATATAATTGTTCCTATATTTAGTCTTTTTGGCATTTCACCTCATCCTTTACTACAATATAATGCATATATGCTGCCATTAAACAGCCTAATATTATACATAAAAATACACTAATATATATACTTGGAACTAACGCTGTAATTATAAAAAATGAAGTCCAAGTAAATGTGGTACACATTACTGTAGAATGTAAGTGAAACGTTTCTCCCAAAAAACTCCTTGTGAAGAAAAATCCAATAAGGAAAAATGCAAGTTCCGGAAAAGCATCATTAAATACTGCAATGACTACAACTCCTATTGTTTGTATAAGTTGAATTGGTACAGTTATTCCATAGAAAATTATATTTTCTATAAGTTGCCTCGTTTTATCCGCATTGGCAACTGCAAAATTTTCTATATTTGCCGTATCCGCAAACCAAATCCCATCTTTATGCCTTCTTTTCTTTTTTTCATTATCTTTAATTTCATTAATTTCTATTTTTTTATTTTCTTTTTCATCCAAAACAAACCACCTTCTTTCATAGAATTTAATTGGCCCTTAATATTAAATTTTACTTTAAATAGCTAAACTATTTAATAATCTTTGCTGCAAGTTTTTTAGCAAAGCTTTCTTCCTTCTCAAATGAAGGCCACCACCATTGACTTATTGGACCACCTTTCATTAATTATTCTCCTTTCTTATTCTTTTTTTTATTTTTTATTATAACTTCTTTAACAAGAATAATTATAAACATAAATATAAAATAATCAAAAGATGTCAATAACTTATTTAGTCCATTTATATTAGCAAAATCTATAAATCTTGCTTTATATAGATAACATACAAATTGAACAAATGCATTTATACCATAGCCAATCAAACCATATAAGATATATTTTTTATTTTTGTTTGAATACAAATAACTAAATATTAAAACAAAACATAATATAAAAATATTTACAAATATCGGGTTAGTAGTTTCTGTTAGAATAATGTCTAATAGTAAATATAATAATGAATACTTAAATATCTTATTAAAATATTTAATTGGAAATACCAAAAATATCATTGCATAAAAATTTAATAAAACCATAACACACGAAAGTATGAATTCAACTATTTCACTAACATTAACTTTTGATAAATTATCAACTGTTAACTTATAAAATGGTAACCAAATACTTTCTAGCATTATATTTGTCATTACTATAAAAGCCATGACCACAAATAAACAAATCACTAATTTAGCAAACTTCTCACTAACTCCTAACCATTTACAAAACTCTTTCATATACATCACTCCTTCATTATACAACACATTTAAAAATTTTATGCGCAAAGGAAACGCAAATTTCATTTTTTTAGCATTTTTTAGCGTTTTTTGGTAATTTTTGCCATAAAATTTCAAAATTATTGTACCATAAGCCCAAAAAAAATAAATAGAGTTAACTATTTATTATCTTTTTTTGATTCTTTTTTATCTTTTTTATCTTTTTTATCTGCGACTATACTTGTTTTTGTTACTAGCCAAATTATTAATACAAGTATAGCTAAATAAATATACTTGCCTAAAACTTTATCATTTAAAAAATAAATTATTGATGCAATGGCAAAAAGTAAATTCATAGCATAAATTGCTAAAACTGTATTTCTATGACTTAAACCAAGTTTTAATAATTGATGATGTAAGTGACTTTTATCAGGTAAATATATAGGTTGATGTTTTATTGCTCTTCTTATTATAGCAAATAATGTATCAAGTATTGGAATACCTAATATTAATATTGGTACAAAAAATGATACCATAGTAGCAGTTTTAAATCCTAAAAGCGATATAGTAGCTATCATAAACCCTTGAAACATACTTCCTGAATCTCCTGAAAATATAGTTGCAGGATAAAAATTATGATATAAAAAGCCTAAAGTTGATCCTAACATTATAAATGCTAAAGTTATATGTAATGAGTTTAAATTAGAACTCATAAAAGCAATTACTCCAATTGTTAAATAAAATATCGAACATGTTCCACTTGATAAACCGTCTAATCCATCAATTAAATTAATTATATTTATACAAGCTAAAACAAATATAATTGTAAGAGGATAAGTAAATATTCCAAAGTTAACATATATTCCAAATATTGTTATTTCATTTAACAAAATATTTCCATAAAAAATTATTACACATGCTGCTAAAATTTGTCCGATTAACTTTGTTTTAGCTTCCAAAGGTTTTATATCATCAATAACCCCTGTTAAAACTATTATAAAACTACCTATTAATATTGAATTCATTTGTATACTTTGAACTCCAAATAACATATAACCAAATAAAAAACCTAAAAATATTCCTAAACCTCCAAGTCTTGGCATAGGTTTAGTATGAACTTTCCTTGCATCTGGCATATCCATTGCTCCAATATGTCTTGCTATTTTTTTAACATAAAAAGTTATGCATAATGTAAATAGAAAACATGTTAAGACAATTAATAATATATGACTTGTATTGTTTAAATTTAGCATAAAATCACCTGTAATAAGTATACCACGGTTAATAAATTATGTAAAATAAAAACATTTAGTCTTATGATTAAATGTTTTATTTATGATAACTTTCGTTATTTATTATTTTAAATCCACGATAAATTTGTTCTAATAATATTATTCTAAATAATTGGTGAGGAAAAGTTAATTTAGAAAAAGATATTTTTTTATTAGTAAGTTTTTTTATTTCATCACTTAAACCATTAGAAGATCCAATTAAGAAAGTTATATTACTGTTTGTAGTTAATTCTTTTTCTAAAAATTTAGAAAATTCTACACTTGTATATTCAGTTCCTAATATATCTAAAATAACTAAATTATCTTTTTCTTTAATATGATTTAAAATATTATCTTTTTCTTTTTGTAAACAAGATTTTATATCATCATCTTTTTCATCATTTAATTCAATTATTTCTAATTTTGTATACTTATTTAATCTTTTTTTATATTCTTCAATAGCCAAGTTAAAATAGTTTTCTTTTATTTTTCCTAAACATATTATTTTTATCATCTTATACCTCAATTGTTTCTAAACTTTCATCTTGTTTAGCAATATATGTTTTCTTTATATTAAAATTATTTTTTTCTAACATTTTATTTAATTCAAAACTTGCAAGTTCTTTTGTATTATTTTCTTCACTTAAGTGAGCTAATACAATATATTTTGTTTTATTTCCAATTAAAGCGCTTAAGTATCTTGAACAATCCTTATTAGATAAATGTCCTTTATCGCTTAATATTCTTTGTTGTAAGAAAAATGGGTATTTACCATTCATAAGAAGTTTTACATCATGGTTACTTTCTATTATGTACATATCTTTATTAACAATAGTTGTTAATATTTTTTTATTTATATAACCTGTATCTGTTATATATACTAACTCTTTATTATTTTCTTTTATTTTAATTCCAATACAATCGCTATCATGAGAAAGATTAAAATATGATACTTCTAAATCATCTAAAATATATGGTTTATCAAAATATGTAATATCACATATATTTTTTTCTATAACCTCTTCATTTCTCGTAAATACAGTAGGTTTAAATTCTTTATAAACTGATTTTAACCCTTTAATATGATCGATATGAGCATGAGTTATAAAAAGTAAATCTATATTTATATCTTTATTTAATCTTTTTTTTATTTCTTTACTTGATATACCTGCATCAATTAAAATATTTTTAGATTTTGTTTCAACAAGTGTAGAGTTACCTTTAGAACCACTTGATATTACAGTTACTTTCATCTATATAAAGTTAATGGATCAAATACTTGGTTATTATATTTAGCTTGAAAGTGAAGGTGACATCCAAAGGAATACCCTGTATCACCCATTAGACCAATAACCTGTCCCATTTCTATTCCTTGTCCTTTTTTTACATAAAGTTTTGACATATGTGCATATAAAGTTTTATAACCATTATTATGATCTATTTCTACATAATTACCTAAGCTTGTATGATATCTTGATGCTATTACTGTTCCATCATTCGCAGCATATATTGGCGAGTTACATCCAAGCCCTGCGATATCAATTGCACTATGATATCTATAATATCCAAGTCCATTATCATGTCCGAAATAAGTTGTTATTACATAACCTGATTTTGTTGGCCAAATCCAAATACCTGTATTACCTATAACAAACTGTGTTCTACTTCCTGTTTTAACAATACGATTTATTGGAGCTTTTGTTTCTACAGTGCTAATATTTACAACATCAAGTATTTTTCCATTTTCTTTTTTAATACTTCTTGTTACAAGTTCTTCCCCTGGAACACCATTTTGAACTATATTTGTATATCCAACATAATAATTAGAATCTTCAACAACTTCTGTTTTATATTCTTTTTCTTGTAAAACTTGTTCTTTTGTTTCTTCTACTAAAGTAATAATAGGTTTTATTGTATCCACAACTACTTCTTTTCCAGCATATAAAAGTGTATTTTCACTATTTATATCTTTATTAGCAATTAAAAATTCATTAACACTTAATTTATTATTATCTGCTATAGTACTAACAGTATCTCCTGATTTAACAATATATTTTTTCAAATTATCAGTTGTTCCAAAAAGTAAATAATTAGCAAGTTCTTTACTATTTGTAAAAATATTTTCATTAACTGAAATATAATCTTTTTTTATTGTTATTTTATCTTTTAAATAAATGCTTGAAATTATTTTACCTTCTTTTCCTTCTTCAACTTGTTTTTGCTTATCTAATTTATAATTTTCATAATCCTCTTCACTAATAAAAGTTTTTACTGTTTGATCAACAGCATCATCTAAAACTTTTTTATCTAAAAGATAAATATAATTAGTAATTTCTTCTTCTTTTTTATCTTCTTGCTGTTCATCAAGAATTATTTTTTTAGTTGATATTGTTACTTTATAACCTTCAATTGTAAAGGGTTCTTTATCTTTTAAAACATCATATATATCTTCTTCTTTTTTAATATTATTACTATATGTTGTTTCTTTTTGTATTTCTAACCCCTTAGGAATATATACTTTATCAACATTATATTGTAATTTTATTTTCTCTTGTTCTTTATCAATTAGCTTTTCAAGATTTTTTTTAGAATTAATTAATCCAATTGATTTACCTTCCAAATATACACGATAAACCTCATGTGCTTCATAATATTTATTTGAAAAATTATTTAATTTAACTCCTAAAAAACTAATCACAATAGCTACTAATATTGTTAATATTAAACTAGTTTTTTTCAAATTTTTCACCTTCTTTATTCTTTAGTATCATTTTTATAATTTAAAAATGATGTTGTATTTTTCTTAAATAGTACTTCTGCAGTACCTATTCTACCACTTCTGTTTTTCCTTATAATTATTTCTGTTTTACTCATATTATCATCTATTTTAGATTCTGGATGATAGTAATCATCACGATAAATAAATGCTACAATGTCAGCATCTTGTTCGATTGAACCTGATTCTCTTAAATCGCTTAAAATAGGTCTTTTGTCTTCACGAAGTTCTGGTGTTCTCGAAAGTTGAGCTAAACATAAAATAGGAACATGAAGTTCAAGCGCAAGAGTTTTTAATGATCTTGAAATTTCTGATACTTCTTGTTGTCTATTTCCAGCATATCTATTAGCTCCCCCGATTAATGTTAAGTAATCTATTACAATCATACCTAAATTATTATCTAAACTTGCTATTCTTCTTGATTTAGCACGAATATCTCCAATTGACACCCCTGCTGAATCATCTATATATATATTTAATTCCCCAAGCTGACTAATTGCTTCATTAACCCTTTTCCAATCATCATTTTGTAAATTACCATTTTGGAGTTTAGATGACTCAATTTGACCTATTGAACTTATCATACGCATAACTATTTGTTCCGCAGGCATTTCAAGAGTAAATATTATTACTGATTTTCCTGAATTAATCGCTGCATTTGTTGCAAAATTTAATCCAAGAGCAGTTTTTCCCATTGCAGGACGAGCCGCTAAAATAATAAGTTCATTTTTATGAAAACCATTTGTTATTTTATCCACTTCATAATATCCTGAAGATAAACCACTTATTTTACCTTTATTTTCTGCTAAAGTTTCAAGTTGTTTTTGAACTGAAGTTAATACTTCAGGCATAGATCTAAATTCAGTTGATTTTCTATTTTTTATTACATTTAAAATTTTACTTTCAGCTTCATCAAGTGTTTCATTAACACTTGTTTTATTGTTATAACCTAGTGTAACTATTTCTGTAGCTTTTTCAATTAAATTTCTTAAAATACTTTTATCTTCTACTATTTGAATGTAATAATCAACATTTCCTGCTGTAGGGGTTAACTCCATTATTTCAGTTAAATATTCTACTCCTCCAACTTCATTTAATATTTTTCTATTTTTTAATTCATCTGATACAGTAGTAATATCAATAGCTATATTTTTAGAGTATAAATCTTTAATACAATCAAATATTTTACCATGTTTATCTAAGAAAAAGCTTTCACTACTTAAACTTTCAGTAGCTTTTTGAAGAGCATACTTTGATAAAAACATTGACCCAATAACAGATTGTTCTGCCTCAATATTATTAGGTATTTCTTTGTTCATGACTTCACTTCCTAACTGTTTATTTTGTTAATTCAATATTTATAATAGCGTTTATATCTTTATATAAATTTATACAAACCTTATGATATCCAAGTGATGTTAAAGGACTATCTAACATAATTTGATTTTTAGATATGTCATACTTTTCATCTAATTTTTCTTTTATTTGTTTAATAGATACACTACCAAATACTTTATCATTTTCTCCTGTTTTTACTTTAAACTTATATATTTCTTTTTCCAAATTTTCTTTTAATTTATTTGCTTTATTTCTATTTTCTTCATCTAGCTTTTTTTCGTTATTTAAACTTCTTTTTAATTCACTTAAACTTTTTTCATTTTTCATAACAGCATAACCATTTTTAATTAAAAAGTTTTTAGCATAACCATCTTTTACTTCTTTTATTTCGCCTTTTTTTCCTTGATTTTTTAAATCTTTAATAAAAATAACTTCCATATTTCCTCCCTATTTTAATATCTCAATTAATTCTTTTTTAACCTCTTTAATATTTTTCCCTTTTATATTACAAGCAGCTTCATATTCATTACCTCCACCGCCTAATTTAGTAAGTATTTCTCCTACATTAACTTTATTTAAATTACGACCACTTATACCTACTACATCTTTTTCTAAATATGCAATAACAAATGATGAAGAAATATTATTAAATAATAAAAGTGTATCTGCTATTTTAGCTAAATCTTCTCTTCTATAAAGTTCTTTTTCAACTCCACATGCAATTGCAATATTATTTTTAATAATTACATTTGTTAACATTTTTTGTCTAGTAATAAATTTATTTAAATCTTGTTTAAGTAAATATTGTACTTCAATTGTAGAACCCCCTTTATTAAGTAAAAAATATGAGTTATAAAATGTTTTTTTTGTTGATTTTAATATAAAATTATTGGTATCAAGTACTATTCCTGATAATATTACCGTTGCTTCTTTTGGAGTTAAATTTATTTTAAAACTTCTTAAAAGTTCAGTTATTATTTCACATGTACTTGAATAATTAGTATCATTAAATAAATTATTTATATTTAATGTTTCCTCTGTTATATTATGATGATCTATTACTATTATTTGATTAAATTTATCTAAAACATCTTTACAAGATAATAATTTACCTTTATTAGTATCTACAACCACTAAAAGCGACTTATTAAAGTCTTTAACTTCTTTTTCAATATAATTTTTATTATTTAACTTGTTAATAGCATTATTAACACTTAATTCTATTTCATTATCATTTATAATAAAAGTATACTTTTTATTAAACTTTTCTACTATTTTAGATATTCCTACCATTGCACCATATGCATCTAAATCTATATAATTATGTCCTATTATATAAACATGATTACAAGATAATATTTCTTTTTTTAATGTTTTTTTTAGTTCTTTTATTTTCATAATAAACCTCACTTGTTAATATTATACTACATTTATTTAAAGATGTCATTTTCTAAATAAAAAATACTTTAATTTTATTTTTCTTTTGGCTTAGCTAAAAGTTTATTAATTATTAAAAAAGTATTGCATGTTAAACATTTGTTTGTTATAGTAATAACTAGACATATCTAATACGCGTTATTGTACTCTCCTTACTCTAAAGTAAAGGAGGTGATTTTATGACAAAAAGAGAAAACTCTTTATTTGTTATAATTATCTTTCTATTTATTTTAATATTTATTATATTATTTAAATAAAAAAGTACACTAACGCTTCGTATGAAGTATTAGTGTACAAAACCAAATTTTTTTTGGAGAGTACCTAAACATCGAATTTAGATATGTCCATTTTATTTTATGAAGTTTCCCTCATCTATATACATAATAACATAAATATATGATTTTTACAATAATTTATATACTGATAACAAAAAAAGTTATTAACTTTTTTGTTAATAACAATTATTTTGTATATGGTAATAATGCGATAGCACGTGCTCTTTTAATTTGAGCTGCGATATATCTTTGATGTTTAGCGCAAGCTCCAGTAACACGTCTTGGTAGTATTTTACCTTTATCATTTATATATTTTTTTAGTATATCTACATCTTTATAATCAAAAGTTTTTCCAGTACATAAATAACATACTTTTTTCTTTTTTCTATAAAATTCTGCCATAATTATCCTCCTTTTTAGAATGGTAAGTCATTATCTTCAACTTTAATTTCTTCACCGAAATCTTTAAATGGATCATCTTTTAAATCACTTGTAGGAACATCCATTTCAGGTGAAAAACTATATGGATTTACATCATTATAACTATTAGATGATGCTGTTTGTCTTCTTTCAGCAGCAGCTTTTGTATCTAAAAATTGAATGTTATCCGCTACTACTTCAGTAATATATCTTTTTTGACCGTTTTGATCATCATAAGTTCTTGTTTGAATTTTTCCATCAATAGCTACTTGACTTCCTTGTTTTACATAATTTTTAACATTTTCTGCTTGTTTTCTCCAAACAACAATGTTAATAAAATCAGCTTCTCTTTCTCCCGCAGCATTAGCGTAATTTCTATTTACTGCAATTGAAAAAGTCGCTACAGGAATATTCGTTCCAGTATATCTAAGTTCTGGATCTCTAACTAATCTTCCTATTAAAAATACCTTATTCATAAATTACCTCTTATTAATTTTCTTGTTTAATTATTAAATGACGAATAACATTTTCATTAACATTTGCAATACGATTAAATTCTGCAACTGTTTCTTTGTTTGCTTCTACTACTAATAGAAAATAATAACCTTTTTTATAACCTTCTATTTCGTAAGCAAGTTCTTTTTGACCCATTTCTTTTGATGAAAGTATTTTACCTTTTGATTTAGTAACTACATTTTGCATATCTTCATAAACTTTCTTTATTGAAGCTTCATCAAGTGTAGGTCTAACAATAAACATTAATTCATAATTATTCATGTTTCTTACACCTCCTTTTGGACTATGTCTTCTTTTTTTAAGAAGAAAGGAGCAATTAATACTCACTCGGCTTGTATTATACCAAATAATTATATGATTTTTCAAGTACTTTATGAAAAAAATACCAATTTTACTTGATATTTCTTAATCTTTCTATCCTATTAGCTATACTTGGATGTGTACTAAATATTGAATCTTTTTCTTTTTTCTTTTTAAATGGATCACTTATATATAATGATGAGCATGTTTCATTTGCTGTTTTTAATACATTTGTATCATCACTTATTTTTTGAAGTGCCTTTATTAATCCTTCATTATTTCTTGTTAATGATACTGCCGTTGCATCTGCTAAATACTCCCTATTTCTTGAAATCATTAAATTTAAAAGATTAGCAAATATTGGCGATAATATTATAAAAATTAACCCTACAAGCATAAGCACTGGATTACTATCATCATCATCATTATTATTTCTATAAAAACCATGTCTAAAAAAATCTGCTAGAATACTTACTAAACCTACCATTACAATAGCAACTGTAGATAATAATATATCATAGTTTTTAATATGTGAAAGTTCGTGTGCTAAAACACCTTCAATTTCATTCTTATCTAATTTTTCTATCAACGCAGTTGTTACACAAATAACACTATTTTTAGGGTTTCTTCCTGTAGCAAATGCATTTAAAGCATTACTTTCAATAACATACAACTTTGGAAGTGGTAAATTTGCTGCGATACAAAGTCCTTCGAGTATTTCATTAAGCTGTAAAAATTCAGTTTTTGTTGCCACTCTTGCCCCATTTAATGATAAAACCATTTTATCACATGTAAAATATGATATTAAAGAAGAAATAAGTGCTAAAATAAATGCTATTATTATTGCTATATAAGAATCTTCAAATAACCACAGTGAAATAAAATAAATAAGTGCTGCGATAAAACAAGCAAATACTACTATTATAAAAAATGTCTTTACTTTATTTTTAGATATACTTTCAAACATCATAAGCTTATTTTCCCTAGCTCTTTATCTTTTTCTTCTATTTTAAAATATTCTTTTTTATCATGTTTTAACAATTTAGCAAACATATTTGTTGGAAACATCATAATAGCAGTGTTATATTTTTGCACGCAATCATTATAAAATTGTCTTGCAAATGCTATTTTATCTTCTGTACCTACAAGTTCAACCTGTAAATTTTGAAATAATTTATTTGCTTTTAAATCAGGATAATTTTCTGCAACAGCAAATAAAGACTTAACACTACTACTTATTTTATCTTCTTCTTTTGCTAAAGAAGACATATTTTGTACTTTGTTTCTTTCGTTTACCACTTTAATTAAAGTTTCACTTTCATGTTTAGCATATCCTTTTGTTACTTCAACTAAATTTGGTATTAAATCTATTCTTCTTTTTAATTGATTATCTATATTACTCCATGCATTATTACATCTATTACTTAATTTTACTAAATAATTATAGATTAAAAAAAGAATTAAAAGTAATACAACAACGACAATTATAACTATTTTAAACTCCATAAACCACCCTCCTAAATATTAAAAATTATTTATATATTTTAATATTGATAATGTTACAACAACTACTATTGCTATTAAAGCAAGTACTGCTGCGATTATTAATGTATTAGAAAATGCTCCCTTATCAAGTGAAGATGTTCCACCATAATAGTATTCTACTTGATTCCCAGGTTCATCTTTATTATCAACAAGCGTCTTAGGCATATTATCCATTGTAAGTACTCTTGTCATACCTTTACTTTGTTCCTGTTGTTGACCTACATTTTCATTTGTAAAAAAATAAGAATTATCAACTGGATTATTTTCTACAACCGGTTTCACATCTCTAGTAATATTTTCTTTTAATTCATTTAATACATCTTCATAAGTATCTAATACTTGTTGTTCACCATCTTTAAACATTTTTTACACCCTCTTTTATTCTTTTATTTGTATCTTTCATTAATATTTTATATATTTTTTCATATTGTTCATCTGTTAAATTATATTCACTAAATGCTTTTTCGACATCTTTTTTAATTTTACCAGTAAAATTTTCATCATAATAAGTACTAAAAGATAAATCATAATTCATATTTCTAAAAACTTTAATAAAATAATCTCTTAACCACTCTGGTACTTTTTCCATATACATATCAAAATTTTCTAAAACCTCAATATCACTTGGTATACTTGTTCCATTTGGATTATAATACCAACCTAAAATCATAAGAGCAAATGATACTGTTTTGTGTTCTTTGCTAGATTTTCTTTCTGCCATTAAACTAATTCCTGTATTAAAATTAGCAATTGTTTTATCTAAATAACTATCTGTTCCAAATAAATCATTAGAAAGAATTATTTCTCCTGTATCAATATTTATTTTAATATCATCAATATTTATTTTTATTAAATTTCTTTCTTCCTTTTCAATTGTTTCAACAACCTTTTTCATTAAACGACAAAAAGTCTTTGCTTTAACATCATCACTTAGACTATCTCTATTATTAATATAATCCCTTAAAGACAAAACATTATTCATACTTTTCACCTGCTTAGTACCCTATCATAAAGATTATATCACATAACTTCATTATTCAAAACATATTTTTTAAAATTTCTTCTTGTTTTTACTAAAATATTATCAACTTTCTTTTTAGACATATCTAAAATATCCCCAATTACTTGATAACTATAACCATTTAATTTTAATTCAAAGACAATTGCTTCTTCAAATTCAAGGTCATTAATAAAATTTCTTATAAAACTAATATATTCTTTTTCTTCTAATTCATCATACGGCGTTTTACAATATGCAATATATTTTGTTGGCAAAGAATCAATATTAACATAATCAATTAATGGTTTATTATTTTTACAATTCATTTGCTTTAAATATGCTAATACACTTTTTTCTATGCAACGATATAAATAAGTTGAAAAAAGAACACTTTTTGTTTCATCATAAGTTTCAATAGCTTTACAAAAACCTAATCTACATTCTTGTAACATATCATCCATTTCATATTTATATTTGTATTTATTGGAAAATTTAATCATTAATGGTTTGTATTTGTTAAAAAGCATATCAAATGCTTCTTCATTATCTTCCCTTATTAAATATATTAATTCATTATCATTTTCTTTATAATCCACAAAAACCTCCTTAGTTACTTCTTTGCCTTACAACCTCATATATAAATATTCCTGCTGCTACTGAAGCATTAAGACTATTTATTTTTCCTATCATTGGAATTGACACGATAAAATCCGCCGATTTTTTTACAAGCTCACTTACCCCTTTACCTTCATTTCCTATAATTATACATGTTGATGTTTTGTAATCTTCATTAGTATAATTTGTTCCATCCATGGATGAAGCATAAATCCAATACCCTTTTTCTTTTAAATAATTAATTGTTTGAACTAAATTCGTAACCATACATATTTTAACATTAACTGCTGCGCCACTACTAGTTTTCATAACCGTAGAATTAACACTTACACTTCTATCTTTTGGAATAATTATACCATCAACTCCTGCTGCTTCACATGTCCTTATAATCGCACCAAAATTATGTGTATCTTCCAAATGATCGAGTATAACTATAAAACCATTTTCATTTATTATTTCATCTATATCAGCATATTCATATTCTAAAGCTTCGATAACAATACCTTGATGATTTCCTTCACATAAATCATCAAGTTCATATTTTGTTAAAAATATAGGTTTTATTTTTAATTTTTCTATAAGATCAGTAATTACTCTATCTTTAAAATTTCTTTCTAAATATACTCTTTTTATATTTTTTTCTTGTTTTAATATTTCTTCACAACTATTTTTTCCATATACTAACATAATATTACCTCTTTTATTTTCTCTATATAATCAAATATTTCTTTTATTCTATCATATTTATTATTCATATATAAATAACCAAAAACACTTTCTAACGCTGTTGCATGTTTATATGTTAAAATATCACAGTTTTTAGGTTTAGAATGCGTTTTTGTATTTCTTGCTCTTTTTATTATTTCTATTTCATAAGTAGTGAAAAAATCATTATTAAGAAGTTCTTTTAAAAATAAAGCTTGATTTTTAGCACTTACGTAATTTAAAGCTTCTTTTTGTAAATCATTAACTTTTATAAAACCTTTATCAATTAAATATTTTCTAACTAAAACCTCATATATTGCATCTCCAATGTATGCTAAAACTAAAGAATTATATTCCATGACTAACTTATTTCCTTTTTAAGATTTATTATACTGTAAACAATTCCTGAAAGTTTATTTAATCTATAAACATTTAAGATTACTCTTATATTTTCTAGTTCTTTTTTATTTGCTAATTTTTCCTCTTTAATTAATTCATAAGTTGAAGAAGCATTTTTTACTTCAAATATTAAACTTATAACTTCAATTATAAAAATAAGTAATAAAACTGTTACTCCAATATAAAATAGTTGTTTCCAAATTAAAGTACCAATAATTGTAGAAAGTATACCAAAAATAGAACCAAAGTAAATAATTTTATCAAAAATATTGTAAAGTTTAGGTATAGTTTTATCTTTTTCTAACACATATCCACTTATAAATGCAGCCTTTACTGCATAAAATATACTTTCACCATTAAAAGTTTTACTATCAAGTCTTACAACATTATGTTCAACATCATATTCATTCGTAACTGTACTTTTCTTTTCTACAATATATATATTATCTATATCATTTTTATCCAATATATATTTAACAACATCAAAACCACTTAACCTCTTTGTTAAATAAGTATTTCTAAAACTTTTAGAAATTTTTTCTATATATAAGTATGTTGCAATTGATACCGTACTTATTACTGCTAATATTATATAATAAATCATAAACTTTCCTTTCTATAGATTTATAATTTCATATGTTGTATTGTCTTTTGTATCTATTAATCTTATATTTTTATTTAATAATTCTTCCCTAATTTTATCTGCTAGAAGATAATCTTTATTTTCTTTAGCTTTTTTTCTTTCTTCAATTTTATCTAAAATATATTTTTCATCAATCTCAAGTTTTATTTCTTCCTTTTTTAATAAATCAAGCCCTAAAACTTTATCAAATGACTTTATTATTTCTTTTTTTGTCTTATCATTTAAGTTTTTATCTTTTAACACTTCATATACTAATGTTAACATTAAAGATGTATTTAAATCATTATTAATCGCATCTTTAAATTTTTCTTCATAAACCTTTACTTGATTATCTATAATATTTCCATCATCTTTTAATGATAAAACTTTGTTTTTTAATTTCATATATGTATTTTGTGCTTGATTTAAAGCATCATATGAAAAAGTTAATTGTTTTCTATAATGACTTCCTAAACAGAAATATCTATATGCAAGCGGTAAATATTTTTTACTTTCAAGAAAAGATAAAGTTAAAAAATCTCCCTTACTTTTACTCATTTTACCAGTTTCATCATTTAAATATTCTCCATGAACCCAATAATTACACCATTTATGACCGAAGTAAGCTTCACTTTGGGCTATTTCATTAGTGTGATGTGGAAAAATTAAATCTACTCCTCCACAATGTAAATCTAAATATTCTCCTAAATAAAGATTTGCAAGTGTTGAACATTCAATATGCCATCCAGGATAACCAACTCCCCATGGACTATTCCATTTTTGTTCTTGATCTTCAAACTTGCTTTTTGTAAACCATAAAACAAAATCATAAGGATTTTTCTTATATAAATCATGAGTTACATCATCTCTTACTGCAATTTTTTGATTTTCTTCAGTTCTTCCTGATAGTTGATAATAATTAGGCATTTTAGATATATCAAAATATATGTTTCCACCAGCTTGATAAGCATACCCTTTTTCTAGTAACGTTTCAATTACTTTTATATAATCATTTATATGAGAAGTTGCTTTTTCAATTATTTCCGGTTTTTTAATATTTAATTTAGCTAAATCTTCTAGAAACTTTTTAGTATAAAATTCTGCTATTTCTTGCGCTGTTTTTCCTTCTTTTTTAGCACTATTACTCATTTTGTCTTCACCAATATCAGCATCATGCACAATATGACCAACATCTGTTATATTCATCACTCTTTTTACATTATATCCAAGATAATTAAGACCTCTTTCTAAAAAATCTTCAAATAAATAAGTTCTTAAATTTCCTATATGAGCATAATTATAAACAGTTGGCCCACATGTATACATTGTAACATTCTTATCATTATGTGGAATAAATTCTTCAACTTTTTTAGTTAATGTATTATATATTCTCATAAAACACCTCCATTTAATTTTATTGAATAAACTCTTTTTATATGGCATTATTATATCACAACAAAAAAAACATGTCCATAAAAGACATGATAAAATTTATCTTACCTCTGTTTTTAAGGACATTATTTTTATATTATTATTTCCTTCGATTATTTTATCTATAAGTTTACTTTCCAAATAATCATTTATTACTTTTTTTACCTTTCTAGCACCATATATTTCATATTCACATAAATTTTTAATATCATCAAACGCTTTTTTACTTAAAGTAAACTTTATGTTTTTTTCTTTATAAAACTCTCTTATATTATTAAGCTCTTTGTTTATAATCTTATCAATAACTTCTTCAGTAATTGAATTAAAATATATTGTTTTATTAATTCTATTTAAAAAAGGTATACCAAAATAAGATTTCAAAGAAAAAGAATAATCATTTTCTTTATGGTTAAAACCAACATGTTTTTGATCACTTCCAACATTTGATGTCATTATTATAATAGTATTATCAAATCTTATTATATTTCCTTTAGAATCTTTAACTTTCCCTTCATCTAATATTTGTAAAAATAAATCAAGAATATTAGAACTACATTTTTCTATTTCATCAAGTAAAATAACTGAATATGGTTTATTTCTAATTTCTTCGAAAATATTTTTATTATCATTATATCCAACATATCCTGCTGGACTACCAATTAATTTACTTATTGAATGAGCTTCTTTATATTCACTCATATCTAATCTAATAAAATTATCTTTACCATATAAAAGATTAGCATATTCTTTAGCAAGATATGTTTTTCCTACGCCACTTTTACCTACAAAAAGAATAGAATAAGGAAGATTATTATTTTTATACCCATATCTTATTTTTTTAGTTATTTCATATAAACTATTAATCGCATCATCTTGACCTATTATTTTCTTATTTAAAAGTGTAATTATATTTTTTATTGAAGAAGTTTTATTACCTTCATAAATAGGTATTTTAGTTTTTTGTTCAACAACTTCTTTTACATCTTTAAGAGTAACAGTTTTCAAATAAGATTTATTGATATTTTTAAGTTCCAATTCATTAAGTTTTGATTCAAGCATCATTTCTTTTTGTTTATATAAAAAAGCATCACTAAATTTATTGTTTACAATAGATGTATTTTTTAAATTTTTAGTTATATTAAGTTCATTATTTATATTTTCATACTCTTTATATTTTTTAGTATTACTTGTAGATACTTTAGAGCATACTTCATCTAATATATCAATAGCTTTATCAGGGAATTTCCTATCATAAATATATTTTTCAGAATAATATACTATTTTTTCTACAATATCATTAGAAATTTTTACATTATGATATTTTTCGTAAATTGATGTTAATTTATTTAAAATATTAATTGTCGTTTTAATACTAGGTTCTTTTATTTCTATTTTTTGAAATCTTCTATCTAAAGCTTTATCTTTTTCAATAAATTCTTTATACTCATCAGTTGTTGTAGCACCGATTATTTTTATTTTACCTCTTGCTAAAGCAGGTTTTAAAATATTTGAAGCATCAATCGCTCCTTCTGCACCACCTGCTCCCACTAAAGTATGGATTTCATCAATAAATAAGATTATTTCATTTGTATTTTCAAGTTCGTTTATTATCTTCCCAAGACGTTCTTCAAACTCTCCACGATATTTTGTACCTGCGACTAAATTAGACATCGAAACACTTATTATTTTTTTATTTTTTAAAGTAGGCACTTTATTTTCTACAATTAACTTAGCAAGACCTTCCACAACTGCTGTTTTACCAACTCCTGCTTCTCCAATTAAAATTGGATTATTTTTTGTCCTTCTTGATAATATCTCAATAAGACGTTTTATTTCATCGTCCCGATCTACAACAGGATCTAATTCTCCTTCTTTAGCACGCAAGGTTAAATCAACACCATAACTTTCAACAAGTAATTTTTCTTTAGAACTCTTTTTTAAAGGACTAACATAAAAATCCTCATATAACTCATCTATATTTATGTTCATTCCAAGCATTATTCTAATAGCAACACCTTCTCCTTCTTCTAAAATTCCAAGAAGTAAATCCTCACATGTTGCATATTCTTTATTGTTTTCTTCTACATTATAATTAACCGTTTCAAGGATATTTCTTAAAAGTGGTGTATATAAATAAAAATCATTACTTTCTTTTCCAATACCTACTATTTTAATAAGTTCATTTTTAAATATATCATAAGTAATTCCATGATTTTTTAATTTATCTTTAATACTTTTTTCTCCATATTTTAAAAGTGATAATAATAAATGTTCACTTCCTATATAAGGATGTTTAAGCCCAATCATCTCTTGCTTCATATTAACCAATACTTTTTTAGCTTGTTCTTCATATTTTGAAAACATATTTACGCCTCCCATTAATATTCTATGTATATAATGAAAATAAATTTGATTTTTTAAACAACAAATTATTACAAAAAGAAAAGAAAATATTAAAAAATAAATAAATTATTTTCTAGATATCTTCTTTTTTATAATAAATTCTTTTTCTTATATTTCCTACTATTATATTACATATTATTATCACTCATATAAGAAATTAGTCTTACCATTTGACTAGAATATCCGAGTTCATTATCATACCATGCCACTACTTTAACAAGCGTTTTATCATCTTTTTCCAATATATCTGTTAATAAGCCATCCACTAAAGCTCCACAAGGACATCCAATAACATCACTTGATACAATTGGATCTTCCGTATAGTTAAGCGTTTCATTTACTTTTTCTTTAAAAATACGATTAATTTCTTCTTTTGTTACTTTTTTAGATAATTCTAATGTTAAATCAATAACAGATCCATCTCCTACAGGAACTCTCATTGCTGAACCACTTAATCTACCTTCAAGCGAAGGAATTACTTTACCAATTGCACTAGCAGCACCTGTTTCTGTTGGAATAATATTTAAAGCAGCTGCCCTTCCTCTTCTTGATTCAATTCCTTTTTTATGTGAAACATCAAGTATTACTTGATCGTTTGTATATGCATGAATAGTAGTCATAAAACCCATCACAACTTTAAATTCATCATCTAAAACCTTTAATACTGGCGCCAAACAGTTAGTAGTACAACTAGCAGCACTAATTATTAAATCATCTTTATTTAAAATATTTTCATTTACATTATATACAATAGTTTTAACATTGCCTTTGCATGGGGCACTTACTATTACTTTTCTTGCTCCTGCTTCAATATGCTTCAAAGCAAGTTCTTCTTTAGTAAATTTACCAGTACATTCCAAAACATAATCAACTTCTAATTCTTTCCATGGTAACATCGCAGGATCAAGTTCCTTAAAAACTTTTACCTTTTTATTATTTATCAATAAATAATCTTCATCATAACTTATAACATAATTATTTTTTCTATGTACTGAATCATATTTTAATAAATAAGCCAACTCTTTTGCACTTGTTAGGTCATTTATTGCTACAACTTCAACATTATCTACTTCTTCAAGTAAACTAAATACTATCCTTCCTATTCTTCCAAATCCATTAATTGCTACTTTCATAATTATATTTCCTTTCTTTATTCAAAATAACTTCCCCCGATAAATTCTCTTAATATTGATTCTTTTGGTATATTTTCTGTAGGAACCACTAAAAACATATTTAAAAATCTAAGTAATCTTCTTGCTTCTTCATAATATGGTGAATTAATATCTATATTATAAAGAAGTGGTTCAGCATATTGTCTTAATGCTCCAATTTCATATATTAAAGCACTGTTAACAACAAAATCTGCTTCTTCTTGATATGGAAAAATATATTTTTCTTCACCATCTCTTACTCTACTCCATGTTTTTATTGTATATTCTGCAGAATAACCTCTTGTTCTGTTATCTCTTACCATTCTTCTAAGTAATCTATTATCACTTGTAGATACCATATTATAATTATCCACATTTAAATCTGTTAAAGGAGAAACATAAACTTTAAATTTATTTTCCTTTGGAATAGATTTTGTAAGTTCTTCATTTAAACAATGAAGTCCTTCGATTATTATTATATCATTATCATTTAACTTTAAACTTTTGTTAAACTCTGGGATACCAGTTTTAAAATTAAACGTAGGAATTATTACTTCTTCGTTATTTAATAATTTTTTTAATTGATTATTAAATAAATCTATATCTATTGCTCTAAGAGATTCAAAATCATAATCACCATTTGGTAACTTTGGTGTTTCTTCTCTTGGTAAAAAATAATCATCTAATGATATAGGTTTAGGATTTAAACCAAAAGTATTTAAAAACATTGATAACTTTCTTGAAGTTGTTGTTTTTCCAGATGAAGAAGGTCCGGCGATTAAAACAACTTTAACACGTGAACTTTGTTCTGCAATTTGTCTCGCCAAATCAAGAAGTTCATTATTGGCAATAACTTCATTTAATGTAATAATATCATTAATTTTACCTTCTGCTATTATTCTATTAATATCACTAGATGTAAATATATTTAACTTTTTAGCACTTTTATAATTCTTATTAAATGCTTCCGTTATTTTTTTATGTTCGACATAAGATGGTATTTCACCATTTAAAGTTGGATATTGTAATACAAACTCATTATTTCCTAAATATTTTAAAGTAAAAGATTTAAAAACTCTTGTATTGATAGGCATTTGTGAATAAAAATAACCATACATATTATTTAACTTATATAATGTTACATAATTAGAAGTTGTATAATAATAATTATTGGCAACAGAAGTATTAGTAGTTTGTTTAAAATAATTAATTGCTTCTTTTCTTTTTACTATACATTTTTTAATTGGTAAATTCAAATTAACAAGTTCAATCATTTTATTCTTTATTTCTTCTAATTTTTCTTCAGTTAAATCAAATAAACATCTAATTCTTACTCCTTTATCAATCGAATGACATACTTTAAAAGAATAATTGTATCCATAAAGTTCTTTAATAGCACACATAAGTAAAAATATTAAACCTTTAACATATATTCTTGAACCTGTTCTTGAACTACAGTCAATAAAGGATAAACTACAATCTTTTTCAAGGACTTTATTTAATTCAACAAGTCTATTATCAACATAAGAAATAAGTATTGGATATTTATAATTAATACTAAATTGTCTACTAACTTCTTCAATTGTTGTACCTTTTTTATATACGTAAGTTTTATCATTAATCTTAACATTTACAAAATCCATATTATCACCTTTTATCCTTTCTATTTTATTTTATCACATATTGTAAGAATTTAGTACGAATATTTTTAAACTTTTTGCTTATTTTATTAATGGAGGCGATTTTTATTAATATAATACCTACAGTAATTGAAAAAGAAGGACAAAACGAAAGATGTTATGACATATATTCAAGACTTTTAAAAGATAGAATTATTATTTTAAACGGAGAAATAAATGATAACTTAGCCAATAGTATTGTGGCACAGTTATTATTTTTAGACAGTGAAAACCATGAAGATATTAGTCTTTATATTAATTCACCAGGTGGTGTTATAACAAGTGGTATGGCTATATATGATACGATGAATTTTATTAAAAGTGATGTTTCTACAATTTGTATAGGAATAGCTGCTTCCATGGCTGCATTTATTTTATCAAGTGGAAAAAAAGGCAAAAGATATGCTCTTCCTAACGCTGAAGTTATGATTCATCAACCACTAGGTGGAGCACAAGGTCAAGCAACTGAAATAAAAATAGCAGCAGAACATATTTTAAAATTAAAAGATAAATTAAATACCATATTAGCTAAAAATACTAATAGACCATTAGAAAAAATTCAAAATGATACAGAAAGAGATTACTTTTTAACTAGTAACGATGCTTTAGAATATGGTATTATTGATAAAATTATTGAAACAAAGTAAAAGTTCACATAAATTAGTGAACTTTTATATTTAAATTATTGTAAATATTGTAATTACAATTAATGAAATAATTACTAATCCTACAAACAACTTCCAAATAGTTTTTAACCATTCTTTATAACTTGTTTCAGTTAATTGTAATGTAGAAAGTAATAAAACACTTGTAGGTGCAACTAGCATAACTGCACTATATAAACTTACAAATAAAATACTTAAAGCTTGTTTAAAACTAACTTGTCCGATACTTCCTTGTAAGAATTGTAACACATATTGTGGATAATAATAAATATCTACATAAAGTGGACTTCCTAAAACTGTGAAAGTTCCATAAGTAAGAGTATTAAATGTTGGAGTTATTCCAATAAGTTTTTCTCCTACTGTTAAATAAATTGGATATGAACTTACAATTACAAGTAAAGCATAACTCATAACTACTAAAACTCCAATTGGTAAATATTTTTTTACCCCAACAATAGTTTTTTCAACAATAGCATTTACCTTAACCTTATAGATTAGACAAAGTATTAATGCAAAAATAATTAATGTTGTTGAATAATGAATATACTTTTCTGGACCAAACCATGTACCAAATACAGTAAATCCTCCAAACAATTTCTTTAATATTGGAAAATTAAAAATTGTAAAATTATTTATCCAAGTATTAATATTATCAAATACAGCAACACCAAAAGCTTCTTTGAAGTTTAATGTTCCAAGTATAAATACTAATAAAACTAAACCTAAGATTAAATAAATAGGCCATACTTTTTTACATCCTTTATACTTTATTTCGCTAGAAATACTAGAAATTAAAACATCTACTTCTTTTACTTCATCTTTTAATTTTCCTTTAATTTCTTCTTTTTTAGCTTTTATATCTTTTTTCTTATCCTTAGTTTTACTTTCTTTTATTTGTAATGGAAGTAAAATTAATAATAATAATAAAGTTAAAGCTAGAACAAATAGAATTAATTTTACAATTATTCCATCTTTTAAAGTTAGTCCTAAAATACTATTAACTACTCCATACATTGTATAAGAATAAGTAGAACCAAACATACCTACAATAGTAGCACCTAAAACAGATGTAAGTGCAGTCATTTTACTAAATCCCATTACTAATAATAAAGATATTAAGAATGGAAAGAAAGCAAATGTTGCCACTTCTAATCCTGCTACTGAAGATACAATAGCAATAACTACAGTTATAATAGCTAACCATAATTTTTTATTATTCATTTTCTTAGCTAAAGTATCTAATGCTTTTTTATAAAAACCAGTTTCTTCTAAAAGAGCATAAAATCCTCCTACTACTAAAATGAAAACAAATACACTAGCAAAATATCCAAATGTTGTTACCGGTATATTAAATATACTAAAAAGTCCAATTTGATATCTTCCTAGATCTTGTAAACCACCACCATAATAATATTTAGCAGGTAGTACCCAAGTTAAAATACAATATGCTAGAATCATAATTCCAAGTATTTTAAATAATGTGTGTTTTTTCATATTTTTCCTCCTTATATTAATTATGACACTAAGAAAGAAAAAAAGGAAGTATTTTTACATAATTTTCACACAAAACCCTTATTTTATTCCATATTTTCTTTCATTTCTGGAATAATTATAGTTTCAAGAAGAAAAAAATCAAAATTTAAATAATTAGAATTATTATAATCTTCATCTAGTTTTAAATAAATAGTACGCATATTCTTTAAATTTTCAATTGAAAAATATGAACCATATTGTTTAACCAAATCTTTGCTCCACTCTTTAATTAGCCTATTTCCATAATTACTATTATATTTCCACCCTTGAGCGTCCACAATAACTTTTCCAATATTATACTTAACTTTAATATCATCAAGCATTTTATTATAATATCTTTGTTTTTCTTCTATCGTATAATCATCAAGATATTTTTTAATTGTCTTTAAATAGCCCATAATATCCTCCTTTCTTTTTATATTTTTAGAAGGTTTTATTTTTACCCTCTATATATGTTATATTGAAATTTTTTCATTTCACCTAAATTTTTTGCAAAAAAAATGAAAAAAACATTAATTTTTTTCATCTAAATACATTTTAATCATCATAAGAGCCTTTTTTCTTGGACTAATTTTTACTTTTTCTTCCATTTTTATTTCACTTAAAGTTAATCCATTTGAAAGTTCAAATATTTCATCAAAACCAAAACCATTTTCTCCTCTAGGACTATCACTAATTACACCATCCAAAGTATATTCAAATGTTTTAATAATATTTTTTCCTTTTAATGCAATAACTGTTGTATAATGACAAGTCCTTTTTTCTTTTAAAACCCCCTTAAGTTTTTTTAATAATTCTAAATTCTTAAAATGATCATCTTTATCTAACCATCTAGCAGTATAAACGCCAGGAAACCCATTTAAATAATCTATTGAAATACCAGAATCATCCCCAATACATAAGTAATTATCTCCTATTTGATTATATAAAGATATTGTTTTTTCCAAAGCATTTGCTTCAAAAGTTTTTCCATTTTCAGTTACAATAATTTTTTTATTAAGCATTTTTTCCATATCACTTATTGATAAAATATCATAATCTTTTAATATGGCTTTTACCTCATTAATTTTCCCCTTATTATTACTAGCAAAAACTATTTGTTTCATAAATTCCTCCCTATTTTTATTAATACTTAAGTATAGGTCTAGTGTATCATATTATTTTAAAGAGTAAATAAAAAAAGAAAAAGAATTGTTAAAATTACAATTCTTTAAACATTATCTGTTTTTCATTGTAGGAAATAATATTACATCACGAATAGATTCTTGTTCTGTAAATAACATACATAATCTATCAATTCCGTATCCTATACCTCCTGCTGGGGGCATACCATATTCTAAGGCTTCAACGAAATCCATATCAATATCATTTGCTTCTTCGTTTCCTAAATCTTTTTCTTTTAATTGTTCTTCAAATCTTTCTAGTTGATCGATTGGGTCATTAAGTTCAGTATAAGCATTAGCAAACTCTTTACCTCCGATAAATAATTCAAATCTATCAACAAATCTTGAATCTTCTTTATTTCTTTTTGTAAGTGGTGAAATTTCAACAGGATGTCCGTATAAGAAAGTTGGTTGAATTAATGTTTCCTCAACATATTTTTCAAAGAATAAATTAATAATATGACCAACAGTCATTTCATGATTTTGTACTTCTATATGATGTTGTTTAGCTAAATCAAGTGCTTCTTCCAAAGTCATATCTTTTTTAAAATCAATCCCTGTAATATTTTTAATTGCATCAGTCATACTAATTCTTTGCCAATTACCTGCAATATTTATTTCATTACCGCACCAATTAAATACATCTTTACAACATACATCCTTAGCAATAGTTTTAAACATATTTTCTGTTAAATCCATCATTCCTTCAAGATCAGAATAAGCAAGATATGCTTCCATTAAAGTAAATTGTGGATCATGTTTTGGATCCATTCCCTCATTTCTAAATACTCTACCTATTTCATAAACAGCTTCCATACCACCAACTAAAAGTCTTTTTAAAGGAAGTTCAAGAGCTATTCTTAAATACATATCTATATCTTGTGCATTATGATGGGTAATAAATGGTCTAGCACTTGCTCCTGTAAGTAAATTACTTAAAACAGGCGTTTCAACTTCAACAAAGCCACGACTATCCATAAAATTTTGAATACATCTTATTATTCTTGGACGCATAAAAGCAATATTTTTACTCTCTTCATTCATTATTAAATCAACATATCTTCTTCGATATCTTTCTTCAATATCAGTAAGACCATGGAACTTTTCTGGTAATGGTTTTAGAGCCTTTACAAGATGTGTATATTCTAAACATTTTAATGTTACTTCCCCAGTTCTTGTTTTCATAACACGTCCTGTTACTCCAACAATATCTCCAATATCAGCTGATTTAAATAAATCATACTTGTCTTCCCCAATATCGTTTACCGAAATATATATTTGAAGTTTTCCTGTTTTATCTTGAATAGTAAAGAAAGATGCTTTTCCCATTTTCCTTATAAACATTATTCTTCCTGCTACAGTATAAATATCATTAATATTTTCAAAATCATCATGTGGAATATCCTTATATTTTTCGTTTATTTCTTTAGCATAACCTGTTCTATCAAATCTTTCTCCAAATGGATCAAGACCCATAGATTTAATTTTTTCTGCCTTTTCTCTTCTAACTAATTCTTGTTCTGTAAATTCTCTCATATAATTACTCCTTTTTTAACTACACATATTTTAACACAACTTTCTTGTTAAATCTATATTTTTTTTAATTTATTACTAAACAATAAATTTTAACGTTATTTTAAACTATCCTTTAGTTCATTTAACATTCTTTTTATTTCATTTATATTTTTTGTTTTAAAAATATTTTGTTTAACTAAATTAGCATTTTTTATTTCCTTTAAATACCAGCCAACATGACTTCTTATTTCAAGAACTGCTTGTTTCTCACATTCAAATTCTTCAAGTAAACTTAAATGTTTTAAACACATATCAATCTTTTCGATATCTGTTGGTTTATCTATTACAACACCATTTTCTAAATACTCATTTATTTCTTTAATTAACCACGGATTACCAAGAAGACCACGTCCTATCATTACAAAGTCACAATTTGTTTCATCTAACATTCTTTTAGCGTCAAAACAAGTTTTAACATCACCATTTCCTATTACAGGAATACTTACTGCTTGTTTTACTTGTTTTATTATATTATAATCAGCTTTACCTGAATAACCTTGACTTCTTGTTCTTGCGTGAATAGCAATAGCACTAGCACCAGCTTCTTCAACAATTTTTGCAACTTCAACTGCATTAATACTTTTTTCGTCCCAACCACTTCTTATTTTAACAGTTACAGGACAACTAACAGAATTAACAACAGCTTTTACTATTTCTTTTATTTTTTCAGGATTTTTTAACAAAGCACTTCCTGCTTGAGCTTTTAAAGCAACTTTAGGAACGGGACATCCCATATTTATATCAATAATATCAGGGTGCATAGTTTCTTCAATATATTTCGCTGCCACAACAAAGCTAGTAATATCACTTCCAAATATTTGTTGTGCTATAGGTCTTTCTTCATCTGTCATATAAAGCATATCAATTGTTTTTTTATTATTATAATAAATTGCTTTATCACTAACCATTTCTGCATAGACAAGATCAGCCCCCATACTTTTACATATTCTTCTAAAAGCACTGTTAGAAATGCCTGCCATAGGTGCTAAAACAACTTTACTATTAATTTCAATATTTCCTATTTTTACCATAAAACCACTCTTTTCTATACAATTATTTTATCAAAAAAAGTATGAAATTCATACTTTTATTTATTTAATTTTGAAACTAATTCTTCTTTTGTCATTTTAGCATAACCTTTAATACCTTGTCCTTTTGCTAAAGTTTTTAATTCTTCTAAATCATATTCATCTTGAGGCATTTTTTTATGTTCTACCAAATACTCTATTTGTTCTTGAGTTAAAGTTTCATATTTCATTAAGTTTTCTGCTACTAAATCCAAAAGTTCTTTATTTTCTAAAAGAATCTTTTTTGTTTTTTCATAACATGAATCAATAATTTTTCTTATTTCTTGATCTATTTCATATGCAACTTGATCTGATGAATTCCTTGATTTATTATAATCTCTACCTAAAAATACACTTGACTCATTTTGTTCTAGTTGAATAGGTCCAAGATCACTCATACCATATTCAGTAACCATTGCTCTTGCTATTTTAGTAGCTCTTTCAATATCATTCGATGCTCCTGTTGTAATATCTTTGAACATTAATTCTTCACTTCCACGACCTGCTAAAAGGGTTGTTATTGTTTCCAAAAGTTCTTTTTTGGTTACATGGAATTTTTCTTCTTCATTTTGAATATTTGTATATCCTCCCGCCATACCACGAGGTATAATTGTAACTTTTTGAACTATATTAGAATTTTCTTGTTTTAATCCTGCGACAACATGACCTGCTTCATGATAAGCTGTAATTTTTTTATCTTTTTCACTAGGTTGTCTTGTTGTTTTAGCCGGTCCCATTAAAACACGATCATGTGCTTCATCAACATCACTCATATTAATTTCACTTTTATTTTTTCTAACAGCAAGAAGTGCTGCTTCATTAAGTAAGTTTTCTAGATCTGCTCCTGAAAAACCTGAAGTTCTTTTAGCAAGGAATTTTAAATTAACGTCTTTCCCTAATATTTTATTTTTAGCATGTACTTTTAATATTGCTTCCCTTTCTCTAACATCTGGTAAAGATACAGTTACTTGTCTATCAAATCTTCCTGGACGAAGAAGAGCTGGGTCTAAAACATCTGGTCTATTTGTTGCTGCGATTATAATAATTCCTTCATTAGCACCAAATCCATCCATTTCAGTTAATAATTGGTTTAAAGTTTGTTCCCTTTCATCATGTCCTCCACCTAAACCTGTACCTCTTTGACGACCAACAGCATCTATTTCATCAATAAATATTAAACATGGTGCTGTTTGTTTTGCTTGTTTAAACATATCACGAACACGACTTGCTCCAACCCCAACGAATAATTCAACAAAATCAGAACCGCTTATGTAATAAAATGGTACATTTGCTTCTCCTGCTACAGCTTTAGCAAGCAAAGTTTTACCAGTTCCTGGAGGACCTACAAGAAGCACTCCTTTTGGTATTCTAGCTCCTAATTTTTGAAATTTTCTTGGATTTTTTAAAAAATCAATAAGTTCTTTAACCTCTTGTTTTTCTTCAACTAAACCTGCAACATTATCAAATGTAACTTTATTTTTATCAGTTTGAAGTTTTGCTTTACTTTTTCCAAAATCAAATGATTTATTAGCTCCTCCAACTTGTTTATTCAAGAAAAACAATGTTACTCCAATAATTAAAGCATAAGGTAAAAAATTAAGTAACATAAGTAAAAATGAACTACCCTCAGGATCTTTATTTACTTTAAGCTTAAAATTATCACTTTCACTTGCACTTAAAATATCACTTATAACTTTTTCTGACAATGGTGCTTTTAAAGTAAACATTTCATTATCTTTATAATCTTTTAATTTACCTTGTAAAATGTAAACTTGACCACTCATACTTGGTGTTATTTCTAATTTTTCAATAGTACCTTTATTTAAATTAGACATAAATTCATCATATGATAATTGATTGTTAACATTTCTAAATGATACAAATGCATAATATAAACATATTAGAACTGCCAATGCAAAAACATATGAAAATATACTTCTTTTAATATCTTTTTTATTCATTAAAAAACCTCCTTGTTAATAATACCTTAATATTATATCACATTTTTTATTTTTTGGAATATCAAATTTAGATTTTTTTATTCCAGGTATCCACACTACTTTATCTTTTGAATCCACAACAATAGGCCAGATATCTCTTTTTGATAAAGGTATTTTACTATTTATAAATATATCTTTAACCTTTTTTTGTTTATTCATTCCCTTAACATACATTTTATCTCCAACTTTTCTTGTCCTTATATGTAAAGGAAAAACCAAATCTTCTTTATTCAATCTTGCATAATTATTATCATTAATTTCACTTTCTTCAACCACTTCGATTACTTTACCATTAGGTAAAACAACTTTACTATTTTTTTCCCCTATTTCTAATTCATAACTATCTACTTCTTCAGTTACTTCCTTAATTATTAAATCATTATAACTTCTTACAACCTTAACATTATTAGGTAAATATACATAACTATTTGGTCTTGAAGAATAAATAAGATTATTTATAATATTAACATGTTTATCATTTAAAAGAATTAAATCATCACTATATTTTTCTTCTAACATAAAATAAATAACTCTATTTTTAATTACATCATCTAGTTTTTTATATTTTTCAATATCAAGTTTGTTATCTTTAACTACCTTCTTTATTATTTTAGTTGTTTCTTTATTAATATATTCATTATACATTTGCAAAGTTTTACTATACTTTAAAAACTTTTCATGAACGTTTTTATCTTCTTTCTTTAAAAAAGGAAGAACTACTTTACGATATCTATTTCTTGTATGAAAATTATCAAAATTTGTTTTATCTATAAAATAATTTAATTTATGCTTTTTATTATAATTTAATATATCTTCTTTGGTAACACTAATTAAAGGTCTTATTATTTTATAAGAACTTTTATCTACTTCTTTACTAAAGCCACTGTAACCTGAAATTGAAGAACCTCTTACAATCTTCATAAGAATTGTTTCAATTAAATCATCACCATGATGAGCAGTCATAAGATATGTTCCATTATATTTTTTCATTAAATCATCAAAATATTTATATCTAATTGTTCTAGCCTCATTTTCAAAATTGTCATCACTATATTTTGTAATTGTCATAGTTTCAAACGGAATTTTATTTTTTAAACAATATTTTTCCATAAATATTTGCTCATTTTTACTTTCTTTTCTTACATTATGATTAACATGCGCACAAATAAGTGAAAAATCAATTTCCTTTTGTAAATTTTTAAGAATATCAAATAAACAAATAGAATCAGGTCCCCCAGAACACCCAATTACAACTACATCATCTTGTTTTATTAATTTTTTTAAATAATCTTTAACGTCATCCATAAATTACCTCTTTATTATAAAAAATAATAACAAATATTATTATGTTATTATTCTATTCTAATAATATATTCTCCTTTTTTAGAGTAAAAAAACTTTTCCCTTGCATATTTTGCAATATAATCAGGGTCTTTTAATTTATTAACTTGTACTTTTAATGCCTCTTCTTCTTCTTGAAGATTAACAAGTTTAGTACTAAGTTCAACTTTTTCTTTTTTCTTATCATAAACTTGTTTTAACACATTAAACACCGAATAAAATACATAAAAATTTACAACAAGGCAGATTAATCCAAAGAAAATAAGTCTTTTTTTTCTAACTTTATTACTCTTACTAATACTTTTCTTAGCCATAAATTTTTTCCTTTCTATACACTTATTCATACTATATTGTAACAAACAAGAAAAAAAACTTCAACAAATTAGACAAAAATTTATTAAAGTTTACATCTTAATTTGTTAAAAAGTTTATTTCCCAGCAAAAAACTAATTAAAAATATTAAAAGCAAATAAATATGAATTATTCCTTTATTTATTTTTGTAAGTAAAATAATATATAAAATAGTAAACAATATTGTAAAAATACTATTATATATTATTTTATAAAATAATTTTTTATAGACTAAAAATCTATAAAATATATTAAAAAACATTGCATAAATAAGCCCATATGAAAATGAGAAAAGTGATGTATAGATTTGAAAATTTAAACTCATTTAAATAATTTATTAAATACACTTGATTCCTTATTTGCTTTTTTTAGTTCATCAATATATGTCATACTTATAAAATTTCCCTTTATAGATACAATCCCATCTTTTGTATCAAGTCTTACTATTTCAAGATTAGTTCCTTTTATTACAAGATAACCCATATTAGTTTCAAGAAGAAATTCTTCTTCATCAAAATTATCAATTTTTAATACTCCCGTTATGTAAATACTTTTTCTTTCATTAATACTAATTCCATGATTTTGACTAACACTAGATATTTCTAACATTTTATCCATATATTTTCCTCCATTTAAGTATATGTAAGATTATTTAAAATAGAACTTTATTGTCTTTTTAAACCATTTATGTTATATTAAAGTTGCACTGAAAAGGAAGTGAGATTTTATGAAAACTTGCCATTTAATTTGTAATTTAGAAAGCGGTAAGGGTATTAAAAAAAAAGAAATTGATACAATTATAGAGTTAATTAAAAAGTATGATTATGAAGTATCATTACATATTACAGAAAATCAAGGCGATGCCACAAGTATTGTTAAAACTTTAAAGAAATGTGATTTAGTTTTATCAATCGGTGGAGATGGAACATTTAATGAAATAGTAACAGGAAATTATAAAAGAAAAAATAAACTTTTATTATCTCATATACCCGTTGGGACAACAAACGACATAGGAACAATGCTTGGAATGAATAAGAATATAATTAAAAATGTTAAAGATATATTAGAAGGAGATATAAAACAAATGGATATTGGTATAATAAATAATCAACCATTTATTTATGTCGCAGGTTTTGGTAAATTTATAAACGTACCCTATGAAACAGAAAGGAAGTTAAAGAAAAGTTTAGGGCATCTCGCTTATTTAATAAATGGATTTAAAGAGTTTTTTCAAATAACAAAACTTTATGATATTGAATATGAAATTGATGGTGTGAAAGAAAGAGGACTTTTTTCTTTAATTCTTATATCAAATGCTAATCATATCGCAGGATTTAATAATATTTATAAAAATGTTAAATTAGATGATGATAAATTTGAAATAATATTTTGTAATATATCAAGAAGAAAAGATTTAGTTAGGTCTTTAATTATGTTAGTTAAAAATGATATAACTAAAATTCCTGGAATATATAGTTATACAGGTAAAAATATAAAAATAAAATTCTATGATAAACCAAAAAATAACTGGACTATCGATGGAGAAAAATATAAAGATTTAACAAATGATTATGAAATTAATATTGAAAAAAATATGAAATTTTTACTTCCAAAGAAAAATTTAGATAATTTATTCATAAAATAAATACATGTTTTACTAACATGTATTTTATTTGTCATCTAGTTTTTTTGCCATTTCTTGAATCTTTCTAAATCTATGATTTAAACCTGATTTTGTTATTGTTTTATTTGTTTCTTCTGTCATTATTATACTTAAATCATTTAAAGAAACATCAGGATATTTTTTCCTATAAATAACAACTTCTTGTAATTTCTCATCCAATAAATCAAAACCAATTACATCTTCTAATTTTTTTATATCATTTAATTGTTTTTGAGCAGAAGATACTATTTTATCAACATTTGCTTGTTCACAATTATTAAGTCTATTAGTCATATTTTTGTGATCTCTATATATTCTTATATCTTCAAAATATAATAATGCTACATTAGCAGAAATAATTCTTAAAAAATCCCCTATTTTTTCAGATTCTTTAACATATACCATATAATTATTATCTCTAGCTAACATTTTATTATTAATATAAAAATCATTTAAAATACTAGAAACAAAAGACGCTTCACTTTTATTATCTATAAAAAACTCCATATGATATCCCAACTTTTTAGGATCATTAATACTTCCACATGCTAAAAATACTCCCCTTAAATAAGCTCTTTTTAAATCTTCTGTATCTGTTATATACGACTTTGGTTTATCAAGTATCTTATTATTTTCATCAATTACCATGATATCTTTTAAAATAAAATTAGCATTATTATCTATTACCAAATTATAATAAGTATTTTTATTAAAATTATTACTTTTTCCCTTTTCAATCAAAGGAGAAACACCATATATTTCTTTAAATAAATTATATAAATATCTAATTATCTTAGGATTTTCTGTTACAAGTGATATTTTATTAACATCTTCTAATTTATTATTTCTAACAAACCCTGATAAAAAAGATATATTTTCTACCCTTGATAATTTTAAAGAACAAACTTCATTTTTAATTTCTGTAGAAAAAGACATAATATCAAATCCCTTCTTCTTTCATTATACAATATTTTTTCTAATCTTCAAAATGTATTTCTAAATTTCCTATTAATATATCAGTATAAGTAAATGATCTTTTTATCCCCGTGTCATTTGGTTTAACAACAAATAAATACTTATATGTATTTATTATTTTACCATTAAACTCTTCAGTTTGATTCCTATTACCATTAAATTTAAACCTAACATTTTTAGATGCATTTTCTTCTAACATGTTTTTTATCTTTGTTATATTCATCTAGGATACCCCACATACATCGTACCATTAGTTATAATTCCCCCAATACCTGAAGCACCATATTTTGTTTTATCCAAAATACCAATTAAATCAATAGGCTTTCCTTTATCTGATAAACTTATACTAGACGCTACAATAGCAGGATCTAAAGCATGAATATTAATTCTTTTAGGGCTTGAGGCAAAATTTGCTCCTGATTTTATAAGTTCTTCATAATTTGATTGACAAGCTCCTGCGATTATTATAAGTTTTTCTTGATCTTTTTCATATTTTCTTGCATTTCTAACGGCATTAATAAAATTCATACTATTTTTATAATTATTATTATTTTTATAATCATCATAATCTTTACTATTATAAGCATCATGTCCTGTTACTACTAAAATATCAGGTTTAATTTCATTTAAATATTTATAAATATTAGAAGAAACATCTTTTTCTTTCATTACAATTCCATAAGATAAAACATTCATTTTTTTATAAAAATTCATACATCTATCTAAATATTCTTTATCTGCATCAATATGAAGAACTTTACCAGGTAAATAAAAATATTCATCTCTATTTAATTTATTAAAAGAATCCATTCTTTCTAAAAGTTTACTATCATCAGTTTCTAAATCTTCTTTACATTTTTCACATAAAACTAAATCACTTATATTAGAATCCGCGATTAATCTTATATTTACTCCTTGAAGTATAGCTATACTATCTTTTATTTCTATTATTTTAAAAACAGTATCGTTATTATAAGAAATTCTAGTAACATAATCTCCTACATTAAAAAGCATATAATCATCTCCCATAAATTATATGCTTTGTTTTTTATAAATATCATTTTTCTTTTTCATATAAAACTAAATTATTAGCAATATCAACAAATATATCCACACTTATTGCTTCTGCTCTTACATTTAAGTCAAAATTATATTTTTTTAAAACTTTTTCTATAACAACTAAATTATATTCTTTTAAATTGTTTCTAATATTTTTTCTTTTAAATTTAAAGCTATCTCTAACAAGTTTAAAAAATAACTTTTCATCATAAACTTCTAACATTTTATCTTTCTTTTTAAAAGATACTACAACACTATCAACATTAGGGCTAGGTAAAAAACAATTTCTTTTTACAATAAACTCTTTTTTTATATCATAATAATAATTCAAATAAACAGATAATGAACTATATTCTTTTGTTCCCACCTTAGCACTTAATCTATCTCCAACTTCTTTTTGAACCATAAAAACTAAAATATCAGGGTTTATATTACTAGATATTATCTTTTCAATAATGGGAGTAGTTATATAATATGGTAAATTAGCAACAACATACAATTTATCATATTTAAAAGACTTTATATCAGAATTTACATCTCTTTTTAAAAAATCTCCAAGAATAACATTATAATTATTAAAAGTTTTTAAATTATCTTTTAAATAAGGAATAACTTCTTCATCTATCTCATAACATAAAACCTTATCATAATAATTACATAACTGTTTTGTTAATCTTCCATCTCCACATCCTATTTCAATAACTAAAGAATTTGTTTTATCTTTTATTACATTAGCTATTTTATTAGTAATATTACCATCAATTAAAAAGTTTTGACCATATTTTTTCTTAAATTTAAAATTTTTTATTTCCATAACACATCACAATAAGATTATAACAAAAAAAATAGAAATTTAAAACTTCTATTTTATAATTCTTCTTCCGTTTCTTCTTTAGACAATTCTAAATTTTGTTTAACTACTTCTTTTTCATCAAATATTTCTTCAGGTAAACTATTTTTCATATCATATATTTGATATTTATTTTTCTTTTTTTCTTTACCTAAAACTGATGCTACAATTAAGAAAAAGTTACTTACTATTAAACAATATAACATAGATACAACAAAAGTTAAATTATCTGAAAAGAAAGATGGATTGTAATTTATACCATATTTATGATATAAAACCATATTTGTATCTAATTTAGCTCTTACTCCAAATACAATTATTGCAGCAAATACAATACAACTTACAAAATTTAAAAGTAAATTGTCATTAATTTTACTATCTCTCCTAATAAGATTAACTATATATATAACTAATAGTAAAATAAATGGTATAAAAACACTAATAGCATCAAGTAAACTTTTTTCTAATCTACTGTAAGTAGATAAAATACCAAATAAAATAGCCATTATTGCTAAAATAAAAAGTATTATTTTTAAAAATTCAAACATTTTTGATAAAACTTTATTCATTATCTATTACCCCCAAACTCATTTACATACCAAATGGAAGATTCTTCAATAACACTAGTTAATCTACTATAATTGGATAAATTTGTAAAGAATACATCAGAAGTATAATTATATATTGTATTTCTAACAGTATCTGTAGTCCAAAAATAAGAACTATTAAATAAAAGTCTATTTTCTAATCTTAATGCATCAGTACTAAGATCATCCCTTGCTCTTATTAAATTATTTTTAACAGCATCATAACCATTAACTTTTATATTGTATTTATTAATTGCATCTGTTACTTCTGCTTCTAATAAAAGCGTACAATAAGAATTAATTTTAGAACTAAAAGTTTTATTATAATTATAAATATCTGCTGGTTTAAATGAATTTTTTTCTAAATTATAAAAATCACTTGTTTTAATTTCATTTAAACATTGTTCTGTTTTAGATTTATAAGTTAATGCTGTCATTCTTCTATTTATATCTTTAATATTATCTACATCAACCTTATTAATATTATTTTCTATTTCTTTTACATTTTCTTTAAAAGATATATAAGTTTTACTTTCATTAAGGTTATAATTATATGATTTATTTACTTCAATATAGTGATAAACATTACTTAAAAGTAGATGTGCACTTAAAGCTAAAGTTAAAATCATAAGACAATTGGCAAATAATTCAAATATTTCTTTAAAATAATCTTTCATTTTTATCATCCCTTTTTATTTATTTTTTTATTACAACTTCATAATTATAATATCCACTTGCATTAGAATCGCCCCAAATCAATATTTCATAATTATCTACAGCTTTTAATCCAATTGAAGTAGTTACTAATACATTGTTTTTTAAGTTACTTAATTTTCCTTCTTTTATTTTAACATCATTTTTAAATACAGAATAATTTAAATTTTTCCTATTAACCATTTTTTCATTATTATCAAGCTTTATATCATTTATCGTAAGTTTATAAGTTATTTCATATTCATTATCATTTCTAACATAAAATTTATATTTATTTGAATTATCATAACTATTATATACTTTTATATTTTCAATATAGTTAGTAAAGTTTTCATTTTGATATATTCCAAGTAAATCCCCTTGATGTATTGTGTTATCATTTATTTTATTATAATGTTTTGATAACAAATACCCAATAAACATACCCAATAATACTGTTAACAATATAATTAAAATAAATAAAATATATTTCTTGTTTTTATCTTTTTCTTTATATTCATTTAATTCATTTGGACTAATTTCTTCTGTATATAAATAATTATCATTAAAGGATTTCTGTGTCACTTGAATCACCACTTTCTAATACTTCAATAGAATCATCTACATTATTTAAATATTTATCTAATTCTTCTTTTGCTTTTAATTTTTTCTTACTAAGTTTAGGTTGTTTCTTTTTATTAAATGCTATTTTTAATACTTTCAATAAATCATATACTACTATACCAACACATGGTATTACTATAACTACTATCCATCCTACTTTACTTAATATAAATTCTTGAACAAAACCAACCTTAGGAATAACAAATATAACTTTACCAATAACATCATCTTGACTTACATAATGCGTATCAGCAGTATTATTGTTATCACCTTTTGTTGAATAAAAATATTTACCATTTTCTATTTTTATATCAATTATTCTATGCGTGATAGTTATTTGCCCGTTTCCACGGTTAGAATAAAAAGTAATTATATCGCCAAGTTCATATATATTATCTTTATTTTTATAATCAACAACGACATCTCCTGCCATTATTGTTTTTTCCATACTTGTAGTTAGTATTGTATACATATTAAACTTAATTTCATCCAGTCTATTTTGTTTTGCATATATTTTAATTGTTACAATATAGAAAACCAATAATATAATTACGCCCATTAATATCCAAAATAAAATATTCGAAATTATTTTAGATAATTTCTTTAAAAAGTTTTTCATAATATTTACCCTTTTCTACTCTTTTATATTTTAATATGCATCTACATATAAATAACATTTAAACGTTCTTGATACATTATCAACATTATAATCTTCATCAACCCACATTCTAAATTTATATGTTGATAAAGTTTTCCCTGAAACTGTTTTCTTGTATAATTGTTTTGAACTTTTATTTCTTGTTGTTAAGTTACTATTTGGAAGTTTATTAAATGAATTAACTTCATTTTTATTTACTAATACTGCTTTTCCATCTTCTTCAAGATAAACTCTTACATATTTTTCATCTAAAGTATTTTCATTTTCAATTGGTGTTAGCGTTATTTCATAAGTAATATTACTAATTTTAGCAGATTCAATTCTTGTTGATATTGTAAATTCAAAATATTCTCCAATACCAGATAATTTCTTTCCAACTTCATCAGTCATCGGATATGTATTTATCATACTTATCGCATTAGTTCTTTCACTGTATGAAAACGCTACTGCTCCAGCATTTATAATATTATTATTACTACCTTGTTTTATTTTAAACAAAGAAAAGCCTGCAAAAGATACAAATAATGTTAATAAAACAAAAATAAGTACAAATATTAATAGTCTTTTTTGTTCATGTTCTTCTTTTTGTAATATTTCATCTGCTACTTTATCTGCTACTTTCAATTCTTCGTTATTTAAACTATCTTTAATAATTGTAATATTTTCTTCATCGTCTAAATGTTCCATATAACAACATCCTTTCAAAAGACTTACTATCTTACTATAAATAGAATACCATAAATTATAAAAAATTAAAACCTAAAAGTGAAAAAAAATGAAAAAAACAGTAATTATTTACTGTTTTTAGATTAAACATTTTTTTGTATTGTTTTTAGTATTATTAAGCTGCTGCTTTAATTTCTACACCAAACTTAAATGTTTCAGCAGTTGAAACATTAGTTTGAGTTTTACCATCTTCAGAAGTTGTGTTAGCACCTTGTGGTAATTTATAAGTGTCAGCAACCCATGCTCTTAAAGTATAAGTAGCTCCTGTTTTTGTTGATGTTAATGTATCTGTGTCTAATAAATAACCAGTAGTTATAAGAGTTCCTTTTTCAGTAGCACGACTAGCAACTGTTACACCAGTATTAGCAGTACCAATAAGATAAGTATCTCCTTTTTTAAGGTTAAATTTAATATGTTCAGCAGTTAAAGTTTTACCTGGAGTAATATTAGCTAATGCTAAATCATATTTAACGCTTGTAGAACCAGTAATTGAACCAGTAACTGTAAATACTAAATCGTGTCCTGTAACAGCAGATCCAGTAGCATCTGTTGAAGGATAAGCGTTAGTTAAAGATATTGTACTAGTTTCTTCATAACTTACTGAAATTGTACCAGTAGTAATTTGATTAACTTTAGAACCTTGTGCACTGAATGTATACATTGCATAACTTACACCAATTACAACAACTAATAAAAGGATAACACCTAAAACACTAAAAAGTAATGTCTTTTTATTTTCAGCCATTTTTTTATTTCTCCTTTCTTATTATTTACCTAAAGCATTAACTTGAGAATTTACATTTACAGTTAATCTATAAGCATATTTTGTATTTGAGTTTAATGTATCATTAGCTCCATCTGTTGTAAATTGAGCATCAGTATTAACCCACATTCTTAATCTGTAGTTTTCAGCTGTTCCAGTATGTGTAGTAGCTGCATCATTTACTTCATATAACTTATATGCTGTAGTTTTATTTAAGTTTGATTTGTTACTATCAACAATAAGTGTACTAAGTTTTGTAGGTTCAACTACTGCAGTTTCAGTTTCACCGTTAACTTTAGTTAAATAAACTGTAACATATTTTGTAGGTAATTTTGTTTCACCTTCACCCATAGATCCTTCAGAAATACTAATTTCATAAGGAACTTTTAGTGCTGCATCAGTTTTTCTTGATACAGTAAAATCAAAATAATGATTAGCAGTTTTATCAACTTTAGCAGTTGCATCTGCTACTGGGTCTGCATTAGTAATACTAATTCCAGCAGTTTCTTCACTAAAACTCATAGTAATAGTACCTGTTGTAATTGAATTATTAGTAGATGGTGTATTTGCAAAACTAAATGCAGCAAATGAAACACCTACTACTGCTACTACTAAAATAGCAACTCCTAATACAGATAACAATACTTTTTTAGAATTATTTTCTTCCATCATTTTGTTTAACCTCCTTTACAATAATAATATTATCTTATTTTAAAATTAAACGCAATAGATTTTTTAAATTTTTATACTTTTTTTTACATAATATTAAATACTTTACAAACATTATCGGTTGTTTTTTTTGCAACTTCACTAATAGTTATATTTTTTATATTACTTAGACATTCTGCAATTAATTTTATATTTTTAGGTTCGTTTACACTGCCTCTTATTGGAGATAAAAAAGGGCTATCTGTTTCAAGAACTATATTTTCTAATGGTATATCTTTAATAACGTCCTTTAAATTACTATTTTTAAATGTTAATACTCCTCCAATTCCTAACTTATATCCTAATTTTATATATTCATTTGCTACTTCTTTACTTTCACTAAAACAATGTATTACACCAAAAGATTTATAATTTTTAAGTATATCAATTGTATCTTTAACAGCATCCCTTGAATGAATAACAATTGGTAAGTTATATTTATTAGCTAGTTGTATTTGCTTTATAAATAATTCTTTTTGTTTTTCCTTATTCTTTTTAGTGTAATGATAATCTAATCCTATTTCTCCAATAGCTACTAATTTATCTTTATTTTCTATTATTTGTTTTTCTAAAAGAATTAAGTCTTCAAGAGTATAGCTATCAGTACAATCAGGATGATATCCCAAAGTTAAATAAATATTATTATAATTTTTACATGCTTTTATATTTAATAAATTATCTTCTTTAGAATTACCACCTAAAATTAAATATAAAACATCTTCCTTTTTAGCATCATCAACTATTTTTTCTAAATCACTATCTTTTTCTATATGAAAATGTGTATCTATTAAAATCATTTTTATTCCTTCTTTCAATTCTTATTATTTAATAATCTCATGAACTAATTATATACTATATTTTCTTCTATTCCAAGTTTTAGAAAAATATTTCCAATTATAATAAAATTCAACAATTTTACCAAATAAAAAAGGCCCTTATTAACCCTTAAACAACTTTTTTTAATTTAATACCAAATCCTAATAAAATAAGTAAATATCCTAAATCTAAAATATTTCTTGTTTGAATAATTGATGTTATTAAACCAATTATAAATAATACTAAAACTAACACTGCCATTTTTCTCATAATTATTCTCCTTTTATAAGTGTTTTTTAGTACTGCAAATTTAATATATCTTAAATAAATTTTAATTTCAAGAAAAAAACAACTGTAAATATTTAATTTACACTTGTTTTTACATTATTTTTCTATTTCTATTCTTTTAAATAGTACTTCAATTTGACCTAACTTATGATTATTTTCTAAAGCACCAAATTCATTTAATGTATCATATGTATTTAAATTAGTATTTAATTGTTTAAATATTTTTTCAGTTGTCGTAGGCATAAATGGTGTTAAAAGTACTGATGAAATTCTTATTGATTCAAGTAAATTATATAAAACGGTTTGTAATCTTTCTTTTTTTTCTTCTTTAGCAAGTACCCAAGGAGTTGTATCGTCTATATATTTATTACATTCTCTTAAAAAGTTAAATATTTCTTCTAAAGCATCACTTATATATAATTTTTCCATATTTTTATCTACAACTGATTTTAAATTAGAAGCTTTATTTATAAGTTCTGTGTCTATTTCTTCATTTACTTTAGAATTAGAAATAACACCATCAAAATATTTATTAGTCATAGCTATTGTTCGATTAAGTAAATTACCTAATGTATTAGCTAAATCAGCATTTGTTCGAGCAATTAATGCTTCCTCACTAAAGTTACCATCACTTCCAAATGAAACTTCTCTTAAAGCATAATATCTAACTGCATCTACTCCATATTTATCAATATATTCTCTTGGATCTTTATAATTTCCTAAAGATTTACTTATTTTTCCACCATCTATTTTTAACCAACCATGTCCGAATACTTGTTTTGGAAGTGGTAAATCAAGTGCCATCAATAAAGCAGGCCAAATAATTGCATGAAATCTTACTATTTCTTTTCCTACTAAATGTAAATCTGCTGGCCAATATTTTTTAAATAAACTATCATCATCACTTAAATAACCAAGAGCAGTTATATAATTAGTTAAAGCATCTATCCAAACATAAATAACATGTTTTGGATTAAAAGAAACTGGTATTCCCCAACTAAAAGTTGTTCTTGATACACATAAATCTTCAAGTCCTGGTTTTAAAAAGTTATTAATCATTTCATTTTTTCTTGATTCTGGTTTTATAAACTCAGGATTAGTTTTATAAAGTTCTTCAATTCTTTTTTGATATTTAGATAATCTAAAAAAATAACTTTCTTCTTCTACTAAAGAAACTTCTCTTCCACAATCAGGGCATTTTCCATCAACAAGTTGTGTTTCAGTCCAAAATGATTCACATGGCGTACAGTAAAGTCCTTTATATTTATCTAAATATATATCCCCTTGTTCATATAATTTATCAAATATTTTTTGAACTGCTTTTTCATGATATTCATCAGTTGTTCTAATAAACTTATCATAACTTATCCCTAAACTTTTCCATAAATCTTTAGCATTTTCTACAATTTCATCCACATATTCTTTAGGAGTTACACCTTTTTCCTTAGCTTTATTTTCTATTTTTTGACCGTGTTCATCTGTTCCAGTTAAAAAGAATACATCTTTTTCCTTTAATCTTTGATACCTTGCAATTGAATCTGCAATAATTGTTGTATAACAATGTCCAATATGAAAATTAGCACTTGGATAATATATTGGTGTTGTTATATAATATTTTTCTTTCATAAATACCTTCCTTTCAAAAAAAAATATTACAAACATAGAAACGAATTTTTCGTGGTACCATTCTATTTTGTAATATTAATTACCTTTTTCTCTTAACGCGAGTAACGAATTTATTTACATATCAATAAATCAGTTTTGGAAACCATATTCAATTATATTTATTACTTATTTTCACCAAACATAAGCTCTCTTTAAATTAAATAATAATCTACTCTTTTCCTCACAACATTTAATTAATGTAAAAATTATAACACATATTTTTTTATTCTTCAATATATTTTCCTAAAAATTTAGCTGCAATTGAAACAGTTTTTTCTTCAAATTCTCCTAAATTATTATTTAAAGAAAAAATTATTACTGCTCCGATAGCATCACCACTTACAATAATAGGACTAATTGCATAACTAGCTGTTTCTTTTTTATCTTCAATAAAATTAAAATCTCTTAATTTAGGTTCTAACACTACTTCTCTTTGTTCAATTATATTATCTAGTTTAGAAGATATGCTTTTATCTAAGTATTTTTTCTTTAAATCTCCTGCTACTGCTACAACTTTATCTCTATCAACAATCATAATATTTTCTAGTATAGCTTCGTATATTGAATTAACATAACTTTTATAAAATTCCATAATGTTTCCAAGTGGCGAATATTTTTTTAAAATAATATTATCACTATCTAAATATATTTCTACAGACTCCCCATCTTTTATTTTCATATTTTTTCTTATTTCTTTTGGAATTACGATTCTACCTAAATCATCTATTCTTCTTACAACTCCTGTTGATTTCAAAAAAATCACCCTTTCATCTTACTACATTTATAATTTCCTTTTAAGTTATTTTTATACTTAAAAATCATAAATTTTTTCTCTATATACATTATAATATTAATAAAGGGTAATTTTCATTGGTAATATTTTCCAATTATATTTAGAATACATTTTAAATTTTAAAAAATGTGCTTTTAGCACATCTTTTCTAATAAATTATTTAAAGTAATTATATATGACTTATCTTTATTATATTTTTTTAATTTTATATGTAGTTTATTATCTTTATAACTAAAAATTATATCTTTACTTATATTTAGTGATGTTACTATTAAATCTTCATAGTCTATTTTTTCACTTATTTCTTTACTAAATACAATTTCAATAAATAAATCATTATTTATAAGTATCTTACCTTCTAGATTTCTTAAATAGCTTTCAAATAATTCCTCATTCATATAAATTATCATATTATTATCTAATCTTCCAAATCTATCTTCTAATTCTTTTTTAACATCATTGTAAGAATCAATATTTGTTATATTATTAATCATTTTATGAATAGTTAATTTTAATTCTTCTTCACTTACGTAATTATTATCAATATGATTATTTACTTCGATTAATGGCGTTTGTTTTATTTTTTCTTCTTCTATCTTTTCTCCTTTTAATATTTTAATTTCATTGTTAAGCATTTTCATATAAAGTTCAATACCAACAGCATCGATAAAACCGGCTTGTTCTGCTCCTAAAATATCACCTGCACCACGAATAGAAAGATCTCTTGCTGCTATATTAAAACCACTTCCAAGCTCAGTAAACTCTTTAATAACTTTTAATCTTTTAATAGCAGTTTCTGTTAATGTTTTATTTTTATTATACATAAGATAAGCATAAGCAGTTCTTTCACTTCTTCCAACACGACCCCTTATTTGATAAAGTTGACTAAGTCCAAAGTTTGAAGCATCATAAATAATTAAACTATTAGCATTAGGTATATCAATTCCTGTTTCAATAATTGTCGTACATACTAAACAATCATATTCTTTATTTATAAATTTATTCATTATATCTTCTAATTCATTTTTAGGAAGTTTACCATGAGCATAAATAATTCTAGCATCAGGCACTAACAACTGTAGTTCTTTAACTTTTCTTTCAATTGTTTCTACTTTATTATAAAGAATAAATACTTGCCCTTCTCTTGACATTTCTTTATATATTATATCTTTTATTATTTTATTATTTTCTTCTAAAACATAAGTTAAAACAGCATGCCTATTTTTAGGTGGCGTTTCTATTAATGAAAGATTTCTAAGACCTACCATTGCCATTTGCATTGTTCTAGGTATTGGTGTTGCGGTAAGTGTTAATATATCTATATTTGATTTAAATTCTTTTAATTTTTCTTTATGCGCCACACCAAATCTTTGTTCTTCATCAATAATTAATAATCCTAAATCTTTTGGCTTAATATCATCACTTAGTAATCTATGCGTTCCTATAACAAAATCAATATTGCCTTCTTCTAATTCTTTTAAGATTTTTATTTCCTCTTTTTTTGATGTAAATCTATTAAGAAGTCCTATTTTAACAGGATAATTTTTAAATCTTTCTAAAGCACTTTCATATTGTTGTTTAGATAAAAGAGTTGTAGGACATAAATATAATACTTGTTTAGAATCATATATAGCTTTAAATGCTGCTCTAAAGGCAACTTCTGTTTTACCATAACCAACATCTCCACATAATATACGATCCATTGGTAAATCACTTTCCATGTCTTTTTTTATCTCATTAATTGCTTTTATTTGATCTTGTGTTAATTCATATATAAATTCATTTTCAAAAAGTGTTTGCATTTCACTATCTTTACTAAAAGAAAATCCTTTTTTTAAACTTCTTTCTGCTTGAACTTTTAATAATCTACTAGCTTCATATCTAATTTTTTCTTTAACTCTTTGTTTTGTTTTTTCCCATGCTACACTATTCAAACTATTAATTTTAGGAGCATAACCTTCTTTTCCTGTATACTTACTAATTAATTCTATTTTTGATGCTGGAATATAAAGTTTATCATTATCGGCATATAAAACTTCAATATAATCTTGTAGCATATTATTCTTACTAAGCGTTTTTATACCATTATAAACACCTATACCATGACTATCATGAACAACATAATCTCCTATTTCTAGTTTATTTAAATCTTTTATTCTTGTAGCAAAATTAAAGTTAAATTTTCTTCTTTTAGTTTCTTTCTTTTTATTATATAATTCATATTCACTTATAAATATATAATTATCTAAAATAAAACCCTCTTTTAAATCATATTTTACTATATTTATATTATTTTCTTTAATATTAACAATATCTGTTAATAAATATGGAATATTAAGTATTTCAATAAAGTTATTAACATTAATTGTGGATAAACATATTATTACAGTTTTATTAAATTTTAAACTTTCTTCTAAGTATTTATTAATTATTTCTATATTTGAATTAAATTTTTCAACATTTTTAATATTAAAATTAACAACTTTTTTTGCTAAAGAAGTATCATCATCTAAATCAAAATAGTAATTTATTTTCTTTTCACCTATATCATTTATATCATAAAGTGGATTTTCTATATTAAGTTCAAATATATCATTCATTATTCTCTCATATGATATTTTTATTTGGGAATAATCTTTAAATATTACTAAAGGATTATTTAAATATTCATATAATGATGAGTATTTTTCGCTAGTTTTAGAAATTGAATAAATTTCTATTTCATCAATATTTTCAAGTGACTTTTGACTTTCTACTTCAAAATATCTAATACTTTCAATTGTATCTCCAAAAAACTCTATTCTTATTGGGTTTTCTTCGTTTAATGGGAAAATATCAAGAATAAATCCTCTTACTCCAAATTCTCCAGGTTTTGTTACTAATGTTTCTTTTTCATATCCTATTTCATATAAATTATCTACTATATTTTTTAAATTTATATCTGTTCCTATTTTTAATTTTATAATATTATTTTTAAAATCATTAATACTTGGTAACTTTTTTAAATAACCATTTATATCTGTTATTATTATTTTTTTATTATTGTTTAATGATTCTTTTAAAATATTTAATTTTTCTACTTTCAACTCAGGACTTTTACTTGTTGCTAAACTCGTTAAAACATCATCTGTTTCATATAGAAAAACATCTTTTGTATCACTAAAGTTTTGATATAATTTATTCGCTTCATATATTGTAGGAGTAACTACGATTATTCCATTATCTGTTTCTTTTAGTAATTTATTTAAATAAAGCGAAAAAAAGCCTAAATTCATTCCTTTTAGGCCTATGTTATTTTCATTATAAGTTTTAATAATATTAGAAAATATATTCATAACATCATCTCGATTCATTATATTTACTCATTACTTTTTCAAAATCTAAATTTATAAAATCATTAATTATATTATTCGTTATTTCAAATTTTTTATGTAACTTTTCTAGTTCTTCTTGATTAAATTTACTTAAAACATAAGATTTTGTATCAATATTTAAATTATTAGAAATACCTATTTTTAATCTTTTAAATTCTTCAGTATTTATATTTTGAATTATATTTTTAAGTCCGTTATGACCACCACTTGAACCTTTATATTTTAGTTTTATTTTAAAACAAGGCATATCAAGATCATCACTTATTATTAATAAATCACTTAAATTAATTTTAAAATAATTAACATATTTTTTAACAACTTCTCCAGATAAATTCATATATGATAAAGGTTTTAAAAATATAACTTCTTCATTATTTATAACTTTCTTTAGATACATTCCATTAAATTTAGTTTTAAACTTTTCATTTTTTAAATAATTATCTATTACCATAAAACCAATATTATGTCTTGTATTTTCATATTCTTTACCTGGATTTCCAAGCCCAACGATTAGTTTCAAAATAACTCACCTCTTATTTTTCAATATCTATTATTTGCCCTTCTTCAGTTTCAATTTTATATTTTTTAGCAAATAAATCAACGTATATTACTTTACCAGTTCCTTCTTTTGTTTTTATAATTTCACCCACTCTTGGCAAATCTTTTTTATACTCAAAATAAGATTCATTTTCATAAGCTAGGCAACACATAAGTCTTCCACAAACACCGTTTATTTTTTCAGGATTTAATGCTAGATTTTGATTTTTAGCCATATTTATTGAAACACCATTTAAATTATCTAAAAAGCCATGACAACAAAGCTTTCTACCGCATTGACCGTAACCACCAATTTCTTTTGCTTTATCACGAACACCTATTTGACGAAGTTCTATTCTTGTTTTATATATACTTGCAAGTCTTTTTGCTAGTTCACGAAAATCGACTCTATCATCTGCTAAAAAGTTAAATAAAAGTTGCTTTCTATCAAATGTAAAAGATGCGGATAAAATTTTCATATCTAAACCTAATTCATCTTTTATTTTCTCACAATCTTCCATTGCCTTAACAGAATCTTTTAAATTTATATTATTTTGTTTTTCATCTTCATTATTTGCTTTTCTTAAAACATTTTTTACTTCACTTTGAAGTAATGATTTATCTATATTAATTACACTAGTCTTAACAATACCATATTGTTCTCCACGCTCAGTTTCTACAATTACAGCATCTTTTTTAGTCAAAGGTAAACCATTTATATTAAAATAATATATTTTATTTGAATTAGCAAAACTTATCCCTATTACATCTATCATAAATTACCTCCTGAAAAAGTTATAATAAAATTATTTATAAACAATTCCTTATTTACATTATAACTTGATTTCTTTTGAAAATCATTAATAATTTCAATTTTTCTTATTATATCATTAAATTCATTAAAATTACTAATATTTTTTATAATATCTATATTATTTTCAAAATATTCTATTTTTCTTTTTAATTTATAATTTAAAATATCTATATATAATTTAATTCCTATATCAAATAAGATATCAATTTTATCAGTAAGACTAAAAACATCATAAAATGCAATTAATTTTGTTTTATCTTTTTCTAATTTTTCATAAAATTCCATTATATTTATAATTTGTTTTTCAACAAAAAGATTAAATTCTTCGTTTGGAGATGTTTTTTCATATATTTTTTTAAAAATATTATTATTTATTTTTTCTTCCTTTATTAAGGATAATACCTGACATCTTGAAATTATTGTATCTAAGCAATTGTAAATATTATTTGTTAAAAGAATTGCTATTATGTTAGGACTTGGTTCTTCTAAAAATTTTAAAATAGTATTTGCTGAACTTCTATTTAATAATTCTGCATTTTTTATTATATAAATTAAATATTTTCCATAAAGTGGTTTCACGCTAAATTCTTTTTGCAATTCTAATAATTGTTCTTTCTTTATCATTTTTGAATCTGCTTCTATTATTTTTAAATCAGGATAATTATTTGTATCTATATTTAAGCATATATTACAAGAAGAACAAGGACTATTATTTTTTTTCTGACACAAAAAAGATTTTGATAAAGACATGGCAATATCAAATCCATAAGGACAATCATTTGTTTCAATTAAATAAGCATGTGATATTTTATCACTTTTTATTATTTTTGAAACTTGATTATAAAATAATGGTTGTTTTTCTTTGTAATCTTCTAACATTTTTACCTCTTTATGCAATTAACAAAAACGCAATAATAGTAACCAAACCTGGGATACCTAAAAGTCCCACAAAAACAATAGAAAATATATTTATGGGAATTATTAAATTTAAAGGTAATGATATTAGATTATAAATATAAAGAATAAATGGTGCGAGTAAAAATCCTCTTAAAACTTTCAGTATTTTTTTCATAGTCCTCCCTTAAAATATATGAAATTAATATATTTTATAGTACTTCTTTTCTATTCTTTATTGCAGATTCTAAAGTAAGCGAATCTACATAATCTAAATCTCCTCCAATTGGGATACCACTTGCTATTTTAGTAATTGATACATTTTTATTTTCTAAAATTTTCTTTAAATATAAAGATGTTGTATCAGCTTCGATACCTGATTTTATTGCTAAAATAATTTCTTTTATGTTATCTTTTTCTATTTTTTCAACTAATGACTTTATTTCAATATCATTTGGGCCAATATCATCAAGAGGTGAAATTAAGCCTCCAAGAACATGATAATATCCTTTAAAATTACCTATTTTTTCAAACAAGAAAACATCTTTAGAGTCTTCTACCACAATAAGTGTATCCTTTGTCCTTGTTTTATCTTTACAAATACTACAAACTTCTTCATCAGTTAATGTTCCGCATTTTTTACATGGATGAATATTCTTTTTTGAATTTTCTATATTTTTACTAAATTTATCACATTCTTCTTCGCTAAAACGCAATACTGCAAAAGCAAGACGTTCTGCTGTTTTTTCGCCAATTCCAGGAAGAAGTTTAAATGATTCAATTAAATTACTTAATGTTTTTGGGTACATAAACTACATAAGCCCTGGCATCATATTAGCATATTTACCAAGTTTTTTATTAGTAATATCATCAATTTGTTTAAATGCGTCATTAATAGCTATAGTAAGCATATCTTCTAAAATAGATAGATCTTCTTTTATATCTTCATCTTCTTCAATTCTTATACTTTTAATATTTCTAGTTCCTTTTACTATTACAGTAACTAAGCCATTTTTTCCTGTAAATTCCATTTCGTTTATTTCTTTTTGTGCATTTGTAATTTCTTTTTGCATATTTTGTGCTTGTTTTAAAATTGCTTGCATATTCATATTTAATCTCTCCTTTTTTATTGTATTTCAACAAAATCTTGACCAAAAAGGTCTAATGCATCTTTTATTGTTTCTTTTGTTTCTATTTCTATTTTATCATATTTTTCTTTTTCTTTTGGTTTTTCAATTAATATTTCTTCTTTATAAGTATATTTTATTCCATTTTTTTTATCCAAAATAAACTTATTTTTTATTGTTTCCCATTCATCATCTAAGACAAAGGAAACTTTATAATTTTTATTAACAATTAAATAAATTAATGATTCAATTTTTGACACGTTTAATAAAGCATTTTCTAATACAGAATCATATTTAAATGATATAATTACATCTTTTTCTCCAACCACACGAACATTCCCATCAATCAAAAAAGATACAACACTACCAAATTCTTTATTATATAAATAGTCAGATAAGTTTATCCAACATATTTTTAAATCTTCAAGTAGACTTTTATTAGCAAGTGCTAACGCATTATTTATTCTAATTTTATTTAATTCGAATGTTTGTTCGTTTAGACTATTTGTTTCTTTTATTTCTGTTTTTTCAACATTATTATTTTTTTCTTTTTTTATTTCAATAGGAATTTTCTTTTCTGAAAAAGTATTTTTCTCTTCAGAAATTTTATTATTTTCTAGCAAAGCTTCAATTTTCAAAAATGAAACCTCTAACAATACTTTTTGATAACTACTATTTTTCATATTATTAACTGTATCATTTAAAATATCTATTATTTCAAAAATATCTCTTTTGTTTATTTCATATTGTTTATTACTTATTAACATATTTTTTAAATATTCAATCAACTCAGTCGTAAATAAAATAAAATTTTTTCCTTTTTTTCCTAAATAATCAATTTTATCCAATGCTTCTTTAGTATCGTTTTTAACAAGATAATTAATTATATCAGACAATTCCTCTTCTTTTACAATTCCTTTTATTTCATAAAAATCATTTGTTGTAATATTAGTAGAACAACAAGCTAATTTATCAAGTAAATTAATTGCATCTCTAAGTCCTCCATCAGAGTATTTTGCAATTAAATTTAAAACTTCTTCCTCTACTTTTATTTTTTCTCTTTCAACGATAAATTTCAATTTATTAACAATATCATTTTCACTTATTTTTTCAAAATTAAAGCATTGACATCTTGATATTATAGTTGCAGGAACTTTATATAATTCGGTTGTAGCCAAGATAAATACAACATGTTGTGGTGGTTCTTCAAGGGTTTTTAATAAAGCGTTAAATGCTCCGATCGAAAGCATATGAACTTCATCTATAATATATACTTTATATTTTGAAATAGAAGGCATTAATGTAACCTTATCCCTTATTTCTCTTATCTCATCAACACCGTTATTTGAAGCAGCATCCATTTCAATAATATCTGGATGATTTTTTTCATTAAATGCTATACAACTCGGACATTTTTCACAAGGTTTATCATCTATTGGATTTTCACAATTAAGTAATTTAGCAATTAATTTTGCTATAGTCGTTTTACCAGTACCTCTAGGACCAGAAAATAAATATGCATGTGATGTCATATGTCTTTCAATAGTATTTTTCAATATTTTTGTTACATATTGTTGGCCTACAACTTCTTCAAATGTTTGTGGCCTATATTTTCTATATAATGCAAGATAACTCATTTTGCACCCCCCTTAATTAATAATAAAGTATACATAAATTATATCATAAAATTTATTTATTTAACTATATTTTTAATAATTTTTATATATGTTTCACGTGAAACATATAATTATTTAAATAAATGTTATTTTTTATCTATAAGTTATGAAAATGTTCTATTTATTACAATAATCTTACCCAATTATTTCCCGGGAAATAATATGTAACAAAAAATTAACAAAATTATTTTATTAAAAAGTAATGTTCCACGTGGAACATATATTATTATTTAAGTGTTATTTTATAACATATTATGTTTTATTATTATAAATACAATGCTATATATAATAATATAATATATTTCAATGTTTCACGTGAAACATATAATTATTTAAATAACTGCTATTTTTTATTCATAAGTTATAAAAATGTTCTATTTATTACAATAATTTTACCCAATTATTTCCCGGGAAATAATATGTAACAAAAAATTAACAAAACTGTTTTAGAAAAAAGTAATGTTCCACGTGGAACATTACTTTCTCTTATCTTTAAAAAAATCACTTAAAATTTCATTATATCCATATATATCAAGCAATTTATTAATTCTAATATTTTTTTTATTTGCAGTTTCTACATCTTTATAATTAGATTTCAATAAATAATATACATTTTTTATTCGAGATTCGCCTATTGCAGATAAACACATATTGCATGGCTCTAGTGTCACATATAAATCACATTCATTTAATCTCCAAGATTTTAGTTTTTTACAAGCTTTAATAATTGCTAAAATTTCCGCATGATATATAGACACTTTTTTTGAATTCTTTTTATTATATGCCTTTGAAATAATTTTATTATTCATAACAATAACTGCTCCCACAGGAATATTTCCTTTATTTTGTGCTATTTTGGCTTGTTTAATTGCTTCAATCATATATTTATCCATATAACCTCCAATAAAAAAGTGCACACATATAGGGATTATTAAGGCTGCTACTTTCCAGTCCTGACCTGGTTCTAATATATATGTTGCACGATTTAAATATTATATTAAATCAAATTAAAAGTCAATAAAATTATGAATGTTCCACGTGAAACATTGAAAATAAATTTTAAATATGTATTTTTTTATTCATAAGTTACAAAAATGTTCAGTTTAATACAATAATCTTACCCAATTATTTCCCGGGAAATAATTTGTAACAAAAAATTAACAAAATTATTTTATAAAACAGTAATGTTCCACGTGGAACATATATTATTATTCAAGTGTTATTTAATAACATATTATGTTTTATTATTATAAATACAATATAATATATAATAATATAATATATTTCAATGTTTCACGTGAAACATTACAATATTAAATATAAAAAGAGTGTTTTTTAATAAACACTCTTTTATTATTCTTCTATGATTTCTTCTTCTGGTTCTTCTTTTTCTGTTACTGTTACATTGGTTACTATTTGATTATCTTTTAATGATATTAATCTTACACCTTGTGTATTACGTTTTAATGTGGATATTTTATTTACATCTAACCTTATAACTATACCACTATTAGTTGTAATTATTATATCTTCATCGCCAACAACCGATTTGAATGCCACGATTAAACCATTTTTATCAGTAATATTAAGAGCTTTTACTCCTTTTCCTCCACGATGAGTTAATCTATATTCATCAGTTTCAGTCTTTTTACCATATCCTTTTTCTGTTATAACTAATATTAATTTTGAACTATCTGCTACTTCTGCTCCAATTACATATGAATTATCAAGTTCAATACCTTTTACACCGCTTGCTGTTCTACCCATCAATCTAACTTCTTTTTCATTAAATCTAACCATTCTACCATTATTAGCAGCAATTATTATTTCATTTGTACCATCAGTTAAATTAACATTTATTAATTCATCATCTTCTTTTAATGTGATAGCTATTTTACCATTATTTCTTATGGACTCAAATTCTTTTATATTAGTACGTTTTACTAAACCATGTTTTGTTACAAATACTAAATTCTTTTCATCATTAACTTCTTTTGGATCTATTGAAATAATTGATGTTATTTTTTCTTCTTTTTCTATTGGAATTAAATTAATTATTGGTAACCCTTTTGATTGTCTACTTCCAAGTGGAATTTCATATCCTCTTACTCTATAAACTTTTCCATAATTACTAAAGAACAATATATCATCATGAGTTGATGATGTAATTAACTTATTAACATTATCTTCTTCATTTGTTGTCATTCCTTTTATTCCTACACCACCACGATTTTGTGTTCTATATGTATTTACGGCCAAACGTTTGATATATCCTTTTTCTGTTAAAGATATCATTATGTTTTCAACAGGAATTAACGATTCATCTTCAATATAATCAATTGCAGTCATATCAATTGATGTTCTTCTTTCATCTGCATATTTATCTTTTATCTCAAGCATTTCAGTTTTTATTATATTATCTATCTTTTCACGACTAGCTAAAATTGCTTTTAATTCTTCGATTAATTTTAAAGTTTCAGCTAATTCTTGTTCTATTTTATCTCTTTCTAAACCCGTTAAACGACGAAGTTTTAATTCTAGTATAGCATCAACTTGAATATCACTAAAACCAAATCTTTTAATTAATTCTTCTTTTGCAATAACATCTGTTTCTGATTCACGGATTATTTTAATTACATCATCTAAATGGTCTAACGCTATTTTATAGCCTTCTAAAATATGTACTCTTGCTTCTGCTTTATCAAGATCGAATTTCGTTCTTCTTATTATAACTATTCTTTGATGATCTATATATTTTGCAATTATATCTTTAAGTGGTAATGTTCTTGGTGTTCCATCATCAATTACTAAAAAATTAATTCCATAACTGATTTGAAAATTAGTATGTTTATATAAATTATTAAGTACAACTTGTGGGTTAGCATCTTTTTTTAAAGTAATTGTTATTTTTACCCCATCTTTTAAATCAGTGTGATAATCAGATATTCCATCAATTATCTTATCCCTAACAAGTTCTCCTACTTTGTTTTTTAATTCCAAAGTATTAACGCCATATGGTACTTCCGTTATAACAATATTATTGTGATTTCCATGTTCTTCAATAGTTGCTTTACTTCTAATTGTTATAGACCCTCTACCGGTATCATAAGCCTTTTTAATACCAGAGTTTCCTAAAATAATACCCCCTGTTGGAAAATCAGGTCCTTTAACGTGTTGCATAAGACCTAAAGTATCTATTTCAGGATTATCAATATAAGCAACGCAACCATCAATTACTTCACCTAAATTATGTGGTGGGATATTTGTTGCCATACCTACTGCAATTCCCATTGATCCATTTACTAAAACATTTGGAAACCTTGATGGAAGTACTTTTGGCTCTTTACTTGTAACGTCAAAGTTATCATCCATATCAACTGTATCTTTTTTGATATCTCTTAAAAGTTCTAGAGATATTTTAGATAATCTTGCTTCAGTATAACGGTATGCTGCTGCACCATCGCCTTCAATATTACCAAAGTTACCATGCCCATCAACCAACATATATCTTTGGTTAAAATCTTGTGCAAGTCTTACCATCGCTTCATATATTGAACTATCACCATGTGGATGATAATGCCCCATAACATAACCTACAGTAGTAGCAGATTTTTTATGCGGTTTATCGGGAGTATTTCCTTCTTCAAACATACTCCATAATATTCTTCGGTGAACAGGTTTTAAACCATCTCTTAAATCGGGTATTGCACGTGAAGTTATAACACTCATTGAATAATCTAAGAATGATGTTTTTACCTCATTTACAATATCATTTATATTATGACTATCTCGTTCATGAAATTTTCCACCATAATCATCTTTTTCTTTATTATTTATTTCATTTTCAGTTGTTTTTTCTTCATTTTCCATAAATTAACCTCCTAAATATCAAGATTTTCAACAAACTTAGCGTTTTCTTCGATAAATAATCGCCTTGGTTCTACTTCATCACCCATAAGTTTCTCGAATATTGAATCTGCTGCCATGCAATCCTCTACAGTTATTTTTCTTAATACTCTTTTTTCGATATCCATTGTTGTTTCATTTAATTCTTCAGCATCCATTTCCCCAAGACCTTTCATACGGGCAATTTCAGCACGATTTCTTACATTTTCTGGAAGTGACGCTAAATAATCGTCCTTTTCTTTTTCATCAAGAACATATTTTCTTGTTTTGCCATGCATAATTCTAAAAAGTGGTGGTTGAGCTGCATATACATGTCCCTTTTCAACAATTGGTCTAAAGAACCTATAAAATAAAGTTAATAAAAGTACTCTAATATGACTTCCATCAACATCGGCATCGGTCATGATAATGATTTTATCATATCTTAACTTAGATAAATCAAATTCATCACCAATTCCTGTACCAAATGCTGTTATTATTGTTCTTATTTCTTCATTTCCTAATGCTTTATCAAGTCTTGCTTTTTCAACATTAAGTATTTTTCCTCTTAAAGGAAGAATAGCTTGAGTCATCGAATCTCTACCTTTTTTAGCAGAACCTCCTGCTGAATCCCCTTCGACAATAAATATTTCAGATATACTTGGATCTTTACTTTTACAATCTGATAATTTACCAAAGAAATTAGATGTTCCTAAATCACTTTTTCTTGTTATTTCTCTTGCTTTTCTTGCAGCATTTCTAGCTCTATTAGCAAGTAGTGCTTTATTTATAATAATTTTAGCTTCATCAGGATTTTCCATTAAAAATCTTTCAAATCCTTTTGAAAAAACACTATCAGCGAGTTTTCTTACTTCACTATTTCCTAAACGACCTTTAGTTTGCCCTTCAAACTGAGGATTTGGATGTTTACAAGAAATAATCATTGTTAATCCTTCTTTAACATCATCTCCCGTTAAAGATTCATCTTTTTCTTTTAACATATTAGTTTTTCTTGCATAAGAATTTATTATTCTTGTTAATGCTCTTCTAACACCCTCTTCATGTGTTCCACCATCATGTGTATTAATATTATTAACAAAAGAATAAATATTTTCATTATAGCTATTATTATATTGCATTGCTACTTCAAATTGAACATCATCTTCTTCGCCTTCAAGATGAATTATATTTTCATGTAATACTGTTTTATCTTTATTAATAAATCTTACATATTCACTAATTCCACCTTCGTAACAGAAAGTTTCACCAGTTGTGTCTTCTAAATCACGATCATCTCTTAAATTAAGTGATAAACCCTTATTTAAAAATGCTAATTCACGAACACGAACTTTTAATGTTTCATAACTATATATGTCCGTATCAAATATCTCAGGATCTGGTTTAAATGTCACAGTTGTTCCCGTTCTATTTTCACTACATGTACCTATTACTTTTAAAGGTTCAACAGTATGTCCACCATTTTCAAATCTTATAAAGTGGACTTTACCATTTTTATAAACAGTTACTTCTAACCATTTTGACAAAGCATTAACAACACTGGCACCTACACCATGAAGTCCTCCAGATACTTTATATCCTCCTCCTCCGAATTTACCACCAGCATGTAATACTGTATAAACAGTTTCTACTGTAGATATTTTTGTTTTAGGATGTATTTCTGTTGGTATTCCTCTACCATCATCTTTTACTGTAATTGAATTATCTTTGTTAATTACTATTTCAATATGTTTACAATAACCTGCTAAAGCTTCATCTATTGAGTTATCTACTATTTCCCATACAAGATGATGAAGTCCTTTTACATCTGTTGTTCCTATATACATTCCAGGTCTTTTTCTTACTGCTTCAAGTCCTTCAAGAACTTGAATATCACTAGAATCATAATGTTTTTGTTGTTCCATAATTTTTCTTCCTTCCATAATTTGTTATATTTCCATCTTTTATTTTAAAAATACTTGCTTTTTCAACAATTTTATCACTTATATTTTTTATGTCTGTTGTTGTTATTATAAATTGAATATTTGATTTAATAAATTTAAGTAAATTATTTCTTTTTTCAATATCAAGTTCACTAAAAATATCATCTAAAAGAACAATTGGATATGTTTTTTTTATTTCTTTGAAAATATTAATTTCAGCAAGTTTAAATGCTAAAATAGCTACCCTTTGTTGCCCTTGTGAACCATAATCTTTTAAATCCATAGAATCAACATAAAAAGATAAATCATCTTTTTGAATACCAAAAAGAGTCATTTTCTTATCTACCTCATTATAATAATTATCTTTATAATAATTAATAATTTCTTCTTTGTTATCAAAAGATATATTTTTATTATAATTTACTTTTAAATTACCTGTTTTCATTATTTTTTTATAAATAACTTCAATATTTGAATTAATACATTCAATATACTTTTCTCTATAATTTCTTATAATTATAAGTCTATCAATTAATTTTTCTGTTATTATATCAAAATATGCTTTATCAATATTTAAATAATTTTTTCTTAAATATTCATTTCTTATTTTAAGTAATTTATTATATTCATTTAATACTTTCATATAATTAGGAAATAATTGACATAATTCAATATTTAATAAATTTCTTCTTACAAGTGGTGATTTTTTAATTATATCTAAATCATCAGGACTAAACATAATAACATTTAAATTAGTTAAATAATCACTAACTTTTTTTATTTCCTTTTTATTAATTTTCAATATTTTTTCTTGATTAGTTAAAATAACTTCCATTTCTTTTTGATTTTTTTCATATCTTAAATTACCTTTTATCAACGAAAAATCACTTGTTTTATTTATTAATTCACTTTCTTCAACAGATTTTGATGGTTTTGTAAGTGCAAGAACATATATACTTTCTAAGATACTAGTTTTTCCTTGAGCGTTGTTTCCAATAAAAATATTAATATTTTTATTTAATTCAGTTTCTAAATTTATTATTTTTTTAAAGTTTTTTATCTTAATTTTTTCAAGATACATAAAATTTACTCATTTTTTTACCAAATTAACATCAACTCCCAAAACTAGTAGTCCTATACTTACATAACAATTATACCATAAAAAAGGCAAAAAAGGGCGTTTTTTTTAAAAAAATTACCCTTTTTATTAATTTTTTCGTTGCTTTGTAATTGTTATTAACTTATTAACTCTTAATAGTTGAGTTTCTATGGACAAGATGGGCATATTAAACTCAGTTTTTTTATTATTTTTCCATTCTACTACTGTATTTTTTCCTTTTTTCTCATAATTTAAAATATTATTTGACCCTATCCAAACATTTTTTTCATTTTCAATTGCTGTTGTTGGAAAAAATATTAAATTATTAGTTTCTTCTACCATCACTGGTGTTTTATAAACTGAACCTAAAATGCTTCTTGCACCATTCATTCTGCCATTTAATGAACTTCCATAATAACTACAACTATTCTCAATTACTTGATATGGTGTTAAATCAACAATATATTCATCATTTAACTCAAGTATTTTACTTTTTCCTTTTTGATAAGGAATTATAGCTAAAGTATCGCTATTAATTTCATATTCCATAATATCCCCCTGTACTAAATAATAATATAAAAAATATATTACACATAAAATGTAACATATTTTTCTGTCGTTTTTTGTCTTAATTTATTTTAATATGTTCTAATTGGTAAAATTAATCCAATTAAATCATTATTACTACTTTCTCTTAATAAAATAGGTTTTATTTCTCCTACAAAACTAATAATAACATCTTCTGTTGATATTGTTCTTAAAGCATCCATCATATATTTACTACTAAATGATATTTTAATATTATCACTACAATTAACTGCTAATTTTTCTTCTACTTTACCTATTTCAAGTGACATAGAAGTAATTTTTAACAAATTATTGTTAATTTCTAAAGTAATAATGTTATTATCCCTATCATTATTTAATATAGATGCTCTATCAACCATATTATAAAATTCTCTTTTGTTAATTCTTAAATCAAATAATGTTTCTTCTGGAATTAAATTAACAGTATTTGGATAACTTCCATTAATTAATCTTGATTGGAAAATAATATTATTAAATTTAAAAATTATTTTATTACTGAATATATATATATTTAATATTTCTTCATCTTCATCAAAAAATAATTTTAATAATTCAGTTAAATTTCTACTTGGAATTATAATATTAACATCTTTTGTTAATACTTTATCCATTTTATATTTCTTAAGAGATAATCTATAAGAATCTGTTGCACTACATTCAAGCATTTCTTTATTTGTTTTTAAATTTAATCCTGTTAAAACTATTCTTGATTCATCAGTACTTGAAGCATAATTAGTTTGATTTATAATATTTTTAAAATCTTTAATTGATAAACTAATAAAATCATCATTTAAACTTAAATCTATTGGGGGATATTCTCTAGCATCAATACCATTTAAATTAAATTCACTATTTTCTGTATAGATAAGTACTTTATAATCATCAACTATTTCCATATTAATAAATTCTGAATCTAATTTTCTAATAATATCAATTATATATTTACCTTTTATTACTATACTTCCTGTTTTTAAAATTTCTAAATCTTCACTTTTTTCTATTTCAGTTTGAATTGTAATATCATTATCTGATGCGGTTAAAATAAGTTTTTCTTTTGTTAAATTAAACTTAATACCTGATAATATAGGTACAATATTCTTTGATGATAATGCTTTTGATACATTATTTAATGCTTCGGATAAAACGTTTTTTCTAATTTTTAATTTCATAAAAATTCCTTCTTTCTTTTATTTATTTATTTTTTTTATTATAGCAGTTAATAACTGTTAATAACTTCTTAAAACCTTATATATCAGTACTTTTAGAAGATTTTTTTTAACAATTATTAACTGATATCAACATTATTTTAATTCTTGTTCTATATGAATAATTGCTTCTTTTAATTCCATGTTACTTTTTAATGAAGTTTCTATTTTATTACAAGAATGCATTACAGTAGCGTGATTTTTTCCACCAAATTCTATTCCTATTCTTTCAAAAGATTCATTAGTTAATTTACGACATAAATACATTGCTACTTGTCTTGGAATGGCTATATTTGGTGGTCTTTTATTAGATTTTATATCTTCATAAGATATTTTATAAAAATTTGCGACACTTTTTTGTATTCTTCTTATATTATTTTGATCTGTACCACTTGTTTTTTTAGTAAATTCTTTTAATGCTTCCATTGCAAATTCTAAAGTTGGATTATTAACACCCATAATTACTGAATAAGCAATAAGTCTTGTAATTGAACCTTCAAGTTGCCTTACATCGTTTCCAACATTTGAAGCAATAAAGTTAATAACATCATCATTTATTTTTAACTTTTCTCCATTTAATTTTTTTCTTATAATAGCTACTTTTAATTCAAATTCAGGTGGTGCAATATCAACTTGTAAACCCCAACAAAATCTAGTACGAAGTCTATCTTCAAGAAATTTTAAATCATCTGGTGATCTATCGGATGATACAATTATTTGCTTAGAATCATTATGCAAATTATTAAATGTATGGAAAAACTCTTGTTGTGATGCTGTTGCTCCCCCAAGAAATTGAATATCATCTATTATTAATACATCAATATCACGATATTTACTCTTAAAAAATTCCATATAATCTAAATTATTATTATTAATATTATTTTTTCTTGATAATCCCATAAAATCTTCAAGAAATTGATCGCAGGTAACATATAAGACACGTTTTTTATGTTTTTCTTCAATATAATTACCAATTGCATGCATAAGATGAGTTTTACCAAGTCCACTATTACCATATATAAATAAAGGATTATACATTTTACCAGGATTTTCTGCTACTGCAAGAGCTGCAGCTTGTGCAAATTTATTTGATTCGCCTACAACAAATGTATCAAAAGTATAATTTTTATTTAAATTAGAATTAATTGCTTTTTTGGGTTTATATTTATCAACATCATCTTTAGTTTCAGTTTTTTCATTTTCTTTATCAAGTATTTCATTAAGATTTTCCTTTAAAATAAAGATAATATCATTTATTTTAAAACTAGAATTGTTATTAAAATTATCTATTATTATTTCTTTATAATTTTGTTCAATATGCGTTTTGTAAAGTAAATATGGTACGCATAATCTTAATTTATCATCTTGAATATCAATAAATTCAATATTACTAAACCATGTATTAAAAGGAAGAGGATCTATAATATTTTTAATACTTAATAATGTTTTATTCCATATACTATCATTCATATTATAACCTCCTTCCCCATAAGATTTTTTAAGTCAATTTAATTGTAATACATTATTAAAAAAAATAAAATACCCAAACAGAAATTAACTAACTTATTAACATAGTTTTCAACATATAAAACCCTTTGTCTATATATAATAAATGACTTTTTAACAAATTTCAAGAAAAAAGTTATTATTTTAATTAACATTATGTTATAAATAAATTGTTAATAACTGTTAACAATGGTTAATAAATATTAAAATATATATTATATAAGGATAAAATAACTGCAGTTATTAACTAAAATATTGTTAATTTTTAAATATTAATAATTTTTTATTATAAATTAACTACAGATATTAACTAAAAAAGTTAAAAACTAATTGCTCCGATGAATTGATTATTTATTTAATCCATGATATATTAAAAATATAAAATAATGAGGTAAAGAATTATGAAATTAAAATTTAATAAATACATACTAATACCAATTTTAATAATTATAGGATTAATTGTAATATCTTTTTATAAATTTTATAAACCATATTATAAATTTATTGATGATTATAATACAATAAAAGAAAATTGCTATGAAAAAAAGAATGTTAATCACTATGTTTGTAAATTACCATATTATCAAGATGAAAATAATTTAAAATATTTTATTGAAAATAATGACCCATATAAAAAATTAAATGAACTTGATTTATATACTGTTTATAATAGTATTGTTGAAAATGAAACTTATAGTGTTCTTCAATTTTTATCTCCCCTTCTTATTATGATTATGGTTGTGGGAACGTTGCATCAAGAGTATTCAAGTGGGATGTTAAAAAATTATTTGACAAGACAAAGTTATAAATCGTACTTAAAGGATAAATATAAATTTATATTAACTATTTCTTTAATTATACCTATTTCTCTTATCGTAATATTGTTAGTTTCTGGAATATTAACAGGATTTAATACAAAAATAGCAAGTAGTGTTTACTCTATTGCAGTTTATAGTGAATTTAAGTATAATCATTTCTTTATGTATTTTATAGGATTTTTATTTATTACTTATTTTATGAGTGTTTTTTATGCCAATATTGGATTATTTTGTGTTAAAAAAACAAAAAATACAACTCTTGCTATAATCATGGGATATATCTTATTTTTAATTATAGACATTATTATTTATGTAGTTATATACGCGTTTATCTTATATAAATTTTTAAATTTAAATGTTTCTGAAGAAATATTTAATATAACAGGATACTTTTTTACTGATACTAAAATAAATTTAATAAAAATGTTATTAGTTTCCTTTATTTTGCAGGGATTATCTACATTTATTTTATATAAATTTTATCAAAATAAGCAGGAGGTAATAGAAAATAGTGAAAAACAAAACGCATAATACTTATCAAATATTAAATTATTTTGCTTCAACTGATAGATATAAAATAATTTTAATTTTAACAATTATTCTTTGTTTATATGGAAATTTTGCTCTTGGACTTAATACAACATTTTCTTCTTCTATACTTAATACTTTTATGTTCGATATTTTTAATATATTTATGTTTTTAATTTTATTTATTAATACTCTTAATATATGTACAACTTTTGATAATGAATTTTCTTTTTATATAATAAGATTAAATAATAAAAAAAGATACATAAAAGAATTATTAAAAAATGTTTTAATATTTAATATCTTACATTTAACCATCTTTTTTCTTATATATTTTACAATTAAATGCTTTCTGACATATGAACCTGGAAGTTATACATTATATCAAAACTATAATATAACAAACAATTTATATTTAATATTCTATCTAGGAAGATACATAATTTTAAGTTTATTATTTTGTCTAATTGAAAGTTTAATTTATATTAATTTTAAAACAAAAATAGTTTGTATATTTAACTCATTATTTATCATGGGATTTTTACTTTCAAGTTCAAGTGATATGATTTATAATAAATTTTTAATTTTTCCTTGGAGTTATTTTAATAATATAAAATATAGTTCATTTTCTATGGAAGTTTTATATTCATGTATTTATATATTAATTTTATTAATAATATCACTTTTATTATATAAGTTTATTTTAAAAAAGAATAAAAATATAAATAATATAAGATATATTTTCTTTACTGACATTTTGTATTTGTTAAAAAAAAGAAAAAGAATTTTGTTATTATTTTTACTATTTCCAATTGTTACAACATTTATAAATGTAAATATGGATTTATCTTTTATAAGTATTGTAAATACTTCAATGGGAACTAATATTATATTAAAAGAATTTGGTCCACTTGAAATATGTATGTATTTACTAAATATTGGAATAATAGCTTTTTTAATAACGGATTTATTTATAAGAGATATTAAATATAGTTTAGATAATATATTTTTAAGAACAAATATCTTAACATGGTTTATTGATAAAGTAATTATATTTTTAATTTTTAGTTTTATTTTAAAAATATTGCAATACGTTTTAGTAGTTATAATTTTATTAATAAATAATAAAGTGTTTGATAGTAATATTATTAATTTAATGTTAGCAGATTATTTTTACACATCTTTAGTAGGATTCATTTTCTTATTAATGTATATTTTATTTATTACATTAAATAAAACAAAATTTTTACCTATAATAGGTGGAATACTTTTAATTATTGTGCTACCTAAAAGTATTTGGAGTTTAAAATGTTATATAATTTACATGATAGTTATATTAATATTAATAATTACTATAATAAGTAAAATAATTAAGAATAAAAATAAAAAAATATTTGAAAATTTATAAAGGAGAATAAATATGAAATTAGAAATAAAAAATTTATCTAAAAAGTTTAAAGATGTATATGTATTAAAAGATATTAATTTAACATTTGAAAGTGGAAAAATATATGGTTTTACAGGAAGAAATGGAAGTGGAAAAAGTGTATTATTGAAAATAATATGTGGATTTTATACTCCAACAAGTGGAGAAGTTTTATTAGACAATTATAACTATATTTTAAATAATGATTTTCCTAAAAGTACAAGATGTTTAATTGAAAAGCCAAATTTTTTGCCTGATTTGACGGGATATGAAAATCTTAAACTACTTGCATCAATTGAAAATAAAATTGGAGATAAAGAAATAATGGATACTATAGAAAAATTAAACTTAAAAGAAGAAATAAATAAAAAATATAGTAAATATTCATTAGGAACAAAACAAAAATTAGGTATAGCACAAGTCTTAATGGAAGATCCAAAGTTAATTGTATTAGATGAGCCATTAAATGGTATAGAAAATGAAACAGCAAAAGAGGTAAGAAAAATATTAAATGAAGAAAAGAAAAAAGATAAAATAATAATTGTTGCTTCTCATATAAAAGAAGATATAGATACTTTAGCAGATGTTGTTTATAATATTGATAATGGTATTGTAGAAAAAATAAAGGGATAAAATTAAATTTTAATTGACAAAAGCCTAACTTTCTCATATAATTAGTAAATGAAAAAGGCAATTTAGTTTGGAGGTGCAAAAGAATGAAAAAAGGAACATTTCAACCTAATAATCGTAGAAAAGCAAAAAAACATGGTTTTTTCTCACGTATGAAATCAGGTATTGTTAATAAAAGAAGAGCTAAAGGAAGAAAAAAATTATCAAAATAATACCACTTGAAAAAAGTGGTTTTTCTGTATAAAGAGGTAATTTATGAAAAAAAAGAATATTGTAAAAAATAAAGAGGATTTTACTAGAATAATAAATAAGAAAAATGGTTATGTAAATAAATATTTTATTATTAATGAAGAAGTAAATAATGATTTAATGCCAAAGTTTGGAATTACTTTTATTAAAAATATGTGTAATGCTGTTAATAGAAATAAACTTAAACGCCAAATAAAATCTATTATAGATAATAATAAAAATATATATGAAAATAATAAAAATTATATTATAATTATAAGAAAGGACGCATTAAATAAATCTTATAAAGAACTTGAAGATAATTTAATATCCTTATTTAATAAATTAAAGGAGAAGAAAGATGAAAAATAAGAAGAAGATATTTATTATAATACTTATGATATTTATGTTATGTGGATGTACTAAAGTATTAAAAGATGAAAACAATAAAGTAGTAGTTAGTCCTACAACAGGACAAAATGTTACAGAAAATATTTTATGTAAACCAACAAGTGAAGAAATGTTAAAAATATATGAAGAAAATAAAGTTGATATATCAAAACTTCCTGACTGTAAAGATATGAAAGTAACAGGAAAATATGAAAGTATTTGGAATAGTATTTTTGTTAGACCACTAGCATGGTTAATTGTAAAACTTGGCGAAGTAGTTAATTCAACTGGACTGGCAATTATTTTAATTACAATAGGAATAAGAATTCTTTTATTTCCTGTAACACAAAAAACTGCAATGCAATCTGAAAATATGAAAAAAGCTCAACCAGAACTTGCTAGACTTGAAAAGAAATATGAAAATAAACAAGATCAAGAATCTATGATGAAAAAATCACAAGAAATGATGGCTATTTATAAAAAATATAATATAAGCCCAATGGCAGGATGTATATTTGCACTTTTACAAATACCATTACTATTTGCTTTTCTTGAAGCAATAAATAGAATTCCTGCAATATTTGAAGAAAATTTCTTAGGTATTTTCCAAATGGGTACTACCCCACTTGTAGCGTTAAGAAATGGTGATTGGTATTATTTAATATTATTAGTATTAATCGTAGCTACAACATTTATATCATTTAAAATGAATAAATCTGTTGCTAACCCTGAATTAGAAAAGCAAACAAAAGGTATGATGTATTTCATGATAATATTTATTGGTATTATGGGATTCTCACTATCTAGTGCTATAGCAGTTTATTGGATTACATCATCAGTATTTACTATTTTACAAAATGTTTATACTGATATAATAAAAAAAAGGGCAAATAATTAATTATTAGGAGAGTTGTATTATGAAAAAAGAAATTTTTGAAGCACAACATTTAGTGGAGGCAAAAGAAGAAGCATTTAAAAAAATGAATATGAAGGAAGAAGACTTAATAATAAGAATATGTGATAAAAGTGAAAAAGAAAACCCTGATATGTGTGTAATTGAAGTTTACCAAAAAGATGAATTAACACAAAAGATAAAAGATTTTTTAATTGATATAATTAGTGATATGGGTGTTAATTGTAATATTGAAACTAAAACAAGAAATGATTTATTTTATTTAAATATTTTAAGTAATAAAAATGAAGTATTAATTGGTAAATCAGGAGTTGTTTTAGATGCCATTCAAACTTTAGTAAATGAAGTAGTAAGAACTAATATAAAAATGAATTATAAAATTGTAATTGATGTTGCAGATTATAAACTTGCTAAACAAAAAAGAATAGAACATATTGCTAAAATGGCTGCGAAATCTGTAGGAAAAACTAAAATTGAAGTTAGTTTAGATCCAATGAATTCTTATGCAAGAAGAATAGTACATAATACACTTGCAAACAGTAGAGATGTTTATACTGAAAGTTTTGGAGAAGAACCAAATAGATATGTAGTAATAAAACCAAAAAAACTAAAATAAGAAGGTTACATTTTGTAATCTTTTTTAAGTTTTACTTGATATTTTTATAAAAAGATAATATAATTAAGGCACGAAAAAGAAGGTGTATTTATGAATGATACAATTGCAGCTATATCTACTAGTCTTGGTATTGGAGCGATAGCTATAGTAAGAGTAAGTGGAAAAGATGCTATAAAAATAGTTGATAAAATATTTTCAAATAATTTATTAAAACAAGATAGTCATACTATTTCATATGGTTATATAAAAGATAATGATGAAGTAATTGATGAAGTTTTAGTTAGTGTTATGAAATCCCCTAAAACATTTACAACCGAAGATATCGTAGAAATAAATTGTCATGGTGGTATAATTACAACACAAAAAATACTAGAGCTATTACTTAAAAATGGTTGTAGATTAGCAGAACCAGGCGAATTTACTAAAAGAGCATTTTTAAATGGTCGAATTGATTTTACTAAATCTCGTGCTATTATGGATTTAATTACAACAAAAAGTGAAAGCGCAAGAAAAATAGCAATATCTAATTTACAAGGAAATACAACATCTAAAATTCAAGAATTAAGAAAAAAATTAGTATCAATTATATCAAATATTGAAGTAAATATTGATTATCCTGAATATCTTGATATTGAAGTAATGACAAAAGAAAAAATAAGAAAATCCCTTGATGATATAAAAATTTCACTTGATAAAATAATTAATAATAGTAAAAATTCTAAATTAATAAAAGAAGGTATTAATGTATCCATTATAGGACGTCCTAATGTAGGAAAAAGTAGTATTTTAAATAAATTAATAAAAGAAGATAAAGCAATAGTAACTTCTATTGCAGGTACAACTCGTGATACAGTTGAAGGAAGTGTTATATTAGATGGTATACAACTTAATTTTATAGATACTGCAGGAATTAGGAAAACAACTGATATCGTAGAACAAGTTGGGGTAGAAAAATCACTTAAAACAATTGAAGAAGTAGATCTTGTTATAGTGGTGTTAAACAATAATGAAAGCCTAACATCTGAAGATATAGATATTTTAGAAAAAACTAAAGATAAAAAAAGAATAATTGTTATAAATAAAAATGATTTATTAAATAAATTAGATATATCTAAAATAAAAGATAATAATATTATTTATACAAATACTTTAAATTACGAAGGAATAGAAAGTTTAACTTCCAAAATAAAAGAAATGTTTAATATGGAACTTCTTGATGTTAAAGATTTTAATTATGTAAGTAATGTAGAACAATTAAATAGATTATATGATGCTAAAAAATCTCTTGAAGATGTAGAAAAAGGGTTAAATAATAATTTACCTATAGATATGATAGAAATAGATTTAAAAAATATTTGGACTATTTTAGGAGAAATAATTGGAGAAACATATACTGATGAACTTCTTGATAATTTATTTAGAGATTTTTGTGTAGGAAAGTAAAATTTAGGTTTTACTTTTTTTTATATAAATATTGAATTTTAATATATTTAATAGTATAATACGAAAAGGAAAAAAGAAGGTGTAATTATGAATTATGATGTAATAGTTGTAGGAGGAGGTCATGCTGGTTGTGAAGCATGCCTTGCTAGTAGTAGAATGAACCACCCTACTTTATTAATAACAGGAAATATAAATAATATTGCAGATACGCCATGTAATCCTTCGATAGGAGGTCCTGCAAAAGGAAATGTTGTCCGTGAAATAGACGCTTTAGGAGGAGAAATGGGAAGAAATACTGATAAAAGTATTCTTCAAATAAAAAAACTTAATACAAAAAAAGGTCCTGCAGTTTGGGCTTTAAGAGCACAAATAGACAAGGTTGATTATCATAAAAATATGCTTAAAACAATAAATAATCAAAAAAATTTAACAGTAAAAGAAGGAATGGTTGAAGATTTACTTATTAAAAATAATAAGATTTATGGAATAAAATTATCAACTGGTGAAGAAATATATGGAAAATGTGTTATTTTAACAACAGGAACATATATGAAAGGTCAAATTTTACGTGGAAGTAGTAAACATTCAGGTGGTCCACATGGGGAAAAACCTTCATTATTTTTAAGTGATAATTTAAAAAAATTAGGATTTACAATAAAAAGACTTAAAACTGGAACTCCTCCAAGAATAGAAAAAGCAACAATTGATTATAAAGATGCCCTACTTCAACCTGGAGATACTACCCCTATTACATTTTCACATTTAAATAAAGTTTATTATGATGTTTTAAATCAAGAAGACTGTTATTTAATATATACTACTCCTACTACGCATGAAATAATAAAAGAGAATCTTGAAAAATCAAGTATGTATGGTGGTTATGTTGAAGGAATTGGACCAAGATATTGTCCTTCAATTGAAGATAAAATAGTTCGTTTTAGTGATAAAGAAAGACATCAATTATTTTTAGAACCAGAAAGTAAATATTACGATGATATATATTTACAAGGATTTTCTACAAGTATGCCTGAAGATATTCAAGAAAAAATGGTTCATTCTTTACCAGGATTAGAAAAAGCTAAAATATTAAAATATGCTTATGCTATTGAGTATGATGCAATTGATCCATTACAATTAAAACAAAGTCTTGAAACAAAAATAATTGAAAATCTTTATACAGCAGGTCAAATAAATGGGACAAGTGGTTATGAAGAAGCAGCGTGTCAAGGTTTAATCGCAGGTATTAATGCATCTTTAAAACTTGAAAATAAAGAACCTTTAGTTTTAAAAAGAAATGAAGCTTATATTGGAGTATTAATAGATGACCTTGTAACAAAAGGTGTAGAAGATCCATATCGTTTATTAACATCTCGTAGTGAATATCGTTTACTTTTAAGAAATGATAATGCTGATTTAAGATTATCTAAATATGGTAAAAAATTAGGACTTTTAAGTGATGAGCAATATAATAAATTTATAGAAAAAGAACAAAATATTGAAGAATTAATAAATTATTTAAAAAATAATTATCTTACACCAAAAAAAGTAACAAATGAATATTTAGAAAGCATAAATACTCCTACATTAAAAGATAGAATATCTTTATATGATATTTTAAAAAGACCTGAAGTAAGTTATGAAGACATAAAAGAATTTATTCCAAAATCATATGATCTTGAAGTGATTGATGAAGTTGAAATTAATATAAAATATGATGGATATATCAAAAAACAAGAAAAAGAAGCAGAAAAAATGCTTGAATATGAAAATGTTTCAATTCCTGAAAATTTTAATTATTTAAATATTCAAAATTTAGCTCTTGAAGCAAGAGAAAAATTAAATAAAATACGCCCTACTTCAATAGGTCAAGCTATGCGTATAAGTGGTGTTAATCCTGCTGATATATCTATTTTAATGATAGAACTTAAAAGGAGAAAATATGAATAAAGAATTATTTTTAGAAGAATTAAAAAAACTTGGTATTTTATTAACTCCCAAACAAGAACAAGATTTAGATACATATTATAAACTTCTTATATCTTATAATAATAATGTTAATTTAACTGCTATAACAAAAGAAGAGGATGTTTATTTAAAACACTTTTATGATTCACTTACCCTATTTAAAGGTATAGATTTAAAAGAAAATTTAAAAATATGTGATTTAGGAACAGGAGCAGGTTTTCCCGGATTAGTTTTAAAAATAGTATTTCCTAATTTATCTATTACATTAGTAGATTCACTTGAAAAAAGAATAAAATTTCTTGATTTAGTAATAAAAGAATTAGAATTAAAAAATATTAAAACAGTTCATTCGAGAATTGAAGAATTTAAAGAAATAGAAGCATTTGATGTAGTTGTTAGTAGAGCTGTAGCAAAAATAAATATTCTTCTTGAACTTGGATGTAAGCTTCCTAAAGTTAATGGATTATTTGTTTTTATGAAAGGTAATATTTTAGAGGAATTAAAAAGTGCAAAGAATGCTTTAAAAGTACTAAATTATAGTTTAGAAAAAATAATTAATTTTAAATTACCAATTGAAGAAAGTGAAAGAAATATAGTCATTTTAAAACACACTTCCCCTACTTCAAACAAATATCCAAGACAATTTTCAATAATAAAGAAAAAGCCATTGTAAAAATATGGCTTTTATTGTGTTTTATTTATTTTCTATCTTTAATACATCATCCATATATTAGTAATTTAAAGCATTAGAATTTGTAACAATACTTTCTTGTAATTCGTTTTCTAAATTTTTTCTTGTATTTAATGCAATATTTCCACCACATCTTGCCACCTCAAGATTTTGTTTTAAACCAATAGGATTTTTCTTTTTAGTTATTTCTCTAGTTGCAATTTCTCCTAAATCTGAAAGGACGACTTCTATATCACTCATATTATCCCTTAATGATTCTTTCCTAAGACCTTTAAATGCTTTATATTCACTAGCAGTCATACCAGACCACTCTTTATATATTTCATTTGTAAGAATAGCATACTCACTTTCTTCAGTTACACCATGTTCATTCCAAACATCAGTAAGTTTTTTTCTATCTTGAATACTTTTAATTCTTCTTATTATCCATTCTTCTGGATACCCTTTTTTTCTATAAGTATCAATAGCTCTTTGTACAGTAAGTGAAGGATCAAATACTTCATTAATTCTTTCACTTCCAAGTTTAGCTAACCACTGTTTAATTGGTTCAGCATTTTTTGATGGGATTGATTCAATTATTCTAAACATTTCTTCAATATCACATATATCTGTTGTACGATATTTTCCATCTTTTGATTTCAATTTCAACTGTCCGATTTTTTCGGACACTTCATTACCTTCCTGAATTAACTTTCTTTTTAAATCACTCCAGTATTTTCTTGGTCTATCACTTCCAGATAAAACTCCAACAACATCCACTACACTAACATAATATTTTTCTTGTTCTTTATCCCATACTGTTCTTATTGTTTCATTATTAAATAACTTATTTATTAAATGCATCTTGCTTTCTTCCATAAAATCTCCAAACTTATCTTATTTTAATTATTTTCTTTCGCATCTAGATATATTTTCATAATCGAAGCAAATAAATCTTCTTTTTGAATATTTGTTAACTTTTTACTTTCAAATAATAACTTTGCTTTTTCAATTAAATCCATACAGCTATCAGTAGTTTCTGCCATTATAAAATAAGACATTTCAACATTAAAAAACTCACATATTTTTTCCAATTGATTTAAACTAAAATTTCTTTTTCCTTTTTCTAAATTAGAAATTTGTGCCCTACTTAAATTTAATAAATTTGCTAAATCTTCTTGTTTTAAATTTCTTCTTTTTCTTAATAATTTTACTTTTTCACCTAAATTTTGTATCATGGATCCTCCTTACATGTTAATCATACAATAAATGTTTCAAATAGTCAATTATAAAATAATTAATTTAATTATAGTTTACAAAAATATTTAAAAATACCCTTGTAAAAATATAATTTATTTTGTATAATGATAACATAGGGATTTTATATTATAAAAGAATAGAAAGAGGGAGTTTTTATGAACCTAGATAAAGAAGTATTTGAACTTTCAATGGATGATATTTTACCAAATAGATTTCAACCAAGGGAAGTATTTGATGAACAAGCTTTAAATGAACTTGCTTTATCAATTAGAGAACATGGAGTAATTCAACCAATAATAGTAAGAAAAATAGGGGATAAATATGAAATAATCGCAGGAGAAAGAAGATTTCGTGCTAGTCAAATAGCAGGTAAAAAAACTATTCCAGCATTAGTAAGAAATATAGATGATAAAGAAAGTGCTAAAATTGCTTTATTAGAAAATTTACAAAGGAAAAATTTAACTTCAATTGAAGAAGCAAGAACATATGATACAATTTTAAAACTTGATAATATGACGCAAGAAGAACTAGCTAATAATCTTGGAAAATCACAATCTGCTGTTGCTAATAAAATAAGATTATTAAACTTAGATGAATCAGTTCAAGATGCTTTATTAAAAGAACAAATATCAGAAAGACATGCCAGAAGTTTATTAAATGTTCCTGATAAAGCAAAGCAAAAAGAACTTTTAAATAAAGTTATAATGAATCGTATGACTGTTAAACAATTAGATGATGAAATAGCACTTTTAACAGGTAACAAATCGTCATCAGATGCTGAAGGAGGTCAAAATGTGTTAAAAGATGATTCAATATTTACATTACCTAATTTAGATAATTTAAATAACAAAGAAGAAAAACCTACGAATAATGATAATAATCTAAAAAATCAAGTTAGTAATGAAATTGTTTCAAATAGCGAAGAAAAATTACCAGAATTTAATATACCTTATATTAAACCTGAAACTAGCGCTTCAAATAAAATTGAAGAACAAAAAGTTAAACCTCTTGATGATAGTTTTGTAGAAAAAAGTATTTTCTTTACTAATCCAGAACCTACTAAGAAAAATGAAGATATTTCAAATTTAACAATAGAGCAAATATTAGCAAATTATAATTTAAATAATAAAAAAGCACTTGAAAAAGAAGAAAGACCTTCCTTATTTAATTTAGAAGAATCAAAAGAAGATTTATCATCTTTAAAATCAACAGATTATAGTAATTTAATTAATCCAGTTGTGCCTGAAGAAATAAAAGAAGAACATCTTCCTGTTTTTGAAGTCCCTTCTTATTCTAAAATTGAAAAAACAACAGATTATCCTACTTATAACAATAAGGAAGAATCTTTAAATAATAATCTATATAATAATACTTCAAGCCAAAATATAACAAATAAAGAAAAAACAAATAACGAATTATATGATTTAAGGTTTGCAATAAATAATTTTAGACAAGCAGTTCAAAATACAGAAAAATTTGGGTTTAAAGTTGAAACTGAAGAGTTTGATTTTGATAATGTATATCAAATTATTATTAGAATAGATAAAAATAAATAATGCAAAACTATAGATAAAATGAAAATATCTATAGTTTTTTTGATAATTTTTATATTTTTCATAAAACTCCTTTAAAAAATTTGTATTTTTTGGTAAACTATAAATAGTCGTAAATTTTAGATAGGAGTAAATAGGTATGGGAAAAGTAATTTCATTAATTAATCAAAAAGGTGGCGTAGGAAAAACAACAACAAGTATAAATTTGTCAGCTTCCCTTGCGCTTTTAGATAAAAAAGTATTAATGGTGGATTTAGATCCACAATGTAACGCAACAACAGGAATAGGTATTAATAAAGGGGATATAGAAAAAAGTGTTTACAATGTTTTAAATGGAACTTGTAAAATAGAAGAAGCTATTTTAAAAACAAGATATAAAAATTTATATGTTTTACCAGCTAACCTAAATTTAGCAGGAATAGATATAGAAATAAGTGAAAAAAGTAGGGTTGATAATACATTTTTAAAACAAGAACAATTAAAAAATAGTATTGATAGAATAAAAGATTCTTTTGATTATATAATAATTGATTGTCCTCCTGCACTTGGAATAATAACAACGAATGCTTTAACAGCATCGGATTCTGTTATAATCCCAGTACAATGTGAATATTTTGCACTTGAAGGAATAACACAACTTTTAAAAGCAGTTAAGTTTACTCAAATGAATCTTAATTCTAATTTAAAAATAGAGGGAGTTTTATTAACAATGTTTGATGCAAGGTTAAATTTAGGGCTTGAAGTAGTTGAAGAAATAAGAAAGTATTTTCAAGACAAAGTATATAATACCATAATACCAAGACTTGTTAGATTAACTGAAGCACCATCGCATGGAAAACCAATTATTGCATATGATCCAAAATCTCGTGGGTCTGAAGCATATTTAAATTTAGCTAAAGAGGTGATAGAAAAAAATGAAAGAGGAGAATAAAAGAAGAGCTCTAGGAAGGGGCTTAGAAGAATTGTTTTCAATTGAAGATATCAACTATGGTAATTTAGAAGAAAAAATAATGGAAACTGTACATGAAGAAGAAATTCAAGAACTTCCATTAAATGAATTAAGGGTTAACCCTTATCAACCTAGAAAGACATTTAACGAAGAAAGTTTAAATGAACTTGCTGAAAGTATTAAAGAACATGGTGTTTTTCAACCAATTATTGTTAAAAAAAGTATTAAAGGTTATGAAATAGTAGCAGGAGAAAGAAGATTTCGTGCTTCTAAATTAGCAGGTAAAGAAACAATCCCTGCCATTGTAAGAAATTTTACTGATGAAGAAATGATGGAAATTGCAGTATTAGAAAACTTACAAAGAGAGAATTTAAATGCTGTAGACGAAGCAAATGCGTATAAAACTCTTATGGAAAATCTTCATTTAACACAAGATCAAGTTTCAAAAAGGGTTAATAAAAGTAGAAGTCATATAACAAATTTACTTGGAATATTATCTTTACCTGAAGATGTTTTAGCGTTAGTAAAAGAAAATAAATTATCTATGGGACATGCAAGATGTTTATCTAAACTTAGTGATATTGAGAAAATTAATGAATTAACTAAAAAAGTACTTGAAGAAAATTTAAGCGTAAGAGAACTTGAAGCCTTATCAAGTGGTAATGAAATAGAAAGAAAAAACAAAATTGTTAAAAATCCTAAATCTAATGAATATACATCTCTTGAAAAAGAATTAACAGAATATTATGGAACAAAAGTTAAAATAGCAAATAAAAAACTAATTATTAGTTTTGAGAATAATCAAGATTTAAATAGAATATTAGAAATGATAAATTATAATAAATAAGAAGGTTCTTATGGAAAAAAATTATAATATTAATACTAAAGTAATAATGAAAAAAGGGCATCCTTGTGGTACGAATTTATGGGAAATAGTAAGACTTGGGGCTGATATTAAAATAAAATGTATAAATTGTGGTAGGGTAATTATGTTACCAAGAATGGAATTTAATAAAAAAATTAAAAAAATAGTAGAGGAGTAACTTATGGCAAAGAGAAAATTAAAAAAAATTACTTTACATCCAATAACAAGTTTTGTTTTATTAATTGTTGGTGTAATTCTTTTAAGTTTTATATTAAGTTTGTTTAATGTATCTGCTACATATTCAAATATAAATATAGCAACAGGAGCTTTAGAAAAAACACTTGTATCTGTTAATAATTTACTTAGTTATGATGGAATGAAAATGGTTATAAGTAAGGCTGCAACTAACTTTATAAGTTCATCACCACTTAGTACTTTAATAATAACATTAATAGGTCTTAAAATAGCAGAAAAAACAGGATTAATCCAAGCATTTATGAAAAAAAGAATAATTAAAATTAATCCAAAAACATTAACTTTTATAATAATATTAATGTCTATTTTTTCAAGTATTGTTAATGAAGTTGGTTATGCACTTTTAATACCATTAGCAGCATTACTATTCTTATTTAATGGAAGAAATCCATTAGCAGGAATAGCAGCAGCTTTTGCAGGAGTTGCTTTTGGTTATAGTATAAGTTTCTTTGTAGGATCTATTGATATAGATTTAATACCATATACACAGGCCTCTGCAAGGTTAATTGATAGTGAATTTTATGTTAGAATGACATCTAATTTATTTATAATGATAGTATCATCTTTCTTAATTGCGCTTATAGCTACATTAATAACTGAAAAAATTATTGTAAAAAAATTAGGAAGATATGTTGCTAAAACAAGAGATGATTTGGGACAAACTAAAGAAATAGAATATCTTGATTTACAATATGAAGAAGAAAAGAAAATAAAAGAAGAAGCATTACAAAAGAAGGGTTTAAAATCTGCAAAAATAGTAGGTATTATCGTAATAATTCTATTTGTATATATGATAATACCAGGACTTCCTTTATCAGGAATGTTACTTGATTTAAAACAAAGCGCTTATGTCGATCAATTATTTGGAAAAAATTCATATTTTCAAGATGGATTTACTTATATGATGAGTATATTTTTTGGTATAACTGGTATAGCTTATGGAATAAGTGCTAAGACAATAAAAAATGATAAAGATTTATTTAATAAATTAAAAGAAAGTTTAAGTGAACTTGGAATAATCATTGTTATGATATTCTTTGCTTCTCAATTTATTGCAATATTTAAAGAATCTAATATAGGAACAGTAATCGCAGCAACTATGGCTAATATATTACAAAGTTTACCTTTTAGTGGAGCAGCTTTAATAATCGTAGCAATTATCTTAATTGCAATTTCAAATATTTTTGTAACAGGTTCCATATCAAAATGGGTAATATTTTCATCTACGATGGTTCCTACATTTATGCAACTTGGTATTTCTCCTCAATTTACACAATTTATTTTTAGAGCAGCAGAGTCTATGACTAATGGTATAACACCACTTCTTGCTTATTTTGTTGTTTATTTAGGATATATGAATATTTATAATAAAGATTACGAAAAACCAATTACAATAAGAAAAGGACTATCTATTATGGTACCATATTTTATAGGAATATCTTTAACATGGTTGTTTATTATTCTAATGTGGTATATAATAGGACTTCCACTTGGCCCAGGAGTTTACCCAAGTTTATAATAAGGAGGAAGAATTATGAGTTTAAAAGCTGGTATTGTGGGACTTCCAAATGTAGGAAAGTCCACTTTATTTAATGCCATTACAAAGAAAAATATTTTAGTAGCAAATTATCCTTTTGCTACCATTGAACCAAATGTAGGAATAGTAACAGTTCCTGATGAAAGATTAGGACATCTTGAAGAAATATATATTCCTGAAGAATTAAAACCTGCAACTTTTGAATTTGTTGATATCGCAGGAATAGTAAAAGGGGCATCTTTAGGTGAAGGCCTTGGAAATAAATTTTTATCTCATATTCGTGAAGTCGACGCTATTGTAGAAGTAGTAAGATGTTTTGATGATAAAGAAATAACACATGTTGATGGAAGTGTTGATCCTATAAGAGATGTTGAAGTAATTAATCTAGAATTAGCCCTAGCAGATTTAGAAATCATAAATAATAGAATAGATAAAATTAAGAAAAAAGCAGAAACAACGAAAGAAAAAGAAACTGTTTTAGAATATAATGCTCTTACAAAGGCAAAAGAAACTTTGGAAAAAGATATTCCCTTAAGATTAGCAGATTTTACGAAAGATGAATTACTTGCTATAAAAGGATTTAACTTTTTAACTTTAAAACCTCATATTTATTTAGCTAATATAAGTGAAGATGAAATAAAATTAGAAAATGATTATGTTAAAAAATTAAAAGAATATGCTAAAGGTGAAAATTCTAAAGTAATTGTGGTATCTGCTAAAATAGAAAGTGAACTTGCAGAACTTGAAGATAGTGATAAGGAAGAAATGTTAAACGAATTAGGTATTGAAAAAAGTGGTTTAGATAAGTTAATTGAAGAATCATATAATTTACTTGGATTAAAAACATATTTTACATGTGGTCCTAAAGAAGTTAAAGCATGGACTTATAAAGATGGAATGAATGCTAAAGAATGTGCTGGAATTATTCATAGTGATTTTGAAAAAGGATTTATAAAAGCAGAAGTAATAAGCTATAATGATTTAATTGAAGCAGGATCAGAACTTAAAGTGAAAGAAAATGGCAAATTTAGAATTGAAGGTAAAGAGTATTTAATGCAAGATGGAGATATTTGTCATTTTAGATTTAATTTGTAAATGAATGAAAATTATGATAATTTTAAATCCTATTTTACAAATGAAGATGAATTTAATTCGTGGTATGAAATAGTTAAAGATATATTAAATAATGAAGAGTTTAAAAAAAGAGTGTATTTTAAACATCATGAAAAGCAAAGTTTATATACGCACTCTCTTTTAGTGTCAATTTTTGCTTATAAATATGCTAAAAAGCATCATGCAGATTATAGAGTTTGTGCCATTGCAGGTCTTTTACATGATTTTTATACTCATGCTTGGCAATATAGTAAAGATTTAGATAATTTAGATAAAAAATATAGTGAAAATTTAAAGAAAAAAAAGAAATTTTCAACATTACATGCATTTATACATCCATATGAAGCACTTATTAATAGTAATACTTATTTTAATAATCTTATGAATGAAAGAGTAGAAAATGCAATACTTGTTCATATGTTTCCCCTTTCTTTGTTTAATAAAGTAAAACTTCCAAAATATAAAGAAAGTTGGATAATAACATACATAGATAAAGCAGTATCTTTAAAGGATTTTCCTAATATAAAAGAAATACCTAAGTATTTAGGATTAAAAAATATTAAAAATAAGAACAAAAAATAGAATTTATTTTTTGTTTTTATATAATTATGTGATAAAATATATTTATAGGTATTTATGAAGGAGGATGTATATGGGTATACTTAAAGTATTTGATCATGAATATAAAGAATTAAAAAGGTTTGAAAAAATTGTAGAAGAAATTGATGCTTTAGAAGAAGAATATAAAAAATTAAGTGATGAAGAATTAAAACACAAAACTGTAGAGTTTAAAGAAAGACTTAAAAATGGTGAAACTTTAGAAGATATTAAAGTTGAAGCTTTTGCTACTGCTAGAGAAGCTTGTGCAAGAGTAATTGGTGAAAGACCATATAAAGTTCAATTATTGGGTGGTTTAGCGATTCATTATGGTAATATAGCAGAAATGAAAACAGGCGAAGGTAAAACATTAACATCAGTTATGCCTGCGTATTTAAATGCTCTTGAAGGAAATGGGGTTCATATAATTACAGTTAATGAATACTTGTCAACTCGTGATAGTAATTGGATGGGAGAAATTCATAGGTTTTTAGGTTTAACTGTAGGTCTAAATTTAAGAGAATTATCATCAAAAGAAAAACAAGAACAATACGCTTGTGATATTTTATACACAACAAATAATGAAGTTGGTTTTGATTATTTAAGAGATAATATGGCTATTAGAAAAGAAGATAGAGTACAACGTCCACTTAATTTCGCTATTGTAGATGAAGTTGATTCTGTATTAATAGATGAAGCAAGAACTCCTTTGATTATTTCAGGAGGCACTTTAGAAAATAAAAATTTATATATCGAAGCAGATAGATTTGTAAAAACATTAAAAAAGGAAAAAGATTATATAATTGATGAAAAAACAAAAAAAGTAAATCTTACTGATGAGGGTGTAAAACTTGCTGAAAATTATTATCATATTAGTAATTTATATGATATGGATAATACTAGTTTAGTCCATTTTATAAATCAAGCATTGCATGCAAATTATTCTATGAAAAACGATGTTGATTATGTAGTTCAAAATGGTGAAATTATAATCGTAGATCAATTTACTGGTAGATTGATGCCAGGAAGAGCATTTTCTGAAGGGTTACATCAAGCTATCGAGGCTAAAGAGGGTGTAGCAATTGAACAAGAAACAAAAACACTTGCTACAATTACTTTCCAAAATTTATTTAGAATGTATAAAAAATTAAGTGGTATGACAGGTACTGCAAAAACAGAAGAAGAAGAATTTAGAAATATATATAATATGTATGTAATTACTATTCCTACTAATAGACCAGTTCAAAGAATTGATATGCCAGATCTTATTTATGCTAATAAAAATGCTAAGTATAATGCTATTGTAAAAGAAATAGAAGAACGTCATAAAAAAGGACAACCAGTTTTAGTGGGAACAATAGCAATTGAAACGAGTGAAGAAATAGGAACTTTACTTCGTAAAAAAGGTATTCCACATGAAATATTAAATGCTAAAAATCATGCTCGTGAAGCTGAAATAATAGCAAAAGCTGGAGAAAAAGGTGCAGTTACAATTGCAACTAATATGGCAGGTCGTGGAACAGATATTAAATTAGGAGAAGGAGTAAAAGAACTTGGAGGACTTTGTGTACTTGGTACAGAAAGACATGAATCAAGAAGAATTGATAACCAACTTCGTGGTAGAAGTGGACGTCAAGGAGATCCGGGATATTCTCAATTTTATATAGCTATGGATGATGATCTTATGAGAAGGTTTGGTTCTGATAGAATTAAAATGATTATGGAATCAACTGGTATGCAAGATGAAATGGCTATAAGAAGTAAGATGTTTAGTAAATCAGTTGAATCAGCACAAAAAAGAGTTGAAGGAAATAATTTTGATAATAGAAAACATATTTTAGATTATGATAATGTTGTAAGTACACAAAGGGAAAGTATTTATAATAAAAGAAATGAAATATTAGATAAAGAAAGCGTACATGAAGATGTACTAGAAAGTATGAAAAATCATGTTGTTGATATTGTTGAATCTCACCTTGATGAAAAAGATAATCTAAAAGAGGAAGATAAAAAAGATATTATAGATTATATTAATAATAATTTATTAAGAAATAAGGTAAAAGAAAAAGAACTTGAAGGTAAAAATGTTGATGAAATAATTTCATTATTAAGTGATAAAGTAGTAAGTGAATACGAAAATAAAATAAAAGCTTTACCAATTGAAATAACTAATGAATTTGAAAAAGTAATAAGTTTAAATGTTATTGATAAATATTGGATGGAACAAATAACAACAATGTCACATTTAATGGAAGGTATTGTTTTAAGACAATATGCTCAAGATAATCCACTTCGTGCTTATACGATGGAAGGTTATGATTTATATGAAAAGATGTTAGAAAACATTGATAAATATATAACATTATATCTTTTAAGAGCAGAAATAAGACAAAATGTTGAAAGAAAACAAGTTGTAAAACCAACTGGTACTAACAGAAGTGATGAAACTGCTAAAGTTCATACTAAAGTAAAAAAAGAAAAAATAGGTAGAAATGATCCATGTCCTTGTGGAAGTGGTAAGAAATATAAACAATGCTGTGGAAAATAGTTAAAAGCCTTGAAATAAAGGCTTTTTCTATACATAAAATTAAGTAAATATTATTTAGATACGTTATTAAATACGTTGTGAGAAAGTATCTAAAACGTATCTAGAGAGAAAATCAAACAAGAAAAACATAGTATTTTCAATACTTTTAGAGACTTTGAACCATTGCCATAGTGATAGTGGTAAAAGTATGATATAATTAAATTAGGAGTTGATAGTATGAAAGTAAGGAACAATTATAATGAATGCTTAACGAATTTAGCTTGTTCTATAAGAAAATATTTTGAGTTAGACTATAAGCATAATACAATTGATTATGTAGATAAGATACTGAATGAAAATAAGCCAAAAAATGTTGTAACAATACTATGTGATGGAATGGGGTCAAATATAATGAATAGAATTTTATCCAAGGATTCTTTTCTTTTAAAACATAGGATAAAGTCAATAACTACTGTTTTTCCAGCAACAACTGTTGCAGCTACTACATCTATGATGACAGGCTTAAACCCAGTTGAAACAGCTATGCTAGGTTGGGATATGTATTATAAAGATATTGATAAAACAATTACGACGTTTATGAATTCTGAAAAAGGTGATGAAGAATATACTCCATTACAAGAAGCAATTGAATATAAAAACAAGCACATGATTACTAAGTCTATAATGGAAGAAATTAATGAAAAAGGAAAAGATTCAGGATATATTTTATTTCCGTTTGGAAAAAATCCATATGTCGACATGGAAGACTTATACAATAAAATAGAAACATTATGTAATGAAGAAGGGAAAAAATATATTTATGCATATGATACAGAACCAGATCATACAATGCATGAACTTGGAACTGATGCACATGAAATAAATGAAATTGTTGAAAATATTAATTCTAAAGTAGAAGGATTAAGTAGAAGATTAAAAGATACAGTAATATTTGTTGTGGCTGATCATGGACATAAAAATGTAGAAAACATAATGGTTGAAAATTATCCTGATATAGTTGATTGTTTAGAAAAAAATACTTCGATTGAACCAAGAGCAGTAAATTTTTTCATAAAGGAAAATAAAAAACAAAAATTTGAAGTGTTATTTAATGAATATTTTAGTAACGATTTCGATTTATATACTAAAGAAGATGTGATAAATTCTAATCTGTTTGGTAAAGGTAAAGAAAATGAAATTTTCCGTGATATATTAGGAGATTATCTTGCAATAGCAAAAACAAACAAAACATTATTATATGGTGGCTCTGAAATATTAAAGTCTCAACATGCAGGGTACACCGACGATGAAATTTATGTACCTTTAATTGTAATAAATACAAATAATATATAAATAATTTTAGATACGTTTTTAGATACGTTCTGCTAATAAAGCGGAGTGTAACAAAGTGTAGTAAAATGCATTAAAGTGCGAATTTAAAGTATAAAATGCTTTAATATGGAGCAGAATGTCAAATAATAAAAATCCATGTGGAAGTGGTAAGAAGTACAAACAGTGCTGTGGAAAGTAGTATAAAATAAGAAAATATTTAAAATTCAAAAATTATTAAATTGGTTTGATTTTCAAGACTTGTCCACAAAAAATTATTTTAAAAAGGAGGTTTTGTATTATGTATACCTGTGAAATAAATGAATTAGTAAAGAGATATATTTATTTATATCAAAATAAGGAATTAATACTTGCTTTATGTATTGGTAGAGGTATTGAAAAAGAAAAAATAAAAAGTAATATCAAAAAATGTAAAGATCTTATAAAAAGTAATTCAGTATGTAGGGAAAATGAAAAATTAAATAATTTACTAAAAAGTCAAATTGAAGATTACTATTTAAAATTAAAAACAGAAAATTATTATTTAATGAGTAGAGTTAATAAAGATATTGTATCTATGTTTGAAGATTTTTTATTTAGTGATGATATGATGGAAAATTCTAATTTATATAAACATATTGAAGCAGTAAAATTAAATAGAAAATTTTTAGATATTTTTAATTACTCAATTGAATTATTAGAGGAAAGAAGGCAAACTAATATTCAATTAAGAAAATTACCTACATTTACAGTTTGGAGAATATTATCTTATGTAAGAAGAAATAATAAAGGAAATAAAAAAATTTTAAATGCTCTTGATAAATATTATAATCTTGATAGATTCATTATTGCTGAAGATGATTGTACAACTGGATATTATATGACAGAAAGTGATTATGAAGACAGTGAACGATATTATAAATATCCAAATGATATAATAATTGCTGGTGGAATAATTATATTGTCTTATAAAAATTGTTTTGAAGAAGAAGATAATTATTTTGATGAATGTCCGGTTTTAGATGAAACTGAGAAATATGCTGATACTAATATTTCGGATTTTTTAGAAGTTCTTGCAAATATGCCTACTTTAGACATTGAAACTAAAAGAAGTGTAAGAAGAAAAATAATAAGTAACAAAGTTTTAATGAAATAAGTTATATAAAAGTGTGTAATAAATAACTTGAACATTTTATAAAAATGAAAATATGATATAATCATATTAGAAGAATGGATGTGGATGGTGTCCACAATTTGTCCACAGTAGAGAAATATTTATAATATAAATAGTACAAATAATACAAATGATATAGATGTTACCTAGCCTGGAAAAGCCTGAAATACAAGTAATATTATAAATACAAATAATACGGATAATATGGGAGTACAAAGTTCTTGTGGAAGTAGTATGATATTAGATGGATTTGATAAATAAAAAAATATAAAAAAAAATAATATTTAGAATTGTTTAAGTTATATTAAAAAGGAAGTGATTCTAATGATTTTAGAAGAATATGATGAAACAAAAAATTCTATGTTTAACCCAGATGAAGTGGAAAATGAATTTAAAAATATTCCAAAAATAGGGGTTACTTGTTTTTCAAAAAAATTATTAGATAAATTAGTAAGCAGGTTTAATGGTGAAGAAATATTACAATCATCAAATGCTAATGGTAAGTTACCAATATATAAAATATGTTATGATGGTGAAGATTTAATTTTATTTTTGTCTAGAGTAGGAGCTCCTGCGTGTGTCGTACAATATGAAGAAGTATTTGCGATGGGTTTAGAAAAACTTGTTGTCTTTGGAACATGTGGCGTGCTTGATAAGTCGATAGAAGATTTAGCTATTATAATTCCTAACTCAGCTATTAGGGATGAGGGAACAAGCTATCATTATTTAAAGTCATCAAGAGAAATAACTGTTAATTCAAAATATAAAGAAGAATTTATTAAACTTTTAAAAGAACATAATTATTCATATATTATAGGTAAGACATGGACTACTGATGCACCATATCGTGAAACAAAAAATAAAATATCAAAAAGAAAAGAAGAAGGTTGTATATGTGTTGAAATGGAATGTTCTGCAATAACAGCTTTAGCAAAATTTAGAAATAAAGAAGTATTCCAATTCTTTTATGCAGCGGATAATTTAGATTCAGAAAAATGGGATAAAAGATCTTTAGGAAATAAAGATAAATTAACTGATAAAGAAATGATTGGATTATTAGCAATTAAATTTGCTATTAGTTTAAATGAATAACTAATAATGATTAAAGAAAATATGAAATTTTTAAGATTATAATAAAATAATTTTATAACACACAAAAAGAATCTTTTGATTCTTTTTATATTACTTTTTCTTTGTCTTTTTTTATTTTTTTTAGAAATAATCTTTCTTTAATATATTATTTAGAATTTCAAAATAGTTAATTAAAAAATTAACATTTTTAAAAACAACCAAATATGGTATACTTGATATAAGTTAAAACATTAAGTTAATTGGAGTATGATTTTTTATGAATAGAGAAGAATTAAATAAAATGCAAACAAAAATACTTAAAAAAAATAAAATTTGTAATTATACATTAGGCATATTACTATTATTAATTTTATTTATAACTTTAATAATTGTTATAAATAAAAGAATAACTTTTGTATTTATAATTTTTATAATATTTATTGAAATAATTTTTGGAATAGCAATGATGATTATTATTAAAAACATCATAAATGGTAAAGATATAAAAATATTTAATAAAGAATATAAAAATATTTATGTTTTAAATTTTTTAAAACAAAATTTTGAGAATATAATATATAAACCAGAAGAAGGAATTAGTAAAAAAGAAATAAAAAAATATAATACCCTTAATTTAGGAGATAAATTTACTTCAAATGATTATATTTGTGGAACATATAAAAATGTTAAATTCGAACAGTCAGACATTCATATTCAAGAAAAATATGAAGAAGAAGATAAAGATGGAAACAAAATAATAACATGGGAAACAATTTTTGAAGGAAGATATATGATATTTGATTTTAATAAGAATTTTAAATCAAACGTTCAAGTAATAAGTAATGATTTTATAAAAAGATCTTTACCACGTATTAAAAATAATAAAAAAGTTAAATTAGAGGATATAGAATTTAATAAAATGTTTAAAATATATTCCGAAATAGAACATGATGCATTTTATATTTTAACACCACATTTTATGGAAAAAATAAAAAAACTTTATAAAGAATTAGATGATCCGATTAAACTTACTTTCATGGAAAATAAATTACATGTGGCAGTTAATAATGGCGAGGATTCATTTGAATACAATGTTTTAAACCCTATAAATGAAGAAGAAATAGAACAAGATATTATTAAAGATATAAAATTAATTACTGATTTTGTTAATGAATTAAATTTAGATAATAATTTATTTAAGAAGGAGGCATAGATATGGAACATATATTTATAGCAATTGGAGTAATTCTTTTAATTTTTATAATTTGGTATATTGCGGTTTTAAATAAACTAAATAGAACTATAATAAAAATAGAAGAAGCACTTTCTGGAATTGATATTGCTTTAACAAAAAGGTATGATGTTATTACAAAAATGGTGGAAGTTGTTAAAGGATATACTAAACATGAAAAAGAAATATTATTTAAAATTATAAAAATGCGTGAAAACTTATCTTTAATAGAAAAATCAAGTCTTAATAAAGCAATGGATGAAAATATGCAAAAAGTTAATATTGTAGTAGAAAAATATCCTGATTTAAAAGCTAATGAAAATTTTAAAGAATTACAAAAAGCTATTGTAGATGTTGAAGAGCATCTTCAAGCTTCCAGAAGATGTTATAATGCTAATGTTTCGATATATAATCAGTTAATCGTATCATTTCCTATAAATCTTGTAGCAAAAAATAAAAAAATGACTAAAAAAGATTTTTTTGAAATAGAAGAATCTAAAAAAGAAAACGTAAAAATAAAATTATAATGTATTTAAACAAGTAATTAAGATTAATATTCTACAAAAAAATAGAATTTTTTTATATTTTATTGTAAAATAAGTTTAAAGGAAGTGAGTATATTATGGAAAATAAAGAAGAAAGAAATATTGTGGATTTAAATAACGAAAATATTAAAAAATATAGTTTCGTTTTAACAGATGAAATTAACGGTCAAAAATATAAAGTTGAATATGAACCAATATTCTTATATGAAAAAGATAAATACATTTATGGAATGTTTACTAATTTTAAAAAAGATGAAAAAGATAATTTATATCTTGTAAATTGTAGATATCTTAAAAATCATTCACAAAATTTTACTATTGAATATAAACTTCCTGAAAATGAAATAAAATTTTTAGAAGAACAAAAAAATGTTAAAGAAACAAAAGATACGATTTATAGATATAAAAGACTATATAATAGAGTTAATAAAGATTATAATAGAATACTTGAATTAAATAAAAAACTTGTTAATACAACAAATAAAGAAAAAGAAGAATTAAAAGATATGCTTAATGAATATAATGATTTAAAAGAAAGCATAAATTCTTATAATCCTTTAAAAAAACAAATATTATCAAATTGGAATGTTCCATTAGAAAAATTAAATGATTTAATAGATATGGCAATTAATAATATAAATTTAAAATTAAATAAAAACAAAGAAGTTTTTAAAGCTGTTCTTGTCCTTGTAGCAATTGCAGTATTTATAATTGCATGTATAAATGGTGGAGATAATGATACTTCACCTTCAAGTAATGATGGTTACAGTACAAAATGTTATACAAGAAGTGATGGTAAAAATTGTTGTATTTCTTGTAAAAAAACAAGTTATGGTGATATCGGATGTTCTAGAATGTGTAATTAAATTATAGATAATAAGGAGTAATATGAAAAACAAAAGTGAAGTATTTAAAAAGGAATTAGAAAATATAAAAGACAATAATGTAAAAGAATCAACAATTTATTTATTAAATAAATTACCTGATTATTTTTATGAAATGCCTGCTTCAACAACAGGAAAATATCATCCTTTGTTTTCATTAAATGAAGGAGGTCTTGTAAGACATGTAAAAGTTGCTCTTCAAATTTGTGAAGAATTATTTAATGATAAAGCACTGTATGATTTTGATGAACATACAAAAGATTTGATAAGGATGGCTATTATGCTTCATGATGGACTTAAAAAAGGATTAGAAAAAAGTGAATACACAAAATTTTCTCACCCTATTGATATGGCTAACTTTATAATAGAAAATGAAAAAAATCTAATAATTAGTAAAAATGATGCTTTAACTGTTGCTAGACTTATAAGTTCTCATATGGGTCCATGGAATATTGATAAAAAAAGCAATATTGTTTTACCCATACCTAAAGAAGATGATGAAAAGTTCGTTCATTTATGCGATTATTTAGCATCAAGAAGATTTTTAGATGTAAGTTTTAAAGATAATGAAATTGAAAGAATATAAAAATTAGCAAACGCTAATTTTTTTCTATTACTAATGGGTTAAATTTACTAATTACATCGACAAGTTTACTATGTTTAATTACAAACTTAATCTGAGGATTATTATTTTTATAAATTATTACATAATTATTTGTAATAGTAATTGAAATATTATTAAAAACTTTGTTATCTATGATATTTAATTTATAATTATTATTTGATTTACAATATTTTTTAGTAGAATTTAAATGCTTTAAATATTCATCTTTTGTGTAATATATATTTTTATTGAAAAACATATTTTCAAGTGATAAATAAGGTTTATCATTATTAAAATCATTATTATATATAGTGTCTTCAATTGTATTATTTTTTAAAATATTATAAGTAGTATTTTCCATATTTTTTTTATAATTTAATATTAGTTTAATTTCATCTTTTGTTAATTTATTTCTTTTTAACATTTTTGTTAATATCTCATCATCAATAGTAAAAATAGGTAAATTTGCTAAAAGTCGTTTCATATCTTTTTTACTATTTTTTTCCTTTTTTAAAAATTCATTAAATCTATCTTTATTATCATTTGTATATATTTCCATAAGAGGACTAGCTTTTTTTAATAAAAGTTTAGTTTTTTCTTTATAATAATTTATCTCTTTACTATTAGAAGTTAAATAATATTTTCCTTTATTATGATAAGAATTTATACATTCACCAGTTAAAATAACACTTCCAGATGTATAATTTAAATGATTATAAACGTTATTACTATAATTTTTTAAATAATATGGAGATACACTTCCTGTCATATAAATAGGTATCCAACTTTCAAGACCTAACATCATTTCGTTAAAGGGTCTATCTAAATTATGTATTATATTTAAATGTAGACCTTTTTTAAGACACATAGCTATTCCAAACATCCATTTTTTTCCAAAAGAAATATCTTCTGCCATATCTTCCATTGGCATATCACTACACATAAATATATCTTCAGTGTCTTTAGATAAAACAGTTGCTTTAAAAAAATCTAATTCACCACGTTTCATTTCTTCAATTCCATAATAAGATTTAGTTTTAGCTTTATAAAAGGGAATATTTGGTACTTTAAGTTCATCAAATTTAATTGCTTTTATAAAATCATTTAAATTAAAATCATCTAAGCTTATTAAAAAATCATTAATATATTTACTTTCTGTAATTGTGTTTTCATTATTAATTAAAAAATTATATAGATTATCAAATAAAGCTTTATCATTTATATTTTTATTACAATTTAAAAATTTAATAAGGATATCATTATCATTAAACCTGTTTATAACATAAGAGCAAACTTTATTACAAAATTCACTGGGAGTAGAGGGTTTAGCTTTATTATATCTTATTCTTGAAATATATGATGCATCAAAATTTATGTATTTAGCCATGTCTTTAATATTGATTTTTAAATCGTTTAAAAGTCTATTAAAATTTTTACAAAAATTATCATAATTAAACTCATCATTTTTATTAACAGAATCTATTAAACAATTTAAAACTTCATCATAATTTAAATTAATCTTTTTTTCATAAGATATAACACTAATAGCGTTAGCAAGATTTTTAATTTCATCTTTATTAACTCCGGGAGTTCTTAATCCATTTCTATATCTACTTATTACGGTTTCGGATAAATTAGCTTTTATTGCTAATTCTTTTGAAGTACAATTTAATTTTTTTATATAATTATTTAATGCTGTTTTAAAATCCATAAAATCACCTTCATTTTATATTATACAATAAATATAGTTATAAAGGATAAAATTACCAACAAAATCAATGAATAATATGGTAATTTTATTGTAATATTTAATTTTTTTAAATATAATATACGTAATCGGAGGTTTTGTTATGAAGAATAATAAAATAGTTTTAATCGGAATAATATTAGTTTTATTAACATTATTTGCTATATTTATTCCTAAGAATAATATGGCAAATGATAAATTAGTAGAAGAAGCAAGTAAAAATGCTAAAAAGAAAGTAACAGATTATAAAAAAATAACAAGTAATTTGGTTTTAAATGAAGATACTTGTTTTAGAAACTATGCTTTTATAAATAATAATAGTATTTATATATTTAATCCTGATAAATTAGATGAAGGAATTTTTGAATATAAAAAAGTATATGATATAAAAAACGATATAAAAGCAATGAATATAACACCAGATTATGGTTCTGATATAAGGTTTATTGATTATAATGATATGTTATATACACTTAAAGATATAAACTCAGATAATAAAATTAGAAATAGTTATGATATGTATTTAAATGCTAATTATGAACTTAGTCCTTATTTAAAATGGGAATATTCTAAAGAATTTATTGGTAAAAAGATCGATTATGATTTTATTTCTAATCAGGTTTATGTAAAAGATAATATTTTATATAGATTAAATTATACAAATAACAAGTATCCTACTATTACTAAAGTTGATGGTAATTATGAAGGTGAAAAAGTAATTAGAATATATAATGAAAGAATTTTAAAAACAGATAAAGCTTTTTATGAAATAGTTAGTTATTTTGATAATAATTTAAATAAAACAATTACTACTACGATAAAAATAAATCTATTAACTAAATATTATAACGATGTTTTAACTTTTACATATAAATATGTAATATTAAAAGATTATACTTTAATACCAATAAATGATGTTATGATTAATAGGGCTAATGATTATCAATATAATGAATTTATAAGTAGTTTTAATAGTATAAAAGAAGTTCCAAAAGTATTTGAAGAATAAATATTAATTAATTATGATAAAAAAATCTTTATTTTTCCTTTGTTAAATGGTAAAAAGTGTCAAAAATAGTTGATTTTTAAAGATTATTAATATAAAATAAAATTAGAAGCAAGATATGCTTTCTAAAGGAGGATATGTAGATGAAGATAACATCAGTAAACGTACGTAAAATTGAAAAAGAAGGATCAAGAATGAAAGGAATAGCATCAGTATTACTTGATGAATGTTTTGCAGTTCATGATATTCGTATTATCGAAGGAGATAATGGCTTATTTATAGCAATGCCAAGTAGAAAAACATCTACTGGAGGATATAGAGATATCGCACATCCAATTAATCCTGAAACACGTACAATGTTTGAAGAAACTATCTTAGAAGCATATAAAAACGCTGAATAATATAGTTTATTAAGATATAAGTTTTGCTTGTATCTTTTTATTTGCAAAAATATAAAAAAAATAATATAATTTATATATAAGTATAGAAAGAGTGATAAATATGGAAATAAAAGAAATTAATAATATTTATAATAACTTTGATAAACAAATAAATGATTTTTGGAGGTCTCTTTGACTTTGATAAAAAAGAAGAAGAAATAAAAAAATTAGAAGAAATAACAAAAGAAAGTAATTTTTGGGATGATGTTTCTTTAGCAAATAAAAAAATTACGGAATTAAATAATTTAAAAAAAGAAATTAATAATATTTGTTCTTTAAAAGAAAAAATAAATAATAATTTAGAAATATTATCATTATTAAAAAATGAGAATGATGAAGAACTACAAAAATTAGTAGAAGAAGATATAGAAAATATAAAAAATTCATTAGAAGAATTAAAATTAGAACTTTATTTAAATCATGAATACGATCATAAAAATTGTATTTTAGAAATTCATGCGGGAGCAGGAGGAACAGAAAGTTGCGATTGGGCTTCGATGCTTTATAGAATGTATCTTAGATATTGTGAAAAAAAAGGATATAAAGTTACTGTTTTAGATTATCAAGATGGGGATGAAGCTGGGATAAAAAAATGTACTCTTTCTATTGAAGGAAAAGATGCATATGGTTATTTAAAATGTGAAAAAGGTGTTCATAGACTTGTAAGATTATCTCCATTTGATGCTAATCATAAAAGACATACATCTTTTGCATCAGTTGATGTAACTCCTGAATTTGATGAAAAAATAGATATAGTTATTAAGGATGAAGATTTAAAAATAGATGTTTACCATTCAAGTGGAGCAGGAGGACAAAGTGTTAATACAACAGACTCTGCAGTTAGAATAACGCATTTACCTACTAAAATAGTAGTTACTTGTCAAAATGAAAGAAGTCAATTAAAAAATAAAGAAAAAGCACTTGAAATATTAAAAAATAAATTAAAAATGATTGAAATAGAACGTCAAGAAGAAAAACTTAATAATTTAAAACAAGATAATAAAAATATTGAATTTGGTTCACAAATAAGAAGTTATGTAATGCATCCTTATTCATTAGTTAAAGATCATCGTACTTCTTGTGAAACAAGTAATGTTTCTAAAGTATTAGATGGTGATTTAGATATGTTTATAGAAGAATATTTAAGGAGTTAGTTATGGAAAATAAAGAGAATATAATAAAACAAATTTATAAAAAACATAAAGTTAAAAGATATTTAACTTTACTTTTAGGACTATTTATTTGTGCGGTATCATTTAATTTATTCATTTTTCCAAATAATATAGTTTTTGGAGGAGTAAGTGGTATTAGTATTATTGTTACAAAATTTTTTGATATATCTGCTTCAACATTTATTTTATTATCATCAGTTATTTTACTTATTGTAAGCTATATCTTTTTAGGAAAAGAAAAAACTAAAGGATCAGTTGTAGGTTCAATTTTATTACCTATTTTTATAAGTTTAACAGAAAATATAGGAAAAATATTAGTAATTGATGCAAGTGACCAATTACTTCTTGCAATTGTTGGAGGAGTTTTATATGGCCTTGGAGCAGGGCTTGTTTTTAAAGCAGGATATACAACTGGAGGAACAGATGTTTTAAATCAAATAATGAATAAATATGCTAAAACATCAATTGGAACATCAATGCTTATTATAGATGGAATGATAGTGTTATCAGGAGCATTTGTTTTTGGATGGACTAAGTTTATGTATGCTATTATTGTTTTATATATAATTAGTATTTTAACTGATAAAGTATTGCTTGGTATATCTTCTTCTAAAGCATTTTATATAATTACATCAAAACCAAATGAAATATCAGATTATGTAATTAATGAATTATCTCATAGTGTCACTGTAATTGATGCTAAAGGAGGATATTCAAAACAAAAAAATCCAATTCTTTTTACAGTAGTTCCTACAAAAGAATACTATAAATTAAAAGCAGGTATTAATGAAATAGATAAAAATGCTTTCTTTACCGCAGTTGATGCTTATGAAGTATTGGGTGGTGAATAATGGAAAATAATATAATTGATACAATTAGTAAAAGAAATTATATAAAAAGATATTTACTTTTAACTATAGGGTTATTAATTTCTGCAATAAACTATAATTTACTTGTTTTACCTCTTGAAATTGTATGTGGTGGTACAAGTGGAATAGCTACAATATTAAATTATTTATTAAATTTAGAACCATCTTTAATTATCTTTTTTCAATCATTTATTTTACTAATTTTATGTTTTTGTTTTTTAGGAATAGATGATACAACAGCAATGGCTTATATTACAATAGTATATCCTTTATTTATTAGAGCAACTTCAGGAATAAATGAAATTTTTATAATAAATCATGAAGATATTCTTCTTTTATCCATATTCATTGGAATTTTAACAGGAATATCTAATGGAATTATTTTTAAAACAGGTCTTAATAATGGAGGATATGGTGTTTTATCAAAAATAATTTCAAATAAAAAGAAAGCCTCAATAACAAAATCAAATATGATTATAAATTCTATTATTGTTTTAGTAGGAGGAGCAGTATTTGGTATTAATAAGGTTTTATATGCTATTATAATATTAATTATTCAAAAAAATGTAAGTGATAAAATTGTGCTAGGAATATCTAAAAATAAAACAATTATTATTGTTAGTTCTAAGTATGAAGAAATATGTAATTATTTAAATCATGAATTAAAGCATGATGTAACTATTTTTAATACTAAGGGTAAATATACAAATAGTAAACAAAAAACAATAATGAGTGTTATTCCTACGAAAGAATATATAATTATTAAAGAAATAATAAAAGATATAGATAAAAATGCTTTTGTCATAGTATGTGATAGTTATGAAACAAGGAATCAAGATAGGTTATTAAAAAAAGGAAAAATGGCAAATAAAATGTAAAAAATACATGAAATTTATATCTTAAGTTAGGTATAATTAAATTTTAATGATATAATTATTATATAACGTAATTAAAAAATATTAAAATAAGGTGGTGTTATGATTGAAAATAATTACAATAAAAAATGTATTTAAAACATATCCAAATGGAGTTGGAGCAATATATGATTTAAATTTAGATATTGAAAAAGGAGAATTTGTTTTCATTATCGGAGGAAGTGGAAGTGGAAAATCTACTTTAATAAAAATGCTTTATAGAGAAGAAAAACCTACTCGTGGAGAAATAATTCTTGGAGGAGTTAATGTAGGAAAATTAAAAAATGCTAAAGTATATAAATTAAGAAGAAAAATTGGCGTAGTATTCCAAGATTATAAATTACTTCCTAAATTAACTGTATATGAAAACATAGCATTTGCTCTTGAAGTAACTGGGGCTGATACTAAAGACATAAGAAAAAGGGTTATTGAAGTTTTAGAACAAGTAGGATTAAAACATAAAGCTAAATCTTATCCTGATAAATTGTCTGGTGGAGAGCAACAAAGAGTAGCAATAGCAAGAGCAATAGTTAATAATCCTAAAATATTAATATGTGATGAACCTACAGGAAATCTAGATCCCGTTATTAGTATGGAAATAATGGAAATTTTAGATAAAATTAATAAAGATTTAGGAACAACAATTCTTATGGTTACACACGATCATGAAATAGTTAATAAAATGAAAAAAAGAGTTTTAGTTTTAAAAGATGGTAGACTTGTAAAAGATTATAAAGAGGGGGAATATAAAGATGAAGTTTTTTAGAATGATAGGAAGAAGTATAAGAGATGCTTTTAAAAGTGTAATTAGAAACTTTAGTTTATCTTTAGCATCAATATCATGTATAACAATTACTTTAATAATAATAGGTTCTACTCTTATAATAGCAAAAAATGTAGATAATTTTGCTACATTGATTAAAGAAGATGTAACGGTAGTAACATTTTTTGATAATAGTTTAACAAAAGAACAAGAAGAAGAAATAATAACAAAAATTAAAGCAATTGAAAATGTTGATGTTTCTTCATGTGAGTATACTTCAAAACAAGACATAAAAAACAAAATGGAAAGTGAAAAAAATGAGATATCTAAAATTCTTTCAACATGGAATGACAGTGAAAATCCTTTAATGGATACTTATACATTAAAAGTTAAAGATATAAATGATATTAAAAAAACAGTAAACGAAATAGAAAATATTAAAGGTGTAGAAAGTGTATCATATGGAGAAGGAATAGTAGAACAACTTGTAAAAGCATTTGATAAAGTTGAAAAAATCACTTTAGTTGTAGGCTTAGCACTTATTTTAGTTACAATATTTTTAATTATTAATACAATTAAATTAACAATTTTTTCAAGACAAAAAGAAATATCAATAATGCGTTTAGTAGGAGCTAGTAATTCTAGAATAAAAATTCCTTTTATAATTGAAGGTGTAATTTTAGGTATAATCGGATCAATTATTCCTGTACTTACAATGACATATGGTTATCAAGCATTATATCAATCATTAAAAGGACAATTATTTTCTCCAATTATTAGATTAGTACATCCAATGCCATTTACTATTCAAATATCATTATTAATCGTACTTGTTGGTATGTTAGTAGGTATGATAGGGTCTGCAAGGGCAGTAAGGAGGTATATAAAAATATAATGAAGAAAAAAAGTATTATAATATTTTTATTACTAATTCTTTTTACAACTCCTCAAATAGTAAATGTTAATGCAATGACAATAAATGATTATAAAAGACAACTTGAAGATTTAAAAAAAGAAAAAGAAGAAAATGAAAAAAATAAAGAAAAAATTAAAAAACAAGTTGAAGAAGCAAAACAAGAAATAAATAGAATTGGAGAAGAAATAGTATTAAAAGGTCAAGAACAAGAAGCTATAAGTCAACAAATAACAAAAAATCAACTTGACGTTCAAGAAAAGAAAGAACAAATTAAAGATTTAATCGTTTTTACTCAAAAATCAAATAGTGATAATTTTTACTTAAAGTATTTATTTGGTGCAGAAAACTTTACAGATTTTATTTATAGAGTTTCTATCGTTCAACAACTTACTAAAAAAAATGATGAACTAATGGTTCAAATGAACAACTTAATAGAAGAAGGAAAAACTAAAAACAAACAATTAGATCAAGCAAAAAAAGAGTTAAAAGCAAAAGAAAAACAAGTTCAATCAACAATAGCAAGTTTAGGTACAAAATTAAGTAGTTATATGGATGAATCTTATACAATAGATGATGAAATTAAACTTATCGAAGGAAATATTTCCTTTTATAGAAGTTTAGGGTGTAAAGATGACCAAAGTTTATCAACATGTACTAACACAGTGCCAGTTGATATTAACTTTGTATTACCCTTAAAAAGTGGTGTTATAACAGATTATTATGGATATAGAAGTAGTCCATGTTATGGATGTTCTACATTTCATAAAGGAATAGATTTGGGAGGAAATAGATTAGGAACACCAGTTTATGCAGTTGCAGCAGGTTATGTTTCTGATGTTACCACTAGATTATCGTGTGGAGGAAATGTTATAACTTTAAATCATATTGTTAATGGTAAATATTATACAACAAGATATTGGCATTTATATAAATATAATGTTAAAAAAGGTGATGTTGTAGCCAAAGGACAAAAAATAGGAGAAGTTGGTGGAGATCCATCTGTTACAACATATGACCATTGTTCGACTGGAGCACATCTTCATTTTGAAGTTGCAAACGGACATTATCTTGGATTAGCAGGTAGTCAGTCATATCAATATTATTCTACTTATTTAAATAGTATTTTTAATCCACAAGACTTAATTAATATTCCATATAGATGGTAAAAAAAATATAGGATTTCCTATATTTTTATTTTGTCTTTCTTTTAATTAAATTTCTAAATAACTTAGATTTACAATACAATTTATAAGCATTTTCTTTTATAACAAGATCAAATTCTCCAATATATTCTGTTACTTCTGCACCGTAACCTAGTTTCATTTCATTTAATCCTTTATATTTACTATCATCTGCAAAATATCCTGTTATAGCATTTAAATCAAAATATATTGCTCCTTTTTTAGCATATTTTTCAATAATATACCATTTTGTTAAATAATTAGGATAATATAACGCATAATCAGAATTTTGACCTTCGATTAATAATTCAACACCATTTTTATCAAGTATAATCGCGGTAGCCCCAATTATTATACCACTTGGATTTTTAGCGAATAAATCAGATGCAAAGATAAGTTCTTTTTTATATGTATCAAGAAGTTTATCAGAAGTTATTTTAGTATTCATTAATTTATTTGTTATTTTATTTTCAGTACTTTTTTCTTGAATTTCTAAATTTATTTTTTCATTGTTTGTAACTTCAAGTTCATATAGTTTTTTAATATTCTGTAAATACTTTTCAGAATTTAATTTAGCAAAATATATTTCAAAATCATCACCAAATTCTTTTGCAAATGTTTGATAATATTCTAAAGTTCTTGAATGCTTTTTAGCAACAAATGTATAAAATAGTTTTATATCATTATGATTTCCCTTTATTATTTCAACCCCACGACTTTCTGCTTTTCTTATTTTATTTCTTACTTGATCGTCAAAGTTTTTAAACAATGTACTACTTGAACCAGTAACCTTTAAAATAGCATTCCAACGAGGCTTTAATGTTCCAAAAAATTTATTTTCTCCATAATAGTTATAACCAATACTTTTTAAATAGTTGGTAACATCATTATTAAAAGGACTTGGAATAATATTTCCATCTTTATCTCTTTTATTATTTATAACAAGAGGATCTATTTTTAAAAATATATATTTTTTCTTTGATAAATATCTTTTAATTAAACTTGTTACTTCTTTTACAAGTTCTTTATTATCATAATTAATTAAAAATCCTCTTGGAGCATAAGCATATTTATAACTTCCTATAATTGTTTGACTAAGCATCATTGTCGCACCAACTAAATTATTTTCATCATCTGTAAAACCAAAGTAAAATACTTCATAATTACAAGATTTCATAATATTGGCATACATACTTGTTTGATAATATGAATGTAAAGGATGGCTGTATGAAAATTTATCAAATTGCTCTTTTGTTAACATTACTAAATTCATTTTTATCATCCTTTCTTTTTACTATATATATAATATATAATTTTTTTAGATAAAAATCAATAAAAATGTCTAATAATTCAAATAAAAAAGTGACAAACTTTATAAATTTAATGTATAATAAAAATATAGTAAGGAGAAATAAAATATGAAAATTATAGATATTAAATCAAGACAAATTTTAGATTCAAGAGGATTTCCTACCATTGAAACTGATGTTTATGTAGAAAACGGGTTTGGAAGAGCAAGTATTCCAAGTGGAGCATCAACAGGAAGTAGGGAGGCTTTAGAACTTAGAGATAATGATACATCATATATGGGTAAAAGTGTTAACAAAGCAATTAGTAATGTTTTAAATATTATAAAACCAGAACTTATTGGTAAAGATTTAACACAAGAAGAGTTAGATAATTTATTAATAAAATTAGATAACACTCCAAATAAAAGTAATCTTGGAGCCAACGCAATTCTTTCTGTTTCTTTAGCATATTTAAAAGCATGTAGTAATAGTAAAAACTTACCACTTTATAAATATGTAGGAAAAACTTATTCTTTACCAAGATGTATGATGAATATATTAAATGGTGGATGTCATGCGGATAATAATATTGATTTTCAAGAATTTATGATTATGCCTAATAGAAATTCTATAAAAGAACAATTACAAATAGGTAGTGAAGTCTTTCATACTTTAAAAAAGATATTAAAAGAAAAACACCTTATTACAAGTGTAGGAGATGAAGGAGGTTTTGCTCCTAATTTAAAATGTAATGAAGAAGCATTAGATATTATTTGTATGGCTATAGAAATATCAGGTTATATTTTAGGAAAAGATGTTTCTATTGCATTAGACATCGCTGCTTCAAGTTTTTATGATAAAAAGACTAACAAATATAAAATTAACAATAAAATGTTAACAAGTGATAAATTAATTGAACTTTATTTAAAACTTATAAAAAAATATCCAATTATATCAATTGAAGATCCATTTGATGAAAATGATTTTATAGCATTTAAAAAATTTACATCACTAGTTAATATTCAAGTTGTAGGAGATGATTTATTTACAACATCAAGTGCTCTTTTACAAAAAGGAATTGATGAAAAAATGTGTAATGCTATTCTTTTAAAAGCTAATCAAATAGGAACAATAACAGAAATGATTAATACAATAAATTTAGCTAAAGAAAATAACTATAAAACAATTATTTCTCATAGAAGTGGAGAAACAGAAGATACATTTATTGCAGATTTTGCTGTAGGACTTAATTTAGGACAAATAAAAACAGGTTCAATGTCAAGAGGAGAAAGAATTTGTAAATATAATAGACTTTTAAGAATAGAAGAAGAATTAAATAATTAATAATAAATAATATTAGTAAATCATATAATTTAAATGGAATTATTAAGGAGATTATATGGAACTAGTATTATTTTTATTTTTAGCAGGATTAACTATATATTTAAGTTTTAAATTATCTTATTATGCAGATATTTTAAATAAAACATCAAATATAAGTGGTATTTTTATCGGAGGAATTTTACTTGCAGGATTAACATCATTACCAGAGTTTGTAACATGTTTAAGTTCAATATTTTTAAATAATCCATATCTTGCAATTGGGGATATTTTAGGAAGTAATTTTTTTAATATATCTATTATGTGTCTTTTCGATATATTATTTATAAAAACAATGTTTTATAATTATACTAAAAATAAATATTATATAATTTATCTTCTTTTAATAATAAATTATTTAATTATGTATTTATTTATGGGAGGAATATTAAATTTAGAGTTATTTAATATAGGAACACCTTCATTTATAATAATTATTAGTTATATAATTTATTTAAAAAAAGCACAAGAAAAAGATTCTAAAAAAGAAATAATAAAAACTAAAGAACATGTTTTGTTAAAGTTTTTAATCGTTGGAATATTAATGGTTATTGTAAGTATTTTTCTTACCTTAATTGTTAATTTAATCGCAGATAAAAATCCTAATGTTGCTTCTAGTTTTATCGGAGCAATACTTCTTGGAATAACAACAAGTATGCCAGAAGTAATAACTTTTATAGCACTTATTAAAATGAAAAGTTTTGATCTTGCCCTTTCTGATATTATTGGTAGTAACTTATTTAATTTATTAATCTTAGCAATTGGAGATATCTTTTTAAAAAATAAAGAAATATATTACTTTGTAGATAAAGAAAGTATGTTTTTACTTGTATTTGGTTTTATTTTAACAATATTAAGTTTTTATCAAAATAATAGAAAAGTAGTTAAAAATAAATTAATATATATTGTTCCTTCTTTAATAGGAGTACTTTTATATATTTATTATATCGTAATTAATGTATAACGATAAACTTGAAAGTAATAAATATTTATAATATAATGTATCTGTCAAGGAAATCTTGAGTATAATAAAAAGGGAAATACTTATATTTTAAAACTATTACAAGAATAATAAAAAGAAATAAAAGAATAATAGATAGTTTCATAAACTTTAATATAAAAGTTATAATCTTAATAAATAGTATTTGATTTATTTTATAATATGTGGTATTATTTTCTTATGAATTAAGGAGGCATCTTATGGATACAGTATTAATCATTTTATGTATAGTAATTATCGCACTAGTTTTACTTCAAAGTGGTAAAGCAGAAGGTGCATCTCAAATTATAACAGGTGGAGCTGGAGATTTATTTAAAAATAGAAAAGAAAGAGGAAGTGAACTAATAATTAGTAACACTACTTTTATCTTAGGTATAGTATTCTTTATAATTTGTTTAGTAATATCATTTACATAAAATTGACTCATTAATAATGAGTTTTTTTAATTTTTATGATAAAATAAAAATAGGTGATAAAAATGAAAGATAAAATATTAGAAGTTTTAAAATTAACAAGAAATAATGCTTTAAATATGGAAGAAATATATAATAAAATATATCATAGTGAAATAGAAATGGATAAATTTAATTCTTTAAAAGAAGAATTAAATAAACTTCAAGAAGAACATTTAGTTTACTGTGTTAATTCTAAAAAAGGATTATATACTTTAAATCCTTTTAGGGAAGGTATTTTACATATAAGAAGAAATAAAGATGTTATTGTAACATGTGATTTAGGAGATATTAAAATAGAAAAAGCTAAAACATATGGGGCATTAGAAGGGGATAAAGTATTAATTAGAATAACAGATTTTAACTATAGTTTAGGTAGTATAAAAGAAATAATTGAAAGAAAAGGTTTAATCGGAGAAGTTAAAACAATAAAAGGGAAAAGATTTGTTATGGCTAATAATAATTTATATATGATAGATTTACCTAATTCTATTGTGGATGGACTTCTTGTAGGAATTAAAGTAGATAAGAAAAAAATAGGTAGATATTATAAAGCAACATTAGATAGAGTTATATGTCATAAAAATGCTCCGAGAGTGGATGAATTTAAAATATTATATGATCATGGTTTTAATAATAATTATGAAGAAGAAATAAAAGAAGAATTAAAAAGTATTCCAAGTGAAGTTAGAAAAATAGATTTTATTAATCGAAAAGATTTAACAGATAAAACTATTTTTACAATTGATGGGGATGATACTAAAGATATAGATGATGCGATTAGTATTGAAAAAAAAGGTAATAACTATATTCTTGGAGTTCATATCGCAGATGTAAGTTATTATGTAAAAGAAAATTCATATATAGATAAAAGTGCAAGAGAAAAAGCAACAAGTGTATATATGCCTGGGGTTGTTTTTCCAATGTATCCAGTTTTTTTATCAAATGGGATTTGTTCTTTAAATCCAGATGTTGATAGATGTAGTATTTCTTGTGTTATGGAAATAGATAAAAATGGTAAGTTAGTAGATTTTGATATATTTAAAAGTATTATTCATTCAAGAATACAAATGACTTATAAAAAAGTAAATAAAATATTAGATGAAAATATAGTGGATGAAAAATATAAGTTATATGTTGATGATTTAAAATTAATGAAAGAGCTTGCAGATATATTACATAATATGCGTGTTAAAAGAGGACTACTTGATTTTGATAGAGAAGAAATTAAAATAGAAACTGATATTAATGGTAAAGTAACAAGTATTTCTAAAAGAACATCAGGAACTGGAGAAAATTTAATTGAAGATTTTATGCTTATGGCTAATGAATGTGTTGCAACTTATATTTATAATATGGGATTAAATAGTATTTATCGTGTACATGATTTACCTAGTGAAGAAAGATTAATAAAAACAATTAATGTTATTAAAAATTATGGAGAAAAACTTGATATAAAATTAAATGTTAAAGATCCTAAAATAATTCAAAAGTTATTAAATGAACTTAAAAATAGTCCTAAGTTTAATATATATTCATATATGTTACTTAGATGTATGGCTAAAGCAGAATATAGTAATATAAATGATGGACATTTTGGAATAGGAATAGATGCTTATAAGAATGAAGCATATACTCATTTTACTTCTCCAATAAGAAGATATCCTGATACAACTATTCATCGTATACTTACTAATATACTTGAGGGTAATATAGAAAAAATAGAAAGTAATTTATATAAAGATAATGTTATTGATATTGCAGTTCATTCTTCAATTATGGAACAAGAAGCAACGGCATGTGAAAAAGAAGCTGATAAAATGAAAATGGCAGAATATATGGAACAATTTGTTGGTAAAACTTTTGAAGGATTTATAAGTGGATTTACAATGCATGGTATGTTTGTGTGTTTAGATAATTTAATCGAAGGTAGAGTAGGCTTTAATACAATGGATGACTATTATAATTATAATGAAGATTTAGAAATAATTGTAGGAGAAAAAAATAAAAAAATATATAGACTTGGCGATAAAGTAAAAGTAAAATTAGTAAAATCTTGTAAAGAAACAAGGGAAATTGACTTTGAAATAGTTACTAATAATAATAAAAGTAATAAACCAAACAATATAAATACTAAAAATGTAGATAAACATACAAAAAATAGAACTAATAATAAGAAAATACTAATAAAAAGGTGAAAAAACATGGAAATATTAAATAGAAAAGCTAGATTTAATTATTTTATAATTGAAGAAATAGAATGTGGAATAGAACTTTTTGGTAGTGAAGTAAAATCTATTAGAAATGGAAATTGTAATATAAAAGATAGTTATGGTGTTATTAGAAATAATGAAGTTTATCTTATAAATATGTTTATTAAAAATTATAAAGAAGCTAGTATTTTTAATAAAGAAGAAACTAGAAAAAGAAAGTTATTGTTACATAAAAAAGAAATAATTAAATTAAAAGAAAAAATAGAAAAAGAAGGATATACTTTAGTTCCCTTAAAAGTATATTTTAATAAAAATAAAGTTAAAGTATTATTAGGCTTATGTAAGGGTAAAAAAACTTATGATAAAAGAGAAGTATTAAAAGAAAAAGAAATAAAAAGAAAAATAGAAAGAGAAATTAAAAGTTATTAACAAATTCGTTAATAACTTTTTAATTTATAATTGATTTTATTAAAAAAAACTTGTAAAATAGTATTAGATAATAAACGGAGAGTGTGTATATGAAAAATATAGATAAAAAAAGAAAAGTACAATTATTTATAATATTTATGATAGCAATAGCGTTATTAGCAGGTAGTGTAACATATGCTTTAATTGAATTAAATATTATTTATCGTGGAAATCAAGAAAATACTATTTCTTCTTGTAGTTTTAATATTGATATAAAAGAAAATAATCCAATTAATTTAGTAAGTACTTATCCAATGGATGATAATGAAGCTACAAAATTAGAACCATATAAATTTAGTATAACTCCTAATAGTCAAACTTGTAGTAAATTACAATATAATATAACTATTGTAAGTAATTGTGATACTTGTACTAAAACTAATGGTATTTGTAATGATAATAACTTATGTAATTGTAATGAAGGTTATCAAATAGATCCTAACTTAATAAAATATGAAATAACTAATAAAACAACAGGAGAAAAAACAGTTGGAATAAATCCATATAAAATGGGTGTAGCAGGTAGTATGACTGTAGGTACTACGATAAACTTTGAACTTAGAATGTGGATTATAAATAGTGCTACTAATGATGATTTATATATAAAAGAAAATGGTAGTTATAAAGAAGATTCTAATGGTCTTATATTAACAAAAAACTTCTGTTCTAAAGTTAAAATAACAGGTACAGATACACCTTATTTAACACTAATGCCAATAGATGAAAGTGGAGCAAATAAACCAGTTCTAGCATCAAATATGATTCCAGTATATTATGATGAAACAAGTGATGTATGGAAAAAAGCAGATGTAAGTAATACTGATGCAACTAATCCATGGTATAGTTATAATTCAAGTGGAGAATATAAAGGAATGTGGGCTAATGCCGTTACTGTAACAGGTACTAATAGACAAACATATTTAAATGCAACACCAGGAACAACAATTAGTATGGATGATATAACAACAATGTGGGTATGGATACCAAGGTTTAATGCCGTAACCCCAAGTAATTATAATGGAGGAACAGCTGATAATCCAGGAGCAATAGATGTAACGTTTGTAAAACAAAATGAAGTAGCAATAGATGCATTTACATTTGGAGATAAACAGTTAAGTGGATTTTGGTATGCAAAGTTTGAAACAAGTCATACAACTTTAGCATCAAGTGAAGCTGCTAATAATTTAGGATGCACAAATGAAACATGTAGTAACGCCAATGGAATAATAATTAAACCAAGTGTAACAATTTTAAGATATAATAATATAAGTAATTTCTTTTATGCAGGAAGAAGCATGGAACAAACAGGAAATAGTTTTGGTTTTGTAAGTAGTGAAGTAGATACACATATGAGTAAAAATAATGAATGGGGAGCAGTAGCATACCTTACCCAAAGTATATACGGAAGATGTACTAGTAGTACATCATGTACTGAAATAGGGATAAATAACAATAGTAGTATTATAACAGGATATGGAGCACCAGCAGGAAGTGATACATCTGTAACAAATGGTGCATATAATACAGCCCTTGGAAAAGATGCCTCAACAACAGGAACAATATATGGTATATATGATATGAGCGGTGGAGCATGGAAATATATTATGGGAGTATTGGCAGATACAAATGGCAACCCAAGATCAGGCTATAATTCATCATTGAATTCAGGATTTACAGGAATGTTAAGTGATGGAACAACATATACAGGAATAACATTTCCAGATAGTAAGTATTATAATTTATATACAGGATCATCATATACAGGTCATGCCTTAACAAAAACAAAAAACTGGTATAGTGATTACGCTTACTTCGTTAGCGAGAGTTACCCATGGTTTGGGCGTGGTGGCCGCTATGGCTATAGTGCTGGCGCAGGAGTGTTTGGCTTCAGCTACAGCACTGGTGGTTCTGGCAGCGACAGCTCTTCTCGCCTTGTAATTTCCAATGAATAGCCTCTGAGTATTCGTTGGAAAAAACTAAAAAACCCGAAATGAAAGAAGTAGAAATTAAATAAATTTATGAAATAGTGATAGAAAGTGATACTTCAAAAACAGATGTGATTAATGCACGAAAGTTTTTGAAGTTTTTTAATAAAATAAATATCTTTATTTTATTTGTATTTTATTGTATAATTTAAATGGAAATTGAGGTTATGTTATGTTAATTACAAATGAATTTGATGATTATGAAATTATATCTATGAGTGATGGAGAAAAGCTTGAAAGATGGGGTAAGTTTTATTTACTTAGACCAGATCCTGAGATTATATGGAAAGAAAGTTTAGATAAAAGTATTATTCATGCTTATTATCACAGAAGTACAACTGGGGGAGGTTATTGGGATGTTTTAAAGAAATTACCTTCTTCTTGGTGTGTTAATTATAAAGATTTAACTTTTAATGTTAAACTTATGGGGTTTAAACATACTGGTATTTTTCCAGAACAAAGTGTTAATTGGGATTTTATGAGGGAAAAAATAAAAGCAGAAAAGAAGAAAAGTAATCGTGAAATAAAAGTTTTAAATCTTTTTGCATATACTGGTTGTGCTAGTGTTGCTTGTTTAAAAGAAGGAGCAAGTGTCGTTCATGTTGATTCTAGTAGGGGAATGGTTGATTGGGCTAAAGAAAATGTTAAAGTAAATAATTTAGAAGATAAACCTATTAGATTTTTAGTGGATGATTGTATTAAGTTTGTTGAAAGAGAAATAAGAAGAGGAAATAAATATGATGCGATAATTATGGATCCACCTTCTTTTGGAAGGGGAGCTAATAAAGAGGTTTGGAGTATTGATAAGGATTTATTTAATCTTGTTAGTTTATGTAAAAATCTTCTTGTTGATGAACCACTTTTCTTTATAATTAATACATATACTGCAGGTCTTTCTAAAATAGTTATTGAAAATATTTTAAAAATAGTTATGTCTGGTTTTCCTGGTAAAATATCTTCTTATGAACTTGGAATACTTGGTAAAGACAATTTAATATTACCATGTGGAGTATGTGCAAGATATGAAAAATAATTTAGAAATATTATATGAAGATAATCATATTATTGTTGTAGTAAAACCATTTAATATTTTATCTCAAAGTGATGATACTAAAGATATTGATATGTTAACTTTAATAAAATCTTATTTAAAAGAAAAATATAATAAACCTGGTAATGTTTATTTAGGTCTTATACATAGACTTGATAGACCAACCGGAGGAATAATGGTATTTGCTAAAACTAGTAAGGCGGCATCAAGACTTAGCGAACAAATAAGGTTAAATTTATTTACTAAAAAGTATTTAGCTATAGTAAATGGTTATTTTGATGAAAAAGCAGGTGTTTTTGAAGATTATATTTTAAAAAAAGAAGATAATTCTAGTGTAATATCTAATTTAGGAAAGTATGCTAAATTAGAATATGAAGTGTTAAAAGAAAAATCTAATTTAAGTTTAGTAAATATATTATTACATACAGGTAGACATCATCAAATAAGAGTGCAATTTGCAAGTAGAAATCATCCTTTATATGGGGATCAAAGATATGGGAAATCTTCTAAAAAGCAACTTGCATTATTTGCTTATTATTTATCATTTAATCATCCAGTTACAAAAGAAAAATTAGAATTTATAAAATATCCAGATAAAGTTGGTATTTGGAAGGAGTTTATATGTTAGAAATTAAAAATGTTAGTAAAAGTTATGGAAATAAAAAAGTATTAGATAATGTAAGTTTAAAAATAAAAAAAGGAAAAATATTTGGTTTTATCGGAGAAAATGGTGCAGGTAAAACAACTTTAATAAAAGCAATCGTAGGGATACATGATTTTGATTCCGGTGATATTTTAATTGATGGTGTATCTATTAAAGAAAATCCTGTTTTATGTAAGAAAAAGATGGCTTATGTTCCTGATAATCCTGATATTTATCCTAATTTAAGAGGTATTGATTATTTAAATTTTATTTGTGATATATATGAAATAAATGAAGAAGAAAGAAATACTTTAATAAAAAAATATGCTGATAAATTTTTACTTACATCATCTTTAGGAGATATTATTAGTTCATATTCTCATGGTATGAAACAAAAACTTGTTATAATAAGTGCTTTAATTCATAAACCAAGTTTAATTATTTTAGATGAACCTTTCGTAGGATTAGATCCTAAAAGTACGAAAGATGTTAAAGATATAATGAAAGAATTATGTAAAGAAAATGTTACTTTCTTTTTCTCATCACATGTTCTTGAAGTAGTAGAAAAACTTTGTGATGAAGTAGCTATTATTAAAGATGGAAAAATACTTGAAGTAGGTTCAGTTGATAAAATAAAAGGAAATAAAGATTTAACTGATGCATTCTTGGAGAAAACTTATGAAAAATAAATTTATAACAATTTTAAATACTACGATTAATAATTCATTTAAATTAAAAGTAACAAGTAAAAAGAAAAAAATAGGTATAATAGTGTTATTAATATATTTAATATTTTGTTTTATGTATACTTTTAAAATAAATTTAAGTACTATTTTTGAAACATTAAAATCTTTAAATTTAACATCATATTTTTTAAGTGTTATTGTTTTTCTTTCAAGTTTATTTTCTTTTTGTATGACTTTCTTTCTAGCAAAGAATATTTTATTTCAAAATAAAGATAATGATTTATTATTAACGTTACCTCTTAAGAAAGAATTAATTATATCTACAAGATTAACTTATTTATATTTATATAATTTAGTATTAACTCTTCTTTGTTTAATCCCAGGTTTATATATATATATTGCTAATATAGGAATAAGTTTAAATTTAGTTATAATAAGTGTTATATTAGTATTTTTTACTCCGATTATACCAACTTTATTAGCTAGTGTTTTTGGTTATTTAATTGCCTTTTTAACAAATAAATTTTCTAAATCAAATTTATTTGAATATATTTTTAATCTTTTATTTATAGGAATGTATTTTTTAGTATTATTTAATAATAATTCTTTTCTAGTAAATATTATTTTAAATAAAAATATTAAATATATATTATTTCCTTTATATTTAATAAATAAATCTTTAATTAATCCTTTATATATAGTTATTTATATAATATTTAATTTACTTATTTTATATTTATTTATTAAATTATTTAAAAATATATACTTTAAATTAATTATAAATGTTAATAAAGTTATTACTAAGAATAATTATAATATAAATAGTAATAAAAATAGTTATAATAATAAAAATAAATCTTTATTAAAAAAAGAAATAAGAAACTATTTTTCATCTTTTGTTTATGTTTTTAATACTTTAATTGGCCCTTTTTTACTAATATTATTTACAATATATTTAATTTTTGATAATAAAATTATTACTAGTATAGGAAAAGATATTGATATAAGAATTTATATTTATTTAATTATTACATTTGTTATATGTTTAACAAATATTACTTGTTGTAGTATTTCTATGGAAAAACAAAATTTTTATATATTAAAAACATTACCTTTAAGTGAAAAAGAAATATTAAATAGTAAATTAAAGTTAAATATTTTACTTGTGTTACCTAGTGTTATTTTCTTTTTAATAGTTATATATTTAAAAGGATATATTAAATTTTATGATGCTTATTTACTTTTATTTTATTCTTGCTTTTTAAATTTATTTGTAAGTATGTATGGTTTAATTGTAAATTTAAAATTTCCTATGTTTGATGCTTTAAACGATCAAATAATTGTTAAAAGAAGTACAAGTGTATTAATAGGGACAATTGTTTTAACTATTATATGTTTGTGTTTAGTATCTTTTGTTATGGAATATAATGTTAAGTATAATCATTTAATTGAACTTTCTATTCTTATTGTATTAGCTTTAGATATAATTCTTAACTTTATTTTAAATAAATGGGGAATTAAAAGATTTAGGAAATTATAAGATGAAATTAAATATAAATGATGAAAGTTACGATGTTATTATAATTTATAAAGATATTAAAAATATGTATTTAAGAGTAAAGAGTGACTTAAAAATATATATTACTTGTTCTAAATATACAAAAGAAAAAGATATTGTTAAATTTATTGAAAATAATACTTTAAATATATATAAGATAATAAATGATATTAAAAGAAAAAATATTAATTTAAGTGATAAATTAATGTATTTAGGAAATAGTTATGATAAAAGATTTATTAATACTAAAGAAATTATTTTTGGAAAAGATTATGTTTTTATAGGAAAGAATTTTAATTTAGATAAATTTTATAAAGATGAAGCATTAAAAGTATTTAAAGAAAGATTAGATTATATATATAATTTATTTGAAGAAGATATAAGTTATCCAAGTCTTAGAATAAGAAAAATGACTAGTAAATGGGGAGTTTGTAATATAACAAAAAAGATTGTTACTTTAAATTTAGAACTAATTAAATTAGATATAAAATATTTAGATTATGTTATTGTACATGAACTTAGTCATTTGATATATCCTAATCATTCTAAAAGTTTTTGGAATTTAGTTTATAAATATTGTCCTAATTATAAATTATATAGAAAAGAAATGAAGAACTTAATTTAGTCTTATTTACTAAAAAATGGAGGAAGGTTTTATGATAATAACAAGTTTAGATAATAAAAAAGTTAAAGAAGTGGTAAAATTAAAACAAAAAAAGTATAGAGATATAGAAAATAAATTTATAATAGAAACATTAAATATAATAAAAGAAGCTTATAATATGGGTTATTTACTTGAATTATATGTTCTTGAAGGTACAACATTGAATATAAAGTTTGATGTTCCAATAAATTATGTTAGTAAAAATGTTTTTAATAAAATTAGTTTTTTAGAAAATTCATATATTTTGGGTGTTTGTAAGAAAAAAGAAAATAAACTTACAGGAAATAAATATGTTTTACTTGATAATATACAAGATCCAGGTAATTTAGGAACTATTATAAGAAGTTGTGTAGGATTTAATGTAGATACACTTGTACTTGGTGATACTTGTGTTGACTTATATAATGATAAAGTACTTCGTGCAAGTGAAGGTAATATTTTTAAATTAAATATTGTAAGAATGGATTTAAAAGATGTGATAAAAGCTTTAAAAGAAAAAGATATTGTAATATATGGAACAGATGTAAATGATGGTGAAAATATTGATAAAGTAGAAAACAACTCTTCTTTTGCTCTAGTTATGGGAAATGAAGGAAATGGGGTAAGCGATGATGTTAAAGCTTTAGTGGATAAGAATTTATATATAAAAACATCTAAAAAATTAGAAAGTTTAAATGTAGGGGTAGCTACAGGTATAATTCTTTATGAGTTAAATAAGTGAGGTGTTTATGAATAAGTTAAATCATTTGGCTATAATTGTAGATGGTAATGGAAGATGGGCTAAAAGTATTGGCAAAATAAGAAGTTATGGTCATTTAAAAGGGTATGAAAATTTAAAGAAAATAATAAATTATGTTAATGATAATTTAGATATAAAATATATTAGTTTATTTGTTTTTTCAACAGAAAATTTTAAAAGAAGTAAAGATGAAGTAGATTATTTAATGAATTTATTTAAGAAAGGTTTTAAAGAAGAAAAAGATGTTTATATAAAAAAGAATATGAAAGTAGTTTTCTCTTATAAAAAAGAAGGGTTAAGTAAAGATATTATATCTATAATTGAAGAAGTTGAATCTTCTACAAAAGATAATACAGGATTAGTTGTTAATTTTTGTTTGAATTATGGTGGTAGAAGTGAAATAGTTGATGCTTGTAAGAAAATAATTGATGATAAAATAGATAAAAATGATATTACAGAAGACTTATTTAAAGATTATTTATATAATAAGCTTCCTGATATTGATTTAATGATTAGAACAAGTGGAGAACAAAGGATAAGTAATTTTATGTTATGGAGTTTATCTTATAGTGAACTTTATTTTACAAAAACTTATTTTCCTGCTTTCACAACAAATGAATTATTAGAAATAATTGATGATTTTAATAATAGAGATAGAAGATATGGTAACGCAAAATAAGCGTTACTTTTTTAATATTTTAATATATTTTTCATAAATTTATTATGAAAGGGAAAATAATATGTTTCAAACAAAGATAAATGAAAGAATAAGATTAATATTAGTTATATTTATATTGTTGTTTTTAATTATATTAGTAAGAATTGTTTACGTTCAAACAATTGAATATAAAAAACTAAGTTTATTAGCAGATGATTTATGGAGTAGGGAACTTCCAATAACAGCAGAAAGAGGTAAAATATTAGATAGGAATGGTGTTGTTTTAGCTACGAATAAAACAACATCTACTTTAATAATTATTCCTAATCAAGTAGAAGATAAAAAGTATACTGCTAAAATTATTAGTGAAATATTAAATGTTAGTTATGATACTATTTATGAAAGAGTTAATAAAAAAAGTTCTATAGAAAGAGTTCATCCTGAAGGGAGAAGATTAAATAAAGATATTGCAGATAAAATAATATCTTATAATTTACCAGGTGTTTATTTAGTTAAAGAATCTCAAAGATATTATCCTTATGGTGATTTACTTTCTCATACTTTAGGTTATGTAGGAATTGATAATCAGGGTTTAGCAGGTATTGAACTTATGTATGATAGTTATTTAAAAGGAACAGATGGTGCGATAAAATATTATAGTGATGCTAAAGGAAATAGACTTGATAAAAAAGAAGTATATGAAAGTCCTGTAAGTGGAATGGATATTGTACTAACAATTGATTATAATATTCAAAAGTCAATTGAAAGAGAACTTGATAATATTGTGGATATTTTAAATCCTGATAATGCTTTAGTAGTAGCAATGAATCCTAACACAGGTGAAATACTTGGGATGGGCTCACGACCAGGATATGATCCTAATAATTATAGTAAATATAATATGGAAACAATAAGTAGAAATCTTCCTATTTGGATGACTTATGAACCTGGTTCAACTTTTAAAATAATAACAACAGCATCAGCAGTAGAAGAAGGGGTTGTTAATTTAGAAAAAGATACTTTTTATGATACAGGAAGTGTTAAGGTAACTGGTTCAACTTTAAGATGTTGGAAAGCAGGAGGACATGGACATCAGACTTTTTTACAAGTTTTTGAAAACTCTTGTAACCCAGGTTTTGTATCACTTGGATTTAAACTTGGAAAAGAAAAATTATTTTCTTACATAGATTTATTTGGTTTTGGAGAACAAACAGGAATTGATTTAAATGGTGAGGGTAGTGGTATAATATTTTCTTTAAATAATGTTCATGATCTTGAACTTGCTACGACTGCTTTCGGACAAGGTGTAAGTGTAACGCCGATTCAACAAGTAACCGCGGTATCATCAATAGTAAACGGAGGTTATCTATATAAACCATATGTTTTAAATAATATATATGATAGTAATACAAATACAATTTTTTATCAAAATCAAAAATCACTTGTAAGAAAAACAATAAGCTCTAATACAAGTAAAATTATGCGTATGGCTTTAGAAAGTGTTGTAGCACGTGGTGGTGGAAAAAAAGTATATATTGATGGTTATAGAGTTGGTGGGAAAACAGGAACAGCGCAAAAAGTTCAAAATGGTTCATATCTTGCAAACAATTATATAATGAGTTTTATGGCAGTTCTTCCTGCTCCTAATCCTGAAGTTGTCTTATATTTAGCTATAGATAATCCTAAAAAGACGGCTTTATTATCAAGCTATACAACAACACCATATGTAAGAAAAATATTACTTGATATTATTAATATAATGGAAATAGAAAAACAAAGTAATCAAATAGAAAAAGATTATGAATGGAATGATAAAAAATATTATGAAGTTGAAAATGTAATTGGCAAAACAAAAAGTGAAGCAAAAAAGTTATTAACAGGGTTTGATATTTCTTATGTTGGTGATGGTAATATTGTAAAAGAACAAACACCAAAAGCAGGGGAAAGATATTATCAGTCTGGTAAAATAAGGTTATTAATGGGTGAATAAATGTAAAATTTCTAAAGATTTTCTTTCGTTATTTTAATACTTGTAGTATAATTGTTATAGAAATTATTAAAGAATGGGTGAAATTTATGTTATTATTAACAAAGGTTGTTTTATCGTTGATGGTAGGGTTTATAACGTCAGTTATATTTGGCTTTGTATTAATACCATTTTTAAAAAAAATAAATTTTGGGCAAAGAATAAGTGATTATGTAGGAGAAAATCATCATAAAAAAGAAGGAACTCCTACAATGGGAGGAATAATATTTATTGTACCTACGATTATTACAATAGTATATTTATGTTTGTCTGATAGGGTAGAATTTACATATAATTTAGCTATTGTACTTGTAGTATTTATTCTTTATGCACTTTTGGGATTTTTAGATGATTTTATTAGTATAAAACGAAAACATAATGAAGGACTTACTATAGCACAAAAGTTTTTAGGACAAGTTTTAATTGCTCTTATTTTCTTCTTTATATTTATGAAGTATGATGGTAATACCAATTTTACTGTATCAAGTTTAGGAATAGATATAGATTTAGGCTGGGGATATGGAATATTTATTTTACTTCTTCTTGTAGGGTTTAGTAATGCTGTTAATCTAACTGATGGATTAGATGGCCTAGCAGGAGGACTTTCTGCAATATCTTTTGTAGCATTTGCTCTTATTTCACTGTTTATTGGTCAAGAAGATATGGGAATATTTTGCTTTATTCTTGTAGGAACAATTGCAGGATTTTTAATGTTTAATGCTTATCCTGCTAGAATATTTATGGGAGATACAGGTAGCCTTGCTCTTGGAGGAGTGTTAGCTACAATAGCCATATTAACAAGAAGAGAAATTACCCTTTTTATAATATGTCTTCCATTTGTAATAGAAACAGCAAGTTCAATGATTCAAATATTGTATTATAAATTAACCAAAAAAAGAGTTTTCTTAAACTCACCACTTCATCATCATTTTGAAAAATTAGGTTATCAAGAACCAGATATAGTAAAAGCATTTTGGTTATTTGGAATTCTTTGTTCTTTAGCAGGAATATATTTTGCTGTTTGGTTATAGAAGCAAAAAATTTAAAAATTAGTTTAAGATGAATTTTTAAAATTCATCTTTTGTTTTTGAAAAGTCAAAATTAGCTATTTGCAAAGCATTTGATATATCTTAATCAATCTAATTGGAGAGCTTTATGGATAAAATTATAAGAAGAAAGATAATAAAGATTATTTAAGTAAAAAAAGAAAAACCGTTTAGTGATGAAGTATTGCAACAAGCAAGAATATATAAAATAAATAATTAAAAACAAAGTTTATTGGTTTAAATTGCAAACACTAATTTTTTAAAAATTAATGTTGCTATAAAAGATTTTTTAAGATATAATATTAAGCGTACAAAGGAGATGTTATATATGAAAAATAATATTAAAGAAATTGAAGTTAAAATAGAAAAAGAAGAATTTGAAAAAGCATTAGAAAATACTTTAGAAAAGAAATTACAAAACTTTCAAATGGATGGTTTTAGAAAAGGAAAGGTACCAAAAGATTTATATTTAAAAAAATATGGTAAAGAATCATTATATATTGATGCTGTTGATAGCCTTTTACCAAGTGCTTATGAAAAAGCATTAAAAGATGTAAAACCTATTATTGAACCAAAAGTTGATTTAAAAGAAATAAATGAAAATGGATGCACTTTTGTTTTTACAGTAACTGAAAAGCCTGAGGTTAATATCAAAAAATATACTGGTTTAAAAGTTAAAGAAGAAGAAGTAAAAGTTACAAAAGAAGAAATAAATGCTGAAATTGATAATATGCTTGAAAGATATAGTGAAATAGCAGTAAAAGAAGGAAAAGTAGAAAATGGTAATATTGCTATAATCGATTTTGAAGGATTTAATGATGGTGTTGCTTTTGAAGGTGGTAAAGGAACTAATTATTCACTTGAAATAGGAAGTAATACATTTATCCCAGGTTTTGAAGAACAATTAATTGGAATGGGAAAAAATGAAGAAAAAGAAATTAATGTTACATTCCCTAAAGATTATCCAAGTGAAGATTTAAAAGGAAAAGATGTTGTTTTTAAAGTTAAAGTAAATGAAATAAAAGAAAAAGTAAGAAGAGAACTTGATAAAGAATTTTTTGAAGATTTAGGTATGGATGGTGTTGATTCACTTGAAACTTTAGAAAAACATGTTGAAGAACATTTAAAAGAACATAAAAAGATGGATAATGAAAACAAATTCGTTGATGAAATATTAGCTAAAATCGCAGAAAATACAGAAGTAGAAATACCTGAAGAAATGGTTGAACATGAAATTACACATATGGTTGAAAATTTTGAAAATCAATTAAAGATGCAAGGAATTTCACTTGAAGTATTCTATGAAATGACAAAAAGTGATGAAAAAGCTTTAAGAGATCAAATGAAAGATGAAGCTTCTAAAAGAGTTAAATATAGTTTTATTTTAGAAGAAATTCAAAATAAAGAAAATATTAAAACAACAGAAGAAGAAACAAATGAAAAAGCTGAAACTTTAGCAAAACAATATGGTATGGAAAAAGATGCATTTATTAGTGCAGTAGGTGGTCTATATAATATTGAATATGAACTTTTAATGGAAAAAACAATTAATTTCTTAAAAGAAAATAATTAATTAATAACTTCATTTCTTTAATTAGAAATGAAGTTTTACTTTTAAAATAAAAAATATTGGGAGGACCAATATTTTTTAAGTATTATTTATTATTTTTATTAGAAGCACTTTCAAATGCTCTTAAAACTTCAACTGGTAAAGCAAAAATAACAGTATTTGATTGATCAGAGCTTAAATCATTTAAAGTAGCAAGAGTTCTTAAGTGAAGTGCCCCTGGAGTTTTATTCATAACTTCAGCAGCTTTAGCTAAATTAGAAGAAGCTTCAACTTCACCAGCAGCTTTAGTTATAACCGCAGCTTTTTCTCTTTCAGCTTCAGCAACTTTAGCAATAACTCTTTTCATTTCCTCAGGTAAGGAAACATCTTTAAGTTCAACATTTTCAACCTTTATTCCCCAAGGATCAGTTCCTCGATAAAATAAATCATCTAATAGAATTAATTGTAATTTCAAGCATATTCTCTTATTAATACAAATAAAAACAAGCCAGTTGACTTGTTTTATTTTTTTAATGTTAAACTCTTTGACTTTTCATCATTTATTTGAAAAGAGCCAATGTTTTCAAAATCTTTAAATGCTGATATTGATAACATAGAAAAATGTATATTTTTAACACTTAAAATCCTTTCAAAGATATTTAAGTAATCAGTGAGCTTTGGCAAGTTTTCTAATTTATTTAATTCACTTAATAATTCTTTTGCTATGTTTGTATTCAAATCTCCTTGTATTTGATAACCAATGTCATCTCTTAAAAACAAACTATAAAAGTTATTACTGTCAGTTATTAATCTTCCAAATTTAAAGCCATAAATTTGATTAGATCTAGTAAAATTTATATTATTAGAATTAAGAGCAAACTTTTTTGCTAAAGTTAAATCATATTCTAACGTTTCTTCGTTTGTCTCTTTTGTGATTTTTAGTAAATCAGTTCTATCTGAAGAATATCCATAAAATACAAATAGATTATCATCAGAATCAGTACACCAAAGTCTTATTTTTTTCTCTTTATCATCATCTATTTTATCGTAGAAATCAATCTCTGTTTTTCCTTCAAAATTACCTAGTAATTGTAATCCTGTTATCAATTTCAAATATACTTTAGAGTTTGATTTCATATTGTTTAAAACACTATTGACTTCTTCATTACTTGAAACCAAGTCAAATGTTTTCTTCTTTTTTTCTTTCATTATTTCCCCCTGACTAAAATTTTACTTTTATTATGATTATTTGAATAATATTTATCAATCACGCTTGCAATGTATTCCATTTCATTATCTGAATAACGTTGATCTATTGGTAATAAAACCATATTATCTGCTTTTGTTATTTCATCTGAATTAGCACCATTCCAATTTATATTAGCCCATAACCTTAATGAATAGATATTATTAGATTTTAAGTAAGCTCTTAAAGATTCACCGTCAGATACAAATAATGGATACATATATGTTAACTGTTTTGAAGATAAATCTAATTGATTATATTTTTTTAGTGATTCATAAAGCATATCATAATTTCTTAATCTATTTTTTAGTACTGTTTCATAATCTATTGCACGTAAATAGTTTTCAGTGAAATTAGACATATAGCATAAATCTTCATTTCTAAAATGTTTATCTGCTTCCAAAAAAGTTGGATAATGGAAGTATTGTCCTGTTTCATCTCTTGATAACATCTCAATCACTTTATCTAAACTTTTACCTTTAGAGTATTTAGAATTAGGAACTAAATCGTTGCTAACTATACAAGCTCCATCAGGAACTCCAAAATATTTTCTATAATTGTATATGACATCTACACCGTAATTGTCTTTATTAAAAAAGTCGTGAGTATTATCAACTATTACATATTTATATTTATCAATAATTTTTTGAATATTATCTTTAAATAATCCATAATAATTTACAAAGTAAATATAAGTTGTGTCATTTAGTTTGTTTTCATCTATATCTAATGGCATAAAATTATTATCAATATGGTAAAATTCTATTTTTACATTTTCAGATATAGCAACTTCACTTAATGATTCACATAAGAAATATGGAAGAAATAATGTTGTTATATTTCTTTCATTAATAATATATTTTAGACAATTTCTACCAGAACTTAGTAGTAAATTTGTATCGTGATAAATATTACCAATTATTTTTTCAAATTTAAAATGACAACCTATTTCTTCCATTTTATTAATCTTCCTTATTTTTCAAGTAATCAGCTAATTCTGTATAAGCATCGGTATTCCAAACGTGACATCTTTCTTCATCTGGATAATTTCCCATTGTTTTATCATAACCGTCTGGTATGAAAATGAAATCCCAACTCCAACCATACGTACCAGATTTTTCTTTTGCTATTTTTCCTTTAGTAATAGACTTAAATACAATAGGATCTTTTCCGTATTCACAATATGCAAATGCTTCCATAAAACAAGCATTTCTATTATCAACTCCCTCAAGAAGTTTTAATAGTCCGTCTTCACCAAGTCTTTCATCTACATAATGTGTATATGGTCCTGGGAAGCCACCTAATGCTTCTACATATAATCCTGTATCGTTTTTTAATACCGCACATTTTAATTTGTCGCTTGCTTCTTTAGCAGAGTGCATTGCAACTTCTTCAACAGTATCAGCTTGAATCTCTGTTGTTTCCATTTTTACATTGTCAACTTCAATTCCTAATGGTTCCAATATGTTTTTGGCACTCATTATTTTAGACCAATTTCCAGTCACATAAGTTATTTTTTTCATAAATATATATCATCTCCTTCTTTAATTATATCATATAATTGGTAATTTTTATCTTTATCATTTTAAATTTTACTTTTTTTCTATTACAAATAGCCAAAAGGCTTTAGGTTTTAACCATTTTTTTACTTCAAATATTCTTCTGTATAACTTGTAGTAGTGAAAACTTGTTTGTTCTACTAATTTTCCACCAGCTTTATTAATAAGTGATTTCCATTCTTTTAATGTTAGTCCACGCTCATTACCAAGCATTTTTTCATTCATATTAAAATATGTGCTTGGTATTCCAAAAATAACATATTTAGAAATATTCATTTGTTGCTTTAAAATTTCAATTATTTCTTCATCAGTAAAATGTTCTAAAACACCATTACTGTATGATACATCAAAAGTATTTGGTTTATATTTTAAATTAAGTATATCACCTTGTTCGTATTTACAAGGGGATATAATATTTGATTGTTTTGCTATTTCGCAAGCATAATTTAAAACTGCTTGACTTAAATCAAGGGCAATAACATCTAGTCCTAACTTTTGTAAATATCCCGCCATTAATCCAGTACCGCAACCCATTTCAATTACTTTTTTGTTCTTAGCATATTGAATCACTTTATTAATAAATTTTTTCTTATATTTAAGTTTATACTCAATATAATCATCAGGTTTATCAAATTCTTCTATATCTATCTTGTATAATTCATACCATTTATCATCTTCTGTTTTCTTTTTATCTTCTATTATTTCGTTAATTTTTTTCGTTATTTTGTTGATTATTTCTTCTTCTGTGTCATTATTTTCAATAACTAAAAGACTGTATTCACTATTATTATATCTAATAAAGTCCTTTAATTTATCATTAAACTTTTTAAATGTTTCTTTTTCTTGCTTTGTAAATTTTCTATTATCTCTTTCTTGTGAACGTTTTAAAGATGTTTTTAAATTTATATCAAAGTATATCAATAAATCAATTTTTCTTTCACCAGACTTCATACAAGAAAGTACATTATTCATAAACTCTTGTGAATTATTTATATTGTTTTCTAATAATACAGATTGATACGAATATACAGAACAATAATTTCTATCAAATAAATTTATATCATTATTTTCACTATATAATTTTTCTCTTAAAAACAAATAATCTGCGGCTTGTACTAATGTCTCGTATCTTAATGTGTTAAAATTTTCTTTCAATGATACTAATGCGTTATCATCAAACATTGCCTTAATAACTTTATATAGTGGAGAACTTTTATCTATGTCATTTGTTATTCCGACTTTATATTTTTTATCGTATATCTTTTTTATTTTTTTTATGATTGTTGTTTTTCCTACACCAGTTGATCCTTCAAACACTACATTAATCATTTTTATTACCTCCAAAAGTAAAAGTTATATCTGGAACAATATCAATAAATCCATTATAACAATATCCTTTTTTAAAATTATACAACCCATAATCTTTATTCTCTATATCATTTTCTTCACAGAATACTCCGCCAAAATCATATTTCGGTATTTTGTTATTGATACAATACTTAATAGCTTCCCATTGCATATTATACATTCCTAATAAATTTCTATTTTCAGTTGAACTAACACCGTATAAATATATTAGCTTATTATTATAAATAATATCAATACTCATTGCTAGAGGAATATTGTTATACCAAACTTCCAAAAAAATTAAATTATCATTATAAGTTGATATAAGTTTTTTGAAATATTCAATAGTATGTGGCTTAAATTTATGTCTTTCTGATGTTTGAATATATAGTTTATAGAAATTATCTAAATCTACTTCTTTTGAAATTTTACTTGTTAAATCCTTACGATACGATCTTCTTGTATTTTGTCTAAATTTACTTGGTAGTTTTTTTATAAGTTCTTCTTCGTTAAATATTATATCCATAATTGCTAATTTACAAGAATCAAGCAAATTACTATAATCATTATTTTGTGTAATTGCATAATTGTATTCGCTTGAAATCTTTTTTAAATCTTTTTCATTTATATATGGGTTAATTACAAGTGTTGTATATTTTTTTATTGATAGCCATTCTTTTATATTTTTTAAAAATAAATTTATTAAATCAAAATTAGAATTTTTTAATACAGGGCCTCTCGGTGCATATAAATATTTAGTATTATTTTTCTCTTTTTCTAGTAAATTACAACTCCATATTATCTCTTCATTTTCAACATAGTATATAAAATATTTTGTTTTTTCATTTCTAATAATATTCCACTCAATACTTTGCATATAATCAGAATCAGAGTTATCTGCTAAAAATCTTTTAATTTTACTAACTTCTATTTCGTCATTTAAATTCAATTCAAAAATCATTTTTAGCGCCTTTCTTTATAAAAGTTATTTATAAAATCCCTGTTTTTAGCTAGTACTAATCTTTTTTGTTTTGATTCTTCCTTTTGATTTACAATATCCATAAAGTCATCTGTTGTTGTTTTCATATCATTAGTTAACGATAACAATAAATAATCATATTTTAAGGCATAATCCATAGTTTCTTGAATACCTAGTAAATATCTTTCCTTACCGCGATCTCCTAATCTACGTAGCAATTCTTCTTTTGTCGGTGGCATAAGATAAATCATAGTTGAATCTTCATACATTTTCTTAATTTCCTTTGCTGATGAATAGCCAACATTAAACATTAAATGATATTCTTTCAATTTTTCAAATTCACTTTTAGGTACCCCATAGTAATTATTATTATAAATACAATATTCTATTAAACCGTCTGCTGAAATTAAATTTTCAAATTCTGCTTTACTAACAAAATACATTCTTCCAACTTCAATTTCTCTTTTAGCTCTAGTTGTTATTCCAGTAGCTTCCAAAAAAGTTGGATATTCCTTTTCGATATATTCTATAAGTTCCGATTTCCCACTACCTGATGGGCCAGAAATTACGATAGGATTATTTCTCGTATCAATCATTATAAACACCTCCCAAATGTTAAATTATTATCTTATTTCTCTTAAATCTGTTTCCCAGAAAAAGTAAACCCAATCATCTTCTGTTATTTCATAAGCATATTTAATATCTACATCATTATTTGGTATTTCAATTTCTTTGAAACCTTTATCAATTATCAAAGAATATACCCCAAGAACTTCTTTTCCTCTTTGTTTTAATATATCAATAACACCGTTCGTAGTTGTTCCTTTATAGATTATGTCTTCAAATAATATACATTTTGTTTTAGAGTTATCTATATTATCACTCATATATCTAAATTTACCGTAATCGTGGCAATTATCTGAATTACTCATTTGTGTTTGAATCATTGATACTTTTCTTACTCCTAATAAATGTGATAACGTAACTAACATAGGTAAACCACCTCTAGCCATACCTATTAATTCGATATTATCTTCATCTAAGTTGTAATTTTTTTTAATTTCTTCCGCCATAACTTTACAGGCGTCAATATAATGCTCGTAGTCAAATTTTACAATTTTATTATTTGACTTTAATGTTTTTTGTTTTTCATTTAATAAACATTTTTTCATAATTAATCACTCCAATTCCTTATTATTTTTTATTTTTGTTGTTATTATCATAAATGGTGTATCTAATATTGCTATGATCCATTTAAAAATTATCATAGTGATCATTAAAGATATAATTTCATTAAGTTTCATTGTTCCTACAAAAGCAATTAAAACAAATATAGTAGTATCTAATACTTGGCTAATTATTGTACTAACATTATTACTTATCCAGACTTTATTATATTTCTTTTTTAACTTTTCATATAAGTAGGCATCACAGCGTTGGCTAAAACAATATGCGGTTAAACTTCCTAATGTTATACGTGGAATAAAATTAAATATTGTTTCAAAAGCATTTTGTGAAAAATCAGAATTACACGGTGTGTATTGCAAAAATAAATACATTAGAATAGTGAATAATATCATAAAAACAAAACTTAAATTTGTTGCTTCTGTTGCTGAACTTCTACCGTATTTTTCACTTATAATATCAGTTGTAAGAAACAAAGCCCCGTATGATATATTTCCTAATGAAATTGTTAATCCAAATATTTCTGATAGTTTAATCGTTTGAATATTACAGATAACAACCAACAAACACATCCAACTATATAATCCAAATTTTCCAAATCTTTTATATATCACCAAAGTTGCAGAAAATGAAATTATAAGATATAATAGAGAAACAAATAAATTATTCATCTTACTACCTTGTCCCCGACAAATTAACATAGGGGGAACTTTCCTTTCAAGAAAGATTATAACAGTTATAGGTGCGATATATCGTACCATTAAAAAAAATGTGACTTTTTTTTAAAAAATCACATTTTTAAATCATCAATTCCACTTAAATTTAGTGTTTTAATATCATTTTCATCTATTGAATAACCAGTAATATAAATAAAGTCTTTATAATATGTGAATGAAAAGGGTTGAAATCGTCTCTCTTTGTTGTGAAATTTAAAGGTCAATATATTTTGTTCTTGGATTGCTCTTGAAATAATATTATATTTTTTCTGTAAATCATCTTTATCAATTTTAATATTTCTTTTTTCATCTGCTGAATAAATAACTATTGATCTTATTTTTTCTAGTGTAATGTTTAATTTTTGTTGTTCTTTAAGATCTAATTTATATATAACACTCTCTATTGCATCAACATCTAAATAATCAAAAGATATATTGTAATTATGTTTTTTGTGATACACATAACCACCATATCTACCAAGAATAGTATCAATATATATTCCGCATTTTTCCAATTCTTCTTTATATGATTTTATCATTCTTGGCGAAACTTCCAATTTTTCTGCTAACTCTTTCACTGAATACTTTTTACCGCTCTCTAACAATCTTAACATCGTTAAAGTATTGCTAACTTTACTCATATTACACCTCAATAAAAAATTATTTTTTTAATTTTTTTACTGGGGCACCATTTTCTTTTGTTAAATCCATTTTTTGTTTTAGTAAAACTGAAAAATTTCTGTTATTTACTGAATAAGAACAAGTATCTCCAATTTTCTTTTTATAAACAGCCTTTCCTAATGGACTATTTATTGAAATTTCTTGAACTTCAGCATCGAAATCTCCACTTGCACCAACTAGCTTAAATGTCATTTCTTCCATATCGTTTGGAGAGAAAATCATATCTGCTACAATAACATCACCAATATCTACTATTTCTTGATCGTTATGTTTTTCAACAATAACAATTCTATTTAATGATTCATACATATTACGTAATTCACCATTTAATCTCATATTGGTTCTTTCTATTTCTTCAAACTCTGGGGAATCCCAGCCGTCACCAGCACCAGCATCAAATGCTTCTTTTCTTCCCATATTGTTTTCTTGAATTGCTTTTTTCAATTTTTCAATGTTTTTAAGATATTCATTATAGCCGTCTTGGTCTAAATAGATTGGTTCCATATTTTCCATACATACACCTCCCAAAATTCGTCATATATGTTAACACACATTATTGCAAAAATCAAGCATTTAGCTCTATTTTACTTATATTCAATGTACTTTATGTAGTTTATTTTTATTTATTAACTTTATATGTTTAATTGTTAAGCTTTTCCAAAATGGTTATAAATATCTCTGAATTTCCAACAAAATAAGATGTTGATGTCCCAATTTTTGCTTTAAACAATGCCTTTCCTAATGGACTGTTTAAAGATATTTCATTTATTTCATTAGTAGTATTGGGGATATAATTTCCTGTTAATGTTATTACTTCTGTTTCAATATCATCATCAGAATATTTTATATTAATACTAACCTTATCACCAATATTAACTAAATTTTCCTTTTTATCCTTATCATCAACGATTTTTAAATATTGCTTTTTTGATAATAAATCGTCAATTCTTTTTGCTATTGCTCTGCTTTCCCTCATTGATTCTTCAAAAGCAAAATTATCGTGCCACCCATCACCGACAGCATCTTTATATACTTCACTACCTAGTGCTGAATTAGAACGACTTAAATCTTCCAATCTTTTTAGTTCTTCAAAAAATTGTTTATAACCATTTTCATCTACTAATATTTCTTCCATTGTAATCAACCTCAATAATATTTTACCATATAAAAATAGTTATTTATCAAACAATTTCATTCCTAGTTTTTTCTTGCACTTTAAAATTTCACTTTCTATTTTATCTATTTCTTTATTGCCAGCATTTAATTCTTCTAAATCCTTTTCTTGTTGTTCGTTTAACTCTCTTAAAATTCTATCATAGTCGTATCCTTTGTCATTAACTCTAATTAAAAAAATTATAACTACTAGTATCCCTATACCACCAAGTCCTAACAAAACAATTTGTATTGATGTCAATCCTTCCATATAAACACTTCTTTCATAAATACTAAAACTTTTAATAAATAGAGTTGTACCTTTTTCTTTGTGATAATTTTTCTTTGCCTTTGGACCATTTTATTGTATTTTCCCCAATCAGTCACATAATAAAAAGTCTTTTTATAATATTTTGTTTTTTCCTGTTCATCCAAAATTACATAAATACTATACACTATCATTAAAACTACTAATACGACACATAATACTATTTCAAACATTTCCTTTTTATTCATACCAACCACCACATTACATTATTTGAGTTTTAAATATTTTATTAAAAAAAGGTACCTTTTTTAATAATTTACATAAGTAATATAAACCTATAAGTTCAAAAGCAAATAAAGTAATAGTCATACCAACAACAAAACTAACTCCACTAACAGGCAAAATAAAATCTAAAGGAATTTCATTAGCATTGCAATACATTACACTTAAATCATAATTAAATTTTAAAACTATCAACGTAATAACTGATATAGCTATAATTGTCAGAATGTTTAAAAAACTCATATTTGTAATGTCAAAACTATCTTCTGAATATCTACTCATTTCACACCTCCTAATTTCAATTTTTTGTACTGCAATAATATTATACCACATTTTGTGCTTATTTAGAGAAGAAAAGCTTATATTTACTAAAAAAATGTAAAAATTAACCTTGGGAAGCAAGGTGATTTAATTGTGAATGCGAATGATAATAGACTAGAAGATTTAAAGTATGAAAAAGATCTAAAATCAAAAGAAATTGCAGATATGTTAAAAGTAAATGAATCAACTTATTCTGAATGGGAACATAATAGAATACCAATTCCAACTAAAAGACTTATTGAGTTAGCCGACATATATAAGGTTAATATTGATTATATGCTTAAGTTAAATAATGTTAGAAAATATATTCCCAAAAAGACTTCATTAGATTTGAATATGGTAGGTATTAGATTGAAAGAAATACGACAATATATGAATTTATCTTTAAGAGAATGGGGAGAAAAACTGAATTATTCTTTTTCTACTCTTGCAAGTTATGAAAGAGGCGAAAAATTAATCAATTCAGAAATTTTAATTAATATAAGCACTATAACAAATTACTCTTTGGATTGGATACTTGGAAGAACTGAAGAAAAGCAAATAAAAAACTGTAATGAGTAAATTTTTTCATCATTACAGTTTTTTAATCTTCTAAATCAATATCATCAAATACTGGATCGTCAAAAAAATCTTTTAATTTAAGTCCAAAGCCATTACTTATTCTAGCAATAGTTAGAATTTTTGGATTTTTACTTCTACCATCAGTTAAGTGTTGAGCTGTGCTTTGAGTTATATAACTTAAACTTGCTAATTTATTTGTTGATATATTATCAGATTTATTTAATTTGTATGCTAATTCTTTATCATTACATAAATCGTTAATTCTTTTAGCAATCGCGTCATTTATCTTCATATTGTTTACACCACCTATAATAATTTTAATGGTTAATCCTTTAATTCTGTTAATCACGCAAGACTAAATTAGTATTGCAAGACTATGTTTTTTGTGCCGAAAAAATATCTATACCTGTCAATATGTTATTATTACCAAAAGTATCTTTTTTATTAACCCTAATGTTTACAAGTGTTTACGAGATTTTAACAAGACATTTTTATCGCTTTTTTTAAGACAAATTATCCTTATTGACTATAAACAAAGCTATGATATAATTATGTTAAGATATGAAATAAATGTATCCAGAGAGACATTATTTTCAAATATCAACTGAAATACTTTGATGTTTGAAGTAATGTTTTTTCATATCTAAATATCAATTTTTAGTTGTTTCAGACATTTTTCTTGATTTTTCAAGCAAAATTCATTGAAAGCACTTGATTTTTGGTAAATTTTGGTATATCATAAACAACAATTAAATTGATTTATGAATTATGATGTTAAGGAAGTAGTACGTATCCTTTGTTTTGGTTGTTTCTATAACCTTAACACGCACTGCTTCCTTTTCAATTAAGGGGGGATTGGATATATGGTTGCATTTTCTTACATTTATTATCAAGCTAACTTATTTAGTAAAAATAAAAATGTAGGGTTTGTTTCCCCAAAATTTCCTGTTAATAAATCAAGTAATAAAATATTGATATTTAGAGCAATGGGTATTAGTAAGACTTTGTCTTTCAGTATCTGTTGCTCTTTTACTTTGGATACACATTTAGATCAGGGGGAATGAGTATATGAAGAACACACTTTTAGGAAAGGACGAGCTATTAATGTATGATTATGTTAAACTTAAAAACATAATCACGGATATTTTTAAGTTATTTAAGTATCTAAAAAGAACTGATGACAAAATTTCTTTACCCAAAATAACATCTGACTATCGTGTAAGGTACGAACAATTTGTACCTGTTAATAATTCAGTTGTAGAAAACTGCGTATTAAGAAATATGATGTTAGAAACAAAACTTGAAAATAGAAGAAAAAGATTATTGTCTAAAATAACTTTAGCTTTAAGAAAACTTAATGATATTGAATTACAAGTATTTGATCTTACTTTTTACAAATGTAAAGATGAAGATGAAATTATGGATATAATATCTTATGGTAAAGATAAAGTTAGGTATATCAAAAAAAGTGCTTGTATCAAATTCGTATCCGCTCTTGGTCTTGATGATAGGTGTTTTAAATAAGGTGTCGCAAGTGGCACTTTTTTTAATGCACTAATTTAGATTGGAGGTGTTAGAAAAAATTAAAGTACTGATTTAAAGAATTAAGGGGGTTGGTTTTTATAAATATAGTTAGAATCATAATTAATATCTTTGAAGAAAGCACATATAGAAATATTGACTAAACTATTTAATTTTATGAATTACAACAAAACAAAAATATATATTAAAAATTTAGTAAACTTATAAATTTTAAAGGGGGTTATATAATTAAATGGATAGTATTTTAAATGATATTCTGCGTCTAATTGGAGACGCAACTAATTACTTAAAAATGTTCGTGGCTGGTGCTACGGGCTTTTTTGTTTTAAAAGATTGCATTATGTATATGGTCTCATCAGAAGATCATCAAAAAGCTGCTTCGCTTCGTAAGATACGTACAACACTAATAGCTGGTGTATGTGTTTTTGTTGTAGTTCAATTTGTTAATTGGCTTCTAGCTTACTTCAAATAAAAGATTATGGATCAATACAAACTTGTAAAAGAAATTATAAAAACTTGTCAGTACTTTAAAATAGTAGAAAGAGATATTGATAACTACTTTGTTGAAAAAAAGATAATCGACGGTTTAGATGATATTATCTTTGTAGAAAATTTACTTAACATATTTTATAAAAAAATGAAATTAAAAAGATATAGAAATTCTTTAGATCAAAATAGATTAAAGAAACTTCTAATTGAATTAGAAAAAATAAGGTTAAATTTAGAATTTAAGGGGGGGTATGAATGATGAATCAATCTTTAATTATAGGTAGAATTGTTAATGATCCAGAACTTAAAGAAACTGAAAAAGGAAAAGTATCAAATATTACGCTAGCGGTCCAAAGACCATTTAAAAATGCTAATGGCGAATATGAAACAGACTTCTTCCCAGTTGCAATATGGAATGGCATTGCTGAAACTACATCACAATATTGTCGTAAGGGCGATTTAATTGGTGTCAAAGGTAGATTGCAAAGTAAAGATAATGTTATTTCTATAATTGCTGAAAGGATAACTTTTTTATCTTCAAAGTCAATAAAAGATGACATTTCAACAGAAAAAGAATTAAAAATATAAAAAAATATATAGAAATTTCATTTTAGGCGCTGTATTTTTTTTAAAAGCGCGTTATAGTGTTTGTAAAGAAAGGACGTGTCTTATGTTAAGAAAAATTTTAAAAGTATTTTTAGTAATTGTTTTTATAGGTTTTATAAGTGCTTATGTAAGGGGTATTCATTACAATAGTAATAAACTCAAAGATGACAAATCAGTAGCTCAAGAAAATATAGAAACAGAAAAGCAAAATATTATTGATGAAGAATTAATATCATCTATAATAAATGATAATGAATCTAAAGAAGAACTTAAAGAAAATAACACTTCAAATAACAAAGTAATAAATAATAAAAATGAAGAAATAAAAAATACTATTCCAGAACAAAAACAAGAATCCAATCAAAATGAAGAAAAACAAATAAATAATATTTCAAAAAAAAATGAAACTAAAACAAATGATGTAATAGAACAAGTACCTGAAGTTGATGATGAATATAATAATCTAGTTAATTTTGTAGATTATAAAGCTGATGAATTTAACAAATGTCATACTGATAGTATTGATATTGCTTTATCTGATACAGATAATATTAGAAATACATCTTGCAAACAATTTGCATATAATGGTAAATTGGTTGGTTATAAAATACAAGTTTTTTATAATGACGGTACTTATAAATATTACAAATAAAATTTTTAAGGCGATCAATTAATTTTGGTCGCTTTTTATATTAATTAAAGGGGGAATGAAAATTGAAATTAAACTTAAAAAGTGTGCTAGCTTTAGTAGTTGGTACATTTTCATTTTTAGTAGGTTTTACAAATGTCTTTGCTGCTACACTAACTGAAACAGCGGTTGACGGTTATTTTTATACTCGTCGTGGTGGCGGACAACCTTATATGTCGGCTCAATGGAAACTATATGATATGGACGGTAAAGCTGCTTATTGTATAGAGCCGGGTGTAAATATTACTATTCACGATTACGACGGTGCGATTGGTTATATCAACTCACCATACTCTGATGAAATAAATCAAAAGATTGGATTAATTGGATACTATGGATATAATTATCCGGGACATCAAACTTTAAGATATAGAGCCGCAGCTCAATCTCTAATTTGGGAAACAACAGGCGGTCAAATTGTAGAGTTCTGGACTGAAAAATATGGTAATGGTAGTTTTATAAATCTTAATAAAGAAAGAAATGACATAATGTCTTTAGTAAACTCACATTATACAATGCCTTCTTTTAACAATGAAACCAAAGACGCTATCATAGGTCAAACAGTATCATTTACTGATAATACTGGTGTATTATCTGGATATGAAATTTATAGAAGTGATAATGCTACTTCTAGTATTAATGGAGATACATTAAATATAACTCCTAATACTGTTGGCGAGATTACTGTATCATTAATTAAAAAGACTTATACTTCTGATCCTACAATGATCTTTGTAGGTAAAGACAGTAAAAGTCAAAAAATGGGAATATTTGGCGTACACGATCCAGTAGTAGCAAAAGTTAAATTAAATGTTAAAGGTGGTCGTGTTGAAATTATTAAGACTGACGCTGATACTGGTACAACTACACCAAGCGGGCAAGCTAGTTTAGTTGGTGCAAAATTTGGGGTTTATGATGTTAATGATAATTTAATTACTACTTTAACTACTGATAGTAATTCTTATGCGATAAGTGATTATCTTCCTAGTTTAAATGTATTCTACATTAAAGAACTTGAAGCTCCAAAAGGTTATGTTCTAAATACTGAAAAATATTACTTTAAATTAGATAAAGACAATTTACTAGCTAGTATAAATATTAGTAATAAAGTTATTGAAAGAAAATATGAAATAACAAAAGTTGTAGCTTCTAATAAAACTCAAATAATGACACCAGAAGTAAATGTTGAATTTGGTATATATGACTACAACAATAATTTAATCAAAACTTTAAAAACAGATAGCGACGGTAAAATTTACTTCACTTTACCATTTGGGGATTATATTTTAAGACAATTATCAACACCTAGTGGTTTTGAAAAGATTGATGATTATAAATTCTCTATAACAGAAAGCGGTCCTACTATTAATAAAGTATTTAGTAATGCCGAAATAACTTCAAGAGTAAAAATTATTAAAGTTGATGATTCGGGTAATAGAATTGCTATAGCTGGTATAAAATTCAAAATTAAAGAATTATCTACTGGTAAATATGTATGTCAAAAGGTAGCTTACCCTAATAGCAAAACTTATTGTGAATTTGAAACTGATGATACTGGTATGCTAATTACACCATATCCACTTAATAGTGGCGATTACGAACTTGAAGAAGTAGATCAAAAAATTAATGGTTATCTATGGAATAGTGAGCCATTAAGATTTAGTATTAATGAGAAATCTAATATTATTAGTAGTGATGACTTTGATAAAATACTAGAATTAAGATTTACAAATAAAGAAGTTAAAGGTGCTATTGAAATAAAGAAAACTGGCGAAAAGTTAGTTATTGAAAATGGTAAATACACCTATGAAACAATACCACTTCCTAATGTAATATTTGAAGTATATGACGAAAACAATAATTTAGTTGAAACTATTGCTACTGACGAAAATGGTTATGCTAAACTAGATAATTTGAAACTTCAAAAATATACTTTGAAAGAAGTATCTAGTTCTCTATCTCATTTAATAGATAATAATATTTATGAATTTGAATTAATATATAAGGATCAATATACTCCTATTATCACTAAAACATTTACATTAAAAAATTATCTACCAAAAGGAACACTAGAATTTACTAAAACTGATTATTCTACTGATAAAGCACTACCTAACACAGTCATAGAAATTTATACAGAAGATGACGTTTTAATGGGTACTTATACAACAAATGATAAAGGAATGGTTATTATTAAAGATTTACCTTTATCTAATGGTAAAAGATACTATATTTTAGAAAAACAAACTTCTGATTCATCATACTTATTAAATGAAGAAAAAATGTATTTTGAAATTAATGAGAATGGCGAAGTTGTTAAAGCTAATATGAAAAATGAAAAAATCAAAGGTAGTTTAGAATTTACTAAAGTAGATTTATCAACAAGTAATCCTATTCCTAATACTAAAATTGAAATTTATAATGCTGATACTGACGAATTAATCTATTCTGGATTAACTGATGAAAACGGTAAAATCATTATTGATAATTTAGAATATGGACGCTACTATATTAAAGAAGTTGAAACTGCTTCACCTGATTATATTTTAAATACCGAAAAAATGTATTTTGAAATTAGAGAAAATGGCGAAGTTGTTAAAGCTACTATGACTAATGAAAAAGTAGAAATGCCAAAAACATTTAATACTGATTTAACTAGCTCAATTATTATAATTAGTACTGCTGTTCTTGGTTTGGGATTATTAATATATGCAAAAAAGAAAAATAAATAAGATTATACAAATTTTAGGGTTGATATTGATTTTAATATCAGCCCTTATTTGTTTTAAAAAAATATATTGTAATTACAAAATAGATAAAGAAACAAAACAAGTGATTGAAACAATGTTTGAAGAAGATACTCCACCACCTACCATTGAAGAAGAACAAACAGAAGAAATTGTAGAAACTCCTAAAAAACAAGAAATACATTTAACTAACAATTATCTTGGTTATATAGAATTAAAATCTGGTATTCAAAGATTAATAACTTCTGGAACAGATAAGAAAACACTTGATAAGGGTTTAGTTGGAACATTAAATACTTCTGCTGGAATTGATGATGAATTTGGTAATCTCATAATTGCCGGTCATAGTGTTTATAATACATTTCAAAGTTTGCACTACTCTAGTGTAGGCGATAAGATTAAAATTGTATCTCATAAAGCTACATATATTTATGAAATAGTAGAAAAACATACAATTAATGATGATGATATGTCTTATTTTAAAAGTGTAGATAATGAAAAAATATTAACATTAATTACTTGTAAAAATAATGGTAATAAAAGATTAATTGTAGTCGCAAAGTTAAGGGGGTAAAAAAATGAGAAGATATAATACAAAATTTATTTTTTATATTTCAAAAGACTTGAAAAAGAAGTTAGAAAAAAGATCTCAAGAGTTAGATATTTCTATGTCTGATTATATAAGAACTTTAATAAAGCAAGATTTAAAACTAAATGATATTGCTTATGTTAATTCTATTATAGATAGACAGACATTTGAAATTGAAAATATAAATAAAAAGTTATCTGGTTATTATAAAGGTTTATAAAAATTTAAGGGGGTTTTATGAATATAGAATTAAATAATGAATTGATTGAGCGTTGTAATAGTCTAAGTATGTATAATCGTGGTACACATATCAAAGAAAGTGCTGAAAGTGATTATAAAAAGTTTATAGATACTTTTAGTAGTCGTACTCTTAATCCACAGCAATTAGAAATTGTTAAAAAAAGGACAGAACAATTTAAAGAATTAATAACAAATATTTATAATGAATATTTGAGTATATCTGCTAATTTTGTTCCTGTTAATGTTGCTGGACCAGCAAAATATAATTCTAATAAGTTTAAAAAAGTTGCTGATAGAATGGATAAAAAAATAGATGAAATAAATGATAAAATAAATAAGTTCTATGATAATACAGAAAGTATGTTGAAAAATGCTTATTCAAAAGATGAAATAATATTAAAATATAAGAATGGATATAATGAGCCAATAAGTTCTGATGATCTATTAGCTAGAGAAAAACTAGAAGCAAAATTAGAATACTTACAAACTAAACATCAATCGTATTTAGATTTTAATAAAAAAGCAAGAATTAATAAAACAGAACAATTACCACCTTATGTTCTTGCTAATTCTAATCAAAATATGAAAGCTGTTAAAGATAGATTACAAACACTAGATAAAATAGATAACATAGAAACAGGTCGCTATTATTTTGATAATGGCGAAGTTAGTTTTGATAAAGAAGATATGAGAGTAAAAGTTTTCTTTGATGAAAAGCCAGATGAAAAAACAAGAGATGAATTAAAATCTCGTGGTTTCAAATGGTCTCCAAAAAATTCTGCTTGGCAAAGAAAACTAACACCAAACGCTATTTATATAACTAAAAGAATGTTTAAAGATATTGGAAGTTTAGAAATCAAATTAGTTAATGATTATACTAAAACTATATAGGTAATATTATGCTACAAGTATTAGTCGTTCAACAAGAATCAGCAAGTTGGTTAATGGACGCTGTCCGTTCTATCTTCTGGTTTCTTGCTAAAGGTGTATTACTCCTACTAGACGGAATGTTTTTAATAATTGATGATATATGGAAGTTTAAATTTTTTGATAATCCTTATGTAAATAAAATCTATTCATCTGCTATTATTGTTGCTTGTACTTGGTTAATATTAAAAGTTATATTAGAACTGATTATGAGATACTTTGTAGATCAAGATGATAATAGCTCACCTACTAGGGTGTTTAAAGGTATTGTTTTCTGTGTCGTTATGATGTTTTTAATTCCACCTATATTTAATTGGGGTTATGATTTATCTTCAAAAATGACACAGTATGTTGTTTCTGTATCATCAAATAATACTGCTAGTGCTACTTCTTTTGAATCTAGTATGTCATCAATGATACTTAATGCTTTTGCTGATGATGACAAGATGAAAGAAGAACATAAAAAATATTTTATAGAAAACTGGTTTACCGCTGATTATAACGAAGTTGAAGATGACGGTTTATTTGACAGTGGTGTTTATAAGTATAGTTTTAGTACTTTTCCAATATTTCTAGTAGGTTTAGTAGTTGTAGTACTTCTTTTCTTTATAGGAATACAAGTTGCTAAAAGGATTATAGAGTTAGCTCTCTATAAAGCCATAGCACCTTTTGTATGTACTTCTTTAGTGTCGAACAAATCACACGCTTTTGAAGTTTGGTGCAAGGGTGTTATGGGTACTTTTTTGGTAACGACAGTTCAATACTTATGTATAGGTATCTTATTTAATGTTTTCGGTCAAGTATCATCTGGAACAAATTATGTAATGTCAGTTATTTTAATTGTTATAGGTGCTTTATTATTTATAATAGCATCTCCACAATTAGTTTCTGCATTACTTAATGCAAATACTGGAGCTGGTGCAAATATGAGTGAATTACATACACTAGCTGCTTTAGGTACAAGTATGATCGCTATGTCTAAATATGGTAAGACAGTAGATAATTCTACAAGTTCAAACTCTAATACTGATAATTCAAATAGTGATAGTTCTGGAGCTGGTGCTGATACTAATATGGATAATTCATCTTCAAATTTAGAAAGTGCTTCAAATAGTGCTTCTAGTAATGAAGATAATAATTCTAATAGTAATCTTAATAATGAAAGTCCTGATAATAGTTCTAGTGATATATCTTCTTCTGATCCTGAAGTAAGTGATTTATCTGGTAATATAAGTGATAATATCAATATGGATACTACTACATCTTTATCAGAAAGAATTGATACATATAAAGACTTTATGGATAATCGTTATTCATCATTAAATGATGATACACCTACATACAAAACTAATGTTGATTGGGGGAATATAAATGTATCTAATACCAAAGAACATAAGAGTTAAAAGAGAGATTTTTAAAGGTTATGGTGTTAAAGAAATTATCTTTTTAGGAATATCAATCTTTGTTGGTTATTTATTAGCTAGATTATTTGGTAAGGGTTTATTAAAAGTGTTTTTATTCTCATTTTTTCCTATACTTACATTTTTAATAACTCTACCTATGCCTAATGGAAATGGTAATATTTTAAGTATTCTAATTAAAATGTTAAAATTTAGAACAAGTCAAAAAAAATATAAGAAATATAATTCTTAAATATAAGGGGGTATGTAATTGAATAATAAAGTTGATGATGTACTTTATAAACTTGTAGAAACAAAAAAATTCATAGCAAAAGCGGCTTTAAATGATAATAGTAATACTTCTTATGAGAACACTATTAAAGGACTAAATAATATTATTGTTGATTATACTATGAATAATAAAATGTCTCGTAAAGAAATTTTAGATATTACTTTTTCTTTGTATGATATTGAAGTTGAAAAAACATTTTTAGATAAAGTTAAAGATTTCTTAAATATACCTAAACATATCAAAAATACCAAAGAAAAAATAATTGAAAATCATAAAAAAAAAGAAACTAAAAAACAATATGAAAAAGAAATAGAAAGTTTAGTTAAGTATAAACTAAAAGAAATGATTAAACAAGATAAATTAGATAGCCAAAATAAAGTTAATGATGATAAAGGTTTAGATAAAGTAAAACAAGAAAATATAAATATAACTAATAATAAGGATCTATCTATTAATCATAATATTAAAACTTCTGTTCCTACTTTCAAAAAGGAATTTGAAGAAACAAAGCAAATGAAAATTTAAGGGGGTTATAAAATTTATGAATAAGAATCTTGATGAAGTGTATATAACACTTCTAAAAGCAAAAGAAAAAATATACGAATATACCAAAAACAAAGTTAAAAATGAAAATTGGCGACCATATTATAATGGAATTGTAGAAAATATAGATAATATTATAGTAGATTATTCAATAGCAACAAAGATGTCTAGTGAAGAAATTTTAGATTGCTTATTTGAAGTTGGTGCTGATAATAAAGATAGTATTTTCTATGATACATATAACACTATGAAAATAAATATGTAATTCATAATATCTGGGGGTTATTTTGAATAAGAATAAAAAGAAAAAGATTGATAAATCTATTCTTGAATGGTTGCCTTTTAAAGAAGTTTGGAATGATTTATTATATCTTGATAATGACAAAGTTGTTGGTATTATAAAAGTGAATAGCATTAATCTTCAACTATATTCTAATGAAGAACAAACATCTAAAATATTTCAATTTAGAAAAGTATTATTAAGTTTAGAATATCCTTTTAAAATACTTGCTCTTGATAAGCCAATTAGTTTATCAGAACACATAGAAAACTTATTATATTTATCTAAAAATACTGATGATAAAATTAAAAAAGAATTATTAGAAGAAGATATAAAATATGCTGATACAATAATGAATAATAATTTAGTAAACAATCGTGAATTTTATTTATTAATTGATGAAGATAAAGACAATGTTAAATTGTTAAAATCTAAAATAAATGACATTGTATCTCAACTATCTAATATAGGTCTATCTTCATCTCAAGCTAAAACTGATGAAATAAAAGAATTACTATTTGTCTATCTTAATCCTACTTCATCACTTGAAGTATTTAGACAAGACAGTAGTTTAAAAACATTAAAAGAAAAAATTGCACCTATTGCAATGAAGTTTAATGAAAAAGACATATTACTTGGAGATATATATGCTACAAGTATTATAATTGATACTTTCCCCTCTTATGCTAGGGGAAGTTGGTTAGGTATGTTATCTAACATTAAAAATACTCGTATGATGATTTCTGTTAATCCTATGGATAATATAGAAGTTAATAAAACTCTTAAAAAAGGAATGACAGAAACTAGAAGTAAGTTTATTAATTCTAAAGATAGAAACGATCAAATAGTACTCAAAAATCAATTAGAAGATTATGAGAAACTAACAAATAAAATGGATCGTGAAAATGAAAAAATGCTACTGATGTCAGTAGTGTTTTTTACTTATGCCGAAAGTTTAGAAGAATTACAAAAAAGAATAAAAGAAATAAAGTCTGCTTTAAGTAGTTTAAATCTTCGTGGATCACAGTTGATATTCGAGCAAGAACAAGGTTTAAAAACTTGTTTACCAACTCTTGATATGCCACTTCAAGAAAATTTTGGACTACCTATGCCTACAACGACAGTAGCGGCTTCATTTCCTTTTGTCTTTGAATCTATACAAGATGACGGTAATTCCATAATACTTGGCGACGACATAAACGGCGGTCTTACACTGTTTGATTTGTGGAAAAGAACTAACAAAAGAACAAACTCAAATATGTGTATTATAGGTAAAAGTGGTAGTGGTAAATCTACTTTAATCAAAAAGTTATTACGTGGTAATTTTGCACGTGGTGGTGGTAAAAAACGAACTCGTATTTTGTGTGTAGATCCAGAACGAGAATACAAAGACTTATGTAATGCTCTTAATGGTAATTGGATAGATTGCGGTAGCGGATCAGGATTTGTTATTAATCCACTAGAAATTAAAAATTCTGCTAATGATGAAGATAATAATGTAGCTGTAATAAAACACTTACAAACATTTAGAACTTTTATAAAATATTATTTTAAAGACTTAACAGAATTAGAACTTACTAAAATTGAAGAATTACTTTTAAAAACATATAAAAAGAAAAACATAGATTTAGATACTGATGTTAGTAAGTTATCTTCAAAAGATTATCCTATCATTACTGATTTTCATAATGAAATAAAAAGCGAATTAGAAAAAGAAAAAAATGATAAGAGGATTAATGATGACACAGTTAAGTCTTTAGAAAAAATAGAAGCTATTGTTAGAAGAATGGCTACCGGTGTTGATAGTAAATTATGGAATAATTATTCTAATTTAGATTTAAACTCTGATTTTATAGTATTTGATATTCATACTTTACTTGATAGTGATGATACTATATTAAGAACTCAATTCTTTAATATCTTGTCTTTATGTTGGCACATTATTAGTCAAAATAGAGACGAACAAGTTATTTTAATTGTAGATGAAGCTCATTTATTAATTGATCCTGAAAATAAAGACGGACTAGAATTTTTAAAAAGAACTTCTAAAAGGATTCGTAAATATAATGGTAGTTTAATTGTGTGTACTCAAAATATGATTGACTTTACTTCACCAGAAGTAGTTAGATACGGTCAAGTTATTGTTGATAATTCTGATTATCAAATCATTATGGCTCAAGGAAGTGAAGAAATTATTTCACTTCAAAAAGTATTAAGATTAAGTGAAAATGAAAGAAGATTTTTACAAACTGCGGGTAAAGGTCAAGCACTATTTGTTATTACTCACGACAAACGAATACCTATCTTCGTCCATTTAAGACCAGAAGAAAAAGAATTATTTGGCAAAGGTGGCGGTAGATAATTAAAGATATTGTATCAACTATAATGAAAGGTAAAATGATAATTGCACTACTTCCAGTTGCATTTATCATTTTTATTGTTTTAATAATTGTAGCTTTACTTACTTCATTGTTTAGTAATCAAGAGATGACTTATAAAACTTCTTTTGTACTTCCATTTGATACAAATAACTTTACTATCACATCTGATTATGGACTACGTGATGATCCATTTACTAATGAAAAATCAAAACATAATGGTATAGATGTTGTCCCAGTAAATACAAAAAATATAGTTGCAATAGCTGACGGTAAAGTTGTTGCTAGTACTCTTGATAGTGCTGGTGCTGAATATGTTTTAATAGAACATAAAATAAATGGAACTACTTATAGATCTGGATATTGGCATTTAGAAGAAAATTCAAGAACTGTCAATGTTGGCGACGAAGTTAAGCAAGGTCAACAAGTCGGTATTATGGGAATGACTGGTAGAGCAACAGGGGTTCACTTGCATTTAGTTTTGCAAGTATATAATGCTAAAACAAATCAGTTTGAATATACCGATCCCACTACTATTATTAAGAATAAAATAACTGCTAAAGATTATATCTTATATGATTATAATTCTAAAAGTTTTAATAATCCATTTGGTAATCTACCCACTACACCAGAGTTTAATCCATTACCTAATCTTAATAATTAATGGCCGAACTTTTGGCAAAAAAGTAATTCAAAAAGTGACGATTTTCTAAAAAATATATATTCAAAAAGTGTGTACGATTGTTATACACCCCTTATTTTTCAAAGGGTAAGAAGTTAACGATTGTATAACAAAAAGATGAAATGTAAACACTTGTGTTTTTTAGAAACCCTTATGAAATAAGGGAAAATTCGCCACTGGCGAATTGTTTGTAAACAGGATTTATCCTGCTTTAAATAGAACTTAAAAGTTAGTACATTTTTTTGGCCGAACTCTTGGCCGAAGATAGAAAGGATTTTATGAAATTATTTTTGATTATTTTAGGAATTAATATTCTAATATTTTTAATTGTATTTGTTTTCTGTGCTTGTAAGGTTGCAAGTTTATGTGATAAAGAAATGGAAAAAATAAATAAAGATATTTAAGTTGTTATATTAAAATTTTATTATTTTATAAAAGGGGGTTATATAAATGAATGATAAAAAAAATAATTATTTAAAAGTACAAGTGGATCAAAAAATGGAAGAAGCATTTAGAAAGATTATTGAGAAAAAAGGATTATCAATTCAAACTGCTTTAGAAATTATAATTAAAAATTATATACTTGAAAACTTGGATTGTATATTGAATAGTAAATAATGAATGAAAATAAAAATTCAAATATTGTTGCTTTCAGACTAGATCCACATAAGAAAAAATTATTACAAGATCAAGCTGATAAAAATAATATGAAATTAAGTGAGTATTGTAAATTAGTTTTATTAGATTATTTGGAACAATCAATGTTATTAGATACACAAAAAAAGTTGGTCGAACTAATTACAGAAACAGTACAAAATGCTAATGAAAAACAATTCTATAAAATACTTACTATGCTAAATAAAAATAATATAGGAATAGAAACTATAATATTACAAAATGATATGACTTATAAATATTTTGATATACCACAGACAAGATCTGAATTAAATACCCATTTAGTAAATCACCCTATAACAGAAGTTGCAAGAGAACAAGTATTAAAAAATATTCGTGAATTAAGAAATAAAAAGGAACTAACTGATGAGTAGTAATATAGTAGCTATCGTTCGTTATAAGAAAGATGTTAATTTTCAAAAGTTAGTTGGTGGTTGGTGTAAGTATGTTTCAAAAGACGGTGCTGACGGAAAAAGTTTAAAAGACTTTTCTTCTAGTGATGAATTGTTTGATAAAGAATTTGGAATATATGATGACACTATTGATAATGATGTTAATTACATTTGGGATAAAAACGGAGATGTAAAAAAAGAAGATATATTAAAAGATTTGCCAAAAGAAGAATCAGGTAGAATGTGGAATTTAGTTATTTCATTCCCTCCAGATTTTGCTTTAGAATCTGGACTTAAAACTAAACAAGATTATTATATGATGACTAAAGCTATTATGCCTAGATTTTTATTAGATAATGATTTTGACTTAACTAATACACGGTGGTATGCAAGTAAACATAATGATACTGATAATCCACATCTTCATATTACTATTTTTGAAAAAGAAATTAGAAGAAAAAAAGATACATTAGAAAAGTCATCAATAAAATATTTAAAAAGTAATATTGCTTCTTATTTAGTAGATAACAAATCTTTTTATCAGGAACAAGATTATTTATTTTTAGGTTTGGAATATAAGATAAGAAAAAACAATTTTACAAAAGTTGATAAAGAATTATTTTTTAGTAGTAAATATAGAAAAGCATTAAATAAAGACTTATTGAATCTATATGATAAGCTACCAAAAAAGGGCCGACTTCAATATAACTCAAAGAATTTAGATTATTGTAGAAAAGATATTGATAAAGTTATAGAAAGAATTTTATATCACGACACTATCAAATACGAATTTGAAAAGTACTATCATAGTTTAGAAGAAATACAAAGAGAACAAAAAAAGTTATATGGTAATAATGCAAATAATAAATATATAGAAAATAAGATGAAACGTTTATATTCTAAAATAGGAAATGATATTTTGCATAACTTTAAAGTTTATAACTCTACTGACTTTATCAAAAGACAGAAAGAATTTTTAAAAGTTAATATAATGAATATGAATTTTAAAAGTCGTCCTGTAAAAAAGAACTCTACTATTTTAAAGTATGCTAAAGAATTATATAAACTTGGTCGTCTTGCTGAATTATCTGATAATGATATTAAAAAGTTATTAAGTGATTGGATTAGAAGATCAAACTTAAATGTTAATGTTGATAATGTATTTACTGCTGTTAGAATGACAAGTGAAGATATAAATGCTACTGATTTTTATAAATCACTATCTCACTTTGGTTATACAAAAGAAAAATATACTAATTATAAAAATAAATCTTTTTATAAAAATATTAGATTTAAACAATTTATTAAAAAAGCTAATTATTTTTTAGAATCTGAAAGTAAAAATGAAGAAAGATATTTACAAGAGATTTTAGAAAAAGAATTACAAGGAAAAGAGATTTAAAGGGGGTTGTTAAAATAAAGAAATTTAACTATTGTTTAGTAGTTATTATTTCTCTATTATTAATTATCTTTTTTCTACCGAATTTTATAAACATAGTTCAAAATAATTTTAAATTAAGTTTTAATTTTAATTTAATAGAATTAATTAAGATAATATTAAATGATAAAAAAATGATTATAGGGATCTTGCTTTTAGAGATCCTTTTCATTTTGCTTATAACTTATTATAAATATAATTTTAAGGTTAAGAACTCTCACTCTACTAATGGTATTCCAGAACGTGTATGTTCTAATGAATTTGGTAGTAGTAAATTTGCTAGTATAAAAGAAATTAAAGATAACTTTACTACTTGGAAATTTGGAAAAGAAAATAAATCAGGTGGTATGGTTGTTGCAATAGAAAATAATAAATACTATGTTGATACAAGCTCTAATCATAATTTAATTGTTGGTAGTACTGGATCTGGTAAAACTGTTAGTGTCATATTACCACTAATTTTTAATCTGGCTGATAGTAATGAGTCAATGATTATTAATGATGTTAAGGGCGAATTATATAAATATACTTATGAATATTTAAAGAAAAAAGATTATGATGTTAAAGTTATTAATTTAAGAGATACTAAAAATAGTGATTTTTGGAATCCTCTTACTTTAGCATATCAATATTATAAAGAAAATAATTTTGAAAAAGAAGTTGAAACAGTTAATGACTTATCAAATGCAATATGTGAAGAAGTTAATAGTCGTGATAAGTATTGGCAAGAATCATCTTCTTCTGTATTAAGTGCTTTATGTCTTGCTTTAATTGAAGATTGTAAAAATGAAAATCAAATACATTTTCATTCTATTTATAATTTGTTAGTAGAACACGGTGCTAAAAAGTATGGAGATCAAAACTCGTTAGACAAATACTTTGATGATAGGCCTTTCGGTAATACTGCTAAAAATTTGTATTCTGCTGGTAATTTTGCTCGTGGGGAAACAAGAGCTACTATCTTCTCTATATTGGCTTCAAAATTAAAAGTATTTGGCGATACTGGTATAAGTTATATAACAAGTAAAACTTCTTTTAATATGCGTGATATTGGCAAGAAAAAAACTGCAATATTTTTGGTAGTACCTGATGAAAAGTTATCTCGTCATTTTATAGGTGGCTTATTTGTAAATCAAGTCTATCAGACTTTAGTAGAAGAAGCTCAAAAAAGTCCTAATGGCGAATTAGATGTTAGAGTTAATTTAATCTTGGAAGAACTTTGTAATACTATACATATCAATGAATTATCAAAAAAACTAACAGTTGCTAGATCCAGAAAAATTAGAATATATGGTGTCGTTCAAGATTTTGGAATGATCCAAGAACATTATAGAGATCAAGCTACCACTATTAAGGCAAATATGAATTTATGTTATCTTCTTACAAATGATTATAATACTGCTAGAGAAATATCAAACCGTCTAGGAAAATATACAATAAAAACTACTAGGACATCATCTTCTAATAGATATGGTAAAGCTGATTTTAATTTATCAAGTGATACTTCTTTAACTGGTAGAGATTTACTTACTACTGATGAATTAATTAATTTTAAAGTTGGCGACGCATTATTTTTAAGAGCTCGTATGGATCCTATCAAAACTAAATTAAAGCAAATAAGTGATTATCCTATAAAATATAAAATTGTTGATGAAATAAAAATTGATAATCCAGAATTTCAAAAATTAGAACTTTTTGATTTAGACACTTTTAGAATAGAAAAAGAATTATTTAAACCGGAAGAAACTAAAAAGACTACACCTACTAAAAGGGCTAACCCTACTAAAAAGAAAAAGGATAATGGGGATAAACAATCCTAGTATAAATCTTTTTAATTTTAATTATCCGGTTATAAAATTAAATAAAGATAATGTTAAAGTTGGTACTTTCTTTTCTGGTATTGGTAGTCCAGAAATGGCTTTTAAGAGATTAAAAGATAATGGTGTTATTAATAATTATGAATCAATATTTTTTTGTGAAATAGATAAATGGGCTGTAAAAAGTTATTGTGCTATTCATAATAAAACTGAAAAAGATAATCTTGGAGATATTACAAAAATAAATGGTAAAGTTCTTCCTTACTGCGACATTTGGATTGGTGGCTTTCCTTGTCAAGATATATCTATGGCTGGTATAAGACGCGGATTTGATTTTAATAGTAATACTAGATCATCTCTAGGTTGGAAGATGATACAATTTATAAGAGAAATGGATAATCCACCAAAGGTTGTTATATTTGAAAATGTAGCCGCTATTACTAATTCTAAAATGAGAAAAACTTTAAGTCTTTTTAAACAAGATTTAGAAAATCTAGGTTATTCATTATACGATCACGTTTTAACTGCACTTGATTATGGTACACCTCAAAATAGAGAAAGATATTTTCTAGTTGCAATTAAGGGTAAATATATCTATCATTTTCCAGAAAGAATAAAACTTAAATTAAGACTTAAAGATTTATTAGAAAAAGATATTGATCCTAACTTGGTATTATCAGAAAAAGTAAAATTTGATTTAGAGAAATTTGTTAAAAATAAAAACTATTCTAAAAACAGTAAATTGATATGTAAGAATTTGAAAGACAAAAGAAAAAGATATGTTATAAATTTATATAGATTTGTTGACGGTAAAAATCATTGTGGACGTGATACTTCATCAAAATATAATCAGACTGCAAGGTTATGGTCTATGAATGGGTATTGTCCTACTTTAACCGCTAACTCTACTGAAGATACAAGCAAAATGATTATCTACAAAGATAATTGTTTTTTTGTTAAGAAAATTAGTCCACTTGAAAGTTGGCGATTTATGGGATTTTCAGATGATGATTTTTATAAAGCTAAAAGTACTGGTATGTCTAATAGACAATTATTTAAACAGGCCGGTAATAGTATAGCAACAAATGTTATTTATTACATATTGAAAAATTTATTTTAAGGGGGTGTTAATTAATGGAATATGAAATATTTTTAAATAAAGTTAGAAAGAATTTAGAAAAAACAGACAACTACTTTGAATGTGAAATGAATGAGATAATTGATGTTATAAGAAATACTTTAACTAACGAAAAAATAATTAATATATCTGATTTAGATGTTCTATTCTATAAAGTCAAATGTTATATAAATAGAATGATAAAAAAAGAAGAATAATTTTACAAAATATGACAAAATACGACAAATCGTCCAATTAGTCTTGCAAGACTAATAAAAATGTGTTATATTTATATTGTCAGTAAGATACTGACTATTAAACCATTTTACTTTAACTTGCATACGCTACACCTTACTTCTAGTAGTGTTTGTAGTGAAAGTAGCTCACTAAAGCCGCTAGTACAGGGCTTTGTTTTTTTAAGAAAATATATCAAATTATAGCTGTTTGATTGACTTTAACTTATATTTAATGTAAGATAATAGCAATAATGAAATCATTAACTGATTTAGGGGAAATGTTTTTATGAAGTCTGAAAGTTTTAAGCTCTTAAAAAGCAAAATAAATATTTTAAATGATTTGAATGATAAGATTAATTTAATCGAATGGAACAAAGATGACGGTCCAAAATTTGAATCAGTTGAAGAAATGAAAGAATTTGAAAAAAAAGTTATAAATGGCGATTTTGAATTTGTATTAGATGATAATACTGATACTGATAATAATACAATTTTAAAAGATTATAAAACCACTAAAGATAATTATTTCTTTTATATTTATAGTTATAAGAATAATGATAAATATATTACTTATTTATCTTTAAAGAATTTAGATGAAACAGATTGTATTCATAATATATATGGATATAAAACTGATGATGAAAATTCTGCTTTAACATATTTTAATAAATTGAAAAATGATATATCAAATAATACGATTGATTATATATTTGATAATATGATAATTGATGTTGATAAAAATATAAATAATTTAAAAAATAAGTATGAGAAATTGACTAGCGAAAGTTAGTCTTTTTTTTATACTTTAAAGGGGGTTGAAATTATAGATATTATTAATAGTCTTAATTTGATTAAAGAATATACATCAAAAAAAGACTTTGAAAAAATTAAAGATACAACTTTAAATATAGAAAAAAGTATTTTGAATAATTACCATAGTCATAATGATTTTAAAAGATTAATTGATACCATTGTGCTATATAGTGATTATTCTTTTTTTAATACCTTATTAATTGATTATCAATATCCTTTTTTCTTGGATCTTGGTACTGAAAATAAATATAAGAAAAATGGATTTACTATTTTAAATAATGCTAAAAAGATTAATATACTATCACCAGATAATGATGTATTTGTAAAAGTTAAAAATGATGATAAAGAAGAAATATTACCTTATACTTCACTAACTGATAAAGAAAAAGAAAAACTTAATAATCCTAATGATAAAAGTATTACATTAGATCATACAGAACTAAAAGGAATGAATATTATAGAACTATATGATTGTAAAGATACTACTATGGAACAAAAAGATTATAAAAGTTTAGAATTACCTGCATTACTTCTTTTTGATTATCAAGATATATATAATTCTTTTGTAAAAGCATTATATGCTGACGGATATAAAATTAACTATTGTAATAATTTAGAAAATAAATTTGATTATGATAAAGATAATAAAATTATTAATTTAAAAAAAGGTATCAATGATAGAATTAAAGTTTTATCTATGCTAGATATTTATACATCTGATAATTCAAATAATGATTTTGAGAAAGAACTTTTAAAATATTCTATTTGTAAAGGGATAGGAATAGATACAGACTTTGATGATAGATTTGATTTATATGATTGGTATAAGAAAACAGATTTTAATGATGTTGAAAAATCTTTTAAATTAATATCATCAAAAGGAAGAAAATTTATTAATAACTTTAATAAGTTTTTTAGTATTGAGAAGAAAAACTTTGAGTACATACCTCTTGGGTTATATGAAGATTATAATTTATCACTTTAGGCGCTGACAAACATATTTATAGCGCGTTATAATTTTTTTGTAAGGCGGTGGTGATATGAAAAAAGATCCTTGGGATAAATACTATAACAAAGCTAAAGAATTAAGAATAAATGCAATTTATGCTGATACTTTATGCGAATTAATACTATTAAGATATGAATATGTATATGATAATATTAGTAAAGCTGATGTTTTGAAAGAACTACCGGGAATTAGAGAATTAAAACCTATTCAAGTAAAAACTATTTATGAAAAAGCAATAAAGTTATTAGAGTTAAAATATGATGTTATAGTTTTGCAAGACAATCCATTTGTATTTAAAAAATAAGAAAGTGAGTGATGAAAATATGGAACTAGCTACTATGTATTATGATTTTATAAATGATTATTCAAATATGTTTAATGTTAAAACATTTATTGAAAAAGAAAAAATAAGAAGTGATGAAAAGACAAATGCTGTTATTGAAATACTAAATGAATATTATATCAATGGAACTATGTTTTGCTTTTTAAAAAGTGATAAAGAAAAAGCAATTAACGACATAGTTAAAAAACTTCAAAGTAAAAATGGTACATCTGATTTAATTAATAAACTTGAAGTTGTTATTGATGATGACGAAAACTATCTGGTACAAATAATTTTAATGTATGATAATTGTAATAACAATATAGAAACATTGAAAAATAAAGTTGATAAAAGATATAAAAATAATCAAAAATTTCATAAGAAAGATTATTTTGATTTATTTTTAAAATATAATGACTTATTTAATAAATTAAATTATCATTATGATAATAATGTATAAACAATATTAAAACTATGATTTAGTTATCAAATTTAATTTTATCTCATAAGTTAAATTAGGAACTATTAATTATAGTTTTTTTTATTTATATTAAGGGGGTTTAATTTGAAAGAACAAAAGAATAAAAAAGGGAAAAAAATTAATTATATAAGATTCAATTATAGTGAAGAATTTATCACTAATATAGAAAACCCCACTAAAGAAGATTTAAAAAATATATTTAATAAAAAATATTTTAATTATATAAGAAGATTGGAAAATCGCTCTTTAGGGGGCTGTATAAATGAATAAAGCGCGTTATAATTTAGTTAGCTTGGAATTACGATTAAAAATAATCAAAAAGGAAGTGTTATTTTTATGAGTATATTACAAACTATTAAAACTATTATAAGGGTGGTGTTATATTTAAGATTATCAGATGAAGATAAAAACAAACTATCAAAAGAAGAATTATCACAAAGTATTAAGAATCAAGAAATAATGTTAAGGGATTATGCTGAAGAACAAGGCTGGGAAGTTGTTGGTGTTTATAATGATGATGATTGGTCTGGATCTGACGCTACAAGGCCTGATTTTAACAGAATGATTGAAGAATGTAAAAACGGTAATGTTGATATTGTTTTATGCAAAACGCAAGCTAGATTTGCTCGTGATATGGAACTTGTAGAAAAGTACGTTCATAACTTATTTCACGAATGGAATGTAAGATTTATAACAGTAGTTGATAGAATTGATAATGCTAGAAAAGAAACTAAAAAGACAAGTCAAATTCTAGGATTAACGGATCAATGGTATTTAGAAGATACATCTTTAAATATTCGTGAAACATTAAAGTCAAAAAGAAAAGACGGTCAACTTACTTCAAGTTTTGCAACTTATGGTTATATGAAAGATCCAGAAAATAAAAATCATTTAATAATTGATCCTATATCCGCTGAAGTTATTAAAAGAATTTATGATGAGTATTTGTCAGGAACTGGACTTGATAAAATCGCAAGAAGATTAAATGAAGATAAAATATTAAGTCCTTATGAATACAAATTACTTAATGGTAGTAAATTGAAAATACCAGTAATTAAGGATTATGTAAATTATGGATATATTGAGAAAACTGGTACTTATATGTTAGATGTAAGTTTTACTAATAAGGAAGAATATATCTTAAAAGATTTAGTAAGTTTTAATTACATAACTACTGATATGAAAAGCTTTAATAATAAATGTGATATTGTATTAAAGAAATACACTAATAATAGAACAAAAATATATTATAGTGAAAATGATAATATTGATATTAATAACTTTAATATAGATGATTGTATTTTATTAAATGAAAATGATGTTATACCAAAGACAGCTAAAGTGATTATTTCATATACCAAAGAACTTGATCGTACTCACACTATTAATTATCAGTTTGAAATTACTCTAAAAGAAAACAGAGAACACGAAGATTATTATATAAATATCTGTGGTAAAGCAACAGATGAAATAAAAAAATCAGACTTTATTCATAATATAAGAAAAAAGTTTAAGTGGTCTAGTTCTACTATTAGAACATTACTTACTGATGAAGTTTATATAGGTAATATGGTACAATTCAAATCAACAACAGTTAGCTACAAAAATCACACGGTGGTATGGAATGATGATGAAACAAGAATTAGAAAGGATAATACACACGAGCCAATCATTGCTAAAGATATATGGTACACAGTTCAAGAAAGATTAGAAAATACCGCTAGAAGTTGCAAAGGTGGTACAGTACACCCACTATGTAATAAAGTGTATTGTTCTAATTGCAATCAAATATTTACCAAAACAGGTAATCGTAGATCTGACGGTACTGGATATTTATGTTGTAAAGATAAAAAGACAAACTGGTCTAATTGTGATAATAAAACTTCTATTAGAGAAGATCAACTACATCAATTCATACTAGAAAAAATGAATGAAATGTTAAAGAAATTTTATGAAGAAGATGATCTTAAAGAAATGCAAAACGAAGTAATAGAACAAGATTTATACAAAGATAAATTAAATTCATTAGAAAAAGAATTACAAAGTATTAATAAGGAATTACAAGGTAAAAGTACATATTTTCAAAAGCTATATGAAGATCGTACAAATGGGATACTTCCAGAAAAAGAGTTTTTAATATTAATGAATAAGTATAAAGATGATAACGAAAAGTTAGAAGAACGACAAAAAATAGTGAAGAAAGAAATATCATCTACACTAGCAAAAAAAGAAACGGTAAAAACTAAAAAGAATATCTTTAAAAAGTACAGACATATAGAAGAATTATCTATTGAAATTGTTGAAGATTTTATTGATAAAATTCTCATAGGAAGCTATGATGAAACAACAAATTCAAGGGATATTAAAATAATATGGAACTTTACCATTTAAAAATATATATAGATGATTTATTACATCGGGCAGTAGCTTCATCAATTACCTCACATATTTTAGTAGAGATAGTTTCTCTTTCACTTAGAAGTTCATCAAGTGTAACAGATCCAACAATATTTCTCATTGTAGTTTGGGCAAGTTGACTAACAGCATAATAAAAGTTTTCAACTTCCAAAATAGATTTAGAGGCATCAAATATTTTATAGTATATAACAGCGTTAATTCTAATTGAAACATTATCTTTTGTTATCGCATCTTGTTCGGGAACATCAACTGCCTTTGTTCTTATATCAACTTTTTTATAAGATTCAAAAATTGGAAGAACAAGATTCCATCCTGGATTCATTATTTTAGTGAATTTACCAAGTTTAAATTTTATACCTCTTTCATATTCATTAATCTGTTTAATTGAAGCTAGAAAAATAATAACAATAATACCTATAATTACATATAACATAAAATTACTCCTTTCATAATTTTATTATACTATTTAATTTTATAATATTAAATAGTATTTAATAAATTAACCAAATGTAAACAAAACTATTGCATTTATCATAAATTTTTAGTATTCTTTTAATAAAGAAGGTAAGTGGTTGCATGAAATTTATGTCTGATTTTTTGTTATTTATTATTTCATTATAACATTTTAACAATCATATATATTTAGTGAATATGATTGTTTTTAATTTAAGGAGGAAAATGGATTATATAAAGCAATATGAATTATTATATAAAATAAAGAAAAACTATGGCAAAACTTCAATAAAATTATATGATATGTTAGAAAAAATAATTAACGATTTGAACATTTTATCTGTTTTAGATTATGGGTGTGGTAAAAGTAAATTATTAGATTTAATAAAGAAAAACAAAAAAATTAAAGTTTATAAATATGATCCTGCAATTAAAAAGTATTCTAAATTAACAAAAAATAAAACTGATTTAGTAATATGTACTGATGTGTTACAACATGTTCCTTTATATGATTTAGATAGAGTATTAAAAGAAATAAAATCTAAAGGTATTTATATATTATTTTATATTAAATGTACTAACCATAAAACAAAACTTCCCAATAAAACTTATGCTAATTGTACTGTTTATGATAAAAAATGGTGGTTAGAAAAATTAAGTAATTATTATGATGATATAAAAGAAATAAAGATAAGTGATTTAACAAGCGTTTGTTTTATTATGAAAGGAGAAAATATTATGAACTATGATATTAATATTCGTGAAGAAACATTTGGAGGTACTTTAATGGATGTAAAAACAGGAAAAAGGGTTTATATAACAAAAAAAGAATTAAAAAACATTTTAAATAAAAACATTTTTCCTAAAGATTTAGAATATTTAAAAAAAGATAATTTAAACATTAAATTTACTAGGTTAACAAAAAAAGTAGAAAACATGTTTAGCTTTTTTGATATTGTTTATCTTGAATTAACAAGAGCATGTAATTTAAAATGCATTCATTGTTTAAATAATTCAGGTATAAAACAAAAAGATGAACTAACAAAAGAAGATTTATTAAAACTAATTAAAAACTTTTCTTCACATGGAGTGCAGGAAATAAGATTTACCGGAGGAGAACCACTTTTATTTAATGGAATATATGATTTAATAAGATTTGCAACAGAAGAAGGTATTTGCACATCACTTGGTACAAATGGAACTCTTGTTACTAAAGAAGTAGCAAAAAAATTAAAAGAAAGTGGTTTAAAAAAGGTTGTTGTAAGTATTGATGGAAATAAAAAAACACATGATAAAATAAGAGGTAAAAAAAACTATCAAAAAGCAATGCATGGACTAAAATATTTACAAAAAAATGGTATAAATGTTAGAGTAAATTCTGTAATAATGAAATCTAATATGGATGATGTTATAAAACTTGCTAAAAAAATGTCTAGAAAAAAGATAACTATATTTATAAGAAGGTTTATATCATCAGGAAGAGGAAAACACCTTGAAGATAATATGTTAAATAAAAATGATTACGATTACGTTAGAAATAAATTACAAAAAGAACTTACTAAAAAAACATATGTTAATGGTCATTATTTAAGAAACGACGAAGGTGTTAATTCAAGAATAAAATTACCATTTGAAATAAGAGGGTGTAAGGCTGGTCAAAGAGCTATTACAATTTTACCAAATGGCGATATTAATTTATGTGGCTTTTTAGCAGCTCAAGATTTTCCTAAAGTGGGTAACATAAAAGAAATAGATGACTTTTTAAATTTTTGGATTACAATTAATAAAAATGATTATTTATTAAATCTTCGAAATAATTTAGATAAATATAATAAACTTTTAAATGTCCAAGAAACATATTGTCTTGCCTATATAGCAAATTATTTAAAGGATAATAAATTATGATAATTGTTTTAACGGGTCTTCATGGAAGTGGTAAAAGTTATTTTGCAAATAATATATGTAAAAAATATGGCTTTGAAATTATATATAAAAATGATTTAATAAAAAAAATGTGTGAAAAAAAGAATATAAATTCTTGGCATAACTGGTATATAGAAAATTTTAATAAAGATTTTATAACTACTACAATTAAAATATTACAAAATTTACCAAAAGATAAAGATATAATCTTGGATTCAATTCATAGTTATAATGAATGGATGGTAGCTAAAAAGTATTTAAAAGATGTTTATCTTGCTCTTATAATAGCACCTGAAGATATAAGAAAAACTCGTTATGAAAAAGATGATTTTTTAAAAGATATAAAAAGAATTAATTATTATCATAATAAAGAAAATAATAATATAAACTGTTTATACACATGTGCAATATGGTCATTTAATGGTATAGCTAGTGATGAGGTTAATGAAAAAAGTTTTTTAGAATTGCTAAATTATATTAATAATTTTAAAATAAAAGAAAAAGAATTAGAAAGGAAGAAAAAATTATGAAAGTAAAAAAAGCAGGCTGTATTTTGATAAATAAAAAGACAAAAGAAATAGGTCTTGTTTATAGAATAAAGCATAAAGATTATTCATTTCCAAAAGGGCATCTTGAAAAAAATGAAACATTAAAAGAATGTGCAATAAGAGAAACAGAAGAAGAAACATCAGTTAATCCCATTATTATAAAAGATGAACCAGTTAAAGTATTAAGTTATATTGATTCAAATAATGATGATGTAGAAGTTTATTATTTTTTAGCTTTTACAAATGGTTTAACAAAAAGAAAAATAAAAGAAAAAGATAAAGAGTGTTTAAAATGGATTAATTATGATGATGTTGAAAAAATATTATCATATCCTAACTTAATTGAATTATGGAATGATGTGAAAAAGGATGTTTTAGAAAAAATAAATGAATAAAAAAATAATTTTTATATCAAAATATGATAATACTTTAAATGGAGCAAATAAAATAAAAAATAAAATGGATAACTGTGATATTTTAGTAATCGAAGACTTTAATAAAGATTTAAATATAAATCATTCCAATATATATTTTTTATGTAACACACCATTAATTAATAAAATAGTAAAAAGATTAAATAGTGAAAATTATATTTTTAATAAAGAATATTATTTAGATAATTATAAAAAGAAAGATGTTCAAATTTTATTAAGAAAAAATAATATTAATGTTCCTAAAATAATTGATTATAGTAAAATAAAAGATAATACATATCCAATATTTTGTAAAGAAAATAATCATGTAGGAATAATTTTTTTAGTATATAATAAGGTAACATTAGATAAATTCTTTAAAAAGTTTAATATGAATAAATTCTATTTAGAGGAAAAACTTGATAATACTTATGAATATAAAATTTATTATGTAAATAAAAAAGTCTTTTTCAAAGATAAGATAAAAATATATGATCCAGAAATTGATGAAATGTGTGAAAAAATATCTAAGATTTTAAAGCTTGAAGTATTTTCAGTTGATTTAATAAAAATTCAGGATGAATATTATGTTATAGATGTAAACCCATCATCAGCATTTTACTTATCAAATAAAGCAAGATTAGAGTTTATAAAAATAAATAAAAAGTAATTTTTTCATTACTTTTTATTTATTTTGTGTTATAATCTTAAAAGAAAAAGGAAAGTGATGTTATGAATAATGTTATTTTAATAAAATATGGTGAGTTAACAACTAAAAAAGATAATAGAAAAGAGTTTATAAATATTTTATATAATAATTTATATGAAAAATTAAAACAATATGATGTAAAAATAGTAAAAGAATATGCTAGAATGTATATTTATTTTAATAGTTATGACAAGAATAATATTTTAAATGTTTTAAAAAATACTTTTGGAATTCATGCGTTTAATTTATGTTATAAAGTAAATACTAATATTGATGATATTAAAAATATAATTTTAAAAGAAATATCTATGTTAGAATTTAATACATTTAAAGTGGTAACAAAAAGAAGAGATAAAACTTTTGAATTTTCAAGTATGGAATTTAATAATATTATCGGAGGACATATTTTAAAAAATATAAAAGATGTTTCTGTTGATGTTCATAATCCTGATGTTTATGTAAATATTGAAATAAATAAAGATGATACATATATTTATTTTAATGATATAAAAGGTCTTGGAGGCTATCCTGTAGGAGTTCAAAAAAAAGGACTTTTAATGTTAAGCGGGGGAATAGATTCTCCAGTTGCAGGCTATCTTGCTTTAAAAAGAGGAATAAAACTTGATGCAATATATTTTGAAGCAATACCACATACTAGTTTAAATGCTAGAGAAAAAGTTATTTCTTTAGCAAATGAGTTGTTAAAATATACAACAAATATTAATCTTTATGTTGTTCCAATTACTAAACTTCAAGAAAGCATTTATAAAAATATATATTCTACTTATATGATAACCATTTTAAGAAGAATGATGTATCGTATTGCAGAAAAAATAGCAGAAGAAAAAGATTATTTGGTCTTAATAAATGGGGAAAGTATCGGACAAGTAGCTAGTCAAACATTATCAAGTATTAATGTTATTAATAAAGTTGTAAATATTCCTATAATAAGACCAGTTGCATGTTTTGATAAATTAGAAATAATTGATATAGCAAAAAGAATAAATACATATAATATAAGTATTTTACCATATGAAGATTGTTGTACTGTTTTTGTTCCTAAACATCCTGTTATTAATCCAAAGTTAGAAAAATGTGAACATTATGAGTCTTTAATTGACTATAAAACAATGATAGATGAATGTATAAAAAATACTTTTGTTGTAAAAATAAATGATAATGAAGAAATTAATGATTTATTATAGAAAAAATGTGTTATTATAGAAGTGGAAGTGATTTTATGGAAAGTGTATTAAAATATTTTGAAGAAAATTATGGTGTTTTTGAATGTTTTAATGGATGTTTAGATTCTTTTATATTTGAAAAAGAAACGGAAAGATATATTGATATTTTAATGGAAATGATAAGTGAATTTTATACTAAAGATATCATAGGTTTAAAAGAAAAAGCAAGTAAACATGAAAGAATTAGAATTTTAAAAGATAAAGAAGGTAAATGTTTTTTAGAAATAACAGGAAAAAATAATAAAACTATTATTATAATTAGACAAGAAAATAGTAATTTTGAATTATATAAAAATTTAATTGGTACTAAATATACTGAGGAAGACTTTGTAAAAAGATTAAATCAAATTCAAAAAATTGACTACGATATGGCACAAAGAAAAGTACCAAAAAGATTTTTAAAAGAGTATAGTGATACTGATTTAATGGATTTTTTAAAAGCAAAACTTATTGTAAGTTACTATAAATACTTAACAGATGAATATAATAAAATTATGATAAGACAAGAGTTTTTTACAGAGCCAGATGCTGTTATGCGTGATAATAGTGAACAAAATGTAAATATAAAAGAAAGAAACCAAGAAAGAATTAATGATATCATAGATTATGAATTAAGAAAACAAGCGTTATTAAAATATACTCCATTTCAAGTGGTTCAATATATAGGAAGAAAAACAAGAGGAAGAGTAGATGTTTATTTATATGAAAAAGATGGATTTGTAATTGGAATTTGTGAACCATTTTTTGGAGATAGCTATACTAAAATATTTAATTTAGGCGAAATATCTAAATATAATTATTCTTCAATCAAAGAAATGTTAACAGCTGGACTTGAAGCTGATAGAGTAGTAAGTGGAAATGATCCTGCAATAATAAGAAAAGCTCATAAATCAGTTGATACTTTTATTTCGAATTTAAAAACTTTATTTGAGAATTTAGAAGATGATAAAAATTTTAAAGAAGATATAGAAAAATCATTTAAAGTTTATAGATAGGAATAAATTACCAACTTAAATTTCGTATAACTTTTAAAAGATTTCACATTCTATAAATGTATAGGAGGTGAAATACATGAACCAAAATAGTAAATTAGTAGTTCCAGGAGCTAAACAAGCTATCGAATCTATGAAATATGAAATAGCTAGAGAATTTGGTGTTACTTTAGGACCAGATACTACTGCTAGAGCTAACGGATCAGTTGGTGGTGAAATCACTAAACGTTTAGTTGAAAGAGGATTAAGCCAAATGGGTGGATACTCTCAAAAATAGTTTAAGTTTGATTTTAAATTAAAGAAATAGAGTTTACATTCTATTTCTTTTTCTTTTGGAAAATGTTAAATTTTGTATTATAATAGTTTTAGGAGAAATGTTATGTTAGATAAATTACAAATATATTTACAAATAATTGTTGATTATTTATTACAAGTAGGTTTAGTTGGAGGATTTTTACTTATTGTATTAGAATCCATTATTCCGGCACTTCCTTTAAGTGTTTTTATAGGATTAAATATTATTACTTTTGGAAAAATATTAGGTTATGTTATATCTTATTTTGGAACTATCGTAGGATGTATGTTGTCTTTTATAACTTTTAGGTATATATTAAAAAATTATTTATATAAAATTTTTAAAGAAAAAACAAGAATAAAAATAGAAGATCTAATGAAAAAAATGACAAATATAGACTTTAATACTTTAGTAGTTATAATAGCAATACCATTTACGCCAGCTTTTTTAGTTAATATTGCTGCGGGACTTTCTAATATTCCAATAAAAAAATATATATTTGCTTTATTAATTGGTAAACCATTTATGATATATTTTTGGGGTTATATCGGAGCAAATTTGTTAGAAAGTTTGAAAAATCCAATTATTCTTGTTAAAATAATAGTGATAGTATTATTAGCATATTTAATAAGTAAAGTAGTAGAAAAAATAATTAATGTAGAAAAAAATTAGGAGGGATAATTATGATGGATTATATAATAATAGGATTGCTTGTTATAACAATTATTTTAATAATAATATCTTTAACAAAAAATATAAATGAAGGAAATATAACAGAAAGACTTGGTAAATTAGAAGTTAGTATTACTAAGGATTTAAGTGATTTAAAACTTTCTTTAAATAAAGATTTTAATGATTTATCATTAAAAAATGAAAGAAGATTATTAGAAATAAATGATAAAGTTACTGAAAGATTAGATGAAAATTTTGAAAAAACAAATAAAACATTTATGAATGTTTTAGAAAGACTGTCAAAAATAGATGAAGCACAAAAGAAAATTGATTTATTAAGTAATGATATTGTATCTCTTCAAGGAATACTTACAGATAAAAAAACAAGAGGTATTTTTGGAGAAGTAAATTTAAAACATATTTTAGTAAGTGTATTTGGAGAGAATAATAATAATATTTATAAACTTCAATATCCATTTCCTAATGGTTCAATTGCTGATTCTGTTTTATTTGCACCTGAACCACTTGGCACAATTGCAATAGATAGTAAATTTCCTCTTGAAAATTATAGAATGATGGTTGATAAAAAAATAAGCGTAGTTGAAAGAGAAAAATATGAAAAATTATTTAAAATGGATGTAAAAAAACATATTGATGCAATTCATGATAAATATATAATCGAAGGAGTAACCACAGATCAAGCAATTATGTTTTTACCTGCTGAGGCTATTTTTGCAGAAATTAATGCATATCATACAGATATAATTGATTATGCTTATAAAAAGCATGTTTGGATATGTAGTCCGACAACTCTTATATCAACATTAACTGTCGTTGAAATGATTATTAAAAATATTGAAAGAGATAAATATACATCTATTATTCATGATGAATTAAATAAACTTGGAGTTGAATTTTCTAGATATAAAGACAGATGGGATAAATTATCAAGAAGTATTGAAACCGTAAGTAAAGATGTAAATGAGATTCATACGACAACAGATAAAATTACTAAAAGATTTACATCAATTAGTAAAGTCGATGTTAGTTTACTCGAACATAAAGAAGATTTGCATAAATAATAAAATTATGATATTATGTATATAGGTGAGGGAAACTTCATAAAATAAAAAGGAGATATTTAAGTTTGGTGTGCTTAAATGTCTATCTAAAAATTGTTTTTGTCGACATTTAGTCTAATGTAATTAAACTAAGTGTCATTTTTTTTATAATAATTATCAAGAAAGTGATAATAAATAAAATGATAGAGATATAACGTAAAACATTTATAATAAAGGTTTTAGTTTTCACTTTATCAAACCTCCTTTTCATAAAGATAAGAGGTAGACACTAAGCAACTTAAATATTTCCAATTACTACTATAACAAATAAATGTTTGCTTAGTTAATAAAAATTTGCATAAATAATAAAATTATGATATAATAAGCACAAATTTAAGGGGGAATGTTTATGCAAGCTATTTCTATGTCACAAAACAAATATAAACAACTTACAAAGATGAATTTACCCAAAGAAGTTTTTAATACAGAAGCTATTATATATGATTTTAGATATAAAGGAGAAGAAAAGGTATTTAAAAAGCTTCTCAATAATATGGGAGTTAATCTTGCTAATAAATTATATACATTAGAAATGTTAGATGTAAATAGAAAGTATTTACCAGAAAATTTATGTATTCCTGACTATCTAACAATTGTAGGTGGTGTAGTTGAAGGTTTTACAATGCCTAAAATAGAAGGAATAAATTTTTCTACTACTTTAAAAAATAAAAATATAACAATTGAAGAAAAAATATATTATTTAAAAAAAATTGGAGAATTACTTCATCAATTAGAACAAATAAGAAAATATACACCATTTAATGATTTCTATTTAAATGATATTCATGAATCAAATTTTATAGTTAATCCATATAAAAAAACAATAACAGCAGTAGATTTAGATAGTTCAAGAGTTTGTTCTAAAGCAAATTTTGCTTCAAGATATTTAACACCACTTGCTCTTTTAAATAATGTTAAAGATAAATATAAAATAATTGAAGATAATTCAAGTAGTCTTGGATATGTTGAAGCTGATAGCAATACAGATTTATATTGTTATATAATAATGATTTTAAATTATTTATATGGGGAAAACATTAACAATTTAAACTTAGAAGATTTTTATAATTATTTAACATATTTAGAAAAAATAGGAATAAATAAAGAATTAATAGAAATATTTAAAAATATTGTTTCAAATAAAGATAATGAAAATCCATATGATTTACTTGACACATTAACAACAGAACAAGTAGCAAGATCAAGAAAAATAGTATATAAAAAGTAATATAATTTATTTTATATTACTTTTAAATGCTATAAAATCAGTATATGCTTTTTTATCAAGTTTAAAATTAAAATCCTTAATTTTAAACTTTTTATTTTTATTTATAATTAATTGTTTTATAAAATATTTAGTAAATGAAGGATTTCTTGGTAATAAACCAAGAGTATATGTTCCATAAAAATTATTATTAAATATAAATTTATTATCTAATTTAATATTATCTTTATAAATACTACCAAAATGATTATTAAATCCTAAAATATTGTCTTTTGTAAATAAAGAAGGAATATAGACTTCATTTACAATTCTTTTTTTATTTTCTTTTGTATAATAATCAAATAATTTAAGACCTTCATGAACGTTATTATCAATATCAATTATTTGTTCTCCAAATAATTCAATTGCATTACCTGTTATTAGGAAAAACTTATTATCATTATAATATTTGTGAATATCTTCTTTATATTTTAAAATATCATTTAAAACTAATAATTGATTATTATTTGTACCACTTCCTATATATATTAAATCTAATTCATCAAAGTTTATATCATCATCGATAGATAAATTTTTAATATTTACTTTTATACCTTGATTTTTTAAATGATAAGTAAGAACTTTAATATTTCCTATTTCACCATATAAATTCATTAAATCATAATATAAATGTCCAATTGTTATTTCCATTATTTTTCCTCCTTCATAATATCATTAAAGAAATCTAAATAATCAAAGTTAAGTATTGCATAAATACTTCCAGAAGATTTTTTTATTACCTTTTCTGCTTTATATAAATTATCAAAACATATAATTTTCTTTTCATCAAAACCAGCATATTTAAGTCTTGTAGCTAAATCATATTTTTGAGGTCCAGTACAAATAAATTTATCAATTTTATCTTTTTTTAACATTTCAAAGTCAATATCATATAGCCAAGAAATATCATCAAAATCATACCTTCTTGATATTTCTTTCCATCCTAGAACAATAGTTTTTAAATCTTTATCACGATGGGAAAATAAAACTGATTCATTATATGTTGTTGCATTTTCTGCTTTATTATTTAAAACATAAACATCTCTATTATTATATTTATAAAAATTATAAAGCTTTTTATTATTACTTATTTCGTTTATTAATTTACATATTATATTTTTATCTAAACCATTTAATGATAATGTTGTAAATGCTGCGAGAGTATTATAAGCATTGTATAACATATTATTTACAATATTTATTTTATAATTATTATCTATGGTAATTAAACTATTATTATAATCATATGAAGTTATCATTGAAGTTAATTTAGGTCTTTTAAAGTTACATGAACTACATTTATAATCTCCAAGTTGTTCTAAATGATAATAAGTATATTCAAGTTTTTTATTACATTTAGGACATCTACTTATATTTAAACTAGGATAATCATTCTTAAAATAAGAATACTTAGTTTTATTTATACCAAAAAAGTAACATTCATTTTCTGTATCTAAATTAAAATATTGTAAATAAGGATCATCACCATTTAAAATAAGTTTACATTCTTTATTTAAACTATTTAAAATACAATTATATATTTCTTCAAAACTTCCTTGTCTAGGGGGTTGATCTCTTGTTATATTAGTTACGACAACATGAGATGGTTTAATTTTAGGAAAAACTTGAATAGCATATCTTTCATCCATTTCAAATATACAAACATCACTTTTAACTTTTCCATTTAATTTTGAATTTTCAAGTAAACTTGTAATAATTGCACTAACCTGATTAGAACCTTTATCATTATAACAAACCTTATATCCTAAGTTTTTGTATACATTAGCCATTATACTTGTTGTAGAGCCTTTACCAGATGACCCTGTAACAGCAATTACAGTTTTTGGTAGTTTAAAATTATATAAAATATTTTTATTTAATTTTAATGCGATTACTCCTGGTAGGGAACTACCTCTTTTAAATATTTTTCCAGCAATTAAATAAGTTAATTTACCAACTAAGATACTAAAAAACTTTTTCATAATTATTCCTTCTTTCATTTATATTTTAACATATGAAAAAAATAAATAAAACACTTGTAAAAAAATAATACCGTGTTATATTTTTAATAGGAAAACGTTTTCTAATGCAGTACAACTTATTACTACGTAGTTAATATTTAAAGATGGAGGTGAAACAATGAAAAAGATTCAATTATTAATTCCTTTGTTTATTGGTCTAGTTGCTGTTTCGGCTCATCCTGCTTTCGCAAGATCGAGTGAAGAACCGGTTAATGTTGAAGAAGTGAATGAAACAAATGAGGATGTAGGCTATTTTCCTGGATGTGATGATGATGAAAAAGTGATTCCATTAGGGGATGGCTTTCTAGGTGGAGAAGCTTACTTACAAAATGGGAATGAAGAGATCTACTTGAATAGTGAAACGGATTCAAGTGCAATTACTGTTAAAGAAGCAAAGGAAATCTTAAAAAGCAGACAGGCAGAATCTGACAATCAATAATTTATATTAGCATTATAAATTCCACCTGCTAAAGGAGCTGTTAAATCTACTTCATAATACCCTGTTTGTTCATTGTACTTTGCTATATAATTTTCATTGTTAAAGTTAATTGTCATTTCACTACTCATTAATTGCACCTCCTAAACAGCTTTGTAATAAGCTCGGACATGCGATTACGATTGCGTCCGTGTACGGGGAATACACCGAGGTGGAGATC
>ENA-ORPK01000013-ORPK01000013.1-human-gut-metagenome-genome-assembly--contig:-NODE-13-length-163777-cov-36.004844_pt1 | contig 163777 bp, 160 predicted proteins | sample MGYA00242139_ERZ509068 | MGnify/ENA primary metagenome ERZ509068 (study PRJEB26280, sample SAMEA2338687) | human gut metagenome | biome: human gut; feature: human-associated habitat; material...
CCTGTAAAATTGTTTAAAACTTGATTGTGACTTTAACAATGGTAAGTTAAATAACTGGCACAATCAAAAGCGCATTTTAAGGTGGGCTTTAAATTGTGAGTCCGAATTATAATCATCCAAACCTTTAAAAAAGCTTAAAAACGCAAAAGTTTTTTTGAAAAATAAATTTCGGCAAAATTCGCCGCGCACTTACTCGACCCATTCTTTAAAATGCGAAAGCAAGTTTAGCGCGGTCTCATCAAGCCTAGCTGGCTTTGCACAACTCATAAAAGCCTCGCTAAAAACTCCGCTAAAAAGCAGGTGCGAGCCACTTTGTGCTGGTTTTAACAACTCGCTAAGCGAGCAACCAGCCTCGCCAACACGCCAAATTTCTTGCTCAAAAGCAACGCTCGCCGCCTTTTGCCACGCAAGCCTAGTTCTCACGGCGACAACTTCGCCAAGCCTTGCTGGGGCGTGAAATTTACACTCGATGCCCGTGACGACAAAGTAGCGGCGTTGGTTAAAAACATCTCCCGCAAAAGCAAAACAAGCCTCGCTTCGTGCGCGCTCGCAAAATTTGATGTAATTTGCGTGATAAACAATCGCTCCAACATCGGTATCTTCGTAAAAAATGCGGATATTCATAGCTCTCCTTTGGTGTCATTTGACGCAAAATTTGCTGCTGCCACTGCCGCTTAAAAACTCGCCTTTTTGCAACGCAAAACCCTCAAAAAGCCGCTCGCAAGGCGCAGCTAGGTCGTTAAGCGCGGCTGCTTCGAACTCGCTTAAAATCTGCCGTGAAGTTAGCCTCAAAAGGCGTGCCGCAAGCGTTTTGTTAAAACCGAATTTAGCGTTTTGTGCTTGTGGCGTGGCAAACGCGGCGCAAAAATCACGCCTAAATTCGCTAAAAACCACAGGAGTTGGGAAAATTTCGCCAGTTAAAAGGAGTTTTAGCGGCGGCAAATCGTCTTCAAACGGGGTTAAAATTTCGCCGATGCCGCCGACATTTGCGCTCTTAAAGCCGCTTAGAAAAAATGGCACATCCGCCCCGACTTTCACGCCGATGTCGGCAAGTTGGCTGCTAGAAATTCCTAAATCCAAAACCTCGTTGCAAAGCTGCAAAAAGCCCGCCGCGTCACTGCTGCCGCCGCCAAGCCCAGCTCCGTGCGGAATGCGTTTTACTAAGGCGACTTGGTGGGTTGCAAAAAACGCTTCAAGCCTCTCTAAAAAGCCGTTTTGCGCGGCAAATTCGGCGAGTTTGTTGTAGGCTTTGACGACTATGTTGTCACAAAAAGGGTCGTCCAAAACCAGCCCTTCGCCGCTTCGTGGGACAAATGTCAAGTCGTCAAACAGCTCCTCAAACAGCACAAATCTCGAACTCAACTCGTGGTAGTTGCCGCGAAAACCGACTATTTTAAGGAAGATATTTAGCTTTGCAAAACACCTCATCCGCACCCTTTTGCCTTACAAAACAAAGGCACAATGTCGTTTTAGCAAAGAGAAAAGCTCCAACCTCGCTTCGTCACTCTCCATCCAAACGCGCAAGTTAAAAGCTGCAAATTTCGAATTTGATTTTGAAGGGGCTAGGCTAAATTTGCTCTCTCCCAAAAGCTCACTGCAAAGCTTGTTTGCGTCTGCGTGCAAAGGCAGGAAAATTTTGTAATTCCAAAAGCAAGGATAGTCGATCTGCGGTTTGTCGTTTTGGTTAAAAATCACCTCGCTCATCTCTCCTCCTTAACCACCAAAATTGCTCGTTTTAGCGCCACTTTGTGCGCCGCTTTTTGAGCCAAAAAAGCCGCTTTTGCCGTTGCTAGCGCCCGTGCGAGTGTTTTGAAAAGAATTCACGCTTCGTTGGTAAGCTGACGGACTTTTGTAGGCGGTTTGTCGTTGAGCTTGATAACCCGGTGAGTTGAAGAGCTTGTTGCCGATCCAACTGCCTAAAATCGCCCCTGCCGCGCTTGCTAAAATCGCTCCACCCAAACTCATCCCGCCGCTTGATAACGAGGTGTTTGTCAGTCCGCTTTGCCCCGCGTCAATCTTCGCGTTTTCCTCCGCTAAAAGCGCGTCAATCTCATTTTGTGTAAGCTGCCTTTCTTGCATCACACCGTCAATCTCCTCGCGGACAAAAACACGCGTCTGCGCACTTGGTAATTCTTCGATGATTTTATAGCCGTTTGCGTCTTTTTCGATGAAAATTGTCGCACCGTTTTTAACGGGGATGTTCTGCGCCGAATTTGAGCCGTTCTGCTCGCCACAGCCGCTCAAACCAGTGGCTAAAAGCGCGCCAAAACCGCCTATTAAAAGTGCTTGTTTGAGTGAGATTATGTGTTTCATCGCCTGCCTTTATAATAATGTTAAGAAATGGTGATTTTACCTAAAAAAGTATGAAAAATGTTAAATTTTGAGTAAATTTTTTAAAAATCGCGTTTTTACTCAAATTCTAACACAAACTCCGTTGTCTGCCAAAAACTGCTTTAAACGCAAGATTTCGATCTGCTTAAAGTGAAAGACGCTCGCTGCCAAAGCCGCGTCCGCACCAGCGTTAAACGCCTCTAAAAAATGCTCCATCCGCCCCGCCCCGCCGCTTGCGATGACGGGGATTGGCAGTGAGGCGGTAAGCTTTGTCAAAGCAAGGTCGTAGCCCTCTTTTGTGCCGTCCGCGTCCATCGAAGTCAGCAAAATCTCACCCGCCCCCAACTCGCACACGCGCCTCGCCCACTCCAAAGCGTCTAGCTCCGTGCCTTTTGTCCCGCCGTGCGTGAAAACCTTGTAGCGTTGTGTCAAATTCGAATTTGACAACTCGCCTGCCTCTTTTTTCACATCAATCGCCACAACCACGCATTGCGAACCAAAACGCGTTGCGGCTTGCTCGATGAGGCGCGGGTTTGAGATCGCCGCGGAGTTGAGGCTAACCTTGTCGCAACCTGCGTCAAGCAACCGCCAAATGTCGTCAAGTTCGCGAATTCCGCCGCCAACGCTGAGCGGGATAAAGAGCTGCTTTGCCACGCTATACACGACATTTGCAGTCGTTTTGCGCTCTTCGTTTGTAGCACTGATGTCTAAAAAGCAGATCTCGTCCGCGCCCGCTTCGTTGTAGCTTGCTGCCACCGCAACTGGGTCGCCCGCGTCTTTTAGCGAGACGAAATTCACACCTTTGACAACCCTGCCGTCTTTTACATCCAAACACGGGATGATGCGTTTTGCAAAGCTCGTTTTCACGCCCAACCTCCTTGTAAAACTTGACTAATCCTCAACTTTTTCCCACACAACGCCATTTGGCGTGTCCATAAGCGCGATTTTACGCTCCAACAACGCTTTGCGAATTTCGTCCGCTTTTGCGTAATCCTTCGCCTTTTTCGCCTCGCTTCGCTGCAAAATCAACCGCGAAATTTCTGCCCTAAACGCCTCATCCACCCCAAAGCAAAACCACTCGTTTTCATCCACCAACCCAACGCCAAAAAGCTCTTCGATCCACCGCAAAGTCGCCGCCGCTTGGAGTTTTGCGGCTTTGTCTTTTGGGTTTGTGTCAAGTGCGGCGTTCGTGTTTGAGACGAACAGATCCACCAGCGAAAGTGCGGCTGAAACATTCAAATCATCCTGCAAAAAGGCTAAAATTTCAGCGCAAAGCCGCTCGTCCCTCTTGCCTTCGCCAGCCGTTTGGCTAAGGCGTTTTTTGAGGCGGTAAATTTTGTCAAGCCGCTTTTTTGACGCAAGCAAATCCTCTTCGTTGTAGTTGAAATTCGCCCTGTAATGCACGCTTAGGAGGTAAAACCTAAGCGCCTCCGCAGGGGCGATTTTCAGCGCGTCTTGGATCAAAAAGTAGTTTTTCAAACTCTTACTCATCTTCTCGCCATCAACCTGCACAAAGCCGTTATGCAGCCAGTATTTTGCCAACTCGCAGCAAAAGGCTTGACGGCATTGTGACGCCTCGTTTTCGTGGTGCGGAAAGAGCAGGTCCGCCCCGCCAGCGTGGATGTCGAGCAAGAATTTTTCGCCCGCCAACCCCTCGCCACAACCAGCGGTCAAATTCGGTTTTGACAAATTTGCCGCCTCATTTTGTTCAAAAAATTTTGTCAAATTCGAATTTGAAAACAAACTCTCGATCATCGCCACGCACTCCGTGTGCCAACCCGGACGCCCTCGCCCCCACGGACTTTCAAACCACTCTTCGTCAAACTTCCAAAGCACGAAATCCCGCTCGTCTCTCTTGCCCTCCGCCGAGGCGACCCGCGCTTGGTTTTGTGCGTTTGCGTCCCTGCCGCTAAGCGTGAGGTAGCCCGTGTCACTGCCTACGCTAAAATACACGCCGTCTTGCAAAATGTAAGCCGCCCCGCGCGAAACTAACCGCTCAATCAGCCCAACCATCGCGCTAACATACTGCGTTGCAAGCGGTTTAAAGGTCGGCTCACTAACATTCAACGCCCGCATCTGCTCTTCGTAACGCGCGATGTAAAAACTAGTGATCTCCTCCAAACTCTTGCCGCTTTGCTGCATTTTTGCGAGGATTTTGTCGTCAATGTCGGTGTAATTCCGCGCCCACACAACCTGCTTTCCGCTAGCCCTTAGCACGCGCACTAGCAGGTCGAAACTCACGCTCGACTTCGCGTGTCCTAAATGCGCCTCATCATACACGGTCGGTCCGCATAAATACATCGTCACAAACTCGTCATTACGCGGCTTAAACTCGACCTTCTCTCTCCTACACGAATCAAAAACTTGCATCTTTTACCTTAAAATGATGTCAAAATCAAATTTGATTTTGCCCTTCTAGCACGCCTCTTAGAATTTTCACCGCTTTTGTGAGTTGTTTAACGCTGATGTTAAGAGGCGGCAAAAGGCGGACTTTCTCCTTTGCAGTTAGGCACAAAACGCCACGCTTAATGCACTCGGCGGCGACTTCGCGCGCGTTAAGCGTGGTAAGCTCAATGCCGATCATCAACCCCATTCCGCTCACACTTTTGACCTCTTTGCAGCCGCTTAGCAGCTCTCTTACGATCTCGCCGCGCCTTCTCACGCCGCAAAGCAGATCTTCATCCACGCTTTTTAGCACCGCTTGTGCGGCGGCACAAACGACTGGATTGCTGCCAAAAGTGCTTCCGTGGTCGCCAAATTTTAGCACGCCTTTTAGCTTGTGGCTAACCAAAACCGCGCCGATCGGCAAGCCGCCGCCAAGCCCTTTGGCGAGCGTGGTGATGTCTGGTGTGAAGCCGTAATGCTCGCTTGCAAGAAGCCGCCCCGTGCGTCCAACGCCCGTTTGCACCTCATCAGCGATGAAAAGCACGCCTCTTTTTTGACACTCCTCGTAAAGCTCTCTCACCGCTTCTTTCTCAAACGCCACAACGCCGCCTTCGCCTTGGATAAACTCGATCATCACTGCACAAACATCCTCGCCGATCGCCTCTTTCGCCTCAGCAAAACTCGCCTCTTTGAAGCCTGGCGTGAAAGGGAAAAAGTAGTTGTGAAAGCTCTCTTGCGCGGTTGCACTAAGGGTTGTGACCGTCCGTCCGTGGAATGAGTTTTTCACGACTAAAATCGTGCTTTTCTCGCCCTTGTAGCCCTCGCCTTGACCTTCACTTACTGCTTTGTCAAACGCCCATTTTCGCGCGATTTTAATCGCCCCTTCGTTCGCCTCCGCACCGCTGTTTGCAAAAAACACGCCGCCGTAACCGCTTCGTTTGCAAAGCGTCCTAGCAAGCTTGTCGGCTGGTTTTGTGTAAAACAAATTTGAAGTATGTTGCAATTTTGAGGCTTGTTTTTTTACCGCTTTGAGCCACTTTTTGTTGGCAAAACCGAGCGAATTAACGCCAATTCCGCTTGTGAGATCGATGAATTCACACCCCTGATCGTCATAGCAAATCGCCCCTTTGCCACGCACCAAAGTGAGATCAAACCGCTTGTAAGTCTGCAAAATAAACTCGTCTTTAACCGCCTTCATCCTCTCTCCTTATTTTCTAAATCTCGTCCCAACACCCTTGTCGGTCAAAAGCTCGATCAAAATCGCGTGTTTGATCCGCCCGTCTATGATGATCGCTTGTGCTACGCCTTGACGCACGCACTCGACACAACACTGCGTTTTTGGGATCATCCCGCCTGAGATGATCCCGCTTTTTACAAGCTCGTCAAACTCGCTAGAATGCACCTCGCTGATGAGCGAATTTTCGTCTTTGACATCCCGCAAAAGTCCTTTGATGTCAGTCATTAAAATGAGGTTTTCGACCTTCAACGCCTCGGCGAGTTTTGCTGCCGCGCTGTCGGCGTTGATGTTGAAAATCTCGCCATTCTCACCACTTGCGACCGTGGCGATGACAGGAATGTAGCCGTTGTTTAACGCAAACAAAATCGGCGCAACATTCACGCTTTGCACCTCGCCGACATATCCAAGCTCAGGGGCAAACTGACGCGCCTTGAAGATCCCGCCGTCAATCCCGCAAAGCCCGACCGCATTTGCGCCGCAGCGTTGCAAGTCGGCGACTAAGTCTTTATTCACCTTGCCAGCAAGCACCATCTGAACCACCTCAGCGCTCTCTTTATCAGTGTAGCGAAGTCCATTGACAAACCGACTTTGCATCCCAAGCCGTGAGAGCATTTGGCTGATTTCTGGACCGCCGCCGTGGATCAAGACGACTTTGATGCCGATGTGACGCAGCAGAGTCAAATCCCGCATCACCGCCTCTTTCAGCTCGCCGTTAATCATCGCGTTTCCGCCGTATTTTACAACCACGATCTTGCCGTAATATTTCTGGATGTATGGCAACGCCCCGACCAAAACTTCCGCTTGTTGGTGAATTTCCACTTTCTGTCCTTGATTTGGAGTTAAAATTCGCGTGATTTTAGCCAAAAAGGCTTAAAGAAAAGGTGAAATGAAGGTCAAATTCGGTTTTTACAAAATTTCAGTTTGGTTTAAGGAAAAAACTGCCGCGAAGCTGTGAAGTTGTCAAAAAAGTTGTCAAAACCAAATTTGATTTTGACAACTTTGGCTAGCTCTAAAAGCTCGCGACTAGGCACAACGCGAGTGGGGCTTGCTTTTAGTGAAGCTGGCTGTTGAGCTTGATCGCCCTCTTTGAAAGCGAGACGCTGATCTGCCCTGTTTGGCTGTTTTGTCTGTAATGCAGCCCGTTTAGCCCCGCCAAGTCAAGCGCTTTGTAAATCTCTTTGTCAAAGGCAAATTGAGGATTCACCGCTGAGAGTTTCTCACCCTCAGCCTTGCTCAAAAAGACCTTTGTCCCTTCTAAAATCGCAATCCCCGCATCCACAATACAATCATCCCCAAGCGGGACGCCCGTGACCGAATTTGCCCCAAGCAGACAACGCTTGCCGATGGTGATCGGGTTGCCGTTTGTCCCGCTTAGCACACCCAAAATGCTAGCCCCTCCGCCGACATCGCTGCCCTCGCCCACGCTCACAGACGAACTAACACGCCCTTCGACCATCACCGCGCCATTTGTCCCCGCATTAAAATTAATGTAAGCCGCACCCGGCATAACAGTCGTCCCAACGCCTAGATGCGCCCCCATTCTCACCTTCGCCGAGTCAAGAATTCGGACATTTTGCGGCGGGACAACACAGCTAAGGTAACGCGGGAATTTATCGACATATGCAATCGCTGGGTAAGTGCCATTCATCTTCAACGCGATCTCATTTTCTCGCAAAAAGTCAAGCTCAAAACACTCACCAAAATAATCCCACGCAAGGTTTGGCATAAGCCCAAATGCGCCGTCAAGATTTAGCGAGCGGATCGCCGCTTTTTGCGTTGAAAGCAGGTAGAGTTTCGCATAAACCGCCTCGACACTCAAAGGCTTTGCGTCCTCCCACAAAAAGACCGCCTCAAAAAGCCCGTCCGCGTCCTCTTCTTGGCTAAATTCATCGTCAAGTGCGTTACTCACCGCCATCAAAACTTGCAAGTTTTTGTGTGCCTCGCCGACTGCTTCGTCTAGCAAAAAGTCGAAAATTTCAAGCGCGTCTGCGACCTCTTTGCGCCCGAAATTCGCCCGAAATTCGCTAGAATCAAATTTGATTTTAGCACCATTTTTAGCGATCGCATAAAGCAAAACTGCCGCTGTCGCGTCCGCCTCGCCCGCGCTATTAACAACCGCAAAGTCCGCTTTTAGCACGCTTTGGTTTGCTCCGCGCGTCAAACGGGCGATGCCAAATACAAATGGCGCTTTAAACTCCGCCCCAAAACCTTGCGTAACCTCGCGCGCAAAGTTGCGCAACTCGTTTAGATTTGTAATTTTCATCCCTCATCCTTTCGCAAAAATGTTAAAAGTATATCAATTTTGCCTTAATTAATCGCATTATCAGCCTTTTGTGTTATAATTCTGCGTTTTATTTTCTCAAAAAGGATTTTTATGTCAAGCTGTGGGTTAGAAAACAAAGAAGAACCATTGTTGCAAGGCGCAAAATCTGCCAAAAAATGCACCGCACCGCGGGATTTTGAACTCTCAAATTTCAGCAAAAAACGCCGCATCGGCTACTTAATCATCTCTGTAATCGCACTCGTTTTGCCATTCATCCGCTTTAACGACACGCACTTTTTCTTGCTCAGTTTTGAACACAAAGCACTTCACCTCTTTTTTGTCAAATTTGATATGCAAGAGTTTTATATGCTGCCGTTTTTGTTGATTTTATTCTTCGTTTTCATCGTCACAATGACGACAATCGGCGGTCGCGTGTGGTGCGGCTGGGGCTGTCCGCAGACCATTTTCCGCGTCATTTTCCGCGACCTCATTCAAACAAAACTTCTTGGACTTTACAATCCAGTCAATCGCCAAAAATACAAAAACACCAACGCAAAAAACGCCAAAATCGCCCTTAGTGTCGTGCTTTGGACGCCGATCGCGTTTATCGCCGCTGCCGACTTTTTGTGGTATTTTATGCCGCCTGAGGAGTTTGTCGAGCACCTCTTAAACCCAACTGAGCACAAACTCGCCATCGGCATTTGGCTTGGCGTGGCGGCGTTTTTGGTTTTTGATGTCTGTTTTTTGGCGGAGAAATTTTGCATTTATGTCTGCCCTTACGCAAGAATTCAAAGCGTGATGTTTGACAACGACACAATGCAAGTCATCTACAACGAAGGGCGCAACGAGTGCATCAACTGCAACGCCTGTGTGAAAATCTGCCCGACTCACATCGACATCAGAAAAGGTATGCAACTTGAATGCATCAACTGCTTAGAGTGCGTGGATGCGTGCGAGAAGGTGATGGGACCGCGTGGAAAAACGGGGCTGATCGAATGGAACAGCGCAAACTCAATCGCCACCAAAAAACCTGTTAAATTCCTCCGCACAAAGGTGATCATCTCCGCAGTTGTGCTAAGCATCGCGACAATCGCCCTTTTCATCGCCGGTGGCAACAAAGAGAGCGTGCTTTTAAACATCAACCGCAACACCGAACTCTACCACATCAAAACTCTCGCAAACCAAAGCCAGATCATCGATAACAGCTATGTCTTTTTGCTCCAAAACATCGACTCAAAACCGCACAATTTCAAATTTGAAATAGACGATGAAAGAATTAAGTTTGTGCGTCCAAAAGAGGAGGTGAGCGTCTCGGCTAAGTCGAAGCGAAAGTTTGTCGTTGTCCTTCGCACCGAAGAGTTGCTAGCAAACAGCACGCAAAACACGCCACTTAGCCTGAATTTAAAACTCTATGCAACGGATGATGAGAAAATTTCTACGACTAGAACGATCGTCTTTGTCTTTCCAAAAACGCAGGAATTAGAAGATGCAAAACATTAGCCCAAAAGCTAGACGCCGCTACGAAAGCATCATCGCAGCGGCGACTGACGAGTTTATCACAAACGGCTACTCAAAAACCAACCTCACCGACATCATCAAACGCAGCGGCGGCTCGCTAAGCACGATTTACGAGCTTTTTGGCGACAAGCAAGGACTTTTTAAGGCGGTTTTGTGGTATATGGCTGATCGTTTTAAAAGGGATTTAGAAGAGCATATCCAAGTTGAAGCGCACAGCAGCTTAGAGGAGCTTTTAAAGTGCTTTGCGCGGCAGTATTTGAAGATTATTTTTGACGAGAAAATCATCAAATTCCGCAAACTTATCATCGCCGAGAAGATGAATGAGCGAAGCGAGTTAGACAGCAGCTGTTTGATGATGAGCTCAAATGTGGTTTTGGAGCTTTTGGCGCAAATTTTTGGACACGACAAACTCAGAGACTATTTTGGCGAGGCAGATCTAAAACTTCTTGCCTTTCGCTTTTGTATGTTGATTGAAGAGCCGCACATCCACATCACCTCGCTAACAGGCGTTGCGCCGCGTTTTACAAACGAGGAGTTGGAGGCGTGGATTGGCGAGTGCGTGGGTTTTTTTATGCGCGCGGCGGTTAAAGAGAGTAAAGAGGCGTGATGAAAGAGAGAATCATCGACTTTTCGCACTACTCTTCGGTGAAAATCGGTCCAAAGATCAGCGTCTGCGTGTTGCAAAACGGCGATGAGGCGCGCGAATTTGTCGCAAACGGCGGCATTGTCATCGGCGGAGCAAACAACCTACTTCTCTCGCCCACGCCGCCAAAACTTGGCATTTTAGGTGAGGAATTTAGCTACATTTTTGAAGAAGACGGGCTTTTGCGAGTCGGCGGACGGACAAATTCGGCTCTACTTTTTCGTTTTGCGAAAAAAAACGACTTTGGCGGGTTGGAATTTTTGCGAAAAATTCCCGGCACGCTTGGCGGGTTGGTCAAAATGAATGCTGGCGTGAAAGAGTTTTGCATAAGCCGCTGCGTCAAAAGCGTTGTGACAACAAGCGGCGAGTTTGAAGCGGATAAATGCGGTTTTGCCTACCGAAAAAGCGGCTTTGACGGAGTCGTTTTGGAGGCAGTTTTTTCACGGAGCGTCGCGTGGAGCGAGACGCTTGAAGGGGCGCTGACTTATGTTAGAGACAACCAGCCGCAAGGGGCAAGCTTTGGCAGTGTGTTTAAAAACCCGCCAAATGACGCCGCGGGACGCCTCATCGAAGCTGTTGGCTTGAAAGGTTTTGCAAAAGGCGGTTGCGAGTTTAGCAGCAAACACGCAAATTTCTTAATCAACCGCGGCGGCGGCGTTTTTGACGAAGCACTCTATTTGATCAACGAGGCAAAAAGGCGCGTGAGAGAGGAGTTTGGCGTGAGGCTTGAATGCGAAGTCGTCATCTTGTAAGCGGTGAAACTCGCCCGAAAAAACGCCACAAAACCGCAAAACTAGTCCGCAAAAACCTCCTGCAACACACAACAAAAACGCGAAGCAACCGCCCGCGATCTTGCAAAAACCGAATTTGACTCGCCACGCCCCGCCAGCCGCGATTGGTTTATGAAAAATTTCAGTAATTTTCGCTACAATCAACCTTTAACTCACTTTAAAGATTAAGCGATGGAGATGATTTGTAAAATTCCTTCTGAGAAGCTGGCTAAACTGCAAAGCGTTTTGGGCTATGAGTTTAGCAACTTGTCGCTTTTGGCACAGGCTTTGACGCACAAAAGTTGCAAAGACGAGGCAAATAACGAGAGGTTGGAGTTTTTAGGAGACGCGGTTTTAGACCTCGTTGTCGGCGAGTATCTTTTTCAAAAATACAGCAAAAAAAACGAGGGTTCGCTCTCAAAAATTCGCGCAAGTCTTGTGAATGAGATGAGCTTTTTCAAAATCGCCTCAAAGCTTGGTTTGGGCGAGTTCATCCGCCTAAGTTTTTCAGAAGAAAAAAGCGGCGGCAGAGAGAAGCCGAGCATTTTAAGTGACGCGCTTGAAGCGGTGATGGGCGCGGTTTATCTTGAAGGCGGCATAAGCGTTGTGAGGCGAATTTTTATCCCGCTTTTAGAGGAGATTTGCAGTGGCGTTAGCTTTCAGTCACTTTTGAGTGACTACAAAACCACGCTGCAAGAGATCACACAAGAGAGGATGGCGCAAACTCCGCAATACAAACTAGTCGGCGCGACTGGACCAGACCACCAAAAGCGCTTTGAGATGGCAGTTGTCATCGGCGGCAAAGAGTGGGCACGCGCGATTGGCACGAGCAAAAAAGACGCCGAACAAAAGGCGGCGCAAAAGGCAGTAGAACTTTTAAAGAAAGGTAAGGAATGAAACTACGCAAAATCACCCCTCTCTCGCGGGATTATTTAGAGCAGATCGGCTTTTCGTGGCACACGGACGAGGACGGCTCAGACTACATTGAAAGCGAGCTTGTTGAATTAACGCAAGAAGAAGCGGAGGCGTTTTACGCGGCGGCAAACGAGCTGTATGATATGTATGTCGCGGCGGCGCAATATGTCATCGACAACAATCTTTTCAACGAACTTGAAATTCCGTTTAACCTCATCGAGGCGATTAAAATGAGCTGGGAGAATGATGTGCATTGGCACTTGTATGGCAGGTTTGACCTAGCAGGCGGAATTGACGGCAAGCCGATCAAGCTCATCGAATTCAACGCCGACACTCCGACTTGTCTTTTTGAGACGGCGATCTTGCAGTGGGCGGCATTGAAACAAAACTCGCTTGACGAAGGGCGGCAGTTTAACAACCTCTACGAGGCGTTGAGTGAAAACTTCAAGCGTTTAGTCACGCTTGGCGAGGAGACGGAGGAGTTTGAAAATCTCTATGAGGGTTGGAAGATTTTGTTTAGCTCGGTGCGAGGGCTTGACGAGGAAGAAAAGACCGTGAGGCTGCTGCAAAGTGCGGCTGAGGCGGCGGGGTTTGTGACGAATTTTGCCTACGCTGACGAGGTGGAGTTTGATGACGAGAGTGGGATTTGGTTTAACGGGGAGAATTATGAATATTGGTTCAAGCTCATTCCGTGGGAGAGCATCGCCATCGAAGAGAGCGCGCTTGCACTTTATCTAACAAACATTATGAAAAACCAAAAAGCCATCATCCTAAACCCTGCCTACACGCTGCTTTTCCAGAGCAAAGGGATTATGAAAGTGTTGTGGGATTTGTTTCCAAACCACCCGCTTTTGCTGCAAAGCGACTTTACTTCGCTGCCAAATGTCAAGCAGGTTAGAAAGCCGTTTTTGGCGCGCGAAGGGGCGAATGTGACGATTTTTGACGAAAACGGACGCGTGGTTGCAAACAACGGCGGCGAGTATGAAGAGGGCAAATTCTTGTGGCAAGAGTTTAACGAATTTTGCAAGGACGAGGCGGGAGCGAAATACCAAGCGGGCGTCTTTTTTGCCTATGAAGCGTGCGCGTTAGGGTTTAGAAAAGGTGGCGAAATTTTGGGCAACAGCTCGAAATTTGTGGGACATTTGATCAAATGAGAAATTATTAAAATCAAATTTGGTTTTGACAAAATTGCGTTTTAGTTAAGGAGAGAAGTGTGAAAATTGCGATTGTAGGGGCGAGTGGTTTTGGCGGAGTAGAGCTTTTGCGAGTGCTTTTAAAGCACGACAAAGTCGAGGTTTGCGGGCTTTCTTCGGTGAGTTTTACAGGCGAGAAGATCAGCTCGCTTTACCCAAATTTACGCAACATCTGCGACTTTGTTTTGCTCGAAGAGGACGAGGCGATCAAAGACGCGCAAATCGTCTTTGCCGCACTTCCGCACGGGCTTAGCGAGAGCCTTGCAAATAAATGCTTGCAAAGTGGCAAAAAGCTCGTCGACCTAGGCGCAGACTTTCGCCTAAACGAGGAGGCGACCTACCAAAAGTGGTACAAAAAGCCTTTTAGCGAGCCTTCACTTCACAGATTTGCGGCGTATTGCATCCCAGAGCTTCACGCAAGCAGACTAAAAGAGGCGAGGATTGTCGCAAACCCGGGCTGCTACCCAACCGCTAGCGCACTTGCCATCGCACCGCTAATCAAACAAGTCGCGCCAAACAGCATTATCATAGACGCAAAAAGTGGCGTTACGGGCGCGGGCAGAGGGCTTAGCGGGCGGACACATTTTCCAGCAGCCAACGAGGCGTTTGAGGCTTACAGCGTAGCCTCGCACCGCCACGCTCCTGAGATCGAGCAGACTTTGAGCGAGCTTGCGGGCGAAGAGGTGAGAGTGACTTTCACGCCGCACCTTTTGCCGCTTAACCGCGGAATTTTAGCGACAATTTACGCCTCGCTTTCGCCAAACTCACCGCTTGCAAACCTCGAAAAAGAGGAGTTTTTAAAAACCGCAAACGCGATTTACCGCGAGTTTTACAAAAACGCCCGCTTCGTGCGAGTTTTGGAGGTGGGCGAAAGCGTGAATGTCCGTGATGTCAGAGGGTCGAATTTTTGCGACATCGCGCTGCATTTTGACGACCGCACACGCCGCGTAGTCATCACTAGCGTCATCGACAATATGTGCAAAGGCGCGGCAACACAAGCGGTGCAGAATATGAATTTGATGTGCGGGTTTGACGAAGCCGACGGGATCGAGCTTTTGCCAACGGCGTTTTAAAACCAGACTCAAATTAGGTTTTGACATTTTTGCTAAAACCGAATTTAGACGCAAACGGCAAGCGGGCAAGGAGGAAAGAGATGAAAATTTGCGTTTTACAACTTTATACGATCGCGCTCAATGACAAACGCCTCACGCGCTACCTCAACCTCGCCAAAGAAAATGACGCCCGCGTTGTCGTCCTTGGCGAGTATATCCTCAACTCCTTTTTCACCGACATTTTAACCACACCGCTTAGCATCGTCAAAGAACAAAGCCGCCTCAACACACTGCAATTAGAAATCCTCGCCAAACAACTCAACCTTACGATCATCGCACCGCTTGTGCATTTTGTGCGTAACAAGCCCTACAAAGTTTTAGCTAAATTTTCGCCAAAAAAGACGGAGTTTGTGTCGCAAAATGCGCTAATTAATTACGAACATTGGGATGAGCGAGGCTTTTTTGCAAACGCCTTGCCTTCGGTTTTGTCTGTGGCGAACAAGCAAGTGGGCAAAAACGCGAAAATGCAGCCACCAGAGGTGATGAAATTTGAGATTGACGGGTTTAGGTTTGCGGCGATTTGCGGTTTTGAGCTGCATTTTGACGCGATTTTCCGCGAAGTTTGCGCCTACTCGCCGCACTGCATTTTGTTGCCAACCGCCTCGACTCTTGGCTCAAATTCGCGCTGGGAGAGTCTGAGTGTGATGCGGGCATTTACCGCAAGCTGCTACCTTGTGCGAGCAAACCGACTTGGAAAGGCGAAATTTGGCGAGGTTGAAAGCGAGTTTTACGGTGATTCGTTTTTGGTTAGCCCAAATGGTGAAATGATGCAAAGCTTGGAGCAAAACGAAGGAATTTTGATCTGCGACCTTGACAAAAACGAAGTTGAAGAGGCGCGAAAGCGGTGGAGATTTGACTCAAATTACTCTTGATTTGCTTTGTCGCAACGCTAAATTTGTTAAAATCAAATTTGATTTTAACAAATTTAGCTGCCAACGCAACTAGCCGATTACGACAATTTTATACATCGTAGCACAAAACATCGTAATGTTAAAAAGCAGGTTGATCCGCTTTTGTTTGACGCGGTCGATGCCGATCGCAGCATTGACGCCAAACCGCACGCCGAGCAGCGCGCCGAGCCCCAAAAGCGCGCCGAGCTGGTAGTTGATTAGCCCTGCTAGACTCTGGCTCGCAAAGCCGCTGACGCCCGCAAAGACGACAAAAAACAGCCCCATCGAGACGGACTTTTTGATATCGTAACCCAAAAAGCCAAAAAACACGAGGCTAACGAGCATTCCGCCGCCGATGCCGACACTCACGCCTGCTACGCCGCAAAGCGCGCCGATCGCGATCATCGCCGCGCGGTTTGGGACGATCTCTTTGTTTGTCAGCGGATTTTGCATCAACCCACGCACGATCATCACCGCCAAAACGAAAGCAAAAAAGTAGCTTAGGTAAAGCGAAGAGACCTCTTTGACGATGTAGCCGCTAAACGCCGCGCCAATGAGCCCGCCAACGCCGACAAAAAAGCTGTCGCCAAAATGCAAAACGCCCTTTTTGTAATTGAGGTAAGAGCCGTAAAGCGAGCTAAAAAGCATCTGCATAATGCTAATGCCGATCGCCTCTTTGATGTCAAAACCAAAAAACATTAACACAGTTACGATGATTGCTCCGCCGCCGATGCCAAAAAAACCAGAGCAAAATCCAACAAAAATGCCAAAAATGATAAATAAAACAAACTCCAAAACAGCCCTTTAACATTTCGTGCGAATTTAAAACGAGTCGAATTTATGCTAAAAATCATAAATTTTGCATTAAATTACGCAATTGCTTGAAAATTAGTGTTGCAAAAACCGAATTTGAGTTGCGAAATTCTTCACTCTGCGCAAAATGCTATTTGGGTGATATTATTATGATATTACAAAATTGACTTTTTGATATGACAAAATGTTAAAATCAAATTTGAAATTTACAAAAACAAAGCGCGCGTAAAAAAGTTGAAAAAGTTGAGAAGTAAAAAAGAAGCGGCGGCGGTAACAACCGCCGCCTTGAAAACTACGCCACAGGATAAACTGAGACTTGTTTGCGTTTTTTGTCTTTTCTCTCAAAAGCGACAACGCCGTCAATTAACGAAAAAATCGTGTCGTCACTACCGATGCCGACATTTGCGCCCGGGTGAGTCGCAGTGCCGCGTTGGCGGATGATGATGTTTCCTGCGCGAACAAACTCGCCACCAAATTTCTTAACGCCTAATCTTCGTCCGATCGAATCTCTGTTATTTTGAGTTGAACCTTGACCTTTTTTGTGTGCCATTGTAATCTCCTTATGCTACGATTTGAGTGACTTTAACGCGTGTGAATTGTCTGCGGAAACCGCGTTTTGTCTTTGAGTCTTTGCGGCGGCGTTTTTTGAAGGTGATGACCTTTTTGTCTTTGCCTTCGCAAATTACCTCTAAAACTACCTTCGCACCGCTTACAAACGGCGTGCCAACCTTAGTTTGCGCCTCATCAACCACTGCTAAAACCTCGTTGATCTCAACAGAGTCGCCTTTTTGGGCGCTGAATTTGTCTAGATTTAAAAAATCTCCCTCAGCGACAGAATACTGCTTGCCGCCACGAACGAAAACTGCCTTCATTGCAATCCTTTATGTGAAATAAAGCCCCAAAAGGCACTTTTTGCAAAGTTTCAAACGCACTTTTGAGTAAAAAGTGGCGATTCTACAAGATTTTTGCTAAATTTGAGTTTAAAGTGTTAAAATTAACGCAAATCACACAAAGGCGGAAAATGAGCTGTGAAGTCGAGTTAAAAAAGCAGTTTCGAAAAGAGGCGTTAAGGGAGATGAAAAAACAAAGTAAGCCGCTGCAAGGGCTGGTCATCCTCCACACAAGGCGGCTTTTAAAGCGGCTAAAAGCTAAAAAAGTGCTAGTTTTCATCCCGCTAAAAGACGAGGCGGATGTCTTAAAACTCTGCGGCGGGCAAACTAAGCTAAGGTGTGAATTTTTCTCAACTTTTATGCAAAATCAAAGTTTAAAAATCGTAAAATTAAACCGACCATTTTCTAAGGCTGCTTTTGGTGTGCGACAAAGCAGCGCGAAGTGCGAATTTCGCGGCAAACTAGACACGGCGATCGTCCCTTGCGTGGGAGTTGATGGGGCGTGGGCTAGGGTTGGACGGGGAATGGGGTTTTACGACAGGCTTTTTGAGCGTCTAAAAAGGCAAAAAAGACGCTTGAATGTGATTTTTGTAGGAGGTGTAAAAACTAATAAAGTCATTAGCCAGCATCACGATTTGGTTGGCGATTTTTACATCACACCGCACAAGGTTTTTCAAAGGACTAAAAATGTGGGAAGTTTTAGCGGCAGCTGCCGTGTCGGTTCTGGTTGGGATCGGCGTTGGCGGTTTCATCACAAAGCGCAGTAAAGACGCGAATTTCGCCGTGCTTTTAGAGCAAGCAAAGGCGAAGGCAAAGGAGATCGAGTTAGAGGCAAACGCGCTTTTAAAAGACACGCAACGAAGGGTCGAGCAAGCCGAATTTGAGGCGCGCAAAGAGTATGAGCAAAAAGAGGTTGAGCTGCAAAAACAGTTTTTAACCAAGCAAGACAAACTTGCGAAAATGGAGTCAAATTTAAATGTGTTTCAAAAGGCGTTGGAGGGCAAAAGGGGCGAGTTTGAGGCGTTGAAAACGGAATTTTTCACGCAAAAAAGCAGCTTTGAGACGCAGATGTTGCAAGAAAAAGAGGAGTTGCAACTTCTTTCACAAAACGCGCAGTTAAAGCTTGACGAAGCACAAGCCGTGCTTGAAGAAGGCGAGGACTTAAAGGCAGAATGTAGCGCAAAACTTGCTGAGGCGATCGCGATTTTAGAGCGAAATTCGGGCTTAACCGCGCAAGAAGCCAAGGAGATCGTCCTAAACAAAACCGCCGAGCAGTGCCGAGACGAGGTCGCACACATCGTCCGCCGCTACGAAGAAGAGGCGAAAAAAGAGGCGAAAAAGCGAGCAAATTACATCATCGCGCAGGCGACTAGCCGCTTTGCGGGCGAGTTTGCAGCCGAGCGGCTCATTAATGTTGTGGATATCAAAAACGAAGAGCTAAAAGGGCGGATCATCGGCAAAGAGGGACGCAACATCAAAGCATTGGAGATGACTTTGGGGGTGGATGTCATCGTAGATGACACGCCGCACGCAATTGTGCTTTCAAGCTTCAACCTCTACCGCCGAGCCATCGCCACGCGCGTTGTGGAGCTTTTGGTCGCAGACGGCAGGATAGGTCCGAGTAGGATCGAAGAGGTTTATGCCAAAGTTTGCGCCGAATTTGAAGAGAGCGTGGCAGAAGAAGGCGAAAACATCATTATGGACTTAGGCATCGGCAGAGTCCATCCTGAGATCGTCAAGCTCATCGGCAAATTGCGTTTCCGCGCAAGCTACGGACAAAACGCCCTCGCACACAGCTTGGAGGTCGCAAACCTCGCAGGGATCATCGCCGCTGAATGCGGTGGCAACGCAAAACTTGCCAAACGCGCGGGACTTTTGCACGACATCGGCAAGGCTTTGACGCACGAGCGAGAAGGTTCGCATGTGGATTTGGGCGGTGAGATCTGCAAACGCTACAACGAACACGAAGTCGTCCTTAACGCCATTTACGCCCACCACGGACACGAAGAGGCAAGAAGCGTTGAGGCAGCAGCTGTTTGCGCAGCGGACGCACTCAGCGCGGCGCGTCCGGGGGCGAGGCGAGAGGTTTTAGAGGCTTACTTGAAGCGCGTTGAGGAGATCGAGGCGATCGCAATGAGCCAAAAAGGGGTCAAAAACGCCTACGCCATCAACGCTGGGCGCGAGGTGCGGGTGATTGCGAATGCGAAGTTAATTAATGACGATGAGGCGGTTTTGGTCGCAAAAGAGATCGCCGCGCAAATCTCGCAGAATGTGCAGTTTCCGGGGGAGATCAAGGTCAATGTCATCCGTGAAACAAGGGCGATTGAGGTGGCGAAATAACCTCACTTGAAATGTCAAAACCGAATTTAAATGCTTTTTTGGCTTTAAATTCGGTTTTTGCGTTTTTGAGAGAGGTTTGGCGAGGTTTGGTTGGCGTGGCGGTGGCGGTTGGCTACTGCAACAAAACGCGTGGCGGCGGTTGAGAAATTTGTTAAAACCAAATTTGAAAAAGGTGTAATCAAATTTGATTTTAACAAATTTGCGAATGAGGCGTTAAGCGTGCGCGAGATTTGGGCTTCACAGATGCGTGGATTGCTAAGTTTAAGCGAACGATTTTACGCACGCGTGAGTTAATGTAAGCTAACGACATTTGGTTGCAGTTGGCGTGGCGATTGCGGTGAGATGTTGAGTTTGCAGCAAAAACGCGTGGTGGCGGTTGAAAAATACTAAAACCAAATTTGATTTTAGCGATCCCACGCACGCGTGAGTTAATGTAAGCTAACGGCGGTGGCGGCGGTTGCAAAGCGGCAGCGTGGCGGTAAGGCGGCGTTTGGCGGCACGAATTTTACAAAAAAGGGCGAAAATTGGGTGAAACTTTGCAGAGTTTTTTAGACAACTACGGCGCGATCGCAGCTTACGGACTGCTTTTTCTTTACAGCTTTGGCGGCGGCTTTATCGCCATCATAGTCGCCGCTGTCCTAGCCTCATCAGGCAGACTAGACATCACCATTTGCATCGCCCTCGCAGTCGTTGGTAACTTCATCGGAGGGCAAATTTTGTTTGCCTTAGCCCGCTTCAACAAGGGCGAAATTTACAAAATCTTCGCCAAACAACGCCGCCAACTCGCGCTTGCAACAAAGCTGTTTAGTCGTTACGGCGCAGTCGCAGCAGTCGTGCATAAATTCATCTACGGCTTAAAAACCCTCGTGCCGATCGCCATTGGCGCGACTAAATACTCATTTGCCGCCTTCACGCTCTTTAACGCCATCGGTGCGCTTTTGTGGGGCTTGGTCTTTGGCGTTGGCGGCTTTTTGGCGGGGGATTTGTTTTTGAAAGTGGCGGATGATTACGGGTTTGTGATGCCGTTTGTGTTTGCGGCGTTGGTGGTAGGAATTCTCATCTACCTCAAAGTCGCCACACGCAAAAGAGTGTAAAGGAGAGTGATGAAACACGAATTTTCGCCGTGGAGAAGCGAGTATTTTGGCAGGGTCAAGTGCGAATGTCCTTTTTGCGAGATCGCCCAAAAAAGGTTGATCAACTCAGAAGTGGGCGAGTTTGAGACAGCGGACGAGGGAAACTTTGTTCTCTTTCGCGCAAAGCACTCGTTTTGCGTGATGAACCGCTACCCTTACACGCTTGGCGAGTTTATGCTTGTGCCGTTTGCGCACGCCGCAGGACTTGACGAAGTCAGTGGCGAGGCGTGGAGTGAGATGAGTGCTTTGACGCCGCTTTGCGTGAGCGTGCTGCAAAAGACGCTAAACGCTGGCGGCGTGAATGTTGGGATCAACATCGGCAAGGCAAGCGGCGCTGGGATCGCCGAACACCTCCACATCCACTTCGTTCCGCGTTGGAGTGGTGACACGAATTTCATCACGACAATCGCTCACACGAGGATTCACGGCGTGCCGTTTTTCGAGCAGTTTAGCAAACTCAAAGAGGCGTTTAGGGCGCGCCTTGGCGAATTTGCAAAAACCGAATTTGAGTTGTAAAAGGAGTGCAAATGCAAGTAAATCCGCTTTTAAAGCCGTTTGACATCACGCTTGAAAGCGTTGCGAGCGACAAGTCGATCTCGCATCGGGTTGTGATCTTTTCATTTTTAAGCGACAAGCCGTGGGAAGTAAGAGGTTTTTTGGAAGCACAAGACTGCCTTGACTCGCTTCGCATCGCCACGCAGCTTGGCACAAAGGTTGAAAAGCTTGGCAGCGGACACTACAAGCTCACGCCGCCAGCGCAAATTTGCGAGCCAAAAGAGGTTTTGCAATGCGGGAATTCGGGGACGGCGATGCGAATTTACTTGGGTTTGTTAGCCGCTTCGCAAGGACATTTTGTACTAAGCGGGGATGAATACTTAAACGCGCGACCGATGCGGCGTGTGGCAACTCCGCTTAGTGCGATCGGCGCGAAGATCGACGGGCGGTGCAGCGGTGAGTTTGCGCCGCTTTGCGTGCGTGGAGCGAAACTCTCGCGCTTTTCATACAAAAGCAAGATCGCCTCTGCGCAGGTGAAAACGGCGATGATTTTAGCTGCACTTCTTGGCGAAGGAGGCGAGTTTAGCGAGCCTGAGCTTAGCCGCGACCACACTGAGAGAATGCTTCTCTCGATCGGCGCGCCGCTTAGTTTTAACGGAGGCAAAATTCAGATCTCGCCGCTAAATGGCAAAAAACTAAGCGGGCTTGACTTAGTCGTGCCAAACGACCCAAGCTCGTGCTTTTTCTTTGCAGTCGCTGCCGCTGTGACAAAAGGCGCGCGCGTGCGGTTTAAAAACATCTTGCTTAACAAAACGCGCGTTGAGGCTTACAAGGTTTTGGCGCAAATGGGCGCAAAAGTCGAATTTGTCAAAGGCGAGGCGAGTTTTGACGAAGTTGGAGAGATCATCGTTGAAGGCACAGGCGAGCTGCGCGGCGTGGAGGTGAGTCAAAACATCTCGTGGCTCATAGACGAGGCACCAGCTTTGAGCGTGGCGTTTGCGTGTGCGCGCGGAAAAAGCGTGTTGAAAAACGCACAGGAGTTGCGGGTCAAAGAGTGCGACAGAATCGCAGTGAGCGTGGCTGGACTTAGGGCTTTTGGCGTCAAAGCGCAAGAGCGAGAGGACGGCTTTGAGGTTGAAGGGGCGGACTTGGCAGGTGGTTTGAACGCCGCGGCTCTTACGCCAAATGCGTTAATCGACAGCCACGGAGACCACAGGATTGCGATGAGTTTTGCGACACTTGGCTTGAAGTGCGGAGCGAGAATTCAAAAGTCAGAGTTTATCGCAACGAGTTTTCCAAATTTCGCGCAGATTTTACAGCGACTTTACGAGTAGATCGCGGTTTTGAGGGTGAAGATGCATTTTACATTCATAACGCTATTTCCAAATTTGGTTTTGCCATATTTTGAAGAGTCGATTTTAAAGCGGGCGTTGGACGAGGGGCGTTTTGAACTCTCTACGCTCAACCCGCGCGACTTTTCGCTTGACGCGCACAAGAAGTGCGACGAATACCAATGCGGTGGCGGGGCGGGGCTTTTGATGACTCCGCAGCCGCTGTTTGACGCGTGGAGCGCGGCGGTGAGCGCGGCGGAGGAGCGCGGGCAAAGGGCACACACGATCGTCCTTGCTCCTGCTGGGAAAACTTTTAGGCAAAATGACGCCAAACGCCTTAGCAAAAAGTCTAGTTTGATCTTTGTGTGCGGGCGTTACGAGGGGATGGACGAGAGGTTTGTCGAGGCGTGTGCGGACGAAGTGTTTAGTGTTGGCGACTTTGTTTTAACGGGCGGAGAGCTGCCTGCTTTGTGCCTTGCAGACGCCATCGCGCGTAATTTACAAGGCGTTTTGGGCAACGCCGCTTCGCTTGAAATGGAGAGTTTTGAAAACTCGCTTTTAGAAGCTCCAAGTTTTACAAAACCAAACATTTTTCAAAATGTTAGTGTCGTTTCAGCATTTTTAAAGGGAAATCACACTAAAATCGCCGACTTAAAAAAGAAAATGGCTGAGTGTAAAACGGGCTTTCACCGCCCAGACTTAATGCCGCTCACATCAAAGGACAGAAAATGAGGAATAAATACATCGAGGCTTTCGAAAACGCACAAATTAACGGCAAGGTTGTGCCAGATTTCCGCGCGGGCGACACGATCAGCGTTGCAAACAGGATCAAAGAGGGTGACAAAAGCAGGATTCAAACTTTTGAAGGCGTTTGCATCGCTAGAAGAGGCACTGGCACGGGTGAAACTTTCATCGTCCGTAAGATCGGCGCAAATGGCGTTGGTGTCGAGAGAATTTTCCCAACATACGCTGAGAATTTAGAGGGGATCAAACTTGTTAGACGCGGTCGCGTTCGCCGAGCAAAATTGTTCTACTTACGCAACCTTCGCGGTAAAGCAGCTAAGATCCGCGAGCTTAAAAAAGACATTAAAAAATAAATCTTTCTCTCGGTTAATGCAAAATCAAATTTGAATTTTGCATTAACTTTTACTTTCATCCACTTTACACTTGACTTGATTTGCTTTACGCTTGCCGTCTTTTTTGATGAAATGTTAGCCGAATTTGGCGTGGCGTGAGGCGCGACTTGGGTGTTGAATCAAATTTGGTTTTTGCAAAATGTCAAAACCGAATTTGATTTGTAATCAACTTTATCATCGTTTAAAAAAAGAGTTAGTAAAATTTGGCAAAAGGATTGGTTATGAAAAAGTTAGCAGTTTTGATGACGCCGCTTTTGCTTGGGGCAAATGTGCAGTTTTGGGCGACTGGCGTGAGTTTGCAAAAAGGCTGGCAACCCGACCTTCCGCAGGCTGGAAACTACTGCTGGGCGCATGTTGTCGCCTCGGTTGTTGGCTGGTGGCAAGAGACAAGTGTCGGACTGCCACAAAGCAGTGCGCCAAAAGAGCGCGAAAAACTGCTTGAAATTTTTCGCGCAAGCGAACCAAACACGAACGGCAAACACTTGCATTTAGCGTTAGGCTGGTTTTTTGACAACTACTACCCAACGCTTGACTTTAACGCCATCCACCGCAGGATCGACCTTGCGACAAACCGAGACTACAAAGTCGAGTCGGCGGCGTATTACGACATTTTCAGCAAAGGCTACGCCGTTGGCATCACCGAATACGGGCACGCGCTCACGGGCTGGGGCGCGGAGTTTAAAGACGCAAACGACCCGACTTCGATCCAACGAATTTGGATCACCGACTCCTCTTACAACTCGATAAAAGAGTCGATCGAGGAATACACAGCAAATTATGAGATTTACTCGAAAATCTGCAAAGAAACGGGACAATTTTGCAACCCTGAGCAGTATTGGATCGGTTTTCAGAGGTTTGAGAACAACGCAGAAGGCACGGGGAGCAGCGGATTGTCGATTGGGACATATTTTTTAGACTATCTCATCCCATACAACAACACGACAACCAGCACAAACACAACCCTGCCGCCAGAACCTGAGACACCAAAACCTGAACCAGAGAATCCAAGACCTGAAACTCCGCAACCTGAACCAGAGAACCCTAAACCAAATCCTGAGCCAGAAACGCCAAATCCGAATCCGCAACCTGAGCCTGAGCCAGAACCAAATCCTAAACCGAAACCACAACCAGAGAATCCAAAACCTGAAACTCCGCAACCTAAGCCAGAACCACAACCTGAACCGAACCCCGAACCAGAACAACCAGAACCGAATCCAGAACCAGAGAATCCAAAGCCTGAGACGCCAAAGCCAAACCCTGAGCCTGAGAAAGAGCCAGTTTTGGAGGTGATCGGCACGCCGATCATCAACAAAAACGGCGACCTACTCATCTTTGTTGGCATCTCTCAACCAAACCAAAACACCCGCCCGCAGCTTATCAAATTTGATCTTAGCGCGCTTCTTGCCACCGCGAGCAAAGAGGGAGTGACGCTGAGCCTGCCAAACACGCAAAATGTCACCACCTTGCCGCAAAACCGCACGGTTGAGACGCTTACTAGCACCTACGCGCTAAACTTTGCGAACGCTGCGACAGGTGTGAGCCTTACTACCAAAAAAACTGGCGTTAGCAGCCGCCAAAAGGTCATTTTCGAGTCAGCCTTAGCGGGAGCGCAAAACTTAGCAACCAGCCAAGAGGCGTTGAGCAGCGTTTTAGGCTCGCTGAGTGAGTCGAGCCAAGTTGCTGCGAGCGTGCAAGGCTTTAAGTTCAAAACCCTAACTGGCTCGTGGGTGCAAAGCTCAGGCTCGACACTGAGCGCTGCTTTTGGCGCGGCTGGGGCGCAAGGGGCGTTGTTTGGGCTGTTTTTTGAAGCAGGAAGTGCCGACTACAAAACCCACAACGAATTTGCAAGCGGCGTTGTCAGCGGCGAAGGGTCAAGCGAGTTTGTCGGTGGTGGCGGGTTTGTAAAACTTGACAAAGAGGCGTTTGGCTTCACAGCGGCGGTGCGCGCAGGAAAGGTCACCTCAACCTACCAAGCAGGCGGCTTTGGCAACATCGCCAGCATAGACGCGCTTGACTTAAACCGCGCCTACTACGGCGTTTTAGCAGCCGCGGAGTTTAGCCTTACGCGCTCAACGCAAGCCCTACTTCGCGCCTCTTACACGCACATCGCCAAAGTCAAAGTCTCGCAACAAACTCACGGCTTAAACTTAGACGCCGTCTCGTTGCTTAACGCAGGCGTTGGCGCGCGGGCAAACGCGCAACTAGGCGAGCGTTTCAAAGCCAGCACGGCGTTGTTTTACGACTACGAATTTGACGGCGTCAGTGACGGACACAACGCGCGCGAGGGCTACACAGCAAGCGAGCATTTTGCCACACCTTCGCTAAAAGGCGGCACACTAAGTGCGCAGTTTAGCCTCGACTACACCGCTTCGCAGGAGACAAAACGCGGCTTTTACGCCTCGCTCAAACTCCTCGCCAAACAGGGTCGCAACCGCGGTTTTAGCGGCGGACTTGACGCGGGGTATTTATTTTAAGTCGCATTTAGCTACAATTCCCTCTTAACTGCGAGTTGGAGGGGCGTTGTGCGGAAAAGTGTGCTAAATTTCGTCTTTTTTGTCTTACAATTTCTTGGCTTTACCGCCTTGTTCGCTAGTTTTTGGGTGGTTAGAGAGTTTGGCGAGATTAGCTTTTCGCAAGTTTTGTTTCACGCCCGCATACCCGTTTTAGACTACGACACGCCACTAGTTGTAAGCTTTCTTTATAGCGTTTTCGTGCCAAGTTTGCTGCTTGGCTTTTTTTCAAATTTGGTTTTAGCAAAACTTAGCAAGGCATTTAAAGCAAGTTGGGGGGGCTGCTCGCCTTAGCCCTCACGCTTTGCGCTTTTGGCGTGAATTTGGGCGTTGCGGGCACGAATTTAAAGGTCGGCGAGTTTCTTGCCTCGCAAAAAGAGTTTGGCTCGCTTTACGAGAGGCATTACAAATTCTTTGACAAAACCGCGCTAGATGGCGTCAAGCCCACGCAAAACTTAATCGTCATCATCGCCGAGAGCTTTGAGAGCACACTTAGCAGCCAAAGCGTCCCGCCACTCAGTGAAGCAAAAGCCCTGCCGCCGCGCGTGAGTTTAAGCGAATTTTACGCCCCTTTTGGCGAACTTTTGCCACGCCTTAGCACTCTTGCAAAAACCCACACCAACTTCTCGCCAACAAGCGTTTTAGGCGGCGTAAAGCAAGTTTTTGGCACAAGCTACACGATCGCAGGCGCGGTCGGCGCGTTTTGCGGCGTCCCGCTTAACGCCCACCTTCGCTTCAACTTTTTAGACTCGCTCACCGACTCAAAACCCTACTTTGGCGGGGCGGTTTGCGTGAGTGATGTTTTAGGTGCGCTTAGCTACAAACAGATCTACTACTCAGGGACAAATTCCGACTTTGGCGGGACGCGAGAATTTTTCACCACTCACGGCGTGGAGGTTAGAGACTTGAAGGTTTTGCAGCAGCTTGGGCGACTGCCAGAGCCGCTACCAAAGCGACTTAGCGGTGCGTGGGGACTAAAAGACGGCGAGCTTTTAGACTTGGTTGCGGGCGAGCTAGCCTCGCAAGAGTTGCCCCAACCCTTTGCGATTTTCGTCTCGACAATCGACACTCACTTTCCGCGTGGATATGTCGATGAAGTGCGTTGCAAAGGTGTGCGCGCAGGGCTTGAAGGGGCTTACTTGTGCGCTGATAAACTCATCGCCGAGTTTGTGGAGTTCGTGCAAAACAGCCCGTTTGGCGCAAACACGACAATCGTCATCTTTGGAGATCATCTAAGTATGGCACAAAATTTCGTGCCAAATGAGGCAAACCGCGAAGTCTTCAACCTCTTCATCAACCCGCGTTTTGAGCTTAGCGCACAGGAGTTATTAAAATTAAGCAAAAATCGCACGCTAAGCCACTTTGACCTAGCGCCGTTAATTTTAAATAGCGTTGGGTTAAATGTCACCGCGCTTGGCTTTGGGCGCAACCCGCTAAGGCAAAAGACGCTACTTGAAGAGGCGTTTAGCGTTGAGGAGTTTGACGCCGAACTAGCAAAAACAAGCCACATCTACAACGCTTTACGCCAAAAACGCAGACAAAACGGGCTTTGAAAAATGTCAAAACCAAATTTGGCATTTGCTTTTTTGGCAGGGCGTTTGGCGTAGGTTAAAGCGGCGGCAAAAGTCGCACGCTTCGCCGCTTTTGGCACACAAAACTTGCGGCGGTGGGCGTTTGGACGGCGGTTTTGGGGTTGTTAAAACCAAATTTGATTTTAGCAAATTCGCCTTTTTCTTCGCAGTTTGTGAAGGCTTGTGAAAAGTCGGCGAATTCTTCAACTTCAAAAAAACTCTCGTTTCTTACGCGACAAAGCAACTTAGCAAAGCCAACTCCTGCCCTCTTGCGGCTCGTTTGCTCTAAAATTTCTTGAAAAACGCGCGAGTTTGGCTAGGGCGAATTTGTGGCGTGAGGTTGTCAAAATCAAATTTGATTTACGCAAATTCCGTGCCTAAAAAAAAAGGCGGCAAAGTCGGCTAGGTCGGAGATTTTTGCGTGACTTAGGGCGATGAAATTTGGGTTGGTAAAACTCGCAGCGGTGTAGTCAAGTTGTGCCACACCGCCTCCTGCAAAGGCAAAAACGCCACCACCGCACGCGGTCAAAAGCACCTCTGCTGCGGCGATGTCCCAGTGGCTTGACGGGTAGGTTTTGAGTAAAACTCCGCTTTGGTTGGTGGCAAGAAGTGTGAATTTTAGTGCGCTTCCAAGAGGTTTGGCGTCTAGGTTAAAGCAGCGGCAAAACTCTTGCGCTTCGCCACTTCGTCCGCACAAAACTTGCGGCGGCGAGCCAAAACACTCGCGCAACCTTGCGGTGTCGCCTTGTTCGGCGGGCGTTTGGACGACGTTTTTGGGGTTGTTAAAACCAAATTTGATTTTAGCAAATTCACCTTTTTCTTCGCAGTTTGTAAAAGTTTGTGAAAAGTCAGCAAACTCTTCAACCTCAAAAAAACTCTCGTTTCTTACGCGACAAAGCAACTTAGCAAAGCCAACTCCTGCCCTCTTGCGGCTCGTTTGCTCTAAAATTTCTTGAAAAACGCGCGAGTTTGGCGAGGGCGAATTTGCGGTGTGAGGCTGCAAACTTGTTAAAACCAAATTTGATTTTAACAAATTTTTAGGCTCGTTTGTGCGCGTGTGTTTTAGCGCCTCGTTTGCTGCCTCGCAAACCACCTCTTGCAACCCAAAACCACAACTCGCCCCAAGCCACAAACGCTGTAAAATCGGCGAGTAGATCGCCCCAACAGCCGCTCTTCCCTGCGCGTCAATAAACGCTACGCAAACGCAAAACTCACCATTTCGCCGCACAAACCCGCTAGTTCCATCCAGCGGATCAACAAGCCAAAACTCGCCCTTTGCGCGCCTGCTAGCGTCCAAAATGCCCTCCTCGCTACACACGCCAAACGGCGTAGCAGCCAGCTCGCGCAAAATCGCCTCGTTTGCCGCCAAGTCCGCCGTTGTCACGGGCGTTTTGTCGCTTTTGTAACTAAGCTCAAAGTCTTGCAAATGCCGCCTGATCGCCGCACCGCCCGCCAAAGCCGCGCGTCTTGCAACCCTCAAAAGCTCGCCGACCTCAACTCCGCCGACTAGCCTTTTTGCGTCAAAACTCATCGCCAAACCGCCACAAAAAGGCTATTTCCCTTCTTTGAGAAGGTCGCGAATTTGCTCTAAAAGCACGACTTCGTCACTCTTTGGCGGCGGCGTTGGCGAGGCTGGCTCGCTCGCGCCCTCTTCACTGCGTTTTAGCCGCTCGAAAAGCTTGACGACAACAAAGATCGTAAATGCGATGATCAAAAAGTCGATGATCGTCTGGACAAACGCGCCGTATTTAATCTGTGCTTCGCCGATTTTGACGCTCAGCGCGCTAAAATCCACGCCGCCCAAAAAAACGCCTACAAACGGCATCAAAATGTCATTCACAAGGCTGCTGACGATTTTGCCAAAAGCCGCGCCGATGATGACGCCGACTGCCATATCCACGACATTTCCGCGCGAGATAAACTTCTTAAAATCCCCCACGCCCTTGCTGATTTTCGAAAATTTTTGCGACACACTCATCCTCACTCCTTACGAAATTTGTCAAAACCAAATTTGACTACATCAAATACACAACTGGAACGATGGTTGGGTATTTTTTAAATTTTCTGAAAATGTGCTTGCGGATGACTTGGCGGATCTGCCCTTCCAAAACTCGCTGGTCGCGCAAAATCTCCTTCTTCGCGTTACCCAAAAACTGCCCTAAGATCACCTCCAACTCTTTTGCGAGCGCTGCGTTGTGCTTGATGGCGACAACGCCGTGGCTGATGACGCGGTTTTTGATGATTTTTCGCTCGGCGCGGTCGATTTGGCTTACGATGGTGATCACGCCCGCCTCGGCAAGGTGCTGCCTGTCGATGACGACTTCGTCTTCAATTTGCTTGTTGATTTGATTGTCGATGAAGATCTTGCCAGTTTTGACGGTGCGGACGCGTTTGAGGTATTTACCGCAAAGCTCAACTTGGTCGCCATCGCTCATAATGTAGATATTCTTCTCCGCCACGCCGCATTCGATCGCCGTGCGTTTGTGCTTTTCGGTGTGGTTGTATTCGCCATGGACGGGCAGAAAGAATTTTGGCTTGACTAAACGGAGCATCAACTTTTGCTCCTCTTGCGCGGCGTGTCCGCTAACATGGATCTCGCTAAAATCTTGATAAGCCACCTTTGCGCCGCTTTTTAGCAAGAAATTCAGCACCGTTGAGACGCTAGTTTCGTTGCCCGGGATCGCCTTTGCGGAGATGATGATTTGGTCAGTTGGTTTGATCTTGATGTATTTATGCTCGTCAGTCGCCATCCTATAAAGCGCGCTCATTGTCTCGCCCTGCGAACCAGTCGTGACGATCAGCACCTTCTCGTCTGAAAATTTTGAAACTTGATCAGCATCAATAAAAATGCTTTTGTCCAACGCCACATAACCAAGCTCCATCGCCGTCCAGAGGTTTTTCTCCATACTCCGCCCGATGACGCACACCTTGCGCCCATATTTAAGCCCGCACTCAATGGCTTGAAAAACGCGGTGGATGTTTGAACTAAAAGTGCTCATAATCACCCGCCCTTTTGCCGTGCTAAAAATCGACTCAAAAGTCCGCCCAACGCTGCTTTCACTCTTTGTGATGCCTTCGCGGTGGCTGTTGGTCGAGTCGCTCAAAAGCGCCAAAACGCCTTCGTCTCCATAAGCTGCGAGGCGGTTTAGATCGCTTGGCAAGCCGTCAATCGGCGTGTGGTCGATTTTAAAATCGCCCGTGTGGATGATTGTCCCTGCTTTTGTGGTAATGGCAAGTGCGCTCGCGTCTATGATCGAGTGTGTGATGTGGATAAACTCGATCTGAAACTCGCCGATCTCATAAACCTGCCTCTTTTTCACTGGGCGGAAAAATTTGCGGTCATCCTTCAAGCCGTGTTCGTCAAATTTGTTGCTAATCATCCCCAAAGAGAGCGGCGAAGCGTAAAGTGGAAACTTAAATTCCTTGAAAAAATACGGCATCGCGCCGATGTGGTCTTCGTGTGCGTGGGTGATGACAACGGCGCGGATCTTGTCTTGAATTTGGCGGATGTAGCTAAAATCAGGCACTAAAATATCCACGCCGAGCATACTCTCGTTTGGAAAACTCATCCCAACATCAACGATAATCGCGTCATTTTCCGTCTCAAAAACGGTCATATTTCCGCCGATTTCGCCAAGCCCGCCAAGCGGCGTGATGCGGATTTTGTCGGTTTGGTTGTTGTAGTTTGCTAGTGGGTAAAGCCTCTCTTGGTGGATTTGCAAATTCGCGGCTAAAACCTCTTTCATATCAATCTGCCAATTCTCATTCCCATCAAGCCTCACAACTCGCGTCTTTTTCTTGCGTTTTTTGGGCTTTTGCGCTTTTGCAGGCTGCTCTTGCACCTTTGCCGCCTCGCCGCCCTCTTGTGTCAAATTCGAATTTGACTCTTCGTTTGAAGCTTGTGTGTTGAGGGATTTGCGAAGGTTGGATTTGTGCCTTTTGAAGCGTTTTTTTCTGCCATTTTCACCTAGTTTTTCTTGCTCTTGTGTTTGTGTTAAGTCTTGCGTCTGTTCCATCATAAACCTTTGAATAATTTTAGGTAGTCATTAACGCAAAGCTCGTGCGGACGGGCGTTTTGTGGGATGTAGGAGATTTCTTTGAGGTTTAAATTGTTTAAAACTTTTTTGCGCGGTGCGCTAAACGCCTTTCGCAAAAAATTGCAAAAAGCCTCGTTTTTCACTAAGTCTAGCGTCTGCGGAGTGCTACAAGTTTTGTCAAACTCGATCACGCTTGAAGTCACTTTTGGCGGCGGGTTAAAAGCCGCAGCAGGCACATCAAAGAGAATTTTTGGAGTAGAAACAAGCCTCGCCAAAACGCTCAAAGCACAAAATTCTCTCTCGCCGCTAGCAGCTGCAAATTTTTGGGCGACCTCTTTTTGAATCATCACCACCAAATGCGTGCATTTTTCGTCTTGCAACGCGCGAAGGATGATGTTTGTCGCTACATAATACGGCAAGTTTGCAACTAAAACATACTCGCCATTGCCGCCTAACTTCTCCCAACAAGTCAGCACATCAGCACTAAAAATAGTCAATTGTCGCAAGTTGATTTGTTCTTGAAATTTATCTTGCAAAATCACAACCAACTCAGGGTCGATCTCAAAACAGCCTACATTCGCCTTGGTCTTTAAAAGCCATTGCGTAAGATATCCTAAGCCACCCCCAATTTCGACAATGTTTGTCGCCTCTTTGGGAGTCGCTTCGAAAATCCTGCTTAGCACACTTTCGTCAATTAAAAAATTCTGCCCGAATTTCTTCTTTGCCTTAACTTGCATAAATCAAATTTGATTTTAGCATTTTGCGAGTCTTAGCAACCTCGCCAGAACTCGCAAAACGCACTAAGCGGCTATTTCAAAGCTGCTTTTGCCGCCTCAGCGACCTTGCTAAAAGCTGCTGCGTCCTCAACTGCTAAGGCTGCTAAAACCTTGCGGTCAAGCGAGATGTTCGCACGCTTTAAGCCATTCATAAATTTTGAATAGCTAATGTCATTTAGTCTGCACGCTGCGTTGATACGCACAATCCATAGTCTGCGGAAGTCGCGTTTTTTTGCTTTTCTGTCACGGAAAGCATAATACAAACTTCTCTCTAACTGCTCTTTTGCTTTACGGAAATGTCGGTGTCTAGCACCAAAAAAACCACGCGCTAATTTTAAAATCTTTTTGTGTCGGCGTCTTCTAACAACACCAGTTTTAACTCTTGCCATCTCTAAATCCTTTCAAGTGGCGCCCTTTTGGGTCTTGTCCGTCTCTAACGGAGGTTGAATGATTTCTCAAAAACTACGCTTAATGTGTAAAAACCGAATTTATCACACGCAAAGCATTTTCTTAACAGCCGCAACATTTGTCGCATCAACATAATGAGGCGCACGAAGCTCTTGCATACGCTTTGTAGGCTTTTTAGTCAAAATGTGGCTGCGGAAAGCTGAGCCTCTTTTGATCTTGTTTTTGCCCATTTTGAAGCGTTTTGCAGCACCACGCACAGATTTCATCTTTGGCATTGCTAATCCTTTTTTCAAAATAGTTGCCGATTATATCTAACTTAAACTAAAACTTTGCTTTTAAAGTGAAAAACTCGCCCAAAAGCGGGCGAGCCGTAAGAAGAATTGGGGTTATTTTACGATTTGAACGCGTTTAACATCAATCTCGGTTGATTCGAAAAACTCTTTATCAACCTCGCCGCTGATTTCAACCAAATCCTTTGGCGTGATGGTGATGCCGTAGAGATATTTGTCGTCAATATCCACCACAACCTCACCTGTTGCGTCCGCGAAGATGTATTTTTCGTGGGCGATTTGGCGAGTGATGTGTCCGCGAAGTGTTACCCACGCGTCATCTGGCGCGTTTTTTGCGGCTGAAACGCTGTTTGCGATCACGCTTGGTCCGACAAAGCCGCCTTGACTGCCTTGTGGTCCGGCAAAACCGCCGCGAGCACCGTTAGTTTGGGCTAACTGCGCACCGTCTTGGCTGCCAACAAACCCAGCAGCAAAAGAAAAGCTAGCTAAACTAGCGACTAAAATTGAAGTTGAAAGAAACTTTTTCATAACATCTCCTTGTTAAAAGTTGGCGTATTTTAAAACAATTTTGTAAAATTTATGTTAAGAAAAAAAGTTTTTTGCGAGAATTTCAAATTTGGTTTTAACAAGTTTGTAAAAACCAAATTTGACTTTGCAAAATGCATCCAAATTCGGTTTTTACAACTCGCCTTATAAATTAAGGTTTAGAAGAGGTCGCCTTTTTGACATCTTTCGTATCAAGCCAAATATTTGGCACTGCCCCGCCTGGGGTTAGGAAAATTTTGGCGTCTGTGTTGGTTTTTAACGCCTCGTTAAAGCCGCTTTGGACTTGAATTTGCTTTAATTCAAGCAGGTTTGTAGTAAGCGACTTTGCGACCTCTTTGTTGGCGTAAGCTTGCGCGTCAGCTTCGATTTTAACGGCGTCTGCCTTGCCTTGTGCTTCGATCTTGACTGCCTCAGCCGTGCCTTGTGCGAGAGCTGCTTTTTTCAACGCCTCTTGCTTTGCACGATCCACCTCGTAACGCGCGCGCTCAGCTTGTTGTCTTGCGACTTGAACCTCTTCGATCTGCGCTTTGATCTTTGGCGGGAGGATGATCTCTCTTAGCTGCACGCTTGTTAGCTCAACTGGGCGGTTTGGCTGCGCGTCAATGTCGTTGCGGATGCCGTTTTCCATCTCGGTTGCAATGGTGTTTCGCTTCTCTGGCAAGGCTTCGGCGGCGTATTTACCGATGACATTTCTAACCACATTTCGCACGACCGGATCGACAATTTTGCTCTCCCACGAAAGCCCCCAAGTTGCAATTGTCTGTGGTGCGTTAAGCGGGTTAAGGCGGTATTGCACGGTGATGTCGATGCTAACTGGCAAACCGCGGTTGTCAAGCACGGAGATCGTCTCTTTTACTTCGATCCCACTGCCTTGAAAGTTACGCTCGCCACGCCCTTCGGTCGAGGTGTAGTTGATGATGCGAACTTTTGTATCCACCACGCGCACGCTTTGTAAAAATGGCACAAAGATGTGAAAGCCCGCGCTTAATGGATTTGGGTCGAATTTGCCGAGTGTGGATTTGATCCCAACTTCGCCTGAGTTGATCACCACAAAAGGACGGGCGATCGCAAGTAAGAAGATGAGGACGATGACGATGACGCCGATGACGCTCGCTTTTGAGCCAAATTCGATTTTAGGCATTTTCGGACCGCCTGAGTTGTTTGTGTTTTGTTTTTTGTTGAAATAATCATTCAAATCCGCAGGCATTTTACCCCCTTTTTACAAATGTGATGTAGTGTTTAAATTCGGCGATTTCACCGCGGACGGCTTTGAGGTAATACTCTTGCAAGTGCGCGGTGACTTTGCCGATTTTGCCTGAGCCGATGACGCGTCCGTCTATCTGGCTAATCGGCGTAACTTCGGCTGCTGTGCCTGTAAAGAAGCACTCGTCTGCTGTGTAGGCAAAGTCACGAGTAAGCCTTGTGCGAACAACTTCGTAACCAAGAAATTTTGCCATTTCAATGACGCTTGATTGCGTGATGCTGCCAAGACTTGTGTCGTTGTTTGGCGTGTAGATGACGCCGTCTTTAACCGCAAAAAAGCACTCGCCCGGACCTTCGGCGATAAAGCCTTGTGGGTCGAGCAGCAACGCCTCGTCATAGCCATTGAGTCCTGCTTCGTAGTTTGCCATTTGCGAGTTGAAGTAGTTTGCACTCGCCTTCACACGCGCCATCATCGAAAACGGCGCAGGCTTCATCCACGAGCTGATGCCGACTTTGATGCCGTTTTTTAGCCCTTCTTCGCCCATATACGCGCCCCACTCCCACGCCGCAACGCAGACGCTGACAGGACAACCAACGAGCGAAACGCCCATTTTCCCATAACCCAAAAAGACGATCGGGCGGATATAAACATCGTCCGCGAAGGTATTTACTCGCAAAATTTCTTGTTGTGCGGCGTTAATCTCTTCGCGCGTAAAAGGAATTTCGATCCCGCAGCATTTTGCGCTTTCAAACAGCCTTTGAGTGTGCGCGTCAAGTCGCCAAATGCCAAAACCATCGTCGATTTTATACGCTCTAACGCCCTCAAAAACGGCGTTTCCGTAGTGCAAAGAGTGCGTTAAAACATGCGTTGTCGCCTCCGCCCATTTCACCATTTTGCCGTCTTTGTAGATAAAATCAGCCTCTTTAAAAGCAGCCATTTGCAATCCTTTCAAAAAATGTAATAATCAAATTTGATTTACGCAAGGTTTGTGATAATACTTAAAAAACTCTAAATTCTGCTTAAATTTCGCCGTTAAGCGCGCGGTTTAGCTTTGCTAAATTCGCAGCGATGTTCTCTTCTAGCGAATTTGCGCCTTCGTAAAGCGCGCTCACAAAAGCAGCGTAGTCTGGCTTGAAACTTGCGACCAAGGCGGCGTTTTTGGCGCTTAGTCCGCCGATGATGCAGTTTGGCACGCCTTTTAGCTCAGGTGTTTGCTGTGCGTAAGCTAAAATCTCCAACCCACAAAGCGGCGCGTTTGGCTTTGTTGGGCTTGCAAACGCCGCGCCAAAGGCGATGTAACTCGCCCCGTCACTGACCGCCTTTTTAGCTAACTCCAAACTCGCGTAACAACTAGCCCCAATAAACGCCGCCTCGCCAAGCAGCTCTCTTGCCTGCCGCACACTGCCGTCTTGCGCGCCTAAATGCACGCCGCTTGCACCGACTTTCAAGGCTAGTTTTGCGTTGTCGTTGATGATAAATTTTGCGCCATTTTCACGGCACATCTGCGCTAGCTCTCTTAAAACTCCCTCGTCACAAGAAAAGCTTTTGTCGCGGTATTGCACGATCTTCACGCCGCCTCGCAAAAGAGCGCCAACCGCTTTTGTCAAAACCGAATTTGGCGTCAAAACCGCGTCTGTGAGCGCGTAAATCTGCGTCATTTTTCCGCCTTTTGGGGGGCGATTTTCCACCAGCCCCACGCGTGAAGCCCAAAGCCTAAAAGCGTAAAAACGGCGTAAAGCAGACTGCTTGCGTCTTGAAGCAATCCGCCAAAAAGCCCCGCCACCGCACAAAGCAAAACCGAGCCGACAAAGAAGCCCACAAAACCGCTTAGCTGCCAAAGCAAAACACCGACCGCGCAAAAAAACAGCCCACACACCAAAAACGCAACGCTAGCTGCCATCCACCAGCTGTTTGTGCTAGTTGAGATGGCGATGATGCAGCACACGCTTGCGACAACAAGCGCGCCAAGCCCCCAAACACACGAGCGGATCAACGCTAGCGAGCCAGTCGCCTTAGCGTATAAATCCGCCGCTTTCAACACCTGCCAAAGCCCGCCGATGAACATCACAAAGACGAACAAAGTCGGCAGCCTTCCAAACACCAACGCCCCAAACGCCATAAGCCCAACGCCCAAAACTCCACTTCGTTTAATCTCTTGCAATCTCACTCCTTTGCAAAAACCAAATTTGAATTTGACTAGTCGATTTTCAGCACGCTCAAAAAGGCTTCTTGCGGAAGATTTACCTTACCGATCGCCTTCATCCTCTTCTTACCCTCTTTTTGCTTTTCGAGCAGCTTTCGCTTACGGGTGATGTCGCCGCCGTAACACTTCGCGGTGACATTTTTCCCAACGCTTTTGACCGTCTCGCGCGCGATGATCTTGCTGCCTATGCTCGCTTGAACTGCCACTTCAAAAAGCTGACGCGGGATGATCTCCTTCATCGCCTTTACAAGCTCTCGCCCTCTGCTCTCAGCTTTGATGCTTGGGACGATGATGCTTAACGCATCCACCGCCTCGCCCGCAACCCTTATGTCAAGCCGAACCAAATCCCCCTCGCGGTAACCGCACGGCTCGTAGTCAAAACTAGCATACCCCTTAGTCGCACTTTTTAGCTTGTCGTAAAAGTCCATCACGATCTCATTTAACGGAATTTCGTATTCAAGCAAAACCCGCTCAGGCGTGATGTAGTCCATTTTACATTGCACGCCTCGCCGCAAGTTTAAAAGAGTGATGATGTTGCCTAAAAACTCGCTTGGGGTGATGATCGTTGCTTTGACATACGGCTCTAAAATCTCTGCGATTTTATTCACCGCGGGAAGCTCGCTTGGGTTTTGAACTTCGCATTTTTCGCCATTTGTGAGGTTGATTTTGTAAGTAACAGTCGGCGCAGTAGCGATCAAGTCGAGGTTAAACTCACGCTCCAAACGCTCCTTTACAACCTCCATATGCAAAAGCCCTAAAAACCCAACGCGAAAGCCAAAGCCAAGCGCTGCGCTAGTCTCAGGCTCGTAGCTGATCGCGCTGTCGTTGAGTTTGAGCTTTTCAAGCGCGTCTCTTAGCTCCTCGAATTTGTCGGTTTCGATCGGGTAAAGCCCTGCAAAAACAAATGGCTTTGCCTGCTCAAAACCAGCGATCGGCTCGCTTGCTTGCTTTGCAAAATGCGTGATCGTATCCCCAACTTGAACATCACTCACCGTTTTTAAGCCCAAAACGACAATGCCGATCTCACCAGCTTTGACACTCTTGGTTTTGACAGGTGAAAGCGGATGCGGGAACATCAAATTCAAAACCTCGTGACGCCGCCCAGTGCCCATCACCAAAACCTCGTCACCGACCTTAATCTCGCCTTCATAAACCCTCACCAACGCAAGCGCGCCTAAGTAGTTGTCAAACCAGCTGTCGTAAATGAGCGCTTTTAGCGGCTCGTTTAGCGGAGTTTTTGGCGCAGGAATTCGCGTGACGATCGCCTCTAAAAGCTCGGCGATGCCAACGCCGCTTTTTGCGCTAACTTCGATCGCCTCGCTGCAATCAAGCCCGATGATATGCTCGATCTCCTCTTTAACTCGCGCAGGATCAGCTGAGGGAAGGTCGATTTTGTTGATGACGGGGATGATTTCAAGGTTATTTTCAAGCGCGATATAAACATTGGCGATCGTCTGTGCTTCAACGCCTTGTGACGCATCCACAACAAGCAACGCCCCTTCGCAACTTGCAAGAGAGCGGCTAACTTCGTAACTAAAATCCACATGCCCCGGAGTGTCGATGAGGTTGAGGATGAAGTCCTTGTAGTTTAGGCGGACGGATTGGGCTTTGATGGTAATTCCGCGTTCTTTTTCGATGTCCATCGTGTCCATAACCTGCGAACTCATCTGCCGCGCGTCAATCGCCCCGCATTCGCTAATTAGTCTATCAGCCAAAGTGCTTTTTCCGTGGTCGATGTGGGCGATGATACTGAAATTTCGAATTTGACTCATCTTGCGTCCTAAATGTAAGTTGAAGCTAGGATTTTAGCAAAGTAATTTGAATTTAACCAAATTTAAAGTGATTTTTTCGTAAAATCGCCCCGCTTAAAGGAGTTAATATGCGTTTTGGTTGTGTGAAATATTTAACTTTCGCGGCGGTGTTGCTCTTGCTTACTGGATGCTCAGTGAAGGTGATCGACACCGAGCAAATGCACCGCGCAACGATGAAAACTTACACGGTCGGCGGCGTGATCTACCAGCCTCAAAATGTCATCAAAGGTCAAACCGAAGTCGGCATCGCAAGTTGGTATGGACCTGACTTTCACGGACGGCTGACTAGCAACGGCGAGAAGTATGATATGCACAGCCTCACCGCAGCGCACAAGACAATGCCGATGAATACAATTGTCGAGGTTTTAAACCTAGAAAACGGCAAGAAAGCCGAAGTTAGGATTAACGATCGCGGTCCGTTTGTCAGCGGGAGGATCATCGACCTCTCAAAAGCGGCGGCAAAGAAGCTCGATGTCCATAAATACGGCACGGCGCGCGTGAGGCTAACGGTGGTTGGCTTTTACAGCGCAAACGCCAAAAACGCCGAGCCTAGCATCGTGCGAGTAAAGGGCGGCGAGAAGCTGCTAACTCAAAGCTCAGTGCAGACCTACACGCAACGCAAAACGGCGGATGAGACGCACATTTACGCCTTGCAAAACTCCGCTTCACACGAGGCAAAAAATTTGTCAAATTCGAATTTGACACAAACTAGCGAGCAAAACGCCATCGACAAACCGATCACCATCGCCCAAAACCCAGCCGTGAGCGCCTTGCAAAATATTCAAGCCACGCCAGTTGAGACAAGCGTTGCGCAAAAAGCGGTGGTAAATAGCAAATTTGGCGTTCAAGTCGGCTCGTTTAGAGACGAAGGCAGCGCGCGGGCGCACCAAAAACGCTTCAACTCGTTTAGCACCGCCATCAAGCGTTACAGCGGGGATTTATATCGCGTGTTTGTGACCTTTGAGAGTGAGTCGGCAGCGAGGCAGTTTGTCGCGAGCGGGCGGGTGAATGGCGCGTTTTTGTCGCGCGACTTTTGACGCTAAATTGCAAAAACCGAATTTGATTTATTAAAGGATTTTGATGTCGATTAACATCTACCAAAAAAAGGATATCGAAAAAATCGCCGCGGCAAACCGAATTGTCGCTGAGGTTTTAGAGTTTTTAAACGGCTTCATCGCCCCGCAAATGAGCTTAAAAGAGATTGACGCAAAGTGCGAGGAGATGATCCTAAAAAGTGGCGCAAAACCCGCGTTTAAAGGGCTTTACGGCTTTCCAAACACCGCTTGCATTAGCGTTAATGAAGTCGTCATCCACGGCATCCCAAGCGACTACAAACTCCAAAACGGCGACATCGTCAGCGTGGATTTGGGTGCGAATTTAGGCGGCTTTTTTGGTGACAGCGCAAGGACTTACGGCGTTGGCGAAATCTCAAAAGAAGATGAGGCGTTAATCGGCGTTGCAAAAGACGCATTTGACTTTGCATTAAGCCAAATTCGAGTTGGAATGCATTTTAAAGAGCTGAGCGCAAAAATTGGCGATTTCATCACAAGCAAAGGCTACGCCGCGCTTGAAGATTTTTGCGGACACGGCATCGGCAGAAAGCCGCACGAAGAGCCTGAAATTCCAAATTATTTTCACTACCAAAACGCAAAAAGCGGTCCAAAAATCCGCGAAGGAATGGTCTTTTGCATCGAACCGATGATCTGCCAAAAAAGCCCGCGCCCACGCATCGACAAAGACGGCTGGGCGGTTAGAAGCGAGGATGGACTCCGCACGAGTCATTACGAAAACTGCATCGCGATCATCAACTCAAAGCCAGTTGTTTTAAGCGCCATTTAACAAACCCGCCAAATTCGAATTTGGCGGCGGCAATTAGTGAAAATATTACAAATTTATTGTGTTGTTTAATCTTTTATTAACAAAAAAGTGTTAAAATCGCTTTTTGTGTAATCCAAATTACAAAATTTTACAAAAAGGATACAGATGTCAAAAATCAAACTTAGCGCGCTATTTTGTGCGATGATGATTTTGGTTGGTTGTAAAGACGAGGTCGTGCAAAAACAAACGCCAACACTGCCTGTTGGGATGATGGTTGCGCAGATGAAGGATGTGCCGATTAAGATGAGTTTTAGCGCGCAAATCGTCAGCGAGCTGGATGTGGTCGTGCGAGCAAAGGTTACAGGCACGATCGAAGAGCAGTTTTTCAAAGCGGGACAAAGCGTGAAAAAAGGCGACAAACTTTACGCCATCGACAAGGCAAAATACAAAGCGGCGTATGATGTCGCGGCGGCGAATTTAAGGGCGACTCAGGCTTCTTACAAAAACGCCGAAGCCGACTACAAACGCTCGCTAAATTTGTTTAAGAAAAAAGCGCTCTCTCAAAGCGAATTTGACGCTGCTACGGCAAAATACGAGAGTGCTAGGGCAAATGTCGCGCAAGCAAAGGCCAGCCTTACAAACGCTGAGATCGACCTAAGTTACGCGGAGGTTACCGCGCCGTTTGACGGCGTTGTCGCAGACACTCAAAAGAGCGTGGGGAGTTATGTCTCTCCAAGTGACGGAGCGCTCGTTAGGCTCACGCAACTTGACCCAATTTACGCAAAATTTGCCATCAGCGACACGCAGAAGCTGACGATTGACGAGAATATGCAAAACGGAGCGTGGGAGCAGCTAAACTCGCTAGTGACGCTTAAAATCGGCAACCAAGAGTTTAACGGAACACTTGAATTCATCGACAATGTCTTTGACGAAAAAAGCGCAACCGCGGCGGCAAAAGCCAAATTTAACAACCCAAATTTCGTGTTGAGAACGGGGAGTTTTGCAGTTGTGACAACACACGGATTTGTGCAAAAAAACGGCTTTGAAATTCCGCAAATCGCCATCTTACAAGACATCAGCAACCCTTATGTTTATGTCATCAACAAAGAGCGCAAGATCGAAAAACGGGTGATCAAAATCGCCGCACAAGACGCCATTAACGCAGTCGTCTCGCAAGGGTTAAATGACGGAGATATGATCGTAATGGACAACTTTAAAAAGATCCGCGTTGGACAGCAGGTTAATCCCGTGCCGTTTGAGATGAGTGCGCAAGACTTGGCAAAAATGGCAAAAGAGAAGGCAGAAAAAGAAAAAACCGAAGCAAAATAGTCAAATTCGGTTTTGACAAATTTAGTTGGAGTTAAAGGAAAAAAATGTTTTCAAAATTTTTCATTAATCGTCCTGTTTTTGCGTGCGTGATCTCGATCATCATCGTAATTGCGGGAATTTTAGGGCTAAAAAACGCCCCAGTTGAGGAATATCCCCAACTCACGCCGCCGCAAGTTGTAGTAAGCGCTTCTTACTCTGGTGCGGACGCCGAGACTATCGCAAATTCGGTTGCGACAATTCTTGAAAATGCGATCAACGGCGTTGAGGATATGATTTATATGGACAGCACTTCAAGTAGCGCGGGGCAGATGACGCTAAACATCTACTTCAAGATCGGCACAGACCCGCAGGTTGCGAGGACAAATGTGAATAACCGCGTCTCGATCGCCCAACGCCGCTTGCCAACTGAGGTGCAACAAGTCGGCATTAGCGTTTATGACCGCAGCGGTGATATGCTTGAAATGATCGCCTTTTACGACAAAGAAGAGGCGACCGACAGCGTTGAGATGTATAACTACGCTTCGATTAACATTGTTGATAGTCTAAAACGGGTTGAAGGTGTTGGAAATGCCATCGCCATCGGCAGCAAAGACTACTCAATGCGCGTTTGGTTAAACCCTGACGCGATGCATAAATTCGGCGTAACCGCAACGGACATCACCGCCGCGATCAGCGAACAAAACAACCAGTATCCAGCAGGAAAGATCGGCGAAAAGCCGATGGAGGACGGCGTGCCGTTTGTGTATGCGATCAAAAGCGAGAGCAAGTTAAAGACGGTTGCGGACTTTGAGAACATCGTCATCCGCGTCAAAGAGCAAAACTTCTTGCGCCTAAAAGATGTCGCTAGGATCGAGCTTGGCGCGCAAACTTACAGCTTCCACGGCGAGTTTGAGGGGCATTCGATGATCCCGATTATGATCTTAATGCAAAATGGCGCGAACGCGCTTGCGACCGTTGAGCGCGTGAATGCTAAAATGGAGGAGTTAAAGGAGCGATTTCCTGGGACTTTAACCTACTCAGTAGCTTACGACACAACAAAATTCATCAAAGCCTCAGTTAAAGAGGTTGTTAAAACTTTTGTTGAGGCGATTTTACTTGTAATGCTCATCGTCTATCTCTTCTTAGGCAGCATCCGCTCGACAATCATCCCGATGATCGCCGTGCCAGTGTCGATTTTAGGTGCGTTTGGCGGGCTTTATGTCGCTGGGTTTTCGATCAACCTCATCACACTTTTTGGACTTGTGCTAGCCATCGGCATTGTTGTTGATGACGCGATTATCGTCATCGAAAATGTCGAGCGTGTCTTGCGAGCCAACCCACATTTCAGCGTAAAACAAGCGACCGAAGAGGCGATGAATGAGATTATGGCGCCAGTCATTTCCATCGTCCTTGTGCTTTCAGCCGTCTTCATCCCAGTCGCGTTTATGGAGGGTTTTGTCGGCGTCATCCAAAGGCAATTTGCCATCACACTTGTCATCTCCGTTTGTATCTCAGGCTTTGTCGCTCTCACGCTCACGCCTGCGCTTTGTGCGTTGATGCTAAAAAAAGAGCACACAAAACCATTTTGGTTTATCCAAAAATTCAACGACTTTTTCGAGCTCTCAACAAGGCTTTATGGTGCTGGCGTGACAAAAGTTTTAAAACACATCATCCCAAGCCTGCTTTGTGTCGCGGCGGTTATTGTGTGTATGATCGGCTTGTTTAAGGCTGTGCCAAGCGGACTTGTGCCAAATGAAGACAAAGGCGCGGTGATGGCAATCGTAAATCTTCCGCCTGCTGCAACGGCTGAGAGGACTTTAAAAGACATCAAATACATCACCTCAGTTGCAAAAAGCGACCCAAATGTAAATGTAGTCGCAGGGATGGCTGGGTATGATATGCTTGCGGGCAGCTTGCGCGAGAATGCGGCGATGCTCTTTTTTGACCTCAAAGACTGGAAAGAGAGAGTTGGGGAAAAAAGCTCAAATTCGGATTTAGCAACTAAGTTTAACGGAATTTTGTATATGACCGACCGCGACTCGATGACTTATGTCGTGACGCCACCGCCGATTATGGGACTTTCGATGACGGGTGGTTTTGAGGTGTATGCGATGAATGTCGAGGGCAAAAACTACGAGCAGATCGAAGCGGATATGCACGAGCTTGTCGCAAAGGCAAACGCGCATCCTGCGTTAAAAATGGTGCGGACAACTTTGGAGACAAACTTCCCGCAATACAACATCCGCGTAGATCGTGAAAAAGTGAAGATGTTAGGGCTTTCGCTAAGCGATGTCTTCTCAACTCTTAGTGCGACCATTGGCACAAAATATGTCAATGACATCAACCTGCTTGGCAAGTCGTTTCAAGTAAATGTCCGCGCGGACGCGCCTTACCGCAACTCGCCTGAGGATTTAAGCGGAATTTACGCGCGCAACGCAGCGGGCGAGATGATCCCGCTTTCGTCTGTCGCAACGCTTTCGCGTTCGCTTGGCGCAGACATTGTCAATCGCTTCAACGCCTTCCCAGCAGCGAAGATTATGGGTGAGCCAGCAGATGGTTACACGAGCGGAGATGCGATCAAGGCGATGCAAGAGGTTGTAAAAGAGGTCTTACCAACGGGTTATGACTTAGGTTGGAGCGGCACGGCTTATCAAGAGATCAATTCAAGCGGAAAAGGGGCGATCGCCTTTGTTTATGGGCTTGTGTTCGTGTTTTTGATCTTAGCAGCGCAATATGAGAGGTGGTTGATGCCACTAGCAATCGTAACCGCCGTGCCATTTAGCGTTTTTGGTTCGCTTTTATTTACTTGGGCGCGCGGCTTAAACAACGACATCTACTTCCAAATCGGACTTTTGTTGCTCATCGGTTTGGCGGCGAAAAATGCGATTTTGATCGTCGAGTTTGCGATGCAAGAGCATTTACAAAACCGCAAAAGCATCGTCACCGCCGCGATCAGTGCTGCAAAAATGCGTTTTAGACCGATCGTAATGACAAGTCTTGCCTTCATCCTCGGCGTCTTACCGATGATGTTTGCAACGGGCGCAGGCGCGGGCTCACGCCACGCGATCGCAACAGGCGTTGTCGGCGGGATGATCGCTGCTTCAACGCTGGCAATTTTCTTTGTGCCAGTCTTCTTCTGCTTGTTAGAGCGGTTTAACGAATGGCTTGATAAAAAACGAGGCAAACTACCTCAAAGGAGTGAGAATGAATAAATTTCTTCTAACCACGCTTAGTGCAGCGGTGATTCTCAGCGGTTGTACGAGCGTGTGGCGAACGCCGATGCCAGAAGTGAAAATGGAGTTTAAAGCACAAACCAACGCAACGCAGGTTAGCAAAGAGTGGTGGAAAGAGTTTAAAGACGAGAACCTAAACGAGCTAATTGAGCGCGCGTTTAAGTCAAATTCGAATTTGGCAATTGCGCTAAACAACCTTGACATCGCGCGCATCAACCTAAACATCGCAAAAGCAGACTACTTGCCAAACTTCAACCTGCAAGGAAGTGGCGCGCGAGCAAAAACTAGCGCGCAAAGTGCAACTGGGTTAAGAAGCGGCGGAAGTGCAATCGGCAACGCATTTAGCCTAAGTGCGGTGTTAAGTTACGAGGTCGATCTTTGGGGGCGCGTGCGAAACTCAGTCGCGGCAAAAAAGGAGACTTTTGCGGGGTCGGTTTATGACTACGAAGGGGCAAAAGTTAGCATCGCAGCTGGCGTTGCGGAGGCGTATTTTAACCTTGTGATGTTAGGCGAGCAAGAGGAGATTTTGAAAAAGACGCTGACAACTTACGAAAGCACTTACGCTTACAGACAAAACCAACGCCGCGCAGGGGCGATCAACGAAGTTGTGGCGCTGCAAGCAAAGGCAAGTGTGGATAGCGCGAAGGTTCAGCTGCTGGATGTGCAAACGGCAAAAAGCAGTGCCGCAAGCGCGCTAGCCGTGCTTGTTGGGGCGAGTTTGGATGAGATTTTAAATGCAGATGTAAAGGTCGCAAAACGCATCGCAAAGTCGCCTGAGGTCCCAAGCGGACTTTCAGCAGACATTTTGCAAAAACGCGCGGATGTTGCTTCTGCTTTGCAAACGCTCAAAGCAAGCAACGCCCTAACTGGTGTCGCGCGGGCAAACTGGCTTCCTCGCCTAAGTTTGACGGGACTTTTTGGCTTTGAGAGTATGGAGCTTGGCAACCTCTTTAAAAGCAACGCAGTGGCGTGGAGTGGTGCGGCGAGTGCTGCGATGCCGCTGCTTGACTGGGGCAAGACCTACAACGGCGTAGAGTTAGCCGAGCTTTCTCAAAACGCCGCGTTTTTGAACTACCAACAAGTGGTGAAAAACGCATTTAGCGAGGTGCATACAGCTTTGGTGACGAGAAAAAACGCTCTTGCAAAAGAGAGAGCAATGGAGGATTATTTTGCTAGCGTTGAGCGAATTTACAACCTCACAAAGTCGCGCTACAACGCGGGTGCGGCGACTCACCTTGACTTCTTGGACGCTCAAAGGCAGTTTTTAAGCGTCCATCTCAGCCTCGCTAGCACAAAACTAGCAGTCGCCACAAGTGCGATCGGCGTCTTTAAGGCGTTTGGCGGCGGGTTTGAGTCAGAGGCTACTCAAAACGCCACAAACTCATCAGTGAAATAAACGCTTTACCTTTCATTTACTAAATTGCAAAAATCAAATTTGGTTTTTGCAATTTAGCGTGTAAAATTTTCCACTCGGTTTCTTATTTGTAACATTTAATTTTCATTTTATAAATTTTAAGATAAAATTAGCAAGTTTTATTTTACATTTTTCAAGGAGATGAAATGAAAAAAATTGCGTTAGCTCTTGTTGCGGCGACTGCTTTGTCTGCTTCAAGTGCTTATAAATTCGAGATTAGCCCTGTTTATGGCTATGCTCATCCAGAAGGCACACAAGGTTTAAGCGACTACCAATTCTACGGACTTAGACTAGGTCGCAACATCGACACTATGTTGGTTACGCAAATCGAGCTTGGAGCCGACTACTCTGAGAAGGTTAAGTTCAAAAACTGCTACGGCAGCTTCACTGACGCAAACAGCGTTTGCTACGGCTTGCAAGCGGGTGAGAAACCTGACTACGCAACTCCGGGTTTTAACTCAAAACTTACGAGATTTTACCTAAACTTCATCAAAGAAGCTAGACTTGGCTCATTCGCACCTTACATCCTAATCGGCGGCGGCTGGCAAGACTACACAAAACAAGTCGCACAAGACTTAGCGGCGGCACAAACTGGCTTTTACAACAACAAAGACTCTGGCTTTGCACAAGGCGGTTTGGGCTTAAAATGGTATCTAACCGAGGCGTTTGCAGTAAAAGCAGAGGCGAGATACTTAAAAGACTTTAAAGGCGAGGTGACCGACCTTTACTCAATCGGCTTTGGCTTAGGCTTTGGCAGCAAAAACCAAGAAGTTGAGGCGGATGAGGATGGTGACGGCGTTCCAGATAGTCTAGACAAGTGCCCGGGCACAACTCGCGGTGTGGTTGTGGATGAGAATGGTTGTGAGGTGATCACTCGCCTTAGCAGCTCGACAACTGACGGCGGCGGGTTTAGGTTTGCAACTGGCAAATTCACACTTTCAAACGCACAAAAAGATACACTTCGCCCAATCGCTGACCAAGCAGCAGCAAAAAGCAACCAATATGTCATCGTAGAAGGTCACACTGACAGCGTTGGACGAGACGCGTTCAACCAACAACTTTCAGAGAAACGCGCAAACTCAGTTCGCGAGCAGCTTGTTGCTTTCGGCGTGCCAGCTAACAAGATCTACTCTTACGGCTATGGCAAATTCCGCCCGATCGCAACTAACGAGACGCCAGAAGGACGCGAGCAAAACCGCCGCATCGACATTAAATACACAACTCGTGATTTAAGCGTAATGCCTGATATGACAAACTCTAACTTGCTACGACTAAACGGCAACGGCAACCAACTAGGCTTTGTTAGAGGCGCGACACTTACTAACAACCAAATCGCCGAGCTTGAAAAACTTGTGGATATGCTAAAAGGTAAAAACGACTACTTCGTTGTGGTCTCAGCCTTCACTGACGCCTCAGGCGCAGCAGCAGCGAATTTGAGAATTTCAAAACAACGCGCAGCAGCAGTTGCAAGAAAACTCATCGACTTAGGGCTTAGTGCTGACCGCGTGATTTACGACGGCTTTGGCGCGACAAATCCAATTGACGCTGACACAGCAGCGGGCAGATTGCAAAATCGCCGCGTTGATGTTTTCTACAAAATCAACTAGTCTAGCCTGACCTTTAAACCCGTCAAATTCGAATTTGGCGGGTTTAAGAGGTTGCAAAATTCGCAATTGTGAAAATTCTAATTTGCTACCATAAACTCTCACCAATTATCCAAAATCAAATCCTAACTCCAATTTTATGCGGGGCGGCGACAAGCCACGAAAAAGAGGCGTTTTTAAACGCAAGCAGACGGCAAGGTTTTTTAGACGACACACCGTTGCAAAGCCAGTCTTTGGCGGAGGAGTCGGCGGCTTTGTTAAAAATGTCAAAATCAAATTTGATTTTTGCAAATTCTTCGCACGCGGCGCAAGATTGCGAGCTAAACGCCGCAGCCAAACAGCCAAGCCAAGCCGCCGCAAACAACATTTTTTCGCAGCCAAATCTCTCGCTAGAAAATGCGAATTTTTGCGAACTTAGCGCGCTTTTTTGGGCGTTTAAAAACCTCGCAAAGCAAGACTATATCGGACTTTTTCATTACAGACGAGCACTTGACTTGACGCGCGAAGGGCAAAGCAAGCCAACCAAAATCCGCAAACTAAAAAACCTTGCCAAATTTGGCTTGGACGAAGAGAGTTTGCAAGAGACGATGAGCCGTTTTGACATCATCACGCCAACGCCGCACGAATGCAGTTTGCGCGAGCATTGGGCGGATTTGCATTTTGAAAAAGACCTGCTTCTTGCAGAAGAGGTCATCCGCCAAACCTACCCGCAAATGCAGGTGAGTGCGCGGCTTGACGCAACAGCGCAAAACTGCTTTACGAATGTCTTTGTCGCAAAAAGCGAGCTGTTTTATGATTATTGTAAGTGGATTTTTGATATAATCAACCAAATACAGCAACGCATAAATTTAGCCTCATACAACAACTATCAAGCAAGGCTTTGGGGCTTTTTGAGCGAAGTGCTTTTTAATGTTTGGCTAGACTACAAAGCGCGAGAATGCGGCGTAAAAGTCGGGCGGTTTGCCTTGTTGGAGTCGGGCTTTAAAAGGCGGCTTTTTGGCTGGGAGGATGATTATAAATTCAGGCGATTTTACTTTTTGAAATTACGACTTTTTAAAGGACGAAGCAGATGGAAAATGTAAATTTGGTTGTTGGAGCGGGCTTTGCAGGACTTGTTGTAGCAAGGGTGCTTGCCGAAAAGGGCGAGAAAGTGCTTGTCATCGAGCGGCGCAGCCACATCGCAGGCAATGCGTATGACGAGCGTGACGGCGGCGTTTTGGGGCATAAATACGGCGCGCACATCTTCCACACAAACGACAAAGAGGTTTGGGAATTTGTGACGAGATTTGCCAAGTTTTATCCTTATATGCACAAAGTTGGCGCGATGGTAAATGGCGAGTTGGTGCCGATCCCATTCAACCTAAACTCGCTCTACAAAGCCTTTCCGCGTCAGATGGCAAAGGCGTTTGAAGACAAACTTCTTGCCAAATTCGAATTTGGCACAAAAGTTAGCGTTGCCGAGCTTAAAAAGGTCGTGCCAGAGCTAGCGGAGTTTTTATACGACAACATCTTCACCAACTACACCGCCAAGCAATGGGACTGCAAACCCGAAGAGCTTGACAAAAGCGTCTTAGAGCGCGTACCGGTTAATATCAGCAAAGACGAGCGTTATTTCAACGACAAATTTCAAGGCATCCCGTTTGAGGGCTACACCGCACTTTGCCAAGCCATCGCCGACCACCCAAACATCCAGCTTAAACTCAACACCGAATTTAGCCACGAGATGAAGGCAAAACGAGTCTTTTACAGCGGGGCGATCGACGAATATTACGACTACAAATTCGGCGAGCTTGCTTACAGGAGTTTGCGGTTTGAGTTTTTAAACCTTGCGTGCGAGCGCTTCCAGCCTTACGCCGTGGTGAATTACCCTAACAACTACGACTACACGCGCATCACCGAATTCAAGCAGTTTTTGCCGTTTGCCAGCCCTTCTACGCTGATCGCCTTTGAATATCCAAAAGCGTGGAAACGCGGAGACGAGCGCTACTACCCGATCCCAAACCCAGCCAACGAAAAACTCTACGCCAAATACGCAAAAGAGGCGAAAAAAGAGCCGAATTTATACTTCATCGGGCGGCTCGGGCGGTATAAATATTTTAATATGGACCAAGTCATCAAAGACAGCTTAGAGCTTGCAAAAAACTTGTAACAGCCAAGCAACGCGTCAAATTTGGTTTTAACAAGTTTGACGCGCCACGCAAAGTTAGGCTAAGATTTGTTTAACCTAGTTTTTGCTAGAATGAAAACCTTTTTGGGTCAATAGCTCAGTGGTTAGAGCAACCCGCTCATAACGGGTCGGTCTTAGGTTCAAGTCCTAATTGACCCACCACTTTCACTTGCATTTTGTCAAAACCGAATTTGACTTGCGGCTCACCACTTTTTGCAAAACAGACGCCAACACTTCAACAAGCTAGTAACATTTTGGCAAAAAAAGTAAAATGAGAGAAGTTAGAAACCAAGCAAGAAATTAAACTTGACGAGAAATTAAACTCGCGGCGGCGAGCAACCGCCAACCGCCGCTGTTTTTTGAAGCTTTTAAACCTTTACGCCTTTGGCGAAGTCATCTCCTCAGGCTTAACCCACGCGTCAAACTCAGTCTCGCTAAGCAGCCCAAGAGCGATCGCCTCGTGGCGCAAAGTCGTGCCGTTTTTGTGCGCGCTTTTTGCGATTTTAGCGGCGTTTTCGTAGCCGATGTGCGGGTTTAGAGCCGTCACAAGCATCAAACTCTCACGCAACAACTGCGCGATGCGCTCTTCGTTTGCTTTGATCCCGCTCACGCAATGCTCGCCAAAACTTCGCATCGAAGTCGCAAGCAGGTTGATCATTTCAAGCAGATTGTGCGCGATGACAGGCTTGAAAACATTTAGCTCGAAGTTGCCTTGACTCGCGCCAAACGCCACGCTTTGCGCATCCCCCGCAACCTGCACCGCAACCATCGTAATCGCCTCGCATTGAGTTGGATTGACCTTACCAGGCATTATCGAACTTCCCGGCTCGTTTTCAGGCAGACTGATCTCGCCGATCCCGCACCTAGGACCGCTCGCTAAGTGGCGCAAGTCGTTTGCGATCTTCATCAAATTCGCTCCAAGCGCATTGAGCGCGCCGCTCAAAAACACCTCGCCATCGTGACTTGTGAGCGCGTGAAATTTGTTTGGATGCGAGAGAAATTTCGTTGTCAAATTCGAATTTGAGTTTAGCTCCTCGCTCACCATTTGACTAAATTCTGGGTGACTGTTTAGCCCCGTGCCAACCGCCGTGCCGCCGATGGCTAGCTCGCAAACAAATGGCAACGCTGCTAAAATTTGCGCCTTAGAGGCTCGCAACATATGCGCATAGCCGCTAAATTCCTGCCCCAAAGTAAGCGGCGTGGCGTCTTGCAAGTGCGTCCGCCCGATCTTCACAATGCCCGCAAATTCGGCAACTTTTTTGTCAAACTCAGCTAGCAAGTAGTCCAAATTCGGCATCAACTCCTCCTCAACCGCGCGCACAAAAGCGATCCGCATCGCCGTTGGAAAGGTGTCGTTTGAACTTTGCCCTTTATTCACATCGTCGTTTGGATGCACAAGCTTAGTCGTGCGAAAATCCCCGCCAAGCAACATAGTCGCGCGGTTTGCGACAACCTCATTGACATTCATATTACTCTGCGTCCCGCTGCCCGTTTGCCACACGACAAGCGGAAATTGCGCGTCAAGCTCGCCGCTTACGACCTCGTCACACGCGCGGCAAATGGCGTTAGTTTTCTCGTCATTTAGCCTACCAAGTTTGTGATTTACCACCGCGCACGCCCGTTTTAACTCGCCAAAAGCGTGGATGATCTCCAATGGCATCGTCCCTTTGCCGATGCAGAAATTCTCCTTGCTTCGTTGCGTTTGCGCTCCCCAAAGTGCGTCTTTTGGCACTTTGATCTCGCCCATCGTGTCCTTCTCAACCCTCATTCTCGCTCCTTTAAAATCAAATTTGAAATTTCGTCTTTTGCCACGCGCCACTGCTCTTGCGTGCGAAGGTTTTTCACCCAAACTTTGCCCTCTTTTGCCTCGTTTGCCGCTAAACACACGAACCACTCAGCACTCAACTTGTCCGCCGCTGCAAGCAGTTTTTGCGCCCCTTTTGCCTCGTAAGAAACTTGCGTTTTAAACTCTTTTCGCAACCCTTGCGCGAGCAAAAACGCCTCGTCTAAAAACTCCGCATCCATCGCACACACAAAGGCGTCAGGTCCGCTTTTTTCGCACTCTTTTAACGCCAAAATCTCGCAAATCCTCTCCACGCCCATCGCCCAACCAACTGCCGCAGTCGCCCGTCCGCCCAAACACTCCACAAGCCCGTCATACCGCCCGCCGCCGATAACTGCGCTTTTTGCGCCAATTTGCGAGCTTTGAAACTCAAACGCAGTTTTTGTGTAGTAGTCAAGTCCGCGAACTAAATGCGGGTCGATTTCAAATTCGATTTTAGCATTTTTCAGCACCGCACAAACCCGCTCAAACTCCGCCCTCTCCGCGTCTGATAGAAAGTCTAAGATCACCGGCGCGTTTGCGATCACCTTTTGGCAACTCTCGTTTTTGCAGTCAAGGACGCGGATGATGTTTGTGCTTCTTCTTCGCTGACAATCCTCACAAAGCGCCTCACCCGAGCCACTCAAAAACTCGTCCAACGCCGCCTTGTAACGCCTCATCGACTCTTGCGTGCCAAGCGAGTTTAGCTTCAAATTTGCCTCGATGCCAAGCTCACGCAAAATCTCACTCGCCATCAAGATCACCGCCACATCCTCCAACTCACTCGCCTCGCCAAAACACTCCACACCAAACTGGTGAAATTCGCGCAAACGCCCTTTTTGCGGTCTTTCGTAACGAAACATCGACCCGTAGTAAAACCACCGCTTCACGCCGCCCGCGCGGTCAAATTTCGCCTCGACAAACGCCCTCACCGCCCCTGCTGTCCCCTCTGGACGCAGGCAGACGCTGTTGCCGCCTTTGTCTAAAAACTCATACATCTCCTTGCCGACAATGTCGCTGCTCTCACCCACACTGCGGCGAAAAAGCCCGCTCTCTTCAAGCTTTGGCAACTCGCAAAACTCAAAGCCATATCTGCTAGCAATTTGACTTGCACACTTCACAACTCGCTCAAAAACCGCCGCCCTCTGCCCTGTTAAATCCTGCATTCCTCTTAGTGAAGTTATCATACTCTCTCTTTTGTCTAAAATGGGCTGTAAATTTGACAAATTTTAGCTTAAAATGCGAAGTGATTTGAAGATTTTCTTAAACTTGCCTCGCCCGTTTGGCACAAGTGTGTAAATTTAACACACCGCGCCCTCACGGCAGCTTGGTTGTGACCTTGACGATGCGGATAGCAGGCGTGTGGTTGAGCGAGTTTGTGGTTACAACAAGCCTGACGGCTTCGATGCGTTTTTGCGGCGAAGCGGCGTTTTGCAACGCGGTTGCGTTTTGCGAATTTGCAAAAACCGAATTTGACTCGTTTGCGGACGCGGTGTGGAGAATTTGGATCTTCACGCTACTTTTAAAAAGCGGATTTTGGCGGTTTGGAAAGTAGATTTCAAATTCGGTTTTAGCAGATTTTAAAAACTCAAAAAACGCCTCTTGTGTCGCGGTGTGAGTGAAAATTTTGGCTTGGGCAAGGGCGGCTGCGTGGGCGACTCTGTGTTGGTTTAGGTTAGTAAAACGAAGCGCACTTACGCCAAAAAGCGAGAGCAAAACTAATGCAACAACGGCAACAAGCAGGCTAAACGCCTTTTGGCTAGCCTTCATTTGCGATGAGTTGAAAAAGGGCTAAAACGCTTGGAATTTGACGAAATTCGAGTTTTGTTAAAACCAAATTTGATTTTGACAAATCCGCGATTTGCGCGCCGCACGACTCCTGCCCCTCTTGCGGCGAGATCAAAAAATTCCTGCCAACGCCCGCGTTTAAGCCAGCCTCGATGTCGCTAAGTTTGTCGCCGACTAAAATCGAGCGTTTTAGATCCACCCCAAACTCGCGTTTAGCCGCTAAAATCATCCCGCTTTTAGGCTTTCTGCACTCGCAACTCTGCTGTGGTGAATGCGGACAAAAATAAACTTTTTTGACAAAAACACCCTGCTTTTCAAACTCGCCAAGCATCCACGAATTTAGCGTTAAAAACTGCTCTTGCGTGTAAAAACCACGCGCGATGCCCGACTGGTTTGTGACGACAAAAAGCGCGTAACTAAGCCTCGTAAAGCCTCGTAAAGCCTCAAAAATTCCCTCTTTGAAGATGAAATTTTCGCGTGCGCTGACATAGCCAAAGTCTTCGTTGATCACCCCGTCTCGGTCTAAAAAAACCGCCTTCACCGCCGCCCTTTTAGCTAAATCTCAACTCGCGGTATTGCGTTGGGATGAGGTTGTCGCGGGCTTTGCAAATGTGGTCGTAAAATCCGCTGTTGTAGCCAAGCTCAAAAAGTTTATCTACCGCGTCTAGCTGAGTCTCGCTCATACTCACTGAGTTTTCGTTTGCATAAAGCGAGAGATATTTTTCCAACTCAGCGTCACTCACGCGAACCAAATTTCGCTCCAAAAGCATCCTGCTAAGCAGTCTTTTGTGCGTTGTCGCCACGCGCACAGCCTGCGTCAAAACCCGCTCGATCTCGATCGCATCCAGCAGCACCAAACTCCGCCGAAGCGCCATCCCGCCAAGCGGCAACGGCAACTCACCGCCCGCAAATTCGCGCCAAATGTCAAAAATTTCACGCTCAACTTCAAGCGAGTCGCTGTAATTTAAAATGCTCTCGTGGATCAAAACTCCCGCATCCACCTCGCCGCTTAAAACCGCCGCTTCGATGTCAAGGAAGTTTTTATACACAATTCTCGCGTCCTTGTAAGCAGCTCTAAAAAGCAGTGCGTTTGTCGTGTGTTGCCCGCTTAAAGCCACCTTGAAGTTTCGCCTCAGCCGCGCGCCGCGTTTTTTGACAAGCTTTGGACCATAACCCTCGCCAAAACTCACCGCAGTGCGTAAAAGTGCGTAGTCTTTGCAGATGAGCGGATAAACCCCAAAGCTGATCGCACCCACATCCACCTCGCCTCTTAAAGCGGCTAAATTCAAAGTTTGGATGTCCTCAGCAAAGTTGCTAAATGCGATTTTTGAACTCACCCAGCCAAATTTCACCGCCATATACATAAAAATGTCATCCGCATCCGGCGAATGCCCAACCACAACCTCTTTCAAACTAGATTCCGAATTTGAAGATGTAGCCAAGGTAGAGCGAAGTGCTCTCTTGCCTTGTGTTGTCTTTGTTTGAGAAGTTGAGCGCGCCGCCCGTTAGCTCTGGTTTTGAGATGTCGCCATACCAACCCCACTCGCGTTTAACGCCAAATTCGATCTCGTTAAATTTTAAAAATTCGTATTTCACGCCTGCTTTGATCCCTGCTAGCCAGCCCGAATTTGAAAAGTCCTCTTTGCGTCCGTCACTAAAAGCGTAGGTCTCTTTTGTGTCCGCTCGACCGACATTTGCACCCACAACAAGCTTAAAGCCAAATGCGCCGATCACGCCCCAGTCCCAACCTAGAACGATCTTCTTCGCGTCCCAAGTGTAGTCGCCGTTGCTAACTTTTAACTCAGCTTTTGGCTCGTAGTAATAGCCTAAATAAAGCTTTGAATCTCCAAGATAAACGCCGCCTCGCACGCCATAACCCATAATCTTATCGCTGTTTTTGCCAAACGGACCGCTTCTTAAAGTCGTGTCAGAATACACGCCGTCAGCCCCAGCAAAAATTTGTGCCAACGCGTTTGCACTAAGTGGCGCGCCAAGAAGTGCGGCTGCAAGTGAGAGTTTTGCCAATGTTTTCATACAAATCCTTTGTAAAGTGAGATAAATTGTGAATTTTGCCTAAAAATTTCTTAAATTTTTTTCAAACCCAGCCGCAAATCAACCAAATTTGGTTTTGACATTTTGCTAAAACCGAATTTGACTACCTTTTTGCTAAAAAGCGGTTTTGACACGAGCAGTGAAGGCTGCCGTTTTGTCTAATAAACACGCTCGCATCTACGCCAACAACTTTGCGGTTTGGCAAGGCTTTTTGCAACGCTTCAAGCGCGAACTCATCCGCGCGCAAGTCGTTGTAAGTCGGCACGATCAACCCGCCATTAACAAACACGAAGTTGCAATAAGTCGCCCCAAGCCGCCTGCCATCAAACACGATCTGACTCGGCAGCGGCAAGCGAACAACCTCAAAGCCCGCCGCGCAAACCTGTTTTTCAAGCGCTTTTAGCGGCGCAAAATGCTCGTCTGCCTCATCCTCGCAAGCTGCCAGAGCAATAACATTTGGCGCGACAAAACGCGCGAGAGTGTCGATGTGCGAGTCGGTGTCGTCGCCTTTGATGAAACCTTCGCTGAGCCAGATGATTTTTTTTAGTCCAAAAAGCTCGCTCAAACGCTCTTCAAGACTCTCTTTACTAAGTGCGTTGCGGTTATCGTTTAGCAAACATTCGCTTGTCGTCAAAAGCACGCCCTCGCCGTTAAACTCGACACTTCCGCCCTCTAAAATGAGGTTAATCTTCTCCAAATTCGTGCCAAAAAACTCGCCAAAAAGCTTCGAGTTTAAAGCGTTGTCCAGCCCGCACTCAAACTTTCCGCCCCACGCGTTGAAGTTAAAGTCGTAACTCACCGCCTTGTCGAGCTCGGCGTCGAAGATGTCGATCGCTCCGTAATCTCTAATCCAAGTGTCATTCGTCTGGGCGGCAAAAAACTCGACATTTTCAACTCCTGCAAAGGGCAAAAAGTCGTTAAAACTAGGCGCTATCACTAAAACTTTTTCAAACGCGCTAGCCGCCTTGACAAATTCGACATAAGCGCTGCGAATTTCGCTTAAATACGGCTTCCAGTCGGTGTTTTCGTGCGGCGCAGCGACCATCAAAAGCTCTTGTTTTTCCCACTCGGCAAAGGCGCGTTTCATAACACTCTCCAAAATAAATTTCGCTAAATTTAACCAAAATTTATTAAAAAAAGGCTAAACTTAACCCCTTTTTAACAAGGAGGCAAGCGTGGTTAAACCTAACGACATTTTCAGCGAGATCAATGAGCTTTTTGAGGACAATCAAGACAAATTCGTAACCATCGAAAAACTTGTGCGCCTTTTCAAGACGCAGCCGACCGCTTCTGTGCTGAAAAAAGTTATGCTTTTGGCTGAAAAACACAATGTCAAAATCATCAGCTCAATAGACGCGGCAGCTTACGGACGCGAGGAGCTAAAAAAACGCAGCATAGCCGACAACGCCGCGTTTGACGCAAACAACCTTGAAGAGATCGAGGGCGATGAGGATGGGGATGATAGTGACGACTTTAACCTCAACACGCCAGACAACGACTTGCTTGAATGGAGTCGCTCGGACAGCCCTGTGAGGATGTATTTGCGCGAGATGGGTGCGGTCGCGTTGCTGACGCAAGAAGACGAGATTGAGATTAGCAAGTTAATCGAACTTGGACAAGACATCATTATAGACGCCTTTTGTTCAGTGCCGTTTTTGATCGACTTTATTTTGCAATACAAAGTGCCGCTTATGAACCGCGAGAGGCGCGTTAAGGAGCTTTTCCGCAGCTTTGACGAAGACAAGTCGGGCGAAGAAGTAGAACTTGACGATGAGAGCGAACTTGACGAAGAGAGCGAGTTTGCAGAGGACGAGCCAGCGCAGATCAATGTCGTTGGACTGAATAAAAAAATCCCGCTTGACCGCCGCGCACAAACGATTTACGAGGCTTTCAACGCGCTTGAAAAGGCGAAAAAAGACTGGCAGAAGATCGCTGCTAAGCAAAACAATGTCCTTGAAAGTGAGATCAAAACCGAAGCTAAAATCGTCCTTGCTTTCAAAAAACTTGTGCTTAAAAACGCGCTGATGGAGCTTGGTCCGACAAGCAAACTCATCAACGAAATCGTCCGTTCGATCGAGCATTCTTTGAAAAACGACACCGAATTTGCAAAAGAGTTAAAAAAGCTTGAATACCGCATTCCGCTACATAGCGACGAGCTGAAAAAGACTCACGCGGCGATTTTAAAAGACATTTTAAAACTCAGCAAAGAGGACATTGCCGCGCGCGTGAGTGAGATTACAATGGTTTCGAGGTATGTTGAGATCAAAAAACTCTTTATGACGCGTGAGGCGAGCAAAACTGGCTTTAACCTCGACCCTGCCGAGCTTGCGCGGGTTTTAGAGCAGATCAACAAAGGAAAAGAGATCGCAGACGGCGCGAAGGGGCGGATGGCGAGGGCGAATTTGCGCCTTGTTGTGAGCATCGCAAAGCGTTTTACAAACCGCGGACTTGCCTTTTTAGACCTCATCCAAGAGGGTAATATCGGGCTGATGAAAGCGGTGGATAAATTCGAATACAAAAAAGGCTACAAATTTTCAACTTACGCGACTTGGTGGATTCGTCAAGCCATCAGCCGCGCGATCGCTGACCAAGCCCGCACGATCCGCATTCCGATCCATATGATCGAAACCATCAACCGCATCAACCGCATCAACCGCAAATATCTCCACGAAACGGGCAAAGAAGCCGACATTGTCACGCTCGCAAAAGAGCTTGATTTAAGCGTGGATAAGATCAAACAAGCCATCAAAATCACCAAAGAGCCGATCAGCCTTGAAGCGCCTGTGGGGAGTGACGATGACGGAAAATACGGCGATTTTGTCGAGGACAAAAGCAGTCCAAGTCCGGTGGATTTGATCCTCAAAGACGACTTACGCGAGCAGATCAACAGCGTTTTAGAGCAGCTTAGCGAGCGCGAAAGAACGGTGATTAGAATGCGGTTTGGGCTGATGGATGACGAGAGTGATAGGACGCTTGAAGAGATCGGCGAGGCGCTTGGCGTGACGCGCGAGAGAGTGAGGCAAATTGAAGCTTCGGCGATCAAAAAGCTCAAACATCCCAAAATCGGACGCCCACTAAAAGCCTATGTCGAAGGGAATTAACCCAAATTCGGTTTTAGCAAATTTGCGAATTTTGTTAAAACCGAATTTGAAATTTGTAGAAAAATTTAATATGTTTAGCGGTTGCAAAAACCGAATTTGAGTTAAAGGAGTGAAGTGAAAAAGCTAAATGTCGCACTTGTGTCGCACCGCTACAAAGGCAGCAAAACCGCCACGCGTCAAGCCACCATCGAGGCTGTGAAAAAGGTGGCAAAAGAGGGCGCGCAGCTTGTTGTGCTGCAAGAACTTCACCAAACGCACTACTTTTGCCAAACGCAGGATGTGGCGAATTTCGACCTTGCGGGCGAGTTTGAAAGCGAGTGCGAGTTTTGGGCGAACGCGGCAAAAGAGGCGGGCGTTGTGCTTGTCACTTCGCTTTTTGAAAGACGCAGCGAAGGGCTTTATCACAACACGGCGGTGGTTTTTGACAAAGACGGCTCAAAGGCTGGAATTCAACGCAAAATGCACATCCCAGACGATCCGCAGTTTTGCGAAAAATTCTACTTCACGCCGGGCGAGGAGTTTGGCGTCATCCACACGAGCGTTGGGCGGCTCGGCGTGCTTGTATGCTGGGATCAGTGGTATCCTGAGGCGGCAAGGATTATGGCGTTAAAGGGGGCGCAGATTTTGATCTACCCAACGGCGATCGGCTGGTTTGAGGCAGACGCGGAGGATGAAAAACGCCGCCAACTTGACGCGTGGATCGCCGTGCAAAGAGGTCACGCGGTGGCAAACTCGCTGCCCGTTGTCGCGGTTAATCGCGTTGGCTTTGAAGCCCAAAAGGCTAGCAGCGAGCCGACAAGCGGCGAAGGCGGCTTAAACGAAGCCTTTAAAGAGAGCGGAAGCAAGAGCGGTGAAGCGGGGATTTTGTTTTGGGGGCATAGCTTTGTTTTTGGAGCGCAAGGCGAACTGCTTTTTTGCTCAGACGAACGCGAAGAGGTGGCGCGCGTGGTTTCGCTCGACCTGCAAAGATGCGAAAGCGTTAGGCGATGGTGGCCCTTTTTACGCGACAGGAGGATCGAGGCTTACGGCGGCTTGACCAAGCGGTTTTTGGACTAGTTTTGTTTGCGACCAGAGCGTCTGTGTTGCGCGAGATGGCGTGTTTTAAATTCGGTTTTGACAAATTTGTTAAAACCGAATTTGACACAAATTTCCACGAATTTTGGCTAAATTTTTAGCTAAAATAGGCATTTCAGCTAAATTTTAAAGCCAAATTTGTATAATCGGCAAATTTTGTGTTTAAAGGAATGCAAATGTTAGGTGGATTTTTCAAAAACTTACGAAAAAAACGCGCAACGCAAGAAGAAGCACCGTCGCATTGGATTAAATGCAGTGGTTGCGGAAATTTAATGTATAGCAAAGAGATCGAAACCAATCTTTTTGTCTGCTCAAAATGTAACACTCACCTTAGAATTAACGCTGCAAAGAGGATCGAATTTTTATGTGATGAGGGGAGTTTTGTCGAGTTTGACCACGACTTAAAACCTGTTGATCCGCTAAAATTTGTTGATAAAAAATCCTACAAAAAACGACTCGAAGAGAACGCGCAAGCCACTGGGCGGTTCAGCTCGGCGATCGCTGGTGAGGGGCGGATTGACGGCGTTTTGGCGCAAGTTGTCGTCTTTGACTTTGCGTTTATGGGCGGAAGTTTGAGCGCGGTTGAAGGCGAGAAGATTTTGCGGGCAGTCAAACGGGCGATCGACTCACGCAGCGGACTTGTCATCATCTCCGCAAGCGGCGGGGCGAGGATGCAAGAGAGTATGTTTAGTTTGATGCAGATGAGTAAAACGAGTGCGGCATTGCAACTTTTAGCTGAGGCAAAACTACCGTTCATCTCGCTTCTAACCGACCCGACAATGGGCGGCGTGAGCGCGAGTTTTGCCTTTTTGGGGGATGTGATCATCGCAGAACCCGGCGCGACAATCGGCTTTGCGGGCGCGAGGGTGATCGAACAGACCATCAAAGCCACGCTTCCAGAAGGTTTTCAAAAGGCGGAATTTTTGCTCTCTCACGGGTTAATTGACGCTATTGTCGCGCGAAGTGAGCAGAAAAAATACATCGCCGACCTGCTAAGGTTTTTCGCGCCAAGCCAAGAGGACGCAAAAGCCACGCAGCCGCAAAGGGCGTAGATGCAAATTAATATATATTGCATTCAAAAAATAGACGAAAGTAGCGATGTTGGCGAGTTTAAGAAGATGATTTCGCGGTGGGCGAAGGTGAGTGAAATCAACAAATTCAACACGCAAATCTCACGCGCGCAAAAGTCAAGCCGCAACCTCTCGCTTAGGGCTTACGAAGAGGCTTACCACGCGAGCGTAAGCGGCTTTTGCGTGGGGCTAGACGAGAGGGGCGAGAGGCTTGACAGCGCTGGTTTTGCCAAACTGCTGCAAGACAAAAACGAGATCAACTTTTTCATCGGCGGGGCATATGGGCTAAGCGATGAATTTAAGGGTAAAATGTCGCGCGTCATAAGTCTGAGTGCGATGACATTTTCACACAAAATCGCAAAACTAATGCTTTATGAGCAGATTTTTCGCGCACTTTGCATAAACAACAACCACCCTTACCATAAATAACTTTGCATAAAGGATGACTATGACAACTAGCAACTTAGAAGAACTAAAAGCTCTCTTGCAAGCTAGGAAAGAGAAGTTAAACGCAGCCATCGCAAATGCCAACAGCGACATAAACGCCATTACCAACTCCTCGCCTGTTGATGACGGCGACTTTGCTAAGATCAACACCGAAGCCAACTTACAATCAAGCATCATCGCCCAAAACGAGCGCGAGCTAGCAGAGATCGAGCGGGCGTTAGCCAAATTTGCCGAGAAGAAATTCGGAATTTGCGAGATGTGTGACGAGGAGATCGACCTGCAACGACTCACCGCAAAACCGCACGCGAGATACTGCTTTGACTGCCGCGAGATAGTCGAAAAAGAGCGAGGTGGCAAATGAGAACAAAGGTTTTTTTGGGCGCAAGTTTGTTGTATATCTTCGTAATGTGGCTTTTGGTGCATAGCTTTTTCAACACGCTTCACGAAGTTAAAGTTTTTGGCATTACTTTCAACCTCAAAGTCGCAACTTGGGTTGTCGCGCCGCTTGTGCTGTATTTTCTCTTTACAATCGCGCATTTTCTATTTTGCGAATGGCAGATTTTCAAAGCCTCGCGCGCCCTAAAAAACGACATTCACGCCTTTGACGAAGTGGCAAAAGCAACGCTGTTAGCACAAGTTGCCAATGAGGAGTTTAAGACGCAGATTTTCTCGACTCCAACCCTACTTGCAACAGCGCTTTCTCCGTGGAGTGAAGAAAAAGTCACCTTTTCAAACGCGAAATTAAACGAAATTTACAGCCTCTTTTTGCAAGCTAAAAGCGGCAACGCGGTAAATCTCAAACCCTTCAAACTTCCACCCCAAAACAAACTCGTCATCCTCAACGAACTCAATCTCGCAAAAAGCGACTACGCCTACGCACTTGGGATTTTAAGCAGCGGCAGAGAGCTAAACCCCGCTGTCAAACAGCAAGCCTTAGCGCTGATCGCCCAAAAAGGCGACTTTGAGGATGTTGCTAAATTCGAATTTGACGCCGCCACCACACGCGAAATCATCGCCCGCCTCGCAAAAGCTGAGGACCTAACGCCCGAGCAGCTTCGCCGTTTGGTAAAAAGAAGCGACTTTGACGCCGCAGACTTTGTACAAATCGCCCTTGCGGTGCGAAACCTCTACGCTCCGCAAGAGGTTTTGGCGTTGTTTGCAGAGTTTAAAGAAAGCAGTGTGAGTGCCAACGAGGCGTATGGATTTTTGCTTTACGACTTTGGGCAGATCGACGAGTTAAGAGGCTTTTTGAGCCACTCAGACTTCAAAAAACTAAACACCTTGCTGTTTTTGAAAGAGAGCGGCAGGTTTTGCAGCAGCGAGCTGTTTTACCACGCCTAAACGCCAAAATGTTAAAATCAAATTTGATTTTAACATTTTGGCGGCGAAGACTGCGCTAGGATGTAGCCTTCGCCCCACTGCAACAACGCCGTAAAAAGCCCGCTCAAACTCGCTCCAAGCGGAGTTAAGGAGTATTCGACTTTTGGCGGGACTTGCGCGAAAACCTCCCTTGCGACAAGCCCCGCTTCTTGCAACTCACGCAAATTCTGCGTCAAAACTTTTTGCGAAATGTCTTGATTTTTAGTCGCAGAGATCGACCTTTGCAGCTCGCCAAAACGCTTTTTTCCGCTAAGCAGATGCCAGATGATGAGAAATTTCCATTTGTTGCCGATGATGTTTAGTGTTGTCTCCACTGGACAAGGTGAGATGTAGTTTTGCATTTTTAGCCTTTTTGGTGAATTTTTAGGCGCGATTATAACACAATTTTGCTTTTTCTCAAAACGCAAAACAGCCAGAAGTGGCGATTTTACCACAATAGTTTCTAAAAGGTGAGTGCATTACAAAAAAGTGCCTACTTGACAACTTGGCTCTAATGTGCTAATCTTCTTGTAATTTTACCAAAGGAGGGCATTATGCCAAATTACAACAAAATCAGCCTTGAAAACAGCACGCGAAGCGAGCTTAAAGAGAGCCTCAACCTCACTGGCTGTGAAATCTCAGCCAACCGCTTGCCAGCAGGCGCGCAAGTGCCGTTTTACCACGCTCACAAGCAAAACGAAGAGGTCTATCTCATCATCAGCGGCGAAGGCTTCATCGAGCTTGACAAAGAAAAGGTCGCGCTCAAAGCAGGAGACGCGCTCAGAGTTGCCCCAAGCATGGTGCGAAAGGTTTATGCAACAAGCGATTTGTATTATTTTTGCATCCAAGCCAAAGAAAACAGCCTGACGCAATGGACGCACGAGGACGGCTTTTTGGTCGAGTAGTTGAGTTAAATTCGGTTTTTGCAAATTTGTTAAAACCGAATTTGAGCTGCTTTGAGAGGAGATTAAGCAAAAATTATTATAATGCGCGCGGTTTAATTCAACAAAAAGAGGAAAAATGTCAAACAAAACGCTCGTTTTAAGTGCCGTCCTGCTCGCCGCGATCATCATCACCGCAAACTACACAGTGCAGTTTCAGATAATGCATTCGCCGCTGACATACGGCGCATTGACATACCCGTTTAGCTTTTTAGTCCTCGACATTTTAAGCGAAAGATACAGCAAGAAAGAGACGCTCAAAACCTTGTGGTTAGGGCTTTTGCTAGCCTTCGTCCCTTCTTACTTCGCCGCTTCACCGCAAATCGCCATTGCCTCGATCGCCGCGTTTTGCCTCTCGCAGCCGCTTGATGTCGTGCTTTTCTACTTGTTGAAAAAAAATGCGCCAAAAATTTGGTGGCTAAGAGGTGTTAGCTCAACACTCATCGCCCAACTCCTCGACACCATCGTCTTTTTTCTCATCGCCTTTTGGGGCGTTGTTTCGCTCGGCGAGACGCTTACGATGGCGTTTGCGGATTATACGATCAAAGCAGTGCTTGGCGCGATCAACATACCTCTGTTTTACTACTTCGCCATCGCCCGCGTCAAAGCTGCCCTTTAAAGCGGCGTTTGGCAAAAGCAAAATTGTCAAAACCAAATTTGACTTAAACAGCGTGGCAAAATGCGTAAATCTGGCGGCTTAGGCGTCAAATTCGTCTAAAACCGCCTCCAAAACTCGCTCGATCCGCCTTAAACTCGAAAGCTCCAACACCTCGTTTGTGCTGTGTGGTGAGGTGATGTTTGGTCCGATGCTAACGGCGTTGAGCGGCTTTGCGAATTTTTTTGTGAAATTTGCCACTAACACGCCGCATTCAAGCCCCGCGTGGATCGCCTTTGTTGTCGCAAAAAGGCGGTTTTGCGCGAATTTTTGCGCCACAAGTGCGCTAAATTCGTTGCGTTTTGGCTTCCACGCAAGACTCATCTGCCCCACCTCAACACAACCTTTAAATTCACGCTCAAACTCGCGGCAAAGTCGCTTCAACGCCCTCTCGTCACTGCTTCTAGCAAACACACTCACCTCGCAGCGCGCCCCGCTAAAATCCGCCAAACTCAGGTTCGCGCTCGTCTTCACGCCGTTTTCGTCTTTTTCATACACCCCGCTTTTAAAGCCTGCCAAAAAGGAGAGGATTTTGCCGCTCTCAACTGGGAATGCGGCTTGAATTTTGTGCGCGGTTACGCCTTGTGGTAAGCCCTCTAACCACTCGCGCGCGCCACCTTCTTTGAAGTGGGCGATGGCGCTTGCGGCGGCGGGGATGGAGTTGATCCTCTCGCCACCTTTTAACAACGCTAGCCGCCCGCCGTTTGAGTGGATGAGTTTTGCTAGCACACTTACGGCGTTTGGGATGTTTTTGTCGATGTCAATCCCGCTGTGACCGCCCGGACATTTTGCGCTAAATTGCCAAAACTCGCCGCCAACTGCCTCCTCCCACTCGCAGTCAAAATCAAATTTGATTTTAACATCCGCCGCACAACCTATGACAATCTCGCCTTCGTCTTCGCTGTCAAGATTTAGCAAATTTGGACTTAAAAACTCGCCGCAAAAGCCCTCCGCGCCAACCAGCCCAACCTCCTCGTCATTTGTAATCAACGCTTCGAGGTTTTTCCGCCTAGCAAAAGCAGACAAAATCATCGCCACGCCAACGCCATTGTCCGCACCAAGCGAGGAGTCTTTGGCGCGCAAAAACAGCCCTTCGTCCCCCGCAAAACCACCGTTTGCACCCGTTCTTAACTCGCTCAAACACTCCTGCCAACCGCTTTGGGCTAGCAGCTTAAACTCGGCGTCTTGTTTTTTGACAAGCTGGACTTCGACTTGCGGATTACCGCCTACTTTGACCATATCAAAATGCGCTTGCAGGCAGATTTTGGGCGTGCCTTTTACGGCGTAAATGTTGCCAAATTCGTCTTGTTTGACTAACGCGCCACTTAGTTTTAGCTGCTCGACTAGCCAAGTTTGTAGCTGCTGCGTGTTGCCGCTAGCGTGTGGGATTTTGCAGATTTGCGAGAAAAAGTCTAGTGTCATCTCGACTCTTTTACGCCTTTTTGGCGTCAAAATGCTTGAAAAGTTTTGAGTTAAACCTAAGCCACTCTTTTAGCTCCATAAGCGGATAACCAGCGTATTGCTTGCCGCCTGCGATGTCTTTTACCACGCCACCGCGCCCGCCGATTTGCGCAAAGTCGCCGATGGTTAAATGCCCGGCCGTTGCGCTCTGTCCGCCCATCACCACATTTCGCCCAAGTTTCGAGCTGCCGCTAAGTCCAACTTGACTGACGATCAAGCAGCCAAAGCCGACCTCGCAGTTGTGTCCGACTTGAACGAGGTTGTCTATTTTGCTGAATGCACGGATGATTGTCGGCTCAAAAACGCCGCGGTCGATGGTCGTGCAAGCGCCGATTTCAACATCATCTTCGACCTCAACCCAGCCGTTGTGGTGGATTTTGATGTGCCGTCCGTCTGCTGTGTGCGCAAAGCCAAAGCCGTCACTGCCAACAACGCAGTTTGCGTTCAAAACGCAGCGGTCGCCGACTTTGACATCATTGTAAAGCACAGCGTTTGGGTGGATGACGCACTCTTTTCCGACTATGACATTGTCACCCAAAAACACACCCGCCATCACAACGCTGTTTTCGCCAACGACCACGCCGCTGCCTAAATTCGCGCGCGGACTGACACTTGCGGTTGGGTGGATTTGCGGTGGTGTTGGGTTTGTGGCAAAGAGAGGTTTGGCGTAAAATTTTGACAAAATGGCAAAGGCAAGATGCGGGTTAGGGACGATGACGGCGCGGGTTTTGACAAGATTGGCAAGTGGCTTTGTGACTAAGATCGCCCCTGCCTTGCTCGCTTCGATAAAGTGTGCGTTTTTCTCGCTGTCGCAGTAGCTAAGCTCGCTCCCACCTGCGCGTCCTAGCGAATTTAGCGCACTAATTTCAAAATCCTCGCCGCCAACTAAACTAAAATCTACCTCTAAAATTTCACAAATTTGACTAAGTTTCATCTGCATTCCTTCAAAAATGCAGATTATAAGATTTTTTAGTTAATAACTCGGTTAAAAGCACTCAAATTCGGTTTTGACTTAATATTCAATCATCACCGACCCGCTTCGGACAATTTGCAGCGGGTTGTATTTTTTCATCACCTTTAAAAAGCAGTCGATTCTCGCCGCGTTGTCACAGCCCATAATGATAATCTCGTTTTCATTTGCATTTGCAACAATGGCGTTGTAGGATTTTAAAATCGCGTCAAGCCCGCTAAAATCCTCACTCAACGCAACTTTGATAAGCACCATCTCCTTTTCCAAAAAGTCTCCGCTGTCGATGACTTTGTAGGTTGGAATGAGTTTGTGAAGCTGCTTGACGATCTGCTCTAACTGCCGTTCGTCTCCGCTAGTGACGATCGTCACGCGCGAAAACTCACTCTCAGGCACTGGGGCGACCGTGAGGCTATCGATGTTGTAGCCTCTGCCGCTAAAAAGCCCGACAATCCTACTTAAAACGCCGTGTTCATTCAACACAATAACCGCGATAACTCTACGCATTTTTAACCCTTCAAATTTGGTTTTTGCAGTTAATTAAACCGCATATTATAAAGCGCGCCACCCGCTGGAACCATAGGCAAGACATTCTCAAAGCGCGAAACTTTCACCTCTAAGATGCACGATTTGTCGCTTTTAAGTGCGGCTTTTAACGCCTCTTCAAACTCTTCTTTGCTTTGAGCGCTGTAACCTTCGCAGCCAAAACTTTGCGCAAGTTTGACAAAATCTGGCTGTGCGGTAAGTACCGTCGAAGAAAACCTCTCGCCGTAAAAAAAGCTCTGCCACTGACGCACCATCCCAAGAAAGTTGTTGTTTAAGACGATGTTAATCACCTTTTTGCCGTTTGCACTTAGCGTCATAAGCTCTTGGATATTCATCAGCACGCCGCCGTCTCCGCTAAACGCCACAACAGGGCGCGGTGAAGTCGCCGTTTTGCTCGCCCACTCATCCGCCGCCCACGCCGCGCCCATCGCCGCTGGAAGCCCGTAACCCATCGTCCCAAGCCCGCCGCTTGTCAGCAGCTGACGCGGTCGGTTAAACGGGTAAAACTGCGCCACCCACATTTGATGCTGCCCGACATCAGTCGCAACGATGGCGTCCTCACCCAAAATCTCCGCACTCTTTTGCACGACCCACTGCGGCTTCAACGCCTCGCCTTCGCGGCTGTCTTCGTACGAAAGCGGATGCAACCGCTCGTAAAGCCCGATCTGCTCACGCCACGCGCTAGTGTCGATCTGCTCGCCCAAAAGCTGCGTGTTAAGCTCTTTTAGCACGCTTTTTAAGTCGCCTACAATCGGGTAATGTGTCGGCACGATTTTGCTGATCGAGCTTGGGTCGATATCCACATGAATGATCTTCGCATTTTTGCCAAACTCGCTTAACTTGCCCGTTACGCGATCATCAAACCGCGCCCCAAGTGCGATGATCAAATCCGCTTCACTCAAAGCCATATTCGCCTTGTAAGAGCCGTGCATTCCAACCATTTTGAGATTTAGCTCGTTGCTCTCTTTTAACACGCCAAGCGCCATCAAAGTAAGCACAGCGGGGATTTTTGTTGATTCGATAAATTTCTTCACCTCAACATCCGCCCACGCACTCACCGCGCCGCCGCCGATGTAAGCAACTGGCTTTTTCGCCGCTAAAATCGCCTCTTTTGCCTTTTTGATCTGCAACGGGTGTCCCTCGATGGTCGGGCGGTAGGTCTGCATTTTGATCTTAGCAGGATATTCAAATTCGCCCTCAGCAGCGGTAATGTCTTTTGGAATATCCACATGCACGGGTCCTGGTCTGCCACTTTTTGCGATGTAAAACGCCTCTTTAAGCACGCGCGGAAGCTCGGCGATGCTCTTAACCAAGTAGTTGTGCTTCACACACGGACGACTAATGCCAATGGCGTCAATCTCCTGAAAAGCGTCCGTGCCAATGAGGCTTTGAGTCACCTGCCCGCTGATCAAAACTAGCGGCACAGAGTCAGCATAAGCAGTCGCAAGCCCCGTCACGGCGTTTGTAAAACCCGGACCGCTCGTCACAAACGCCACGCCGACCTTGCCACTCGCTCTTGCGTAGCCGTCCGCAGCGTGAAGCGCGGCTTGTTCGTGGCGAGTTAGCACCATTTCATAGGCATCTTGTTTATAAACCTCGTCAAAGATGTTCAAAGCTGCCCCGCCCGGGTAGCCAAAAACAACCTTCACGCCCTCTTGTTTTAACGCCTCTGTGACCATTTGCGAACCATTTAAAACCATCGCTAACTCCTTATAAAATTGGCGATTATACATCTTGTTTATTTAAGTTACTTTTAAAATAAAAAATTAACCGCGCCAAAAGGCGGTCAAATTCGGTTTTGACATTTTCAAATTTGCAAAAACCGAATTTGACTAGCGCCCCTCTTTGCCGATGATGACTTTTGCGGTTTTGTAGATGATGTGAAGTTCTAAAAAAATGCTCCAATGTTTGATGTAGTAAAGGTCATACATCAACTTCTGTCTTGCGTCCTCGACATTCGCTCCGTAAGGGTATTTAACCTGCGCCCAACCTGTGATCCCAGGGCGAACCTCGTGGCGTGAGGCGTAAGCGGAGATCTGCTTTTCAAACTGCTGCGTCCAAAACAGCCTCTCTGGACGCGGACCGACAAGGTGCATATCCCCTTTTAGCACATTCAAAAACTGCGGCAACTCGTCAATGCGCGTCTTTCGCATCTTCTCGCCCCACGCAAAAACGCGGTCGTCATTCACGCTTGCAAACTGCGCACCATCTTTCTCGGCGTCCTCTCGCATCGAGCGGAATTTAAGACACTCAAATTCTTTGTTGTTTTTGCCGACTCTGAGCTGCTTGAAGAAGATCTTGCCCGGAGACTGCGCGCGAATTTTGCACGCACTCACAACCCAAAGCGGCAGGCTCAAAACGAGCATCGGCAAACAAAATAGCCAGTCAATGGCGACTTTTTGCGCCATTTGAAGCGCGTTAAAACCTCGAATTCCACGCAAAAACTTCAAGTCAGTCAGCTCGCCAACTTGCGGAACAAAGCACTTTTTAAGGTAAATTTCTAAAAACTCTTCGATCTGCATTATCTGCAAATTCTTACTCACTTTTAGGTTTGTCAAAAGCGTCACGACCGCGTCTGTTAGCTCGGCGTAAGTGTTGATGACAAGTAGTTTTGCCTTGCCGTGTTGGAGGTTGTTTTTCAGCTCGTCCAAAACCTCGCTCTCCTCGCGGTTGCGATAGACAATCGTGTGAATGTGGCTAAATTTTTTGTTTAAAATCTCGTTTTCAAACTCAGCAAATTTGTATTTTCGTCCTAAAAAAATCATCCTCAATCCTTCAAATTCGGTTTTAACAAACAAACAAAACGCGTTTTAGGTTAAACTTTTTGCGAATCTCGTTTTGCAACGCCGTTTTATCCTCTTCGCTCGCTTGTGGCGCAAAAGTCAGGCTAATTTGCGTAAATTGCCCACCGCCAATCTCCTCGATCTCAACGCTTTTTGTGCTTGCGACAAGCTCCTCTTTGCTTAAAAATTCTTTGATCCTAGCGACACTTTGGAGATATTGCTTGCGGAACTTAAACGCCGTGAAGCAAAAGGTTAAACTCCACTTCAACATCACCGCAAAAATGCCGATGGCTACGACATTTTCAAGCCAAATCACCCGCCCGACAAGCGAAACCGCCGCCGCGAAAATCACCAAAAGCGAGACGATCGTGTCGCTGACATTGTGCGCAAGGGAGATTCGCGTGAAGATGTCGCTTCGCTGACGCAACATAAACGCCACCAAAATCTTCACCAAAAGCCCAACGCACGCCCAAAACATCGCCCACGCAAAATCCACCTCAACTGGCTCGACTAGTCGCAAAGCCGCTTCGATGCAGCCTAAAAACGAAACCACGGCAAAAAAGCCGCCAAAGAGGATCGCCGTCATCGGAAAAATTTTGTAATAACCAAATTTGCCCGCGCTTTTTTTGGTGATGTTTATGGCGATTGCGCTAAAAACGAGCGCCACGCCGTGTGCTAAAAACTGCGTAGCGTCTGCTAAAAGCGCGATCGAGTTTGTGTCAAACGCCTCGAAAAGCTCGACAAAAACGCCAAATGCGACTATGAGCAAAATCCCGCTTAACGCCCCTTTGAAATGCGAAAAATTCTGAGACGAAAAGAGGTTGATGAAAAAGAGCGTAAAAATGCTTCTTTTGTGCGAGGCGTGGTGACGCGGTGATTTTGCCTCGTGTGAAGCGGGCGTTTGGGCGGTGGCGGAGGCGTTTTGAAGTGGAATTTGCTCACTTTGCGTCTGCGATGCACTGTTTTCTACTTCGTTACTGCCTACTTCGCTTGCCGTGCTACCTGCTTCGCTTATTGCCGTTTGAGCGGTTCGACTCGCCGAGTCGTGCGAATTTTCTGCCGCTTCGCCAACTGCTACGGATCTTGCCACCTCTGCGAATTCGTCAGCTTCTGCGCGCGAGTCTCTCTCTGTCTCACTAGCCGCCGTTTTTTGCGCCACCTCAAAATCCGCCGCGCCGTCCTCTTGCTGCCACGCTTTGTGCGACTCGTCTTGCCCAAACGCCTCTTGCGACTCTTGCGCGCAACTAGTCGTCTCACGCTCATCTGCCGCCTCACGCTCGTTTGTCAAAACCAAATTTGATTTTGACAAATCACCAGCGCTCTCAACGCTGTGAGTTTGCGGCTTTTGCCACGAAATGTTCGTCACAACCTCTGCGTTTAACGCCGCCTCGTTTAGCTCGTTTTGCGTGAGATTTTGCGAGAATTTCAGCTCCAAAGTCTCACCCTGCTCATCTTGCGGCGCACGAGGCTCAAAACTCGCCATCACCTCGCTCACGCTCTGCCCGTTTTGGGCGTTTGCCTCTTTAACATTTTGCTGCGTCTGCCACGCAAAAACCTCCGCAAGCGTCCTTTGTGCTGCGTTTTTGCTAGCCTCCTGCGCCGCGTCCTCCTCGCTCTGGTTAAACGCCGCTCTCTCCTCGCCAGCTGCCGCCTCTGGCGTAATTTCTTCGATCCAAAACTCCCGTGACGCTTGCGGCTCGCCCTGCTCTTGTGGTTTGCTAGCTTCTTGCGACTCGTCTGCGCGCGCCACGCTCTGCGCGTCTTGCAAAGGAGCGTTTTGAGCGCGGTTTTTGTTGAGCCACGCTTCGAGTTTTTGGCTCAACTCCTCGTTTTCTTCGATCGCGCTTTTTTGCTCGCGCGGAGCGGTTTTTTGGTTTTTCGCAAGCCAGTTTAAGTTTTCCAAAACCGCCTCGCTAAGCTCCTCGTTTTTCACAACCTTTTGCTCTGCGGTGCGTGGCGTCTGCGTCTGCGGCTGGACAACTGCCTCAACAACCGCCTCTTTTGGCACGACACTGCCTTTTTTCTCCATCGCAAGCGAGGCTAGTTCCGAGACGCTCGCGCGCTGTATTTGAGCGCCAAAATCCTCCTGCATTGGCTGCGAATTACGGATCAAATCCGCCTGCTTGTAAGCCGCCTTTAAAAAACTCGTCAAACCTGAGCTAAACTCTGCTTCACGGATGAGCTGGCTGTTTTCTTCCCACGCCGTTTGCGACCTGTTTTTGTCAAGCCAACCAAGCTGAGTGCTAACTTGACTTGAAATAACGCTTGCTTGCGTGGCGAGCTGCTTTTCGTTTGGGCTGAAAATGTTGGTGTTTAGCACGCGGCGAATGGCGGTTTGTGCTGCTTCGTGACACTGCCTCGCTTCTTGCAAAAGCGCGTAAAACTCCTCCTCGCCCTCTTCAAGGTCTGCTGCTTTTTGAGCGAGCTCTCGCGCCTTTACGGCTAGGTCATACGCGTTTTGTGCGTTGTTTTTAAACGCTAAATTCAAATTTGATTTCGACAAATTTTGTGTTGGCTGCTTCTGTTTTGCTTGCAAATTCGCCGCGTTTAAATCCGCCGCTTTTGCCTCAAAGTCCGCCGCCGTCAGCCCGCTTTGCATCGGCTCGGCGCGCTCCTTTAACTGCGCGATCAAAAGCTCCGTGCGCGAGACGATGTTTTTGGTGATGTTTGCTTTTTGCGAAGTGCTGCTACTGACCTTTCCGCCGAGCATTATGATCCCTTGCAAAAGCGCCTTTGCGTCCTTTTGCATCGCCTCGATTTTGGCGATGCTATCGCTTAGCGTCTGCTCTGAGGCGACCGACTTTGCCGCGCTTGCTAGGTTTTGCGCTCTGATGGCGATATCGTAAGCTCTTTCAACCTCTTTTCGCGTGTTGTTTTTGTTGTGAAAATCCTGCCAGTTTGAGACTAATTCGTCTGCTTTTTTGATGCCGTGGTGAGGTGAAAATTCTTGCGAAGGAAAGCTGTTTTCTTCGGTTGTTTTCGGTGTTTGAGACGGGTTTTCTTTCATTTTCATCCTTTTGGCATTTTACAACAAAAGTAGCGATTTTACTAAAAATTAGCTGAAATTAACTTTTTTATTGTAAAATGTGGCAAAAATGAAACAAAATTCGAGGGCGACAAATAGTCAAATTCGGTTTTGACAAATTGGGAGAGTAGATGAAGCGTGTGGCGGTGATTGACCTTGGGTCAAATTCGGCTAGACTTGCCATTTTTGAGAGGACGAGCAGACTTGGGTTTTACCTTTTGCGGGAGATGAAAGCCAAAGTCCGCTTAGGACACGGAGCTTACGAAAACGGCGGCGTTTTGCAGCCTGAGGCGATCGAAGAGGTGATACGAGTTTTGAGCGAATTTAGGCGACAAATTCGAATTTACAAAGCCTCGCGAGTGCTTTGCGGCGGGACCTCTGCGTTAAGAGACGCGCCAAACAAAACCGAGTTTTTAAACCGCGCAAACAAAGAGTTAGGGCTGAAATTTCGCGTCATCAGCGGCAAAGAAGAGGCGTTTTTGGGCGGGCTGGCGGCACTAAATTTGCTTGATGGAGTCGAAGACGCCGTCACACTCGACATCGGCGGCGGGTCAAGCGAACTAGCCCTCATCCGCAACGGACGGATCATCGAGCAAGTCTCACTCAACATTGGCACTGTAAGGCTCAAAGAGCTGTTTTTTGACAAGAACGACTTCAAAGGCGCGGTGAAATTCATCGAAAAAGAGCTGAAAAACATCTGGTTTAGCCAAGATAAACTTCTCGCCATCGGCGGTAGCCTCCGCGCGATTAGCAACTGCATTATGAAGCAGCAAAACTACCCTCTTGACATCCTCCACAACTTCGCGTACGACTACAAAGAACACAAAACTCTCATCAAACAAATCGCCTCCGCAAACGCTAGCTCACTGAGGGATTTGGGCGTGAAAAAGGAGCGTTTTGACACAATCCGCGAAGGAGCGTTGATCTTTCACATCATCGCCAAAAAGCTCAAAATCCGCGAAGTCATTTCAAGCGGCGTGGGCGTGCGTGAAGGGCTGTTTTTGGAAAACTTACTGCGACCTACGCACCGCCTTCCGCGCGAATTTAGCCCGAGTTTAAGAAGCCTGCAAGACCGCTTTTTCAAAAGCCCCTCTGGCTTTGCGCCGCGTTACGCAAACGAGCTTTTCAAGCTTTTAAGCAGCAAAGTTGGCGTTAATAGCGAGTTTGTCAAGCCGCTTTTAATCGCTGCGAAGATTTACAAAATCGGCGAAAGCATCGGCGTGAATAAAGAGAGCGAAAACACCGCTTTCATCATCAAAAAAGCCCTCGTTTTTGGCTTTTCTCACCAAAAAAGAATGTTGATCGCAAAGATTATCGAAAACAAAGGCAAACGCGTAAATAACGGCGTTTTGGAGGGGATTTTGCCGCCTGCAAAAGTAGTGCATTTTCTCTCGTTTTGTTTTAATTTAAGCAAAATTTTAAGCGATGTTATGGCTAAATTCAAATTTGACGGCGAAACTTTAAGCGTGTTTATGCAACGAAATGAGATCTTGCGGGCAGAGTTAAACAAGCTTGACCCGCCAAGTCAAATCAACATCAAACTATGCGAAAGCGACAATTTTACCCCAAAGGAGATAGGATGAAATTTCTTAAACTAGCGGCTTTGAGCGGAGTTGCTGCGGCTTTCATTGGATGTGCTAGCCAAAATGCCGAGCTTGTAGCAGTCGAGCCTGAGGTGCAAAACGCAACGGCGGTGCAACCAGCGACCTACACGCCTTACAAGCCAGCCCCAGCGCCGAAGGTGGTTTTTGACGAGCCAAAGCCAGCCCCAGCGCCTGAGCCTGAGATTGCGCCACAGCCTGAACCTGAGCCACTTCCTGAGCCAGAAGTTGCACCAGAGCCTGAGCCACTTCCTGAGCCTGAGCCGATGCCGCAACCTCTTCCTGAGCCAGCCCCAGCGCCAGAAGTTGCGCCAGCACCAGCTGCGCAAACACAAGAGAGTGGCGGCGTGGCGAAATACCTCATCTTGCCGATTTTACTGCTAATTGGCGCGGGGGTTTATCTATGGCGTAAAAAACGCGGCTAGACTTCTTTCAAGTCGCCGACCGCAACGGCGTTTTAGTTTAAGACGCCTGCGGTTTTCAAATTCGGTTTTGACAAATTCAAATTTGCTAAAACCGAATTTGATTTAACCTACTTAAACTTTACTTAAATTCAGCTTTCTTTAAGCATTAACTAGCTAAAATCCGCACTTTATTTTACACAGAAAGGCAGAAAATGACAAAAAGCACAAAACTTAGCGAAGTTAAACGCGAGTGGGTCGTTTTGGATGCTGCTGGCGAGAGATTTGGACGACTTTTGACAAAGGCGGCAGTCTTACTTCGCGGCAAACACAAACCTAGCTGGACTCCAAATGTGGATTGCGGCGACTATGTTATCATCATCAACGCAAGCCAAGCGGTAGTTACTGGGGCAAACAAAGCAGAGGATAAGCTTTACCACAGGCATTCAGGCTACTTTGGTAGCGTAAAAAGCGAGAAATTCGGCGAACTTCTTGCAAACAAGCCTGAGAAGCTTTACAAACTTGCGATGCGTGGAATGCTTCCAAAAACAAAACTTGGACGCGAGATGATCAAAAAATTCAGAGTTTATGCAGGTAGCGAACATCCGCACACAGCACAAATCAAAGGAGATAAATAATGGCGACTATTTATGCAACTGGACGAAGAAAATCTGCCGTAGCAAAAGTTTGGGTAACTCCTGGAAGTGGCAAGATCGCCGTTAATGGAATGGACTTGAACACTTGGTTGGGCGGACACGAGGCGATCAAGCTTAAAGTCATTCAACCGCTTGTTGTTACAAAGCAAGAGAGTTTGATGGACATCCGTGCGATCACGCTTGGCGGCGGTTACAGCGCGCAAGCTGAGGCTTTAAGGCACGGAATTTCACGCGCGTTGGCTGCGATGGATCTAAGTTTCCGCGTTTTGCTTAAACCAGAAGGGCTTTTGACTCGCGATAGCCGCGTTGTCGAGAGGAAGAAATTCGGTCGCAGAAAAGCTCGCCGAAGCCCACAATTCTCTAAACGCTAATTTAGCTTCAAAATTCAAGGGTTGTTTAGCCCTTGAATTCCTTTTTTGCCTTACACTTTTACCGCAACTTTAAACACCTTTGCAAATTTTTAAAAACCTTTTGATAAAATGCAATATTTTAAAAGGAGTCGAAATGGAATTTAAGCCAGAGAAAATTTACATAGCTAAGTTGCTTAACGAAGCTGGACGAAGATTTGTAATCCCTGAATACCAACGCCCTTATCGCTGGGGCAAGGACGAGTGTGAAACACTTTGGGAAGATATTTTAAGTGTTTTTGGCGATGGTGAGAATATAGAAGAATATTTTTTAGGCTCAATAGTTGCATACAAAAATGAGAAAAACGAGCTTGAAATCATAGACGGACAACAAAGAATCACTACACTCACTCTGCTTTTTAGAGCATTCTACGAATCATTAAAAACAGAAAAGGAATTTGCCAAAAGAGCTTATGAAGAAGAATTTGGCAAATGTATTTGGGATTATGACATAGACGAAGAAGGCTTAGTGTTTGAAAACTATCATTTAAGAAGTAGAGTCGTTACGGATACCGATTCCAAAGTTTTGCAAAAGATTTTAAGTCAAAATTGTGAAATTAACGATAAACGCTCCAATTATGTTAAAAACTATGATTATTTTGCAGATCAATTGCTAGAATTTAAGCAAAAAAATAGCTTAAGTTTAAGAGAATTTTATAAAATGTTTTTGAAGAATAAATTTTTTGTTTTGCTCGTTGTTTGTGATAGTCAAGAGTCGGCAATGACCATCTTTAACACCTTAAATTCTCGCGGCTTGCCTTTATCAAATGCGGATTTGCTGAAAAACCACATTTACAAAAAAATCGAGGATAAAAACAGCTTTGCAAATGCGTGGAAAGAGATAGAGTCAAAAGTAGAAGATAGTGGTAATGTCAAAGATTTAGATTTTTTATTTTTGCAATATATGCACATTATCCGTGCCCAAAATGAAGATACTGACACAACAACTCAAAGTGTGTTAAATTTCTTTACCAAAAAAGACGAAAAGAAAAAATGTTTTGGGGCTTTGCAAGATTGGCTTTATAAAGAAGAAACGATACCTTTTATCTCAAATTTGGCGGATTTTTGGATAAAGCCGCAGGATTATTTATGCGAAAAATCACAAAGATATATGAGTGTATTAAATGCATTTCAAAATGATGCTTGGAAAGTGTTTGTGAGTTATTTGGTTTGGCGAAATAGAAAATGTTTTGAAAACGAGGAATTTGATAAGCAAAAATTTAGCGAAGAATTTAACAAACATCTGCCAAGCCTAATTAAATTTATAACATTAACATTTTTAAACAATGAAAGCTCTGCTAATACCATCTACAATATAGTCTTTAAAATGAATGTTGAACTTAAAAAAGGGCAAGAATTTTCAACTAAAAAGGCTTTGGTTTCAGACGGAGTTTTCTTTGAAAATACCACGAAATTTGATACAAGAAAAGTAAAATATCTTTTGTTTTTGTATGCTCACATTTATAGTGATTTTAATGAGGTTATTAACCCTAACAACAAAGAATTACAAGTTGAGCATATTTTACCAAAACAATGGCAAAATGCGAATTTTAATGGCTGGGAAGAGCAAAGTCATCAGGAGTATTTAGAAAAAATAGGAAATAAGATTTTACTTGACAAAAAAAGCAACATCAAATGTTCTGACGACTTTTTTGCAAAAAAACAAGCGACTTACAAAACCACAAATTTCAAAGAAGTCAAAGAGCTTGGTTGCAGGGATAAACACACTTGGGATAAAGAAGATATTGAGGAAAGAAGTAAAGAAATGTACAATAATTTGGCAAACTTTTTTGCAAAAAATTAAGGCGGTTTGCACTCACAGCGCCAAATTCGGTTTTGGCATTTAGTTTTGGCAAAGTGAGTTTGGCGTGGAGGCGGTTGTCAAGGCAGGTTAAGAGAGTTTTAAACAAACTGCGGTTAAAATCCGCTTTTCTCGGGGATGATTTGGCTTCGACAGGAGCAGTAAGATCGGACGAGGCACGCGGTTTTGAGCAAAACCTAAAAAGCTCACAATTTTTAAACGCAAATAATGCAAATTATGCTCCTGCTTACGCAAAAGTAGCGTAAGTTCAGTTGAGCCTCTGCTTTTTGGGTGTCGCGCCTCAAAAAGTGTGAGTCACTAGCGCGGATTAGTCGTTAAAAGTGGCGAAGTAACGGCGAAATTTAGCCTTTGTCTTTGGCGCGGTTTTGGGCGGTGAGCCTCCAAAGGCGAGATTTTCACTGCTGCTAAGCGTGTAGATTCGCCTTTTGAGCTGTTTTTGGACTGCGGTTCGATCCCGCACATCTCCACCATCTGCCTTTAAAAAGCGTCATTCTTCAAACCAAATTCGGTTTTAACAATTTTGCCCTCAACCAACGCTCAACGACAAAGTTTAAATTTGGCGAATTTGTCAAAACCAAATTTGATTTAACAACTCTTTAAAAACACCAAACGCTAAACATTTCAACGCAAGCTTTCTTGCTAAGTTTTAAGCCAGAGGATTTACAAAAAAGTTTCAGAAGTAGTCAAAAACCAAAACTGCAAAAACCGAATTTGACTTGCAGTTTTGGCTGGTTTCAAGGGCGGTTTTGCGCCCTTTTTGTGTTTTAGCACGAATTTAAACGCGGCAAAGCGCGCTACTCGTCCTCGCCCTCTTCGCCGTCATTTTTCAAATTTAGCGCGTCTCCGATGTTTTGGCGGATGGCGGCTTCGATTTGCTCGGCAATTTGCAAGTTTTCTTTGAGGAAAATTTTCGCATTCTCCCTGCCCTGCCCGATTTTGCTGTTGTTGTAGCTTAGCCACGCACCGCTTTTATCAACAATGTCAAGCTTCACGCCGTAGTCGATTAGCTCGCCCTCGCGGCTAATCCCGCTGCCAAACATTATGTCAAATTCGGCTTGTTTAAACGGCGGTGCGACCTTGTTTTTGACGACTTTGACCTTCACGCGGTTGCCAACTGGGTTTTCGCCCTGTTTTAGCGTGGCGATCTTACGCACATCAAGCCGCACTGACGAGTAGAATTTCAACGCGTTTCCACCCGTTGTCGTCTCAGGCGAGCCATAGCCCATTGTGCCGATTTTCATACGAATCTGGTTGATGAAAACCACCGTTGCGCCCATTTTATGCACGATGCCTGTAAGCTTTCTCAACGCCTGACTCATCAACCTCGCTTGAAGCCCGACATGCTGCTCGCCCATCTCTCCGTCAATCTCACTTTTTGGTGTCAGCGCCGCCACGCTGTCGATGACGATGAGATCGACCGCTCCGCTTCGCGCAAGCGTCTCAACGATGTCAAGTGCCTGCTCGCCAAAGTCAGGTTGTGAGACATAAAGGTTGGCGATATCCACGCCGAGATTACTCGCATAAACTGGGTCAAGCGCGTGCTCAGCGTCAATGAAAGCGCACACGCCGCCGCCCTTTTGGCATTGCGCGATGAGATGAAGCGTAAGTGTGGTTTTTCCCGAACTCTCAGGTCCGAAAATCTCGATAATCCGCCCTTTTGGCACACCGCCGATGCCAAGAGCTAAGTCAAGCCCAAGCGAGCCAGTGCTAAACGCGTCAATCGGCTCGATCTGCTTGTCGCCAAGCCGCAAAAGCGTGCCTTTTCCGAAGGTTTTGTCAAGTTGTTTGAGGGCTAAATCAAGACTTTTTTGCCTACTCTCATCCATCGAAAGTCCTTTTTTGTGAAATTTAAATGCGCGTATTTTAGCAAAAACTACTTTTAATTTATTTGAAACTGGCTAATTTTGTGAAAATTGTCAAAACCGAATTTGAGAGGTCGCGGCGGTGAAGTTAGTGGCGGCAAGCCTGCTCGCACAACGCGGCGTCTGCTCGGCGTTGTGAGCGGTTTGTGCTGAAAAAAGCGGCTTAAAGCCCCGCTAGCTCGATCTGCTTTGCTTGAAAGTCTGCTATCAACGGGTCGATGATCTCGTCTAGCAACCCGCCCGCCATAATCGCATCCAGCCTGTAAAGTGTGAGGTTGATCCTGTGGTCGCTAATGCGGTTTTGCGGGTAGTTGTAGGTGCGGATGCGTCCGCTGCGATCACCCGTGCCAACCTGCTCACGGCGTTGCTCCGCTTCTTTTTGCAACCGCTCGTTTTCTTGCAACTCCCAAAGTCTGGCTTTTAAGACTTTGATCGCCGCATCTTTGTTTTTGTGTTGCGACTTGCCGTCTTGATTGACTACGACAAGTCCTGTTGGGATGTGCGTGACGCGCACGGCTGAGTCGGTTGTATTCACACTCTGTCCGCCGTGTCCGCTACTTCGCATAACATCGATTTTCAGCTCATTTGGCGCAATGACGATCTCGCTCTCATCCACCTCTGGCATCACTGCCACGGTGATCGCCGAAGTATGCACGCGCCCTTGACTCTCAGTTTCTGGGACGCGTTGGACGCGGTGAGTGCCACCTTCGAATTTCAACCTCGAATACGCTCCGTCACCTTTTACCAGCAAAATCAACTCTTTAAAACCGCCCGCGCTGCCCTCGCTGCTGCTGACGATCTCGTATTTATAACCGCGGTTTTGCGCAAAGCGGATGTAGGCTTGCGCCAAGTCGCCGACAAAAAGCGCCGCCTCGTCTCCGCCCGTGCCAGCGCGCAACTCTAAAAAGATATTTTTATCGTCATTTTTGTCACGCGGCAAAAGCAAAATTTTCAACTCATTTTCAACTTCTGGAAGTCTTTTTTCTAGCTCATCAAGCTCCTCTTTTGCCAACTCGCCCAACTCAGCATCTCCTAAAAGCGCTTTGTTTTCAGCGATTTGCTCTAAAATGGCAAGGTAGCTTTTTGCGGCATTTACGACATTTTCCAGCCCTTTTTGCTCTTTTGAAAGCTTTGTCATACTGGCGATGTCGTTTGTTATTTCAGGTTCAGCCAAAAGCGTAGAGAGTTCGTCATATCTGCGTAAAAATGGTTGTAACTTGTCTTTTAACATTGTCTGCCTTAATGCACTAGGTGCGAAAAAGAAAATCAGAAGAAGAAGTGGGGCGTCCGCCCCAAAAGCTAAGCGTTAAGTGAATTTACAAGCAATGCAAGTCTGCTAACGCGTCTTGCCGCTGTCTCTTTTTTCAAAAATCCCTTGCTTACAAAGCTGTGAATGCTTTTGTTTGCAACTTTTAATGCCTCGTTTGCCGCAGTTTGGTCATTTGCTGCGACCGCCTCTCTGACATCACGAGAGATGTTTTTCAGCCTAGTTCTGTAAAATCTATTCCTCTCGGTGCGCTTAATAGTTTGGCGTGCGCGTTTTGCCGCTGATTTGTGATTTGCCATTTTTTAGCCTTTGTGAAAATTAAACTGCCGATTATAGCAGAGTATTCTTTAAAAATGTTTAAAACTTTTTAACTTGTCAAATTAGAATTTGACAAGTCGCCGCTCGCTACTCGGTCAAAAAGATTGTATATCCGTCATCCGTTGGCGTGATGTCTTTATAGTCGTCATTTTCAAACAAGAAAATCATCTTGCAAAAATGCTCTTCATTCAAAAAGCCAAGCCGCTTAACCGTGCTGAGGTTGATTTTATAAACTTTTTCGTTAAAAAGCCGCTCGCCTTTAAACTCCAAAATCACCCTTTTGCCGTCTTTTTTGTTGTTTAAAAGCTGCGCGCTAGTGTTGATTACCACGCGTTTTTGAAAAAACAAAATCTCACCAAAACCACTAATTTCAAATGTGCGTAAAAGCTCATCGTTATTCACCGCGCGGCGCGTTGCGTCATTGTCTTGGTAATGTTTAAGGTGGTAAATGCTGTTAGTTTCTATCGCAAAAATAGACCCAAAAAGCATTAACATTAAAAATATTTTTTTCATTTATCATCCTTTTTGCTACCATTTAAATAAACGCCAAGCGTTTTAAAATAGTCTCGTTGCAAATTTGCATTTTCCTTTTTGTATCTCTCGATCTGATTTTGCAAATCCCCGCGTTGCTCGCGTAGTGAAAAAAGAACCAAAACCGACCTTTCGCCAAAGAGAAGCGGGATGAAATACCACATCAAAATGGCGATAAGTCCGAGCATCACAAGCCGATTAACATTTAAACCAAGCGTCTTAAAAAGTCGCCTAATCACCAAAATCCTTATATATTTTATTGCAAAATCTAAACTAAAACCGCTCGATTTTCAAATCTCAAATTGTAAAAATCAAATTTGATTAAAGTTTGTCGCCCAAAAATTCGCTAGTCTCTTGCTCGATTTCAAGCAAGCGGTTGTATTTTGCGTTTCTCTCGCTTCTGCTTGTCGCGCCAGTTTTGATCTCGCCTGTGTTTAGGGCAACCGCAAAGTCGGCGATAAACGCGTCTTCGCTCTCGCCACTTCTGTGACTCATCACGCAGCGGTAGCCGTTTCGTTGAGCAAGGCGGACGGTTTGCATCGTTTGTGTGACCGAGCCGATTTGGTTAGGTTTGATCAAAATTGCATTGGCGATGCCTTGTTTGATGCCCTCTTTTAGGATCGCTTCGTTTGTGACAAAAAGGTCGTCTCCGACTAGCTGAACTTTGCTGCCAAGCTTGTTTGTAAGCAGTTTCCAGCCCTCCCAGTCGTCCTCGCTAAGTCCGTCTTCGATGCTGAAAATTGGGTATTTCGCGCACAACTCTTCGTAACGCGCAACAAGTTGAGCTGAGCTAAACTCTCGCCCCTCAGCGCGGTAAATTCCGTTTTCATAAAGCTCGCTTGAAGCGACATCAAGGGCGATTTTGACCTCCTTGCCCGCCTCGTAACCAGCCGCCGCGATCGCCTGCATAATCACCGCGATCGGCTCTTCGTTGTCACGCAAATTTGGCGCAAAACCGCCCTCGTCACCAACTGCCGTGCTGTGCCCTTGCGCGTTTAAAATCCCCTTTAAAGACTGATAAATCTCCGCTGTTGCGCGAAGTGCGTCACTAAAATTTGTAAAACCAAACGGCATAATCATATATTCTTGAAAATCCACGCTATTGTTCGCGTGCGCGCCGCCGTTAATAATGTTAAACATCGGCACTGGAAGCACGCTTGCGTTTGCGCCGCCTAAGTAGCGGTAAAGCGGGATGCCAAGCGAGTTTGCCGCCGCGCGCGCGGTTGCCATACTCACGCCCAACACCGCGTTTGCGCCAAGTTTTGAGTAGTTGTTAGTGCCATCAAGCTGCAACATCGCCGCATCCACCGCCGTTTGGTTAAACGCGTCAAGCCCGATGACCTCGTCTGCGATCGCGCCATTGACATTCTCAACCGCCTTCAACACGCCTTTTCCGCCAAAACGCCCCTTGTCGCCGTCACGCAACTCCAAAGCCTCGCGTTTGCCTGTGCTAGCCCCGCTTGGAACGATCGCCTCGCCTACGCCGCCGTCGTCTAAAACCACTTTTGCTTTAAGCGTCGGGTTTCCTCTGCTGTCTAAGACCTCGTAAGCTAAAATGTCGATAATCGCACTCATCTTTTCTCCTGAATGATCGCAAAATTTTGTTAAAACTATCTTTTTACCTAAATTTAACTTAAAGTTACTTTTTATTTAGATGATTGTAGTCAAAATTGGCAGCAAGAAGTGAAAAAACGGGCGAAAAAGCCGACTTTTTCAGCGGACTTTAAGTTGTCAAAACCGAATTTGAGTGCGAATTTTGGTGCGAAAATCGGCAAGTTTGATTACATTTTGGTAACAGCCAGCAAAGCTTGACAAAACCGCGTTTTGTGAGGCGGTGAGTTTTGCAAAAACCGAATTTGAAAGGATAAAGCAGGCGAAATTCCGCCGTTTTGTCGCCAAAAGTGAGTAAAATTTACTCAAATTTGATTTTGACAAATTTGACGGCGCGACTCTTTGGGCAGCAGAGAAAAATGGCGAAATTTAAGCCGATTTCAAGCCCATATTTGCTTAAATCACAAAATTTACTCAACAAAAGGAGAGGGATGTATCGCTTCGCCCCTTCGCCAACAGGCGACATACACATCGGCAACCTACGAGCCGCACTCATCAACTTCGTGCTTTCCTTAAAGGACAAAAGCGGCTTTTTTCTACGCATCGAAGACACGGACGAGGCGCGAAATGTCAGCGGCGCGACCGAGCAGATCGAGGAGATTTTGCGCGCATTTGGCGTGCAGTGGAGCGCGTTTTACAGACAAAGCGACAACTTCGGGCGGCACAAGGAATTTGCGCACAAGCTAGTTGAAGAGGGTAAGGCGTTTTACTGCTTTTGCTCGCCGCAAGAGTTGGAAGCCAAAAAGTGCGCGTGCATCGAGCGTGGCGAGGCTTATAAATATGACGGAGCGTGCGAAAAAATCCCGCCAAAAGAGGCTCAAAAACGCGCTCAAAACGGCGAGGAATTTGTCATAAGGCTGAAAATTCCTGCGGATTTCAAATTTGATTTTGACGATTTGATCAAAGGTCACATCGCCTTTGAAGCGGAGGCATTTGGCAGTTTTGTGCTGCTTCGCGCAAACGGCTTGCCGACTTACAACTTCGCGTGTGCGGTGGATGACGCGTTGGAGGGGACGACTTGCGTTGTAAGAGGTGAGGATCACACGAGCAACACGCCGCGCCAACTGCTGATCCGCGCGGTGCTTGGCTTTAACGAGAAGATCAGCTTCGCGCACTTGCCGATCATACTTGGTGTGGATGGTAAGAAGATGAGTAAAAGAGACGCGAGTTCGAGCGTGAAGTCGCTTTTGGCGCGCGGGTTTTTGCCTGAGGCGGTCGCAAACTACCTGCTGCTTTTGGGAAACAAAACGCCGTGCGAAGTCTTTACGCTCAGCGAGGCGGCGGAGTGGTTTGAGCTAAAAAACATCAGCCGCTCGCCCGCGAAATTTGACGAAGAAAAACTCGCACAAATCAACCGCGAGCACATCCGCCGCGCAAGCAACGAAAGGCTTGCCGAGCTTGGTTTGACACGGGCGGAGTTGGCGCGGTTTTACACGCAAGAGAGCAGTTTTGTGAATGAAATTGGGCGTAAAATTGAGCTGATTTTCTCGCCAAAAAACGCTGAGTTGCTACAAGAGTGGCAAAGCGAGACGGACGCCATTTGCAACGCGGTAGCGAAGATGTCTGAATTTCCGCAAGAATTTAGCGAATTTAAGGAGACTTTGACAAGCCAAACCGCCCTAAAAGGTAAGCCGCTTTTTGCGCCGCTGAGGCTGTTGATGACGGGGACAAGCAAAGGACCTGAACTTAAAGACCTCTACCCGCTAGTGCGAGAAGAGTTAAGAGAGATTATCAAAAAGGAGCAAAAATGAAAGAGTTATTGAGCGGTTACAAGGGGCGCGGAATTTTGGTTGGCGAGTGTGACGAGGGGCGATTTTTTGCTTATTTCATCACAGGGCGGTCGGCAAATTCGAAAAACCGCATTTTCGTCAAAGAGGGCGAGAATGTCAAAATCTTGCCACACAAACCCGAACTCGTCGAAGACCCAAGCCTCATCATCTACTACCCAGTCAAGGTTTGCGGCGGCGACTTCATCGTCACAAACGGCGACCAAACCGACACGATCGTAGAATTTGGCGGCGACTTTCAAGCCGCGCTTAACACGCGAGAATTCGAGCCAGACGCGCCGAATTTCACGCCAAGGATTAGTGCGATTTGCAAAAAAAGCGGTTTTGAAATGAGCATCCTAAAAGAGGCAAACGGCGCGTGCGAGAGGCTTTTTTACGACTTTGACTACAAAGCAGGCGAGGCGAGGTTTCTCTGCACTTACTCAGGAGCGTTGAAGGCAAACGGCGGGCTTGAAAGCTTTGTTGGCGAGCCAAAAGTCGTTGCGTGCAAAGGCTCGTTTGCGCAGGTTGTCAGCAGCGTTTGGAATGGGCTTGAAGCGGAATTTAAGATCTCGCTTTACGCGCGCGTTTTAGACGGCAGCAGTGAAGTGCTTTTAAACGCAAACCGCTAGTCAAATTCGGTTTTGACAATCACGCTATGGAAAAACGGGTGATCAACTTTACTCAAAAGGTGCTGTTTTTAGCGCCACTTGCGGGGCTAAGTGACGCGGCTTTTCGCACGCTTGCTAAGCTTTTTGGCGCGGATGTGACCGTGAGCGAAATGGTGAGTGCAAATGCGTTGGTGTTTGAAAACCGCGCGAAAAAAGGCGGCGCAAAGAGCCTGCTTTTGACGCAAAAGTCGCCGTTTGAGTCGCCGTATTTGGTGCAAATTAGCGGTGAAAATGTCGCGCACATTCAAGAGGCGGTGGAGATTTTAAACGAGATTGACGGCGTGGATGGCATCGACCTTAACTGCGGTTGTCCCGTGCCAAAAGTCGTCAAACAAGGGGCAGGCTCGGCGCTTTTGCAGACGCCAAAAACACTTTGCGAGATCATCGAAACGATCAAAAAGCACTCAAAAAAACGCTACACTTCACTAAAAATTCGGCTTGGTTTTAACGAAAAAAACCTCGCCTCGCTCATCGAAGACATCCAAAACGCCGGGGCGGACTTTGTCGCCATCCACGGACGCACGCGTGCGCAAGGTTACAGCGGCGTGGCGGACTACGAGGCGATCGCAGCAGTGAAGGCGCGCGCCAAAATTCCAGTCATCGCAAACGGCGACATCACCCAGCACAACGCCCTTGAAGTCCTGCAAGTCACCAACGCGGACGGGCTGATGATCGGGCGTGGTGCGGTTGGTCGGGCGTGGGTTTTTGCGTTAATCAAGCAGATGCTAGCTGGCGAGGTTTCAAATTCGGTTTTGACAAGTTGCGAGGCTCAAAATTGCGAGTTTGGCGCGCAAATTCAAGGCGGTTTTGAGCAAAATTTAAGCCCGCTTTCAAGCAAAAATTTGCAAAAACCAAATTTGAATTTAGCACAAGACGAGTTTGAGCGAGTTTTGCAACAAGTGTGTGAAATTTTTACACAAAACCCGCCGCAAGCGAGCGTTTTGCGGCTTGACGCGCCCGTAAATTCGCGGCAAATCGGGCTCGTGGCGTTGGCGCATTTGCGGATGATGCAGCGGCTTTACGGCGAGCGAAGTGTCGGACTTTTTCGCAAACATTTGCACGAATATTCGCGCGCATTTGTCGGAGCAAGCGAGTTTAGGCAGAGTGTGAATCGCCAGAGTGATTTTGAAAAAACTTGCGAGCTGATTAAAACTTTTTTTCAAATTTAGCTTTTATTAATAAATAATGGTTATAATTCTCAAAATCTTAAATTACAAGGAGAAATTATGTTAGTTACTAACAAGGCACCACAACTTAAAGGCGTAGCAGTTTTAGGATGCGGACAGATCGAGGAGAATTTTGAGCTTTACAAAAACATCGGCTCAAAAGGCGCGGTAGTGTTTTTCTACCCAAAAGACTTCACTTTTGTTTGTCCTAGCGAAATCATCGCATTTGACCACAGATGCGCTGAGTTTGAGGCTCGCGGCATCAGCGTCATCGGCGTTAGCTGCGACAACGAATTTTGCCACTTTGCGTGGAGAGAGACCGACATCAAAAACGGCGGTATCGGACGCGTTAAATTCCCACTAGTTGCGGATATGGACAAGAGCTGGGCACGCGGGTTTGATGTGCTTTTCAACGAGAGCGTTGCACTTCGCGGCAGCTTCTTGCTTGACGCAGACGGCACAGTTCGACACGCAGTCATCAACGACCTACCACTTGGACGAAACATTGACGAGATGTTGAGAATGGTGGATGCGATGCTATTCACAAACGAGCACGGCGAGGTTTGCCCTGCTGGCTGGACCAAAGGTGACAAGGCGATGAAACCTTCAACTGAGGGTGTTGCAGCCTACCTTGGCGAAAACGGCTCAAACCTTTAACAATCACTTAAACTAGCTTTTAGTTAGGGCGGAGGAGAAGCCTTCTCCGCCTTCTTCACCACACACGCCTACACTTAAAGGACCTTAAATGAGTTTAGACAAGTTGCAAGACGGGCAAAGTGGCATCATCACCGCCATTAATGTCGATAAAGAGTTGAAAGACAGACTTTTTAGCTTTGGAATTTGCAAATCCAAAAAGATCAAAAAACTACAAACTTCCCTACGACACTCGACAATTTTAGTTGAGCTAGACCGAAGCTGCGTGATTTTAAGAGCGCAAGAGGCTATGGCTATCGAGGTAAATGAGATCAATGAAAACAATTAAAATCGCGCTAATCGGGCAGCCAAATGTCGGCAAAAGCTCTTTAATCAACGCTCTTTGCGGCTCGAATATGAAAGTCGGCAACTTCACAGGCGTTACGGTAGAGAAGGCTTATGCTAAAACCAAATTTGAAAATTACGAAATTCAGATCACCGACTTGCCGGGGACCTACTCGCTTTATGGTTACTCGCAAGAGGAGAAGATCGTCAGGCAGTTTTTAGAAAATGAGGATTATGATCTCATCATAAATGTCGCTGACTCGACAAACTTGGAGCGAAACCTGCTTTTGACCGCGCAACTTTTGGAGCTGCAAAAAAAGCTAGTCGTTGCGCTAAATATGAGTGACGAGGCGAAAAAAGAGGGCGTGAGTGTTGATGTGAAGATGCTCTCAGAACTGCTTGGTGCAAAATGTGTTAGCGTCAGTGCAAACCAAAACACAGGGCTTGACGAGTTGCTAAAAGCCGTCACGCTTACTTACGAGGCGGCAAAAGGCGAGAACAAGCGGATTTACGGAAATGAGATCGAGACGGAGATTTTAAAAATCGAAGAGTTTCTTAACTCAAAAGGCGATAAGAGTTTTGCGCCACTTAGCACAAGGCAGGCGGCGATTTTGCTTTTAAAACAAGACGAAGAGTTTTACAAAACGCTACACGCAAAGCCGATTTGGCTTGAACTTGGCGAGGTCGTCAAAACCTCGCTCAACAACCTCTACATCGCCTACGACACAAAGTTAAGTGACGAGATTTTCGCGCAGGACTTAAACGCATTTTGCGCGGGCATAGCCACTGAGACTATAAAATACGAAACAAAACAAAAAATCAACTACACAAAGGCGATTGACAACATTTTGATCAACAAATACATCGGCGTGCCGATCTTTTTGGGGTTGATGTGGCTGCTTTTTTGGCTGACTTTTACGCTTGGTGAAATTCCTATGGACTACATCGAAACGGCGTTTGGCTTTTTGGGAGAGAAGGTTAAAGAGAGCGTTTCAAACGAGCTTTTAGCCTCACTTTTAGCAGACGGGATCATCAATGGCGTTGGCGCGGTCATCTTATTTTTGCCAAACATCGTAATCTTGTTTATCGGCATTTCGCTGCTAGAAACCACGGGTTATATGTCGCGCGTGGCATTTTTGCTTGACGGGTTTTTTCACAAATTCGGGCTTCACGGCAAAAGTTTCATCCCGCTTGTCACGGGCTTTGGCTGCTCTGTGCCTGCGTTTATGGCAACAAGGACGCTTAAAACCAAAAAAGACCGCCTTTTGACGCTGTTTATCATCAACTTTATGAGTTGTGGCGCGAGACTGCCGATTTATGTGCTTTTTGTGGGGGCGTTTTTTCCTGCGAGCCAAGCTGGAAACTGGCTTTTTGCGATCTACATTCTAGGCGCGATCGTAGGACTTGTGTTGGCAAAAGTGTTGCGTTTAACGGCATTTAAAGGTGCGGACGAGCCGTTTGTGATGGAGATGCCAAAATACCGCTTGCCAAACTTGCGGCTTGTGTGGTTTAGTGTTTATACAAAGGCGAAGATGTATGTCAAAAAGGCTGGAACTTTCATCCTTGCTGCAACGGTGTTGATCTGGTTTATGAGTTCGTTTCCGTCAAATGACGCGATCAAAGACACTTATGATGTGGCGATCGAGCAGGCGACAACCGAGGTGAAAAAACAAGAGCTTGAATTTGCTTTGCAAGAGAGGCTTTTGGAGGAGAGTTACATTGGCAAGCTTGGCAAATTTGTCGAGCCTGTTTTTGCGCCACTTGGCTTTGACTGGAAGATGAGCGTAGCCTTGCTTACTGGACTTGCGGCAAAAGAGGTCGTGGTTTCGACAACTGGCGTGCTTTACTCGCTTGGCGGGGATGTCGCGGAGGATGACACGACTTTGATGGAGATCTTGCGTGAGAACATTCCGCTTAAAGCAGCGGTTAGTTTCGTGCTTTTTGTGATGTTTTACAACCCTTGCTTGGCGGCTACAATCGTCTTTGCAAAAGAGGCTGGCGGAGCGAGATACGGCGTTTATCTCTTCCTTTTCACAACGCTTGTTGCTTACTTAGCAGCACTTGTTGCAAACATTCTTTTGACGATCTTTTTGTAACGACTCAAATTCGGTTTTTGCAAATTTGTAAAAACCGAATTTGGTTTTTTAAGCCACTTTTTGCTAGATTAACCGCCTTTTAAGGAGTGAAGGTGAGAGTTTTGGTGGGTTTAAGTGGCGCAAGCGGCGTGCAACTTGGCGTGAAGCTTGCAAATTTCGCGCAAAACGCAGGCTGCGAAGTCGGCGTCATCTGCACGCAAAACGCCCTCAAAAGCTGGTGGTTTGAGAGACAAAACACCGAGTTTAACGAAGAGGCGGCAAAAACACAGCTACAAAATTCCCTTTTAGACAAAATCCAAATCTTCGACCAAATTCACCACGCCCCCGCAAGTGCGAGCAGTCTTTGGGAGGCGTTGTGCGTTGTGCCGTGCAGCACAAACACGCTTGCTAAAATCTCCTGCGGCATCGCAGACAACCTGCTTACGCGCACGGCGGCGGTGATGTTAAAAGAGAGGCGCAAGATGGTGCTAGCGGTGAGGGAGATGCCGCTTTCAACGCTTGTTTTGCAGCAACTTAGCGCACTTTCGCAAATGGGCGCAGTCATCGCTCCGCCGATTTTCGCAAGTTACGCAAACCCGCAAAACTTAGAGGAGTTGCAAGAGTTTTTCATCGGCAAATTTTTGGATGTTTTGGGGGTTGGCAATTCACTTTTCACAAGATGGGATAAAAGCAATTAAGGAGAGAAAATGAAACAAAAAATGGCAAATGAACTTAGGTTTTTGTGTGCGGATATGGTCCAAAAGGCAAACTCAGGTCACCCCGGCGCGCCTATGGGTTTATCAGAAGTTGTCGTTGCACTCAGCAAAAAACTTCGCCACAACCCGCGCAACCCAAAGTGGCTTAACCGCGACAGAGTGGTTTTCAGCGGCGGACACGCAAGCTCGCTGATTTATGCGTTTTTGCATTTAAGCGGCTACGACATCAGCCTTGACGAGCTGAAAAATTTCAGGCAGTTTGGCTCACGCACGCCCGGTCACCCAGAAGTCACCACGCCCGGCGTTGAGATCGCCACTGGTCCGCTCGGACAAGGCTTTGCAAACGCGGTTGGCTTTGCGATGGCGGCAAAAAGTGCGGCGAATTTGCTCGGCGAAGAGGCGATCAACCACAAGGTTTATTGTCTTTGTGGGGATGGGGATTTGATGGAGGGGATTAGTTATGAAGCAGCAGCACTCGCAGGACTTCACAGCCTTGATAACCTAATCGTCATCTTCGATAGCAACGCGATCACAATCGAAGGCAGCACAAGCATCGCCACAAACGAGAATGTCAAAACCCGTTTTGAAGCAGCAGGCTGGGAGGTCGCAACAATCAACGGGCACGATTTTGACGAAATCGAATTTGCCTTAGAGCAGGCAAAGGAAAAGCCGTATTTGATCATCGCCAAAACCACCATCGCAAAAGGCGCACCAGGACTTGAAGGCAGCCACGAAGCACACGGTGCACCGCTTGGCGAAGAGGTGATCAAAGCAGGCAAAAAGGCGGCTGGACTTGACGCGGAGGTGACATTTGCCGTTAGCGAGGATGTCGCGTTTGAGTTTAAAAGCGCCGTTGAGCTTGGGGATCTAGCAGAAGCGCAATGGAGGGCAAGTTTAAGCAGCGAGGCAAAGGAGAAGATCGAGAGTTTTCAAAATCCTGATTTTAGCCGCATCAACTTCCCCGACTTCAAAGGCGCAAAACTCGCCACACGCGACAGCAACGGCAAAATCCTCAACGCCATCGCCCAAGCCTTGCCAAACTTTTTAGGCGGAAGTGCCGACTTGGCTCCTAGCAACAAAACCGAGCTTAAAGGGCTAGGCGACTTTCCTTTTGGCGCGAATTTGCACTTTGGCATCCGCGAACACGCGATGGCAGCCATCTGCAACGCCTATGCGAGATATGGCATTTTCTTGCCATTTAGCGCGACATTTTTCATTTTCAGCGACTATTTAAAATCATCCGCAAGAATGGCGGCGTTGATGGGTTTGAAACACTTTTTCATCTGGACGCACGACAGCATCGGCGTTGGCGAAGACGGACCGACTCACCAGCCGATCGAACAGCTTGCGACTTTTAGGGCGATGCCAAATTTCTACACTTTCAGACCAGCGGACGCAAACGAAAACCTGCTTTGCTGGCAACTTGCGCTCACGCTTGACGCACCAAGCGGATTTGTGCTAAGCCGTCAAGCCCTAGAACCACTTGGTCAAGCTGCCTTTGGCGAGGTGAAAAACGGCGCTTACCTAGTGCAAAGCGTGCCAAACGCGCAACTTACGCTCATCGCAAGCGGAAGCGAAGTTGGCGTCTGCGCCCAGGCAGCCAAAATCCTGCAAGAGAGCGGCGTTGCGGTAAATGTCGCGAGTGCGCCGTGCTTTGAGCTGTTTAACGCACAAGACAAAGAATATCAAAACGCCATTTTGCAAGGCAAAGTGCTAGCGGTTGAGGCGGCGAGCGGTTTGGAGTGGTTTAAGTTTGCAGACGATGTGGTTGGGATGAGTAGTTTTGGTGAGAGCGCGCCTGCAAAACAGCTTTTTGAGCATTTTGGCTTTACGGCGCAAAATGTCGCGCAAAGGGCGTTGGCGTTGTTGAAATGAGCCAAAATCAAATTTGATTTTGACAATTTAGCTTTGAGTGAGTGGTTGGAACATTTTTGCAAAAAGGAGTGAGAATGAAAGTTTTTATTAACGGCGAGTTGGTAAGAGAGTTTAGTCAAGATGAGTTGTTGCGATTTACCACGCAAGACGCGCCAAACTGCGTTACGATGAACTTTGAGATTCAAGGAGATTGCGGGGATTTGGTGCTGCCGATTGGTAATGTCGAAGTCCGCGGCAACGCGCGAAATGTCGGTGTGCAAACTGGCAGCGTGAGCGTTGAGGGCGATGTTTGTGGAGATGTGAAGATCAACACTGGCAACATCCAAGCCAAACTCGTCAAAGGACAAGCCTCAACGCAGTGCGGAAGCGTCTTTGAAGACGGAGACGAGCTTACGGCACAACGCGGTTTTAGCGGACGCGGCGCAGACTTGTCGCAAGTCGGACCAAAGGGCGTAGTCGGACCGCAAGGGCAGATCGGCGCACCAGAGGGGACGCCAATTTTGCCAAATGACAAAAAGTGAGATGAGATGAAAGTTTTGAACCTCTCGACTCTTTTTTCTTTGCAAGGCGAGTTTAGCCTGCCAAAAGAGGCGGAATTTCTCACGATCTCACCGCTTTATGACGAGGCGTTAGCAGCCAAATTTGATAAGTGCAAGTTTGTGCGGTGCGAAGCAGGAACGGTCGCTTTCGTGGTGGCACTACTTTGTGGCGAGGTTTTGGGCGGCAAGTTTAGCGAGTTGGACACTGGGTTTTTGAGCGCTGAGAGTAATGTCGGCGAGGAGGAGCTGCCTGAAATTTTGGAGTTTTTGGCGCAAACTAACAAGGTTGTCGTCTCACCTGAGGTTGGGGATGAGTGCGTTTTAACCCTTTTGCGCGCGTTGCAAGTCAAATTTGGTTTTGACATTTTAAACCTCGCAGGCGAGTGCGTTTGCGTGGAGCAAAATGAGGATTTTGTGCCAACACTTGGCGAAGCAGAGAATTTTGACGGCGCGGTCATCTTCACTCACGCAAAGCCAGAATTTTTTAGCCAAAATGGCGAGTGCGACTTGCGAGGCGGGAGATTTTTTGCCGCCGCAGCCAAGCTTGCAAACGGCGCAAAAGTGCGTGTAAAAAGCGCGCAAGGCGAGTTTGAGGCGAACTTTGTGTTGGATGAGAGTTTGAAGGGGACGATCGGCTTTTTGGGTAAAAAGGGGTTGAAATTTGGCTTTGAGAAGTTGAGGACTGTGAATGAAAATTGAGGATTTACAAACGCCGTTTTACCTCTGCGACCTGCGGCTTTTAGACAAAAACCTTCAAACCCTAAACGCTGTTGCGCAGTCTTGCGGTTGCGAGGTTTTGTGTGCGTTGAAAGGCTTTGCGTTTAGCGGGGCGATGGGGCTTTGTGCGAGCAGGCTTGACGGGGCGACTTGCAGCGGGCTTGGCGAGGCGAGGTATGCTGCCAAGCACGGCTTTAAACAGGTTTGCACCTACTCGCCCGCGTTTAAAGAAAGCGAGATTGACGAGATTTTGACGCTTTCAGACCACATCGTCTTCAACAGTTTTTCGCAGCTTGCGCGTTTTGGCAAAAAGGCTAAAACTCGCGGCGTGCAGATCGCCATGCGGCTCAACCCACAGACTAGCTTTTCGCCTGTGGATGCTTACAACCCTTGCGGGAGGTTTTCGCGGCTTGGCGTGACGAGGCAGGCGTTGCAAGAAGCACTTAAAAACGAGGAAAACGCGGAGCTTTTCTCGCTGCTTGACGGCGTGCATTTTCACGCGCTGTGCGAAGAGAGCGCGCAAAGCTTAAAGGTCGTCTTAGAGGCGGTAGAGCGGGACTTTGGCGAGTTTTTGCGAGGGCTAAAATGGGTGAATTTTGGAGGCGGACACCACATCACAAAAGAGGGTTACGACACCGCGCTTTTGTGTCGCTTGATCCGCGATTTTAGCGCCAGCCACAACACAAAAGTCATTTTAGAGCCCGGCGAAGCAGTCGGCTGGCAGACTGGCACGCTTGTCGCCTCAGTGCTTGACATCGTGCAAAACGAAAAGACGATCTGCATCATAGACGCCTCGCCCGAGTGTCATATGCCTGATACGGTGCTGATGCCGTATCGTCCGCAAATTCGCGGCGAAATTGCCCCGCGCGAAGGGGCGTTTGAGTGTCTCTTTGGCGGAGCGACCTGCCTTGCTGGCGACATTGTCGGCGTTGAAGCGGGCGAGCCAAACTACTACTTCAAAGAGGCGTTAAAGGTCGGCGACCGCGTCATTTTTGAAGACCAAATCCACTACACGATCGTCAAAAACAACACATTCAACGGCGTAAAGCTGCCAAATTTAGCGCAAATCGAGCTTGATGGGACGGTGAGGCTGGTGCGTGAGTTTGATTATGACGAATATGCCCGCAGGAATTAGTCAAATTCGGTTTTGACAAATTCTAGCGGCGACATAATTTCACAAAAGGCAGAAAATGAAAGTCTTCTCCACTGCTAGAAGTGCAAAGAATTTTTTAAACGAGTTTTACACAGAATTTCCAACCAAGCTTCCACCCGTTTGCCTTACGCTAAGCGACTTTTTCGCCTCCGCGATCGTCTCCAAAGGGCTAAGAAGAGTTGATGAGATCACGCGTGTGGTGCTGATGCAAGAGGCGGTTTTGAGCGTGAAAAACAGCGTCAAACTACGCGAAATTCCACGCGAATTTTTCTCTTTTTTAAACAACGGCGGCTACATTTTTGCGATGCGTCAGGAGTTAAAAGGCGAAAATATCACCGCCAAAACGCTCAAAACAAACGACCTCAACGCCGAATTTGACGAGCATTTTGCCATTTTAGACGAGCTTTTTAAAAGCTACGACAAACTACTTGAAAAAAACGGATTTTACGATGCGATCCCGCCGCGCTGGGAGGTAAATCACCCCTTTTTAGAAGAGGAGATCGAGTTTTACTTAGACGGAATTTTTAGCGGTTTTGAGTGCGAAGTTTTGCAGCAAATCGCACAAACAAATGTTGTCAAAATCAAATTTGAAACGGACGAATTTAGCTTAAAACTGCGGCAAAAATTGTTAGACAAGCTTGGTTTTACGCAGCCGCTTAGGGAGAATTGCGTTTATGAAGCGCAGTTGCAAACTAAGCAGTTGCGGGTTTTGGGGCAGTTGAAGGCGGCGCAAAATGACCTTGTTTTTACGAGTTTTGCCGAGCCGATGACGCAAAATGCGTTTGTTTTTGACAGCGTTAATGAGATGCTTTTGCGTGGGATCGCGCCTGAGAAAATCGCCGTCATTTTGCCTGACGAGAAGTTTGGCGAACTGCTTTTAAAGCTGGATGAAAACGGCGGTTTCAAGCAAGAGCGGGTGCTGAATTTTGCGATGGGTGTGAGTTTTGTGAGGCGGCGGGAGTTTATGGTTTTAAATGCGTGTTACGCGGCGCTAGAAGAGAATTTTAACGCGCTAAAAGAGCTGCTTGACGCGGGCAGCTTGAAAGAGTATGTAAAGCAAAAAAACTTTGGCTTAAACATTCACATCAGCCAGCTTAGCAGCTGCCCGCAAGAGGCGTTAAAAAAACTTGCCAACTCGTGGCGGCAAAAGCTGAGTTTTGGCGAGTTTCGCGAGCTGGTTTTAGCACTCATCGCAAACGCGGAGGCGAGCGAAAACCCGTTGCAGACGCAGGTGCGGCAGATGGCGTTTGGTGTGGTGGAGGAGACGCTGTTTTTGCTAAGAAAAGCGAGCGAGAGGTTTAGCGTTAGCGAGTTGGTGTCGCTTTTGCTCATCTTGTTAAAGAGGCGGACGCTAAACGACTTTCAAGGCGGCGGCGTGAGCGTTATGGGCGTTTTGGAGAGTCGCGGAATGTCGTTTGAAGGGGTGGTGATCGTTGATTTTAACGACGAAGTCGTCCCAACGAAGGTCGAAGGCGAGCTGTTTTTAAACGAGGCGATTCGGCGGAAGTCGGGGATGATTTTGCACGAGGATCGTGAGAATTTGCAACGCAGTTTTTACGCCCGAGTTTTGCGGCAAGCTAGCGTGGTGAGGATCGCGTGTGTGGAAAACAGCCAGAAGATGCCTAGTCGGTTTGCTACGCAGCTAAATTTAGTCAAGCAAGAGGCGAACGAAGAGGCGTTTGAGAGGTTGCTGCTGAGCCCAAACGAGGCTGACAAGGAGGTGGAAAATATCAAATTCGAATTTGGCGCGCTAACTTCGGCGGACTTGTTTGGCAAGGACGGAAAACTGCCGATCTCATACAGCCGTTTTAACTGCTATGAAGAGTGTAAGTTGGAATATTTTTACAAATACAAAGCGCGAATCGGCAACGGCAAGCTTTTTGAGAACGAAAAAGAGTTTTTGACAATCGGCTTAGTCGCTCACGAGGTTTTGCAAGAGGCGTTGCAAGAGAGTCCAAAACGCCTTGAAGCCCAGCGGTTGGAGGCAGCTTTTCGCCAAAAAGCGAAGGCGGCAGGGGTGGATGAGTTTGAGGTCGAGTGCTTTGTCTGCGGGCTTGAAGATGTGGCGAAGAAGTTAAATGAATATCTACAAGAGTTTAGCGTTTTTGCGTGTGAAAAGGTGTTTAAGGGCGTTTTGGTGGATGAGGGCGAGTTTTGTTTGGAGGGGACGATTGACTGCATTTTAGTAAAAGAAAGTGGTGGCGCGCGGGAATTTCGCATCCTCGACTTCAAAACAGGGAAAGCAAATGACAAGTCAGCTCAACTTGCCTTTTACGAGCTGCTTTTGCGTAGCGAAGTTGGGCAAGAAGCGGTTGTCGCAGGCGAGTTTTTACAGATTTACCGCGGCGGCTGTAAGGTCGTTGTACCAAAAACCAAACTCACCACACAGAGCGTCATCGAGCGTTTAGCAGAGGCGAAAAAGCAGCTTGCAAACGGTGTTATGATCAGGCACAACAGCAAGTGCAAAAGATGTCAAACAACAAGCTGGGCGTTAAAGGAATTTGAGTATCTAACGCAAAAAAACGGGGATGAAAACGAGGAAGAAAATGAAAGCTAAATTGGCGATGAAAGCGAGTGCGGGCAGCGGAAAAACCTTCAACTTGGCGGTTCGGTTTGCTGCGTTGGTGGTTGGCGGGGTGGATGGCAAAAGCCCAACGGACATTTCAAAAATTCTCGCCCTTACCTTCACAAACGCGGCGACAAAGGAGATGAAGGAGAGGATTTTGAAAATCCTGCTAACGCCGCACGAGTGCGAAGGCGAGTTTAAGACACTTTGCGAGGTGTTAGGTTTAACGCAAGAGGAGGTTTTGACGCGGCTTGAAAGCAGGCGCGAGGAGTTTTTGAACGCCTCTTTTCGCGTGATGACATTTGACGCCTTTTTCACGCAGATTTTACGCAAATTTAGTATGCACAAAGGGCTTAGCCCGACTCTTGCACTAGGCTCGGAGATCGGCGTTAAGACTAAGGAGATGTTTTTAAAAAAGTTGCGACAAAAGGGCGAGCTGAGGGAGTTTGCGCGGTTTGTCAAGGAGTTTGACAACGACGCTGACGATATCTTTAAAAACTTGATTAATATCGCTAGTTTAAACGAGTTGAAGATTAATTATCCGCCGCTTGCAACAAAAGTAATGCCGACTTTGAAGCGAGCAGTTGAGGTCAAAAACCAACTTGCGCAAATCAAATTTGATTTTAAATTGTTGAACGAAAAAGAATATTATCGCAGGTTTAATAAAGACGATTTAGAGTCTTTGGTCGCAACGCTTACTTACTTAGAGGAGAAATCCGCGCGCTACTTCAAACAAAACGAGCCACCGCAGGAGTGGTGGCGGCTTTTGGGCGAGCTAAAAGAGGAGCTTGTGAGCTACCTTCTTGTGCTTGAAAGCTACAAAATCAACGGCTTAAAACGGCTTGTGACGACCTACAAAGAGGCGAGGTTGGAGGCGATTAGCGCGCTTGGGAAGATTGGGTTTAAGGATGTTGAGAATTTCGCGTATGAAATCACGCAAGAAAACGACCTCAAAGAGCTGATTTATTTTCGACTAGACGCACGGATCGAACACATTTTGATAGACGAGTTTCAAGACGCGAATTTAGAGCAATACGAGATCGTAAAACCGCTGATCGACGAGGCGTTAAGCGGCGTTGGGCAGAGCAAGAACCTCGGCAGCTTTTTTTATGTTGGTGACACAAAACAGAGCATCTACCGCTTCCGCGGCTCGCAGTCGGAGATTTTCGACAAAGTCGGCGCGATCCACGAAGTCGAGCAGGTTTCGCTGAAAGAAAATTTCCGCAGTGCGAGGAAGATTGTCGAGTTTGTGAATGAACTTTTTGGAGCAAAATACGAAAACTACGAGGCGCAAAAGGCGGTCAAGGAGGCGGAGGGCTTTGTCGAGGTGAGGAGGATCGCCAAAGATGAGAAATTGGCTGAGGCGGCGCTTAGTCAAATTCGAATTTGGCTTGAAAACGGCATTAAACCTGAGCAGATCGCCGTGCTTTGCTGGAAGAACAAGGTCATTAAAAGCGTGTGCGAGCAGCTTGAAACTGCGGGCGTGAAGGCGTTTGGCGAGGGCGAAGGGCTGCTTTTTGAAGAAAAGAGCGTCTTTTTGCTCATCGGGCTGCTGCGGTGGTGGTTTTTGCGTGACCTAAAAGCGGCACAAAGGGTGATGGAATTTTTGGAAGCAAGACGGCTGCAAGAGTGCAGAGACGAGGTGTTTGGCGAGGGTTGGCAGGGGTTGGCGTTGTGGGAGAAGATGCGGCGCTTTGAGCTTTTTGACAAGCCGCGTGAGGCGGAGGCGGCAGACGCGCTTGGTTGCGTGACGGCGGCGTGCAAAAAGCTTAGTTTGGAGGTTGGCGAGCCAAAAATTTTGCAGTTTTGTGCGATCGCCTCAGCGCAAAAAGACATTTTTGCCACGCTTTTTGAGTGCGCTGTGCCTAGTCAGGAGTATTTCCTGCCAACAAAAGAGGGCGCGGGCTGCGTGAAGGTGATGACTATTCACAAAAGTAAAGGGTTGCAATACGACTATGTCATCGTCCTTGACAACGACAGGAAAGATTCAGGCGACAAGCAGTTTTTGCACGAGCTAAACGCGCAGTGGCGGATCGACCTGCGGTTAAACAACAAAGAGCTCAAACTCGTCCCGCAGTGGCGCGAGATCAAAGATCTAAAAGAGAGGCGGGACGCGCAAGAGAAGCTAAATGTGGCTTATGTCGCCTTCACGCGCGCCAAAATCGGGCTTTGCGTCATCGAAAAAGAGGGCGGGGCTAGCCGCTTTAAAGATCTTGGTTTGCAGCCGCAAGAAAGAGGCGAGGTTTTAAGACAAAAAGAGGCAAGGGAGGAGCAAAGCTCGCAGCCGCAGACGCCAAGCATTGCGGAAGGCTACTCACCAAGCGTTGCGGAAGGCTTTGTGCTAACTGGGCGGCAGAAATTTTTAAGCCTAAGCGAGCAGACGAAGGGTGGCTTTGGCGCAAAACAAGGCGCGGTTGAGGTGCGAGTGCTTGATTTAAGCAGTGAAGAAAACCTCGCTCACTCACTCACTGAGGCAAATCAGCTTGGTGACGCGTTGCACTACTTTTTGCAGATGTGTGGTGACTTTTCAGACACAACTCTTGCAAAAGAGGCGGTTTTTACTGCGTTTGGGGCGAAGCTTTTTGAGGATGAGTTGGAGGCGGTTTGCAAACGGGCGGAGGCGTTGGTGCAAACTCCGCAGTTTCAGCAGTTTTTGCGCGGAGCGGTGCGGGTTTTGAGCGAGTTTTCGTGCGTGTTTGAGGGCGAGTTGTTGCGGTTTGACGCGGTTGTGGAGAAGGCGGACGAAGTTTTGGTTTTGGACTACAAAAGTGGGGCAAAACACAAAGACCACAGTAAGCAAGTTTTGCGTTACGCTCAGGTTTTGACGCAGTTTTTCCCAGACAAACGGATCTCGCCGTGGCTTATCTACCTCTAAGTAGCGATTGTCGCGAGCGCGAATTTGGTTTGGTGGTTGTGTAAAGCAAAGTTGTTAAAATCGAATTTGATTTTTACATTTTGTTAAATTGCAAAAACCGAATTTGAGCTTGAACACTGAGCGGACGAATTTAAATTCAGTTTTGGCGGCTGCTGTTGAAAATTAAAATTCGATTTGCGTTTTTTGAAATAAATAAAATTGTCAAATTCAAATTTGGTTTTTACACATTTGTCGCTGAAAATTAAAGTCGGTTTGCGTTTTTGAGTTTAAAAGTCAAATTTGGTTTTTGCAGTTTTAAAGTGAAGCAAAATTGTTAAATTCGGTTTTGGCGGTTTTGTGCGGAGTTGTCAAAACCGAATTTAGTTTGACAACTCGCCGTAATCAAGCCCGCCTAATTTCGTGTCTCAAAACTCCGCTAAACCAAGTCTCGCCACAACTAGCCGCTGCGACCGCCCTACTCGATGTTCGTATAAACCGCTTGAACATCATCATCATCTTCAAGCTTGTCGATCAACTTCTCCGCCTCGCTAAGTGCCGCCTCGTCAAGTGTGATTGTCGTGTTTGGCACAAACTGCAACTTGCCGCTTTGGATGCTAAGTCCAGCAGCTTCGATCGCGTGGCTAAGCGTGCCAAAACTCTCGTAACCACCCGTGATCACAAGCCCGTTTTCACCCGCACTTAGCTCTTCAAGTCCCGCGTCTATGAGGTTAAGCTCCAATTCCTCGACATCCCCCTCAAACGCCGAAGTCTCAAAAACTGCCTTTCTTGCAAACATAAAGCTCAAACTCCCGCTCGGCAGAAGCTCACCGCCGTTTTTGTTAAAAATCGACTTCACATTCGCAACCGTGCGAGTCTGATTGTCAGTCGCGGTCTCAACGATGATCTGCACGCCGTTTGCCGCCTTGCCGTCGTAAAAAATCGTCTTAATGTCCGCGCTGTCCTTGCCATTAGCGCGTTTGATCGCCGCGTCAATGTTGTCTTTTGGCATATTCTGCGCTTTTGCCGTCATTATCGCCGTGCGAAGTTTCGGGTTCAACTCGGGGTCACAACCGCCCTCTTTTGCCGCAACGGTAATCGCCTTGCCAAGCTTTGGAAAAAGCTTACTCATTTTATCCCAACGCGCCTCTTTGCTCGCTCTGCGATACTCAAACGCTCGTCCCATTTTTGTCCTTTAAAGTAGTTTAAATCTGCATTTTAGGTAAAATACGCCATCACGCCTACCGCAACGCACAAAATCGCCACAACAAGCCAAATAACATTTTTATCCATCTTGCACTCCTTAATATTTTGCCCTAAAACATCTTAAAAATCACCGTTATGATCGTCAAAATTCCAAACACGCCGACAAAAATGTCCGCGGCGGTGTTTTTGTATTTGGCGAGTTTTTTCACGCGGTAAAAGCCAGCAAGCGGCAGCAAAAACAGCACCGCGGCGATGACTGGACCTGCAAGAGTGTCGATGATGCCTAAAATGCTTGGGTTGAGGTATGAAAACGAGAGCATAACCGCGTAGAAAAAAATCGTGCTTAAAGCTTGAAGTTTGCGTTTGTCGGGGGTTTTGTGCGTGACGCGCTCAAAGGCTCGCACGCAAAGGGCGTTTAAGCCCTCTTTTGCGCCAAAGTAATGCCCAAAAAAGCTCGTAGCGATCGCCAAAACGGCGATGAGCGGCGCGACATAGGAGATGAGCGGTTCGTCAAATTTGTTGGCAAAATAGCTCACGATCGGGATATTTTGCTCTTTTGCGAGCGCGAAGTCCTCCCCGCTTAGCGACAAAACGCAACTTAGCACGAAAAACATTATAAAAAAGAGTAGCAAAAGCGAATTTACCCACAAAATTTGCGCACATTTTGCGTCACTTTGCTCGCCGTAATGCCGTCGCATCGCCGCCGCGAAGGTTGAGATGGCGGGCGTGTGCTCAAACGAAAAAGCAAGCACAGGCAACGCGAAAAAGACGACCAAAACAAAGTCGCTAAAACTTGGCGCGGTGGCTAAAATTCCGCTGAAATTCCAATGCGGGATGAGGTAGAGACTAAACAAAAGCAGCACCGCACAGAGTGGATAAACCAGCCACTCGCAAACTTTGATGACGATGTCTTCGGTTAAAATCATCACCACCATCATCAGCGTGATGATGCTAAAACAGACCCAAAAGCGGCTCGCCTCGTAGCCTAGCTGGTTTGCAAAAAAGCTCATCAGCGTGTTTGTGATCCCAACGCCGTACATTATGCACGCGGGGAAAAAGGCAAAAAAGTAAAGCGCGGTGATGGCGAGTGAGACATTTTTGCCAAAATACTCCTGCGAGGCTTGGGTGATGTCTGCTTCTTTCACGCTCGTACCGTTGCAAAATCTTGCCAACGCAAGGTGGCTAAGGTAAGCCATCGGCAACGCCAAAAACGCCATCACCACCACAGGCAAAACACCCGCCGCGCCAGCTTTGATCGGCAGAAATAAAATCCCCGCGCCAACCGCCGTGCCAAAAAGCGAAAGCGTCCAACGCAGGTCATAAGCACTAAATTTCAAACTCTGCTTCTCTTTCATCCCACTCCTTTTACTCACTCTAAATTGTCAAATTCAAATTTGGTTTTAGCATTTTTCAAACAACTGCGGCGAGTCTTGCAAAAACCGCAAGTCCGCCAGTTTTGCCACAAACGCCGCTTTGTTTAAGTCTAGCTCATCTTTGCGCTTTAATGCAATTTTAACAAACTCTTCTTCTTTTTCGATGCCTACAAAATTTCGCCCTAAAATATTTGCCGCTATGCCCGTAGTAGCCGAGCCGCTAAATGGGTCGCAAACCTCGCCGCCTTCACTGCTTGCCATTAAAATCAATCGCACCAAAAGCGCAAGAGGCTTTTGCGTAGGATGTTTGCCGCACGCCTTCTCCCACGGAGCAATCGCAGGGAAACTCCACACATCCCGCATTTGCTTGTCCGCATTTAACTTCTTCATAATTTCGTAATTAAAAATATGTTTATGCTTAGCATCTTTTCTCGCCCAAATAATCTGCTCTGTGCTGTGAGTTAGATAGCGGCAACTAAAATTTGGCGGTGGATTTGTTTTTTGCCAAGTGATGATATTTAAAATTTTAAAATCAAGCTCTTGCAACGCTAATCCAATGGAAAAAATATTATGATAAGTGCCACTAATCATAACACTGCCATTATCTTTAAGCGCATTTTTAGCGTGCGAAAGCCATTTGAGATTAAAATTATGCATCTCATCCACACCATAACTTCTATCCCACTCTCCCTTATTTACACTAACAATCTGCCCGTTTTGTATGCTTAAACCATCGTTTGACAAAAAATACGGCGGATCGGCAAAAATTAAATCAAAACTCTTGTCAAACTTTGGCAACTCTAAAAATGTGTCGCCTTGAATTATCCTAAATTCGCTCATGGTTGTGGTAATCCTAACTTTTGAAGTGGAATGTATTCAAAATAATACTCGCATTCTACGCTGATAATATAGTCTAATACATCAAGGTATTCTTTTCTCTTAAACCACTCGCTAAGCAAGTAGATGTATTTTACTTCCATATTTAGGCGTGAAAGTAGCTTTTTATATTGTTTTTTCTTAAAGTCGCAAGTCTGCAACTTCTCATCCACGCTTCCAGCTACTCGCTGAAATTTGCATTCTATAATGAAAAAAGTGTTATTAACAATGACATAAATACTATCATCAGGCAAAAGTTTTTGGAGATAATTTCTTGCCACGGCACGCCTTTTTCATCTAAAAATTTGTAAAACGAATGCTTTTTGAAAATTTGGGCTACAAATTCGCCTTTGTAAAACACTTGTGAATTTTCATCAACAAAGTAGTCTTTTTGCTGCCCTAAAAAGGTTGCCAAATCACTCCTGCCTTCGAAAACTAAACCTGTTTTGGTGTTTGCACCACCTATACCACCGCGTATCATCCTCTACCCTTTAAACTCACCAGCCAAGATTCACGCCACCGCCGCCGTCAAGCTTGTAAGTCGCGTTTTTGCCGACCGCACCGCTTGAAGTTTTGCAAACATCCCCAACTCGCACTTCGCCCTCTTTGACCTCCGCTAGCGAGTAACGCCCGCTGCTAACGACACTCACGCTGCCGCGCGCGCATTCAAAAACCTCGCCTAGTTCAAGCCGATCCACAAACGCCGCTTGAAACTTGCCCTCAACAAACGACACGCCCGCGACTTTTAGCGGGTAAAGTCCTTCTAAAATCTCCTCGCTAAGCCCAGCGGCGATCTTTGCCACCCCGTCTTCACTCTCCTTCACGCCGCCCTCTTTTAGCCTCACGCTTGTAACAAGCGTGTTTGAAAGCTTCACCTCGCGCGTTGCAAAAAAGACAAGCGAGTAATCCACCGCCACTTCCACACGCGCCTCCTCGCCGCCGCCAAAGCCCTCGCCCGTTGCGGCAACTCCGCCCCTCTTTGTGCTGCCTACTTCACGCAAGTTTAAGACCAAAAGGTAGTCCGAGCCAATGGCGTTGCCAAGCTTAAACGCCTCTTCACTGCTTGCATCCTCGCTCTTTAAGAGTTGCTTTTCTGCTTCGTAATACTCTGCGTTTTTACGCTCTAAGACGCTAAATTTTTGGCTTGAAACGAGGCTGTTTTGCACCTTTTGGCGCAAATTCTCGCCCAAATCCGTGTAGTAAGAGTTGCTAAAAATGGCGATTGTCGGTTTTTGAGTGCGGCTAAAAAGCCGTTTATACACCGCGACTTTTGCGGAGTATTCGCCGTTTTCTTCGCTAATGCTTTGCACTTCGTAAGAGTCGATCCGCCCTTTTGTCACGCGGCTTAGCCCTCTTTGGGTTAAAACTTCGCCGACAAATCTCGGCGCGTTGAAGGTAAAAAGCTCGTCTGTGCTAACGCCGCCGCTTTTTTGCACGGCGTCTAAAATGGCGAGGCGGATGGCTAGTTTTTTGCTTTTGTCACTCGCTTCGCCGTCTGAGACTTTCACAAAAGTCCCTTGCCTTGAAGTTAGCGTTTTATTCACCGCTACTGGCTCGCTAGCTGTTAAGCTTTGTCCCTCCGCCGTCAAATTTGCAAAAACCGAATTTGAACCAAAAACTAGGCAAAATGCTAGAAAAATTCGCTTCATAACCGCCCTTTTTTACCACGAAACCGACTTTTTGTCTCCTAGCTTGCTGATGGTTTTTTCGTCCTCCCAGTACGCTAGCCCGCTCGTCAAATCCGTCACCGAAAGGTAGAAGTAATACTCCACTTGCACCTTGCCGCTTGGTAACTTCACGCTCTCTTGGCGGATCTTGCCTGCGAGCGAGAAGTCAGGTGCGACAAGCGTGCCTTTTTTGGCGATTGTCGCTTGGTTGAACTCCTCATCCTCTCTTAGTTCTCGCACGCTTTTGCCCATCCCATCCCGCGCCCCACCTGCCGCAACCGCTGTTGTCAGCACGAATTTGCCGCTTTTGCGAAGGGCGATTGTGATCTTTGAGACGAGTTTGTCTGTGTCGATCCTCTGTGGCGTGTCATTTACGATGCGTCCAATTGCGATGACTTTGCGGCTGTTTGGTGAAATTGTCGCAAACGCTGGGTCACGCAACATACTCTGGATCATCGCATCCGCCGCATTTTCAAAGTCCTCTTTATCAAGCCCTAGCGTCAAAGCCCGCCCCTCTGCCACCTGAGTCGCCTTGCCGTCTGTATAAACCGGCGACATAGTCGAACACGCCGTCAAAGCCGCCCCGCAAACCAACGCAAAAGCCGTTAAGTAAATTTTTTTCATCCTCTCTCCTTAGTTTTGTTTTCTCAAAGTTAGCGTAAAGTCGCTTGCTGCCTTATTTGTCGCAACTCGCGCTAGCAAAAATTCGTCATTTTTGCGAAGCTTTACGCGGATAAATTCGCCGTCCGTTGGTGCTTTAAGCACAAAGCCTTCCGCGTCCCGCCACTGGACTTTGTATTCAAGCTCAACCTCTTTTGGACTTTGTAAAATCAGCTCAAATTCGAGTAGCTCGTTTGCATTTGTGCGGTAGTTAAAGGCTTTTACGACCTCCTTTTTCACCTCAACAAACTCCATTTTCGCCGCAACTCTTTGCTCAAAAAGACTTAACTGCTTGCCACAACCGCTCACAAAAACCGCCAAAACGCTCGCCAAAACCGCCAAAAAAACCTTTTTCACCTTCTCTCCTTAATCAAATTTGCCTACTTTTGAACCACCCAAACAAGCGTCTCGCCATATTCTGCATATGACTTGACTAGCACCAAAACATCCTTCTTTGCGTCAAGCGAGTCGTTTGCATAAAGCGTCACTCCACGAGGCGTGACAAGCTTCAACTCGCCCGTGTTTTCGACCATTACGACATTTACGAACTTTGGCAAAGCCTGCCACTGACGCGTGTCGGCGTGTGTGTTGGCGGCGTTAAAGACGCTTGTCGCAAGAGACAAAAACCCGCCCGTTGGGTCGTTTTTGGCGACAACTGCGTTCAGCGTGGTTTTGATGATCGCTGAGCTTAGGGCTTTGCTGATTGTAATTGGCAAATTTGCTTTAAACTCAGCAGCGATGATCTCGTCAAAGCTCACTAACTCCTGCGTTTTTACGCCGTTTGCGACCAAAAATTCGTGCGAATTCTCACGCGCTTTTAGCGTTGGCAACGCAAGCGAGAAACTCACAAACCCATCAGGCGTCAAAAACGGCAGCGAGACGGCAAACTCGTCTAGTGCCATACTAAAACCGCTCTCATACACAACAAAAATCTGCCGCTTTAACTTCTTGCGACTAAACGAGGTCGCCGCCCTCTCAAAAAAGGCAAATTCACGCGCGATTTCGCCATTTTTTTGCAACGCCGCCACCTCTTTAAATAAGTCAGCCGCCCTTAAAAAGTCGCCTTCTAGGAAGAAAAAGAGGCTCGCAAGGTAGGTTGCGTAAGGGTTGGTGAAGTTTTGTGAAGCGGTGAAGTCTTTAAGCAAATGAGCGTATTGCGCGTTGATCACGCCGAAATTAGCGCCCATATTCTGCGCGTAGTTTGGGTCTTGTCTAGCCTTGTCAAACTCCTCTTTGTTCGCCTCGATCTCCTTTTTGAAAAACTCCTTTGCCTTTTGCTGTCTTAAAAGTGCGCGGTTAAACTCCACGCGCGCATTCTCAAACTCCCCAAGCCCCATAAAATTCAAGCCCTTATAAACATTGACCATTATCCGCTCGTAAAGCCTGCCTTCGTAGTCGCCAACGCCCTCGTTTAGCAACATCGCCGCCGTGCCTTTTGCGACTCGTTTGCCCGCGCTTTGAAGATCCACATCAAACTTGTAAGCCTCTTCTGCTTTGTCAAAAAAGTAGTTGCTTTGCTCAAAGTCAAGGCAGTTTCGAGCCATCGCCCCCGCGTTTAACCCAGTGTAGATCACATCGTCATTTGCCTCGACTTGTGCGCGCTTAGCGGTGAAGAATTTTTCGTCACACTTTCGGTGTTTAAGAGAGCTTTCGTAGAGCGAGTTTTGCAAATTGTGGTTGGCACACGCTGAGAAAAAAATGGCGATTAAAGCAAGTAAGTTGAGAGATTTTTTCACGCCGCCCCCTTGAATATAATTTGTAAATATATCAAATTTGATTTAAACAATGGTTAAAAAGCGGCTTGCAAGTGTGTCAAAACCGAATTTGACACACTTTTGTTGAAGTTTTAGCTAGTTTTTGCCCTAATTTTAGCCTTTATAAGCCGTCTTTACAGCTTGCGAAACGACTTCGTTCAAACGCGGGTCAAACGGCGTTGGGATGACATAGTCTTTGCCAAATTTCAACTCACGCCCATAAAGCTCGCAAATCTCGCGTGGCACTTCCTGCCTTGCAAGCTCAGCAAGCGCGTAAGCAGCGGCGATCTTCATCTCCTCGTTGATGCATTTCGCGCCCGCTTCTAACGCCCCACGGAACAAAAACGGAAAGCAAAGGACATTATTCACCTGATTGGCGTAGTCGCTGCGTCCAGTGCCGATGATAACATCGTCTCTCACGCTTTTTGCGAGCGTTGGGTTGATCTCTGGGATCGGGTTTGCGAGCGCGAAGATGATCGGATTTGCCGCCATCGACCTCACCATCTCTTCATTCATAATCCCGCCGCTGCTAAGCCCTAAGAACATATCCGCCCCAACAAGCGCATCCGCAAGCGTGCGCGCCTCAGTGTCAGCGGCAAATTCCGCCTTCTCTTTACTTAACCCTTCGCGCCCTTTGTAAATCACCCCTTTGCTATCAAGCATAATGATATTCTTCGCGCCCGCGTTGCGATACATCCTGCCACAACCAATGCCCGCCGCGCCGCTACCGCTGATGACGATTTTCATATCCTCGATCTTCTTTTGCGCGATGTGTGCCGCGTTGATAAGACCTGCGGTGGTGATGATCGCTGTGCCGTGCTGGTCATCGTGCATCACTGGAATGCCGATGTCTTGCAACGCCGCTTCGATCTCAAAACACTCGGGAGCTTTGATGTCTTCGAGGTTGATGCCGCCAAAGGTTGGCGCGAGCGCGCGGACGATTTGAATGAATTTCTTTGGATCTTGCTCGTCAATCTCAATGTCAAAAGCGTCGATCCCCGCAAACTTTTTAAACAAAACCGCCTTTCCCTCCATCACAGGCTTGCTCGCTGCCGCGCCGATGTTACCAAGTCCTAAAACCGCCGTACCGTTGCTGATGACTGCAACGAGGTTGCCTCTGTTTGTGTAGGTAAAGCTCGCGCTCTCATCCTCTGCGATCACCTTGCACGGCTCAGCAACGCCTGGTGAGTAGGCAAGTGAGAGGTCTGCAACGCTTGCGCACGGCTTTTTAACATTAATCTCAATCTTGCCGCCTAAGTGGTAAGCTAGTGACTTTTCTTTCATTTTCATCCTTTTTGGGTAAAATTTTTTGCGGATTTTAACAAAATTTACTGAAATTTTTCACAAAATTGCGGGTTAATTTGCATTTTTTAGAGTAAAAATTGACCTAAATTTTGTCAAAATCAAATTTGATTTACGCATTTTTTAACGACTTTTAAACCAAAACCAAATTCGGTTTTAACATTTTTACGACAAAATTCCGCCGCAAAAAAAAGGTTGTCAAAACCAAATTTGGTTTGCAATGTGACAAAATTTCGCTTTTTGTCAAAACCAAATTTGAAATTTCGCCCCTTTTTGCGGCACAAAACTAGCGTTTTGCCTTCGTTTTTTTCTGCGTGGCAAACTCTGCGGCAAACTCTTGGGCTAAAAACTCGCCCGTGAAGCTCTTTGTTTGTTTGTAGTTTTTCGCAACCTCTTTTGGCGTGCCTTGGGCGATGATCTTCCCGCCACGCGCGCCGCCCTCTGGTCCAAGGTCGATGAGATAGTCGCAGTTTTTGATCACATCCAAATTATGTTCGATGACGATGATAGAATTGCCTTGATTTACCAATTTTTGCAACACGCCAACAAGCCTTTTGACATCCGCAAAATGCAGCCCTGTTGTCGGCTCGTCTAGGATGTAGAGCGTTTTGCCCGTGTCTGTGCGTGAAAGCTCTTTTGCGAGTTTGATGCGTTGTGCTTCGCCGCCGCTAAGCGTAGTCGCTGCCTGCCCCAAGCAAACATAGTCAAGTCCAACATCTTTTAGCGTCTGCAACTTGGTTGCGATCTTTGGCACAGCGGCAAAAAACTCGCACGCCTCGCTCACGCTCATTGCAAGCACATCGGCGATGTTTTTGCCTTTGTAGCGAACTTCGAGCGTTTGAGCGTTGTAGCGTTTGCCGCCGCACGCGTCACAAACCACGCTGACATCAGGCAAAAAATGCATCTCAACCGTGATCGCCCCGTCACCTGCGCACTTCTCGCACCGCCCGCCACGGACATTAAAACTAAACCGCCCAACCCCAAAACCTCGCATCTTCGCCTCTTTCGTCTGTGCAAAAAGCACCCTTAACTCGTCCATCACCCCCGTGTAAGTCGCTGGGTTTGAACGCGGCGTGCGTCCGATCGGGCTTTGGTCGAGGTAGATGACTTTGTCAAGTTTGTCAAGCCCTTGTATGAGCGCTTTGCTAGCCTTGACCTTTTTGGCGCGGTTAAGCGTGTTGAGTGCTGTTGGCAAAAGCGTTTGCAGCACAAGAGAACTTTTCCCGCTGCCGCTTACGCCCGTGACGCCCACTAGGTTTTGAAGCGGGAACTTCGCGCTTAGGTTGGCGATGTTGTTGATGGTGACATTTTCTATGCTGAGCCACTCTTTTTGCTCCCTTTCGTAGCACTCATCCACACTCTCCTCGCCTCGCAAAAACCTCGCCGTTGTCGTCTTGGCTGCTAAAAGCGCCTCGCCGTCTCCTGCAAAAACCACCTCGCCGCCGCCCTTGCCCGCCGCAGGACCGATATCCACCACAAAGTCCGCCGCTTCGATCGTCTTTTTGTCGTGCTCAACGACTACGACCGAGTTTCCCTTCGTCTGCAAATTCCTCAGCGTACCAATGAGCCGCATCGTATCTCGCTCGTGAAGCCCGATGCTAGGCTCGTCAAGGACATAAAGCACGCCGCTTAGCCCGCTGCCGATCTGGCTTGCGATGCGGATTCGTTGTGCTTCGCCGCCGCTGATCGTCCTTGCGTCCCTGCCAAGCGAGAGATAACCCAGCCCGACATCATTCAAAAACGCAAGTCGCTCCCTGATTTCGCGCAAAATCGGCTCGCTAATAACCTCCATCGACTTGTCAAATTCGAATTTGGTTGCAAAAAATTTCGCGCACTCCTCAACACTTATACTAATCACCTCGCCGATGCCAACGCCACCGACTTTTACGGCTAAATGCTCCTTTTTAAGACGCAAACCGCCGCACTCAGCACAGCATTTTTGAGTCGTGTAGTCCTCAAAATCCCGCTCACCTTTTAACATCTCATACGCCATTTTCACCGCCCCTTCAAAGACGCGGCTAAGCTTGTGGCGCTTCCACAAAAACTCGACACTGCTAGCATTCCCGTAAAGCACAAGACGGCGCGACTCCTCGTCAAGCTCGCAAAAGGGCTTTTTAACATCAATGCCATTTTTCTCGCAAAACGCTAGACAAAATTTGTAGTAGTAACTCTTGTTGAAGCCATAAAGCAGTCTGATCGCGCCGTTTTCGATGCTGAGTTCGTCGTTGATGATTTTGTTAATGTCAAGGCTAAACCTCACGCCCAAGCCGTCACAACTCTCGCACGCGCCTTTTACTGAGTTGAAGCTAAACGAGAGCGGCTCTAAGGGAAGGTAGGAAATTTTGCACTCAAAACAGGCGTTGTGTTCGCTGTAATGCAAATTCGGTTTTAACCCAAACTCATCCGCATTTGCCACCTCAACCTCAACCTCGCCAAAGCTCTCAAACAGCGCCTTTTCTACGCCGTCTGCGACTCTGCTTTCGCACTCATCCTCGACTACGAGTCTGTCGATGACGACTTTTATCGTGTGTTTTTTCGTTTTTGAGAGGGCTATGTCTTCGTCCAGCCTCACCAAAACTCCGTCAATCTGCGCTCTGGCAAAACCCTTGTTTTTCAGCTCTTCTAACCGCTCCTCAAAACTGCCCTTTTTCTCGCGCACGATCGGCGCTAAAAGCGTGATCTTCGCTCCTTGCGGAAGCGCGGTGATCTCGTTTATGATGTCGCTTGCACTCATAGACGAGACCTTCTGTCCGCATTTGTAGCAGTGCTGCGTGCCAACTCGCGAATAGAGCAAGCGCAAGTAGTCGTAAATCTCCGTGATCGTCCCTACCGTGCTTCGCGGGTTTTTGCTCGTGCTTTTTTGGTCAATCGCAATCGCCGGCGTAAGCCCGTTGATCTTATCCACATCAGGCTTGCCCATCTTGTCTAAAAACTGCCGCGCGTAACTTGAAAGACTTTCGATATACCGCCGCTGCCCTTCGGCGTAAAGCGTGTCAAACGCTAGTGTGCTTTTGCCGCTTCCGCTAAGTCCAGTAAAGACGACTAGGCGGTTTTTTGGGATTTTGAGGTTGATGTTTTTGAGGTTATGCTCGCGCGCGCCGATGATTTCGATAAACTCGTCCATTCTCTCGCCTTGCTACTCAGCCCAAAGCTCGATGGTGTAGAGTTTAGTTGCGTTTTGCGCATCCACCCTCAGCTCCACTTGCCACCGCCCCTTTTGGCTAACTGCGACATCCTTCACCACCAGCTCGCCTGCTGCAAAAGAGGTCGTCAAATTCGCGTCTGCTTTTTGCGTGTGCGGACGAGTTAGCACCGCTTGCGCACTCGTCACGCTCGCATTTGTCTCAAACGCAAAGTCCTTCGCCTCGCCCACGCGGACTAAAACCGCCCTTTTGTTCTTAGCAACCTCTCGGCTCGTGCGAAAAAGCGGCGAAAAGCTGTAATTTTGCTCGAAATTTTGGCGGTTTTGGGCTAAAATGTCGTAGTTTTTATAAACCTCGTCAAACTTCTCGAAGTATGGATTTGCCGTCTCAATCGGGTAGTCCAAACTCTTGTAAATCGTGTAACCACACGCCACGACAATCGCAAAAATCGAACTTAAAACAATGTAAAGCCAGATATTCCTCATCCTCTTCCTTTAACAACTAATTTCATCCACTTGTGTGAGTTTTTCAACCGCCTTTTTCACCGCGTTTTGCGCCTCGCTGCTGAGGTTTTGGCGAATTTCTAGGACATTTTCAATGCTTACGCAAATGCCTAAAAAGATGACTCGTTGGCAAAAACTGCGGATGTAGCTTAGCAGGATCGGCGAGGGGATGTTGTGAGTTGAGAAGATGTAGCTTCTCTCATCTTGCAGGTTTAAAAACTCGACCTCGCCCGCTTTAAAGCCGCCGACTGCGTCACACACGATGACTAGCTGCGGCGCAAATTCGCGGATCGCGCCAAACTCATTTTCAGGCGTCTCTCCACCAAAAAAGACCTGCCACTCGTTTTGTAGCTCGCCCGCAGCCGCCCTTTTCTCAAACTGCCTGCCCGCCTCAATGCCAACGCCGTCATCCCCTCGAAATTCATTGCCGATACAAAGAAGTGCGATCCTCAACCCAGCCCCTTAAACCAAATTTGATTTTGACATTTTGCTAAAACCGAATTTGGTTAAAGCTTTTGGCTAAATTTTCTGCCACGCCACGCAACGCCCCACAAAACAACCATCACCGCGACTATGACGAGGATGAACGGCGGCACACTGCCCGTCTCAGCCGAGGCGTAACTGTGCATTCCAGTGAGGTAGAAATTCACGCCAAAATATGTCATCACAATGCTCCAATACGCAAACATCGAAGCCACCGCGAAGGCAAACTGCGAGTTGAGCAGGCGGACAAAGCGAAAATGCACGATCGCAGCGTAGATTAGGATGCTCACAAGCGACCAAGTCTCCTTGCTGTCCCACCCCCAGTAGCGCCCCCAACTCTCATTCGCCCAAACGCCGCCAAGAAAGTTGCCGATCGTCAAAAGCCCGAGCCCTAAGATCATCGCCATCTCGTTGATGCGCGTGGCTTCGGTGATGCCGTGAAGGACATTCTTGTTGTTTGGGGCGATGGCAAAGAGGATGAGCGTGAAACAGCCGAGCAACGCGCACAACCCCAAAAAGCCGTAACTTGCGGTGATGACGCTGACATGGATAGTTAGCCAGTAGCTTTGAAGCACAGGGACAAGCGTGGTGATCTGCGGGTCCATCCAGCTTAAATGCGCGACAAAAAGCACCGCCCCAGCCAAAAGCGCCGTCAAAGCCAGCGAGATCATCGAGCGGTTCGCAAAGACGATGCCGCTAAGGGCTAAGCTCCACGCGATGAAAACCATACTCTCGTACGCGTTGCTCCACGGCGCGTGACCTGCGACATACCACCTCAGCCCAAGCCCAAACGACAGCGCGATGAAGGCGAAGATGTTGATGAAATACCCCGCTTGAAAGAGGAGTTTGAGGTTAAGAGAAGGCTTGAAAATCTTCACAAAAACACAGCAGACCAAAACAAGCCCAGTAAAGACATAAAGCAGTATTAGTTTGTCAAAAATGTCGAGTTTGTTAAACCAAACTTCGCTTTTAATCTTCGCCTCGCTTGGCATCACCGCTGCGCCAAATTCGCTTTGGTAGGCTTTGATCGCCCCAAGTGCTGCGTCCGCCTCGTCCCATTTTTGCGTGCTAAACGCCTGCGTGAGGGCGGCAAAGTAGTTTTGCACCAGCCTAAACGCGGTGATGATCTCCTCTTTTTCCGCCCCACTCATCATAAGCTGACTCGGGCTAAACCACGAATTTGCCTCATCATTTTGCTTTGGTAAAATGCGGAAATACTCGCCCATCAACGCTTGATAAAGCACGCTCAACCGCTCATCAACCTTCAAGACCTCTTTGTCAAAAACGCCGCGAGCTGAGGGCTTTTTGCGGTTTGCCTCTTCGCTGTATTCGGAGAGTTTGTAAGCCCACTTGCCGTCCGCACTCTCAAAAAAGTCGTCAAAACTCGCCGCCTTTTGCTTTAACGGGATCGACAAGATCCTCTTAATCTCCTTGTCTTTGACCTTCACAAGCTGTAACTTACGCCAATACTCTCCGTCAATCATCATCAAAAGCATCGCGCTCACGCCGTCAAGTCCCTCGTAAGTGCTGCTGCGGTAGATTTTGTTAAACGCCTCTGTTGCAACCGAGTGAAAAGGCTTCATCCGTCCGTCAAAACTCTGAACCACAAGCGTGTTAAGCTGGTCGATGTGGCTTTGCGGTATGCTTGGAAAGGTGTGATTTTGCGCTTCAAGCTGCTTTGGCACAGCAAAAAAGAGCAAAAACGCTGCTAAAAACGCCGCCGCTTTTACGCCGTTTTGCCCGCCTTTGCCTCCTTTTTTTGTCAAATTCGAATTTGACCCAAAAAGGCGTTGAGTCGAGTCTTGCGAAACGCTTTTTGCAAGGCGGCGAAAGCGCGAATTTGGACTAACAACCATCATCAAAAATCCAACGCCTAACAACAAGTAGCCAAGGTAGGTTGGGCGTTTGCCCGGGTCTGCATTCACTGACAAAATCGTCCCTTTCTCATCCGCGTCATAACTGCTTTGGAAAAATCTAAAACCTTTGTAGTCTAAAACATTATTCATAAAAATGCGGTATTCAAAACTCTTATTTTCAGCCGCGTCAATCACGCTCACCTCGCTTGCGTAGCTTGCTGGCGAGTTTGAGCCCGGGTAGCGTAAAAGCTCGAATTTATTGAGCCGCAACTCAAACGGCAAAGTCTGCATCAGCGGCGACCAAGTGACGACAAAATACCGCCCGCCCGCTTCAAAAATCCTCCCTTGCGCCCCTTCAAACGCAAAAACCTCCTTGCTTGCGCCGCCGTAATTTAGCTCAAAAACCAACGCCGCCGCCGCCTCTTTGTCCTCAGAAGCCTTCACGCCACGAAGCCCCTTTGCAAGCAGCGTTTTGAAACTAAAATTCAGCCCCTCAAAGTTGAAAGTTTGAAGCGAGTTAAGCTCGCAAGTCTCGCCCGCTTTCAAGGCTAGCGTCTGCCCTTTTTGGATGTCGGTCATTGTGAGATTCACATTTGTCGTAAGCTCGAATTTCTCGCCAACGAGGTTGATGCTGATGAATTTTGCTTGCTTTGGTTTTTCGTTGAAAGTGAAACTTACATCGGCGATTTCAAGGCTTTTGTTTTGCGTAAAAGTGAAGCTTTGCGAGCGGTTGTGGTCGCTAAATAAAACCTCCGCCACCGCCACGCCGTCTTTGCTCTCAACCCACGCTTCAACTCCTTTTGGGATGATGTTTTTGTAGGTTAAAGTCGCCTTTTGAGCCAACGCCCTCGCCGAAGAATTTGTCAAATTCGAATTTGACAAATTTGACGCGTTCAAATCAAGGCTAAGCTGAAAGTCGTTCGCTCCGTTTAGAGCAATGTAAAGCTCTTTTTTGGCGAGTTGTTTGGCGTGAAATTCTTGCAGTTGCACGAAGCTTTGCGAAGTTTGCATCAACGCCGTTTGCGAGCCTTCGCGGATTCTCATCTGCCACTCTTGCCCAAAATACCGCGTTAAAATCGCCCCAAGCAAGATAAACAAAAAGCCCAAGTGAAAGACGAGCGAAGGGAGTTTTTTTAGACTAAGAAGCTTGTAGGCGAAGATGTTGTAGGCGAGGTTGATGCCAAGCCAGAGTTGGATGAAGCCAAACCACCAAGTCCCATAAACAACAGCCCACGCCGTCTGCGTGTTGTAAATGCTTTCGATGAAAGTTGCCGCGCCGCTTACTGCTGCAAAAACTAAAAACAAAACAATCGCCGAAGGAATGCTTAAACAGAATTTTTTCGCAAAATTCATAAATCGCCTTTGTGTAATTTCAAAGAATGTAACCCGCCATTTTACCACGCTTTTTTAAATTCTTTACTAATACACAGCGCAAGTTTTGCCCGCGTTTGGGCGCATTTTTCTTTAAGTTTTCGCGAGGCAAAAACAGCTTAAAGCTCATATAACACGACAAAACGGCTTTAAGAAAACTTTGCCTACTCGCCGCAAATTTCCCTTGCCTTTGCCTCCAACGCCTCTTGCATCGCCCCTAAATTCTCCCTGTTGGCGGTGATGAGTCTGACAAAAACGCTACCTGCGACAACTTGATCCACAAATGGCGCAGCGGCGGCGGCTGAGAGGCGGTCGGTGATACCAAAACCGCCTAAAATTCGCGGCTGCGAGGCGGTTTGCGAACTCAAATTCAGTTTTTGCAAATTCTCTTCACGAAGCGAGTTTAAAAACACTCTTGTCTGCTCAGTCACTTGCGTTTGCAAACCCGTAATTCCCGTGCGAAGCGCAGCGTAAATCCGCCCAAACCTCGCCTCTTTTAGCCACCCAAGCCGCTCACCGCTCATCGAAGGCGCCGCCACTGGGATCATCTCCATCTCATTCTCCTCGCACGCCGCCCTAAGCCCTTCGTCTAAGTCAAACGGCAAGTCAGGCACGATCAACCCACTCACACCGCGTGCCGCCGCGTGCTTTGCAAACCGCTCAACGCCGGGCGTAAAAACCAAAGACGCATAACTCATCATCACCACCTCCACGCCAAGCTCGCCGCGAATTTTCTCAGCCAAATCAAACGCCTCGCTCACGCTAAAACCGCCCTTTAAAACCTCCGCACACGCCGAGCTGATCGCCTCTCCGTCCGCGCTAGGCTCTGAGAAAGGCAGCTGAATTTCAATGCTTTTTGCGCCGCCTTTGACAAGCGATTTTGCACACAAAAACGCCACTTCGTTTGTCGGAAAACCAGCGATCAAATGACTCATTAGCGAAATCTTCATCCCACGCCTTTCAAATTTGGTTTTTGCAAATTTCTTCAACCCGCTGCAACTCTTCGCGCAAAAACTCGCGCCACTGCACAGGACGCAAACGCGGCGAGGTGATGAAAATGTCCTTGTCCCCTCTTCCGCTCATATTCACCACGACCACTTTTGAAGGCGGCAAACTAGCCGCAAGCTTCACCGCCTCCGCCCCTGCGTGCGCGCTCTCTAAGGCAAAAAGCACACCCTCATTTTGCGCAAAAAACTTCACCGCCGCAAGTGCTTCTTCGTCTGTCGCGCTGCTAAACTCGACCCTGCCAACCTCCGCAAGCAGTGCAAGCTGCGGTCCGATCCCGCAATAATCAAGCCCTGCACTGATCGAATGTGTCGGCAACGCCTGCCCGTCTTCGTCAAGCAAAAAGCGAGATTTGTAGCCTTGCAAAATCCCCTCGCGCGCTTCGTCATTCATCCTCACGGCGTTTTCGCCAACGCCGCGCCCTCTGCCACCCGCCTCAACGCCGATTAGCCGCGGTTGCGACTCTTTGGCAAAGGCGCTAAACACGCCCATCGAGTTGCTCCCGCCACCGACACACGCGATGATCGCCTCGACATTTTCGGTCGCGACATTATGCTCTTTTAGCTGAGCCTTCAACTCCTTGCCAATCACGCTTTGAAACTCTCGCACGATGTCTGGAAAAGGCGCTGGACCAAGCGCTGAACCAAGCACATAATGCGTCTGGTGCGGGTCGTTCGCCCACTCACGCATCGCCTCATTCACCGCGTCTTTTAGCGTCTGCGTGCCACTTTTTACCGCGACAACTTTTGCACCGTAAAGCTCCATCGTAGCGACATTTGGCTGCTGTCTTGCGACATCCACCGCTCCCATATAAATCACGCATTCGATCCCAAGTTTTGCGCACGCTGCCGCCGTTGCCACGCCGTGCTGCCCAGCACCCGTCTCTGCGATGACTCGTTTTTTGCCAAGCCGTTTTGCAAGCAAGCACTGCCCAAGCGCATTGTTGATCTTGTGTGCCCCCGTGTTTGCAAGCCCTTCAAGCTTGATGTAAATCTGCGCTCCGCCGAGCTTTTTTGTCGCATTTTTCGCAAACAAAAGCGGAGTCGGACGCCCAACAAAGTCTCGCAGCAACTCCTCAAACTCACACCGAAAACTCTCGTCCGCCCACGCCTCTTTAAAGCCCGCCTCCAAATCGTCAAGCACGCTTCTAAGCACCTCAGCTACATACTTCCCGCCAAACCGACCAAAAAACCCATCCTTTGAAAACATAACCTTCCTTTTTTTACAATTCTCTTAACGCCGCGAAAAACTCCGCCACCTTTTGCCTGCTTTTGCGCCCAACTTCTGCTTCCAAGCCGCTTGACGCGTCAATCAACTCTGGCGAAAACTCAGCCGCCAACTCCGCGACATTTTGCTCGTTGATCCCGCCGCTTAGCCACAACGGCGCAAGTTTTGCCGCCTCTTTGACAAGCCCCTTTTCAACCCGCACGCCGCTTCCGCCGCTTTTTGCCGTCCCTGAGTCAAGCAACACACGCGGCTCACCTGCGTTAAACCGCGAAGCAAGCACCGCCAAATCCTCCTGCGAAGCGAGATTTACCGCACAAAAACAAGGCGGCTTTTGTTGCGTAAATTCTGGCGGCGCAAAGCCGTGAAACTGCACTAAATCAATCGCCCCGCTCTCCACCAACCCAGCCGCCTCTTTGGCTTGCGCTTCGTCTGTCACTACGCCAACTAGCGTTGGAGTCAAATTTGATTTTGACAAAACTGCGCGCACCCTTTTTACGAACTCCAAATCAGCCCTTCTAGGCGAGTTTTTCGCCAGCACAAACCCTAAAAAATCCGCCCCGTTTTGCGCGCAAAAAACCGCGTCTTCTTCGTTTGTGACGCCACAAATTTTCACAAACGGCGCGCGCCTTTTAAAAGCCGTTTTTTGCGTGTTATATGAGCTTTGCGCCGCATTCAAGTTAGCCTCTTTCACCGCAAATTCGCCCCACTTCAAACACGCCGAATTCTCCCTCGCCTCTTTAAAAGCCTCCACAAACGCCGCCGCGTTTTGCGGGTTTGAAGCTGCCGCCTCGCCAAGCAGCAACCCCTCAAAACCACAACCCTTTGCAAACGCCGCCGCAGAAGGGGTTTTCACGCCGCTTTCAAAGACGATTTTTAAATTCGAATTTAGCAAATTGATCTCATTTTTCACACGCAACGGCGCAAGCAAATCCACCTCAAAAGTCGCCAAATCACGGCAATTGACGCCGCAAACAAAGTTTTTCAAACTAAGCTTTTTGTTTAAAAACGCAAGCTTTTGCAAGTCGGCTTTTTCACGCACCTCAAACAGCACGCCAAGCCCAAGCTCGCCCGCTTTTGACGCCATTTTCAAAAGCAACTCTTCATCCAAAATCCGCGCGATGAGCAAAACTGCGTCCGCTCCTGCTAAAAACGCCGCATCAATCTCCTCAGGAGCGATCAAAAAATCCTTTCGCAGCACCGCTGGCTTTGGCGAATTTGTCAAAACCAAATTTGACCCCGCCACCTCATCCACCGCCGCACAAACTGCTAGCAAATCCTCCAAACCGCCCTTGAAAAAGTGCCTCTCAGTAAGCGTACTGATCGCAGCAGCACCGCATTTGGCGTAAGTTTTTGCGGTTGCGGCGGCGTCTAAATCTGGCGCGATGTCACCTCTACTAGGGCTTGCCCTCTTAACCTCCAAAATCACCCCTGAGTTTTGCAAAAAAGGGACAACCTCGCGCCCTCTGCTTGCAGGCAAACAAACGCCAAGAGTCGCGCCAAAACGCTTTAAATCCTCTCGCCGCTTTGCTACAATCTTCTCTAAAATGTCACCCATCAACCGCCTTTAAGTTTTCTGTCTTCAAAAGTCCTCTAAACGACATATAACACGCAAAAACTACTTTAAGCTTTGCGAGAGTTTTACAACCTCTTCAAGCTTTTTTAATGCCCTTTTTGACGCTATCGCCTCTTTGGCTAACGCAAAACCCTCTTGCAAATTCGCAGCCTTGCCACTCAGCCAAAGTAGCGCGCCTGCGTTCAAGCAAACCGCGCCAACAACGGCGTCATTTTTCTCCCCGTTTAAAACCGCCAACGCAGCTTTTGCATTCTCCCGTGCGTCCGAGCCGCAAAGCCCTTTTGGGTCGATGTCGCAAAGCCCAAATTCACTCGGCTTAACCACCAACTCCCGCGCCTCGCCCTCGCTTGTGAGAAAAAAGGCGTCAGTCTCCGCGCACGGCGAAATTTCGTCATATCCATCACGCGAATGCACCACCAAAACCCGCCTCATCCCAAGCTCAACTGCCGCCTTTGCGTAAGTTTGCAGCAACCCTGCGTCATACACGCCCAAAACCGCCGTTTTCGCCCCTGCTGGATTAAGCAGTGGTCCTAGAAGATTCATAATCGTCTTCACGCCCAACACGCCTCTAACTGGCGCGGCGTGACGCATCGCGCTATGGTAAATCGGCGCCATCAAAAAGGCGAAATTCGTCTGCCTCAAAAGCTCCTCGTTTTGCTGCGGAGTTAAGAAGATATTCACCCCCAACGCCTCGAAAAAGTCCGCCGCGCCCGACTTCGAACTCACCGCGCGGTTGCCGTGTTTTGCCACTTTTAGCCCAACGCTTGCAGCGACAATCGCACTTAGCGAAGAGACATTAAAACTCCCCTTGCCATCCCCGCCCGTGCCGACAATCTCACTCACCTCGCCGCCTGCGTCAAAAGCGACCTTTTTTTCCAAAATCGCCCTCGCACAACCGACAATCTCACTCACACTCACGCCCTTAGCCGCAAGCCCAACCAAAAGCGCCGCCATCACCCTCTCGTCCATCGTCCCGTCAATGACATTACTCATAAACTCGCGTGAAAGCTCTTCGCTAAGATCCTCTTTGGCGATCAAGCGGTTTAAAATCTGCGTGTGAGGGAGGTTTTCGCGGCGGTAGTTCAAAAAGGCGCGCAAAAGCCCCTCGCCACCTTCGCTCTCAAAGCTCTCAGGGTGAAACTGCACCCCTTCAACGCACAAACTTTTGTGCCTCACGCCCATAATATCACCATCATCCGCCCTCGCACTCACCTCCAAACACTCAGGCAGACTCTCCTCTTGCGCGACCAAGCTGTGGTAGCGAGTGAATTTCGCCCGCTTGCCAAATGTGCGAAAAAGCCCTTTGCCATCAAGCCAAATGCTTTGCACATCGGCGTGGCAAAGGTTTTTTGCGCGGACGATTTTGCCGCCAAACGCCTCACAAATTGCTTGGTGTCCAAGGCAAATTCCAAGAATGGGCGTTGTGTGGCAAAACTCTCTTACGACCTCTTCGCAAACGCCAGCAGCGCTAGGAGCGCCGGGTCCGGGCGAGAGGATGATGCGTGTTGGGTTAAGCTGACGGATCTGGCTAATGCTTAGCTCGTCATTTCTCACAACGCGCACCTCTTCGTCTGTGATGCTGCGTAAAAGCGCGATGACATTAAAAGTAAAAGAGTCGTAATTGTCGATCACTAATATCATTTCAATCCTTCAAATTCGGTTTTTGCAATTTAATCAAGCGTCAAAACATCCACCATCGCCCCGAGCTTCTCGCAAGTCTCCTCCCACTCGCGCGCAGGTTGCGAGTCGCTGACGATCCCGCCGCCTGCTTGCAGCGAAAAGACGCCGTTTTTGTATAACGCCGCGCGGATGCAGATGCAAAAGTCGAGGTCGCCGCTAACATCCAAGTAGCCAACCGCGCCTGCGTAAAATCTGCGCTTCGTCTGCTCCAAACGGCTTAAAATCTCCATCGCGCTAATCTTCGGCGCGCCGCTTACCGTGCCTGCTGGAAAGGCGGCGCGTAGGGCTTGAAGCGGCGTGACGCCCTCTTTTAGTCTGCCTTGCGTACAGCTTACAAGGTGGATGACATGGCTAAAAAGCTCGCATTGCGCGTAGTATTTCACCTCGACTGAGCCGCTTTGACACACGCGGTTTAGGTCGTTTCTGGCTAGATCCACCAACATCAAATGCTCCGCGCGCTCCTTTTTGTTGTTTGCTAACTGCTCGCTTAAAAGCGCGTCTTGTGCGTCCGTGCCGCCGCGTCTAGTTGTGCCTGCGATCGGGTGGATTGTCGCAACGCCCTCTCGCACGCGGATGAGGCTCTCAGGCGAAGCGCCAACAAGTTCAAACTCGCCAAAGTTGATGTAGAACATATACGGCGAAGGGTTTAGCTTGCGGATTTTGCCATAAACCTCAAACGGCGTTGCGCTGCTTTTTAACTTCACGCGGCGTGAGGGGACGGCTTGGATGATGTCGCCTTGTGCGATATGCTCTTTTAGCGTCAAAACCTTGCTAAGGTAGCTCTCTTTTGACTCTTCTTCGTCCGTTAGAATTTCAAATTCGGTTTTGACATTTTCTTCTTGGATGTAAGAAAAATCAAGGTCGTTGATTTTGCGTAAAAGCCGTTGCAACGCCGCTTTGAGGTCGATCTCGCGTTCGTTGTAGTTTAGCCCGAAGATGTGGATCTGCTCGGTAAAGTGGTCCAGGATGATGTAAAAATGCCCCACAACAAAAAGTGACTCAGCCACGCCAAGCTCGTCTTCTTGCGCGGCAAAGTTGATCTTGTCGCATTTTGCGGCAAACTCGTAACCCAAATAGCCGATCCCGCTTGCTGGAAGTGGGACGCGCGAAAAGCCCTCAGGCTGCTTGTTTTGCGAGGCGATGTAGGCAAGAGCGTCTAGGATGTCTGGGGTTTTGTCTCTGCCGATGGCGTCTTTGCTGGCGCAAAACTCGCCAAATTTGGCGCGAAATTCCTCGTCAAAAACCGCCTTTTTTTCGCCGTTGATCTCAAAAAAAACGCCGCCTTCGTCCTCGCCAACGCAAAACGCCTCTTCACACATCAAAAGCGAAAACCTCTCACGCCCTTTTGCAAAACTAGCCGACTCCAAAACCGCCTTTGCCCCGAGCTTTTTTGCAAGCAAATACGGCGTGTAGCGAGAGTTTTCAAGCGTAGCATAAACCATATCTTGACGAGGTTGAGTCATCTTCTGCCTTTGTGTTGATTTAGCTGATTGTATCATTAAAAACTTAAAAGTGTATTGAAGACAAGAGTCATTTTTTCTTAAAGATTACTGAATACAAATTTTTTGTCTGTCAAATTTAATTTTCACTCAAAAACGGCGTTTAAAAAACCAAATTCGGTTTTAACAAATTTGTAAAAACCGAATTTGAAACGCTTCACACGCCGCGTGCATTTGCAAAATTCAAAAACGGCGAATTTTGCGTTGTATGCGGGCTTTTAGCGGGATGTTTCTTGTGAAAACATCACTTCTTTGCGCCCAAAAAATCCTTAATCACGCTTAGCGAGCCGATGAATTCTGCCGTCTCGTAAGGGATGATGACTTTGTCTTTCGTCTCGCTCTCGCTAAGTCGCGTGAAGGCGGCGATGCGATCTTTTGTGAGCAAAAACTCTGCCGCAATTGGCGAGCGGTTCATCTCGTCATTAATCCGCCTGATCGCCTCCGCTTGTCCCTGCGCGAGTGCGATTTGCTCGTATTTTTTCGCATCCGCCATCCTCTCAACCGCCTCAGCCGTTAAAACCTGTTCTTGCTTAAACGCCTCAGCCGCGCGAATTTGCGCCTCTTTTTCCGCGATCGCCTTTAATTCGATCGCCCTTTTGTCCCGCTCTGCTTTCATCTGCTGGTTCATACTCTCTTGGATGTCCTCGCTGACATTAATCCCGCTGATCTCCACACGCATAATCTTCACGCCCCAGTTCAGCGCCGCCTCCGCAAGGGCGATTTGAAGCGCGGCGTTGAGTTTGTCGCGGTTAGAAAAAGCCTCGTCAAGCGTGATTTTACCGATCTCGCCGCGAAGCGTGGTGATGGCGAGGTTTTCGATCGCCAAAGTGTAATTCGTCACGCCATAAACCGCATTTTTCGCATCCACAACCGTCACAAACACGATCCCATCGACATAAATGCAAACATTATCCTTCGTCACCGCCTGCTGACTCATCTCAATGAGCTGCTCTTTTGTCGTCACCTTCGCCACCACGCGGTCGATGAAAGGGATGATGATGTTGAGTCCGCCAAAGAGCGACTTGTGGTAACGCCCAAGCCTCTCAACGATATACACATCCGTCTGACTCACGATCCTAAGTCCTGAGAAAATTGCCGCCACAACGACAATCAACAACATCATCGATACAACAACCGACCCATTAACCTCAATCATACTCTCTCCTTAATCAAATTTGATTTTTACAATTTTGCCGCGACTGACGCCACGCAGCAAGGACGATCAACACGACTCCAAGGTCGATCAAAACATCAGCCAAGTTAAAAACCGCAAACTCAAACCACTTGTGCCACGCGACATAATCCACCACAAATCCGTGCAAAAAGCGGTCTAGCAAGTTTGACGCTCCGCCACCCAAAACAAGCCCGCACGCAACGGCATTTTGCGCCAAAATCTTCTTCTCAACCGCCAAAAAAACGACTATCGCCGCGATTAGCCCAAGCTGCAAAAACTTCAACGCCTCGCCAAAAAACGCAAGCATCGAAAAGGCGACTCCGCGGTTTTGAACCAAGACTAAATCCACCCACTCGCTGTGCCAAAAAGGTGTGCCAAATTCGAATTTGACTAAAAACGCCACCTTTAAAAGCTGATCTGCTACAAGAGCCAACAAAAAAACCGCAAACGCCTTTAAAGCCGCCTTTGCAAACTCGGTTTTTTGCGCTCTCGCCTCTAAGCCGCACGGCTCATTTGCCCCTTTAAAACTCACGCAAGTGCCTTTTTGAAAAACGCCTCAACCTCGCCGATCTTCTCTTTTAAGAGCGCCTCGTCCTTGCCTTCGATTAGCAAGCGGATGAGATTTTCCGTGCCTGAGTAGCGAAAGAGCGTGCGAATTTTTGCCTTGTTTAGCTTAGCCTCCAACTCTTTTAAACCCTCCAAACTCTCCAACGGCTTTTTCTCGGTGATTTTGAGGTTGCAAAGTTGCTGCGGATAAGGCTTTAACTGCGAAAAAAGTTCGCTTGCTTGAAGGCGAGATTTGATCAAACACGCGCTTGTTTGCAACGCACACACAAGCCCGTCGCCAGTTTTTGCATAGTCACTGAAAATCACATGCCCGCTTTGCTCGCCGCCAAAATTACTGCCAACTTCACGCATTTTTTGCAAAACATATTTATCCCCAACGCTGCTTCGATGCACCGCAACGCCGTGCGGTTTTAAAAAGTCGTCTAGCGCAGAAGAACTCATCACCGTTGTGACGATGCAGTTGTTTTTAAGGCGTCCTTGCTTGGCTTGATTAAGCGCTAGCACGCCTAAAAGCGCGTCTCCGTGGATGATGTTGCCTAGCTCATCAACCGCCACAAGCCTGTCAGCGTCTCCGTCAAATGCAAACCCAACATCCGCCCGCAGCCTCTTCACCTCATCTGCTAAGTGTTGCGGGTGAAGTGCGCCGCAATTTTCGTTGATGTTTCTGCCGTTTGGCTCGTCATTTAGCACAATTAGCTCCGCACCAAGTTCGCTAAAAATGGTCGGCGCGACTCTGTAACTTGCGCCATTTGCCGTGTCGATGACAATTCTTTGTCCTTTGAGGTTCAGCTCGCTAGGAAAGGAGTTTTTGATATGCACGATGTAACGCCCGATGACATCGTCAATCCTCTTTGCCGCGCCGATCTCAAAACCGCTTTTTTGCGCCGCTTTAATCACCGCGTCATTGTAAAAAATCTCCTCGATCTTCGCTTCGATCTGCTCGTCAAGCTTGTTGCCATTTGCGTCAAAAAATTTGATCCCGTTGTCTTCAAACGGGTTGTGTGACGCACTGATCATAATCCCCGCGTCACACCGCATATCCTCGGTTAAAAAGGCAACCGCTGGCGTTGGCATCGGTCCGATCTGAATGACATCAAACCCCACCGCCGTAAGCCCCGCGACAATGGCAGTTTCGATCATATATCCGCTTCGCCGCGTGTCTTTTCCTACAATGATTTTGTTTGTTACTGAGTGAGGACGCAGATAAACCCCCGCCGCCATCGCAAGCCGCATAGCAAGTGCGGCGTCAAGTTTTACGCCTGCTAGCCCTCTTACGCCGTCAGTTCCAAAAAGTTTCATACTCATCCTTTAAAGCATTTTGTAAAAAGTAATTGTAGCAAAAGAAATTTAATTTTACTTTTTAAGTCAAAAGTAGGCTAGCTACGGCGGTTGCTGCCGTGTTTGAGCGTAAAATGTAGCGTGAGTTTAGTCCGACTTTTTGGCAAAACAGCTCTCTTTCGCGCTCGCTAAACCCGCCTTCTGGTCCAACAAAAAACATCTGCGTTTGTGCTGAGGCGATGTGCGGTGCGCCAAAGTCTAAAAGCGCGGTTTGTGGGTAGTTTTGCAAAAGCTCGTCACTGCTGCCCAGCACCTCAACCCGCATCAAATCCCCTCTTCCGCACTGCTCGCAAGAGTTGATCAAAATGCGCCGCATCCGCTGCAAGTCAAGTCTCACATCTTTTTGCGAAAAGTCCGCATAAACCAAAACAAGCTTGCCAAGCCCCAACTCGTTTAGACTTGGAAGTGTTTTTTCTACCACACTTGGCTCGACAACCGCCCACGCAAGAGTCGTTAAGTTTTCTTTGCTTTGCATTAACGAAGAGAAGACGAGTTCTAGTTTTGCGCTGTTTTTAGCAAAAAGCATAATCTCATAGAGATAATCATAATTGTCACAAAGGTTTTTCACCACAAGGCGCGCGCCCTCTTTTAGTCGCCTTGCTTTAAGGTGCTTGACCTCTTCGCCGTTTAACCAGATGATCTCTTCGCCTGCCTGTGAGTTGTATAAAAACTGCACTTTACTCCTTTAAAGCCTTAAAAAAGAGTTTGGCAAAACCCTCTTGTAAAACTTCAAAACTTGCTAAAACCAAATTTGATTTTAGCAAGTTTGATTAGGCTAGACTAGTGTAAATCTCTCCACACTTTTCTCTTCCAAAGCCACGCAAAAAACCATAAAATCACAAAATAAAGTGCAACTTTATAACCAAGTGCGTCTCTCTCCGCCTTTTTAGGGTCGCCAACCTCTTCAAGGTAGCTCACCACTTGTGCTTGAACCTCTTTTGTAAGCCCAACACGAGGCATCGCCGTGCCTGGGATGAGCTTTTGCGGGTCGTTGATGAAGTCGCGCAGGTGTTGAGCCGATCTTGAACGAATATACATCGACAAGTCAGGCGCTGCCATCCCAAGATAGCTTTGCAGTCTCTGGCGGTTGCCCTCTACGAAAACATTGTCGTAACGAATGTCGTGACAGCGCGCGCAAGCGGCGATAAACGCCTCTTTGTTGGTTAAATTTTGCGGCGCGATGCTAGCAAAGTAAGCGACAATGTCGGCGATCTCTTGCACCTCGTTTTCCATAGCCGCGTAAGAGGTCATTGGGTGCGGATTTTCGTCATTAAACTTGTGCGAAACTTTAAGCGCCACGGCTGGGTTTTTGATCAAAGCGGCAATGAATTTCTTGTCATACAAGTAGCCAACTTCGCTTAAATCAGGCGGCACAACACCGTAAGCCTCGCTTAAATCCGCCGCGCTCATCCCATTCTCAACGCCTTGACTTTTGATGTTGTGGCACGCAACGCAACTCCCCATCACAAACTCCTGCCCTCTTGTCGCGTCACCTGAGTTTAGGTCAATCGCATTCACCTCAGCCCAAAACTGCTCGTAAAGCTCCAAACTTGCTTGTGCAGCGGCGACTGCCTTTTCATTACCCGACTTTTGCGCTGTTTTCAAATTTGATTTTGCAAGCTCAGTGTCCTCAGCCGCAAAGTCAAAATTCGCTGGTGCAACTGACGGGTTAAGCTGCGAGTGAGCAAAAGGCTCGATCCCCCAGTATGTAACGCCGACAAAAATTAGGACAATTATTAAAGTTTTTAACTCTTTCATAGTGCTGCCTTTCTCTCTTTAATTGTGATGATCGGTAAAACGACTAAAATTAGCGCGATGTAGATCACCGAAGTGAAAAAGCCGATCCACTGCGTAAGCGGCGTCATAGGCAATTTACCGACAATCGTCAGAATGATCAAATCCACGATCAGCACCCAAAACCAAACCAAAAAGCTCCCTCTTTTGTGTGCAGGAGCGACTACGCCGCTGCGGTCTAGGAATGGGATGAAGAACAAGCTGATGCCTGCAAACGCAAAGGCAAGCTGTCCGATGCTAGCAGCTGAGATCGGTCCGACATCAAAGAAAAAGCCGCGAAGAATTTCATATTGCCACAAGAAATACCACTCAGGGTAGATGTGTGTTGGCGTTTTGCTCGCGTCCGCTGGGTCGAAGTTGATCGGGTCCATAGCAAATGCAAAGTTGTAGCAAGCAAGCAAGACGACAACTGCTAAAAAGATCGTCACATACATAAAATCTTTGCTTAAAAACGCTGGCCAAAACGGGATGACTTTGCTGTTTTTCTTGTCTCCGCCGAGATATTTTGCTGCCTCGACTTCAAAGTCAAACTCCTCGCCTTCGAGGTTATTTACATGTGGGATGCGAAGCGTGTAAAAATGCACGGCAATGACGCCTAAAATCACAACCGGCAAGAGGCAAACATGCAACATAAAAAACCTCGTCAAAGTCGGGTCGCTAACCGCGTAGTCACCACGAATCCACTCAACAAGCGCAGGTCCAATGAGCGGAATTGCGCCAAAAAGTTGCGTAATAACCTGTGCCGCCCAGTAGCTCATCTGCCCCCAAGGAAGCATATAACCACTAAACGCCTCAGCCGAGAAGATGACAAAAAGTAGCATTCCGCTAATCCAAATCATCTCGCGCCCCTTTTTGTAAGAGCCGTAGTAAATGCCGACAAAAGCGTGAATGTAAAGGATTAAAAAGACAACACTAGCGCAAACTGCGTGCATATGTCGCCACAACCAGCCATATTCAACTTCGCGCATAATCGTGTTATTCACGCTATCAAACGCGAGGTTCGCATCTGGCTTGTAATACATCAAAAGAAGAAGCCCTGTGATGAATAAAATTGTAAAAAGCGTAAGCAAAATCACACCCATCGCCCACAAGAAGTTGATGTTTTTAGGAATCCAATACTCCCCTGCCAAAACCTTCCAAACTTTACTAACCGCCAAGCGTTGCTCAAACCAGTCGCCAACGCCCTTTGCTTTGGTGATATGACTCATTTAATCTCCTTATGCAAGCTGTGCGAGTTTTTTGTATTCCTCGCCCTCTTCGCCCAAAACAAGCCTAGTGCCGTCAATTCTAAATGGCGGGATGACAAGTGGTTTTGGTGGCGGTCCGTAGGTGTTGATCCCGTTTGAGTCAAACTCGCCGCCGTGGCAAGCACAAACAAACTTTTGCTCTCCGCCGCGCCACATAGGGATACAGCCAAGGTGAGTGCAAAGTCCGATCATCACGACATATCTCGAACCATTAATCTCGAACTCGCGTTTGTCATCACTAGGCATTTCAGCGCTTTTTTTGATGATGAAGATCGGTTTTTTTCTCCACTGGACTTGACGAAGCTCGCCTTCTTGCATCACAGAGAGATCCACCGTTGTAAAACCAGCCGCGCGAACACTTGGCAGCGGGTCCCAAGTCTTCTTCATCCCAACAAGCGCGAAAGCCCCGCCCACAGCAGCAACGCCGCCAAAAGCCAAGCCGATAAAATCGCGTCTATCTTGCTTTACAGACATACTTTTCCTTTGTGTTAAATTGTAATTAAATCGGCGATTATAACCAAATTTATTTTAAATTTAAAGTAAAGTTTGCGAAATTTTGTAATTCAAATTCGGTTTTTACAAAAATTTTGTGTAGTTTTTCACGCCCAAAGAGGATGAGAGGGTAAAATGCTGGCGTGGGCGTGTCAAATTCGAATTTGACCGCCCAAAAAGTCAAAAAAACTTAAAGCCCCATAGCTTTTGAGATTGCGATGTAGGCAACTGACGAGCCTAAAATCGCCACTGGAAGGGTGATGACCCACGCAAGTGCGATCGGCTTTAACATCGCCCAATTGGCGTCTTTGTTATAAAGCCCGATCCCTAAAACTGCGCCGATTAGCACATGCGTTGAGCTGATCGGAAGTCCTAGCATTGTCGCAGCCAAAATAACTGAGCTTGCGGCAAGTTCGGCGCTAAAACCAGTTGTTGGGTGGATGTTGGCAAGTTTGTGCGCGACCGTGCCAATGACCTCTTTTCCCAAAAACCAGAGCCCAGCGACTAACGCCACGCCAAAAACAACCATCGCAAATGTCGGGATCGGCGAGTTTGCGTGAAGTTCGCCCGTTTTTAAAACATCCAGCACCGCCGCAAAAGGTCCAACGGCATTGGCAATGTCGTTTGCGCCGTGCGAAAAGGCAAAGCTTGACGCGGTGAAAATTTGAAACCAGCCAAAAATGCGGTTGATTTGCTTTTGTGGGACGGACTTTTTCATAATGTTTAACACCGCCAAACTCACCACATACGCAACCACGCCGATGGCAAAAAGCAGCCAAAGAGTTGTGAAAGTCGAAAAGCCCAAATGGAGGTTTTTTAGCCCTTTGATGAGCAGGCTTGAAGTGATGATGATCGCTGAGATTAAGGCGATGATCGGAATGTGCTTTTTCATATGCTGCAACGGCTCTAAGCGCTTCTCCTCTTCTTTCATCTCTTTAAGCGTGTCTTTAAAGTGGTTAGAGCGGCTGTCTTCGTAACTTAGCACGATCGCTTTAAGCTCGGCAAGCTGCTCTTCTTGCGGTTTTGAGGTGATCTCTTCGATCATCTTTGCTTTGTAAGCCTTCCTTGCGGCGCGCATTTGTTCAAGTTGCGCGCCAAGCTCCAAACTTGGCGTGACGATGAATTTTTTCACATATCCGTAAATGAAGTAGGCGATGACGCCGCCTGAGAGAGGCGAGACGACCCAGCTAAGCGCGATGTCGCCGATTTTGCCCCATTTCACCATCCCAAATGCCTCTTGCGAGCCGCCGCCGAGCGTGAAGTAACCCATAGTAATGCCGCCGCCTACGATGCCGCCTACGATGGCGTGAGTGGTTGAGACAGGAAGCCCCTTTTTTGTCGCCACAAACAGCCAGCAGCCAGCGGCGATGAGCGCGCTGATCATCACCGCAACTAACTGCATCGGCGAGACGCTGCCCGTTGGAAAGTCGATGATCCCGCTGCGAATCGTGCTTGTGACCTCGCCGCCTGCAAAAACCGCTCCGCTAAGTTCGAAAATCGCAGCGATGATGAGCGCTTGTTTAAGCGTCAAAACGCGCGAGCCAACGCTTGTGCCAAAGGCGTTAGCGACATCATTCCCGCCGATGTTAAACGCCATAAAAATGCCAAACACCGCAACAACTAAAAATATCAAAAAATTCTCACTAGCCACATAAGAGTAGCCCCATGCAACAAACGCCACGCAAATCGCAATGAAGACTGATAACGCAAATATGTTATCTTTTGTCATTTACATCCTTTAATAAAATTTTGGCGGATTGTAAAGAGTAAAAGTAAATTTTAAATTAACCAAATTTAGCAAAAAACGCCATTTTTCAGCAAAATTCAGCAAACTTTCAATTTAAGCTAAGAAAATTTCGCGGTCAAATCGCCATTTGCAGCCATTTCGTGAAAGTAAATAAAAAGCTAAAAAGTAAATGTTAATTAAACTAAAAATCTGATTTTAAACAAAAATAGTAAGAAAAATTTCAAATTCGGTTTTTGCAAAAACCAAATTTGAAACCAAAAACGCATTCAAATTCGGTTTTTGCAATTTGTGCTAATCACGCCTCATCGGTTAGTTCTGCGTTGAATTTCGCTTCGTCAAATTTCGCACCCAAATACTCGCAAATCTCCCTCGCATCAAGCTCCGCATTCCCCAAACAGCTAGTCGCGCCCGGGCTTGGAGTCATATTAAAAATCACGCCTTTGTTGTCTTTGATGCTCGCTTCGCCCAAAAGCAGCTTCTTCTCCTCCAAGTCAAGCACTTGCGGACGCACGCCGCCAAAACCCTCAGCGTAGTAAAGCTCGTCTTCGCTTAGGGCTGGGACGATTTTACGCGCGTCTTTTACGAAGAGTTTTTTGTTTAGATACGGCACTTCAAAGGCGAAATTTCGCGCGATGTAGTTGCGGATGTCGCTATCTTTTAGAAGATCAAGCAGGATCTTAGTCGCCGCCGAGCCAAAATTTAGCGTCTTGCAAAACTCGAAAAAGCTAGCAAAAGTGCCGTGGAAACGCTCTAATTTTGGCATCACAAGCGCCGTTGGTCCAAAACGCGTCCGCCCGCCTGCAAGCAAGTCTGGGTCGCCGTGAAGTGCGGCAAATGGGAGTTTTGGATTTTGCACCATATAAACTTTTCCGTTTAAAATCCGCTTTTTCGTTAGGTAAAAACTTCCCGCCACAGGCAGCGTGCCAAACCTCTTGCCAAGCCCCATTCTGTGCGCCAAAAAGAGCGAGTGCGCCCCCGCATTCACCACAACAAAACTCGCCTCAACCTTCGTGCCATCCGCCATTTTCACCACAAAACCGCTACTGTTTTGCTCGATCTCCTCAACCTTGCTAAAAAGCAGCGTGTCGCACTCTTTTAGCCCTTTTGCGCGCAAGATGAAGTCATTTGTCAAATCTCCGTAGTTAATAGTCGTGTATTCGCCCTCTTTAACGCCCATTCCAACAACATTTTCCGCCCTTTCGTTGCCTTTTGCGTCAAAGATAATGCTAGGTTCGATTTTAGCTAAATCCTCTTTTTTGAAAAACTCCAAGTAAGGGTAGAGCGACTTGAACTCTTCAAAGCGGTTTTGGATGAACTCTACTTCGCCGTCCCCAACGCCAATCGCCATCTTCTGCCCCGTGAAAACAACCTTGTCTTGCAACCCGTTTAGAAGGGCATATTTCACAACCATCCTCGCCGTGCGTTTAACTTTGGTCGCCTTTTGTAGCGTGTAGTTTGTTTCGATATCCCCGCAGTGAATCGTCTGCGAGTTTGCCGCCGCTTGCGAATTTAGCGGGGCGAAAGTGCCGTATTTTTCGATCAACACGAGGCTTTTAATGTCCGTGTAAGCAGCCAAAACATAAAGCAAACTCGCGCCGCTAATGCCTCCGCCGACAACTGCTACATCATAGTGTTTCATACTCTCTCCTAAAAGGCAAATTTTGTGCGAAATTTATAAAAATTTTCATTAAATGGCTATTAAAAATAAATTTAAGAAGGCGTTTTGTGTAAAAATGCAACACCAAATCAAATTTGGTTTTGACATTTTAAAATGGCAGTTTTTGCGTGTTATATGAGCTTTGCGCGAATTTCATTCAACCTGTTTTTGAGCCTGAGGATCTCATTTTCCACACTCTTTTTTGCTGCGATCTTCTCTTCGATCCCAACTCCATCCAAACGGGCAATCTCCTTTAAATACGAGCTAAAATAGCGGATTTTTAACCCTAAATACTCCGCCTCGAAGGCTTGCAAGGTCGCACACGGCGTGAAGTTGTTGTTTTGGATGTAGAGTTCGAGTTCGTGGATGGCTGGGTTGTTGGCACTTTGCGAGCCGCAAATGGCGCGGTAGAGCCGCTGGTTTTTGAAAATTCCCTCGCCGCCATCGCGCTTTACGAAACCTAGAAATTCGCGGTTTTCGAGCATATTTTTCAACACAAACGCCTCAGCTTTGTCACTCATCACAAGCGGCTCGTAAGCCTGCGCGCGCCTTGTTTTCGCAGCTGGTTTTGCCTCGTTTGCGCCGCTGCTTAAAAGCTCCACGCTCGCAGCCTCCAACCCAAGCTGCGAGGCTAGAATTTTCTCATACATCTTCGCGATCGCACCTTTGTTTTCGATCTGCGTTTGAGCAAAAAACGCCTGAGCTTTACGCAAAGTCGCCTCAACTTCAAGCGGCGTTTTTGGCGCTTGTCTTCGGACGATCTCACGCAAGATAAACTCGCCAAACTCCACGCCGCCGCCGAGCAAAAGCTTCAACTCCGCCTCTTTGCCCTCAAAAACCATATCCGCCGGGTCTTTTCCCGAGCTAACCTGCGTCACAAAGCCGTCAATGCCGTTTGAAAAAAGCAGTTTTGCGCTGCGAAAACTCGCCTCCAAACCCGCCGCGTCCGCGTCAAAACAAAGCACAACTTTTAGCCCTTCGCGCTTTAAAAGCGGCAGATGTTGCGGCGTAAGAGCCGTGCCAAGCACTGCCACGGCGTTTGTCACGCCCGCTAAATGCAGGCTGATGCAGTCCATATAACCTTCGCAGACGACAACTTCTCCTTTTTGAGCGATGCTTTTTTTTGCCTTGTCGTAAGCGTAAAGCAGTTTTGACTTGTTGAAGATGACCGACTCGGGCGAATTGACATATTTTGCTGGGTGGTTGCTAATCGTCCGTCCGCCAAAGCCGACTAGCTTGCTGTTTGCGTCACGGATGGCGAATGTCACGCGGTTGATAAAACTTGCGTAAAGCTCCTCTTTTGAGCCTTTCACCACGCCAAGCGTCACCGCCTCTTTTAGGTCAAAGCCGTTGTTTTTAAGAAAGTCTAGCGTCTCTTTTGAGCTACCCGCATAGCCAATTTCAAACTTCTCGACCACGCTTTTTGGCAGCCTTCTTGACGCAAGGTAGTCAAGTGCGTCCTTTTGTTTGCCAAGAGACTCTTTGTAAAAAACGCCGAGATTTTCAAGCATTTTTTTCTCGTCAAGCTGCCTCTTTTCTTGTGTATAAACCAACGCAAAGTGGCACAACGAGGCAACTTTTTCCACCGCCTGTGCGTAGTTTAGCCGCTCATAATCCATCACAAACCTAAACGCGTCCCCGCTCGCCCCGCAGCCAAAGCAGTGGTAAAAGCCCTTGTTTTGGCTGATGCTCATCGAAGGATTTTTATCATCGTGAAAGGGGCAGACGCAGGCAAAACTTCCGCCGTTTCGCTTTACTTCGACATAATGGCTGATGACATCGACAATGTCGAGTTGGGCTTTTAGCGCGTCAATGCTGTGCTGCGCGATCATCCTCGCCCTTTCAAATTCGGTTTTGACATCTACTTCACCTCATTTTGCGCGCAAAAAAGCGGATTTTTCCAAGAATTTGCCACATCTTGCAGAGTAAGATTTCTCACCAAATGCGACTTCACGCCAAGTTTGCTTAAATGCGTTTTTAGCGTGTTATATGCACTTTGCGCGCACTCTTGCACCTCTTTGCTTAACTCAAAAGTCATCGGCTCAACCCTGTTTGGCACAACGGCTAGAATGTGCGTTTGCGGCAGGTCGCCCGCCAAATCTAGCATCGCCAGCGTGTGGAGCATTTCAAGCTCGTGCGCCGAACCGCTCCAATTGATCTGCGGCGGCATCGCACTAAACGGAAAGAAAAACAGATCCCCGCTCTTTGCTTCGTCCGCGTCAATGCAATCGACCACCACAACCTCGTCAAACTCGGCGATCAATCCGCTTAACGCAGTCGCTAGCGTCCCGCCGTCAATGAAGCAGATCTCGCTCTTTTGTGCGGCGACTTCGTTTTCAAATTCGGTTTTAGCAAATTCGATTTTTGCCGTGTTATATGGCTTACGCGGGCAGTTTGCCTCTTCGTTTTTCACCTCTTTTTGCAGGGGAGAATTTTGCTTACTTTGGCTTGAAGCGGCGGCGGTTTTTTCAAACTCCCACGAAAAACACTCCTTCGCCCACCGCACAAAATGCACGCCAAAACCCTCGTCCCCAAACATCACATTTCCAATGCCTAAAACCAAAATTCTCACGCTTCGTCCTTACAATAAAACGCGCGACTTTGCCGCCAAAAAGCCAACCGCAAAACCACATAAATGCACCTGCCACGCGACATTCAAGCCGACCAAAAGCGGTAAAAAACTGATCAAAACCACCCACAAAACAAGCCCTTTGCGGTTAAATCTGTCAAAAAACGCCACAAAACCAAGCACCGCACAAACCGCCCCGCTTGCGCCGATGAAGTTCGCTCCGCTTAAAAACGGCAACGCCGCGAGGTTTGCTAACACGCCGCCTGCAAGATACAACACGGCAAACCTCGCCGCCCCCATTCGCCACTCCAAACTCGCCCCAAACTGCCACAAAATAAGCATATTCATCGCCAAATGTAGAAAACCGCCGTGAAGAAACATCATCGTTGCGATCTGCCAGTAAAAGCCGTGAAAAAAGTAGCTGTTCAAGCCATATTTCACGACAAATTCTCGCCCAACAAAGCCGAACAACTCAGCACAATAAACCAGCGCGCACAGCCCGATGACCGCAGGGATAAAACCTTTTTGCATACCTAACCTTTTTGTAAAGGATTATACCAACAAAATCGTTGCCTTCTGCTTAAAAGCAAGCGTTGAGTTTGGCTAAACCCAAGAAAAAACGCCGCTCCCTTAAAGCAAATTGTCAAAATCAAATTTGAATTTAGCAATTTTAGCAAAATGCGTATTACACGCAATCTTAGCAATTTTTTAGTAACCCTGCGGACTAATCTAGTCTCTAAAATTACCATTTTACGCAAAATGTCGAAACCAAATTTGGTTTCGACAACTCTCAAAAAGCGGAGAAAAAAGTGCGGTTAGCGGTTTGTAGCAAAAGATTTAATCCACGAATTTAGTAGGATTTTAGCAAGCCTTAATGCCTGCGTGCGGTGGCTTAAACTCTCTTTTTGTGCCGCGTCAAGCTCGCCAAGAGTTTTGCTAAAACCATTTGGCACAAACAGCGGGTCGTAGCCAAAGCCGTTTGTGCCTCGTTGCGAGTTGATGACGCGTCCGTGCATAAATCCGTGCGTCACCCCCTCACAAACCCTGCGGCAAGGCTTCGCTTCGCCCCCGCCCAAAACCGCCTCGCCGCCAAAACAGCCTACAAGCGCGATGGCGGCGGTGTAAAAGGCGCTGCTTTGCTCCACGCCACGCGCGTTTAACTCAGCGATCAGCTTAACGCGGTTTTGTTCGTCACTTGCCCCAACACCGCCAAACCTCGCCGAGTAGATCCCCGGCGCAAAGTCAAGTGCTTCAACGCTAATGCCGCTGTCGTCAGAGAGCACAACAAACTCTCCACGCTCAACCAAAGCAAGTGCCTCGTGCGCCGCACGCGCTTTGATTAGCGCATTTTGTGCAAAGCTCTCGCCGCTCTCCTCAGGCTCGATTTTAGGCAAAATTTCTGCAAAGCTCACAACCTCAAAACCGCCCAAAAACTCTTTGATCTCGCGGATTTTGCCCGCGTTGTTAGTCGCTAAAACAATTTTCATTACTCACCTTTACTGCTAATTTTTGGCTCTCTTTTCAAAAATAAACTAAGCGCACCCCACACGACCGTTAGCCAAAACATCACGCCAAAAAAGAGTCCTGCGCCAAACTCGCCGACCACAAAGCTGCTAAGCGCACCGCCGACAAAACTGCCAGCGTAACCGCCCGAGACAAAGACGCTCATCGCCGCTCCACGCGACTGAGGAGGCGCGAATTTTGACGCCAAAGTCTGCATCGAAGGCTCGTGCAAACAAAACGCGACAAAAAACAGCACCGCACCGACAAAGATGTAAGGCGTGCGAAGCAGGTAAAAACTCACCGCAAAAATGACGATCCCAACCACAACAAACGCCTTGTTAAGCCGCAGTCTGTCTCCCAAAGCTCCCGCAAACGCCATCGCCACAAAGCCGCCGCACGCGCCTAAAATGTAGGCGGTTTGAAGCTGGGCGTTAAAACCAAGCGCCTTAACCTCCTCAGGCGTTAGCGCCTCGTGGGCGATATACACAAGCGGGATGGCGACCATCGCCGCGCTTAAAAACATCTTCTGCAAAAACGAGCTGAGGTTTAAAATCATCAAATTCAAATTTGACAAAAACGCAAGGTTGAACTCGCTTTTTTTCGCCTTCACTTGCGGCGGATTTGGCACAAAATAGAGCATCACAAGACAGAGCAGCGACAAAAAAGTCGAAAAGTGAAACAAAAACGCAAAGCCGAATTTGGCGTTTAAGACAGGAGCTAGCGCCATCGCCGCGCAAAAACTCACTCCGACCAAAATCCCCGTCAAAGCCATCGCCTGCGAGCGTTTTGCAGGAGTTGTCAAGTCAGCTATCATCGCGCTTGCAACGCCGCCGATCGCCCCGCTTCCTTGCAACAATCTGCCCGCTAGCATCCACGAAAAGCTTTGCGAAAAGGCGCAGATGATCGAGCCGATGATGAAAACGACTAGCCCCAAACTCATCGCAAACTTACGCCCAAACCTGTCGCTGAGCGCGCCAAAAGGCACTTGGAAAATCATTTGCGAAATGGCATAAACGCCCACAAGCAAGCCGACATTATGAGTCGTTGCTCCGCTTAGTTTGACTCCTTCTGTGCTGATGACTGGCAGGATCAAAAACAGCCCAAAAAACCTTGACGCGACTATGAACGAGAGTGGCAAGACATTTTTTAACATTACCTTCCTTGCTAAGCGGCTGCAAAATAGCCAAATTTTTTACGATTTTACCTTAAAAAAGCAAAAAGTAGTTTAAAACGGCGGATTTTTGTCTGAAAATGCAAATTGTTAAAATCAAATTTGATTTACGCAATTTCAAAGCTCAAATTCCAAACTTCACACGAAAAAACCGCCTTGCCAAAAAGGCGAATTTCGCTCTGTTGTAGGCAAGCTTGTCAAGCAGAGTTGCCTTTGAGGTGAGTCTTTTTAGCTCCAACTTCAACTTCGCCACCTCAAACCTCAACTGAGCGGTAAAAATCGCGTAAAGCCGCCTCTTGCTTTGCTCTTTTAGAGTGTAAATCTGCCGCAAAACAAACTCGGTGTCGTACAAAAATTTCTGCACGCTCCCTGCGTTGCGCCGTTTTGTCACGCCAAGCGCGTGCATCCGCACGATGTAAAGTGGCTCTTTTAGCACAACAATGCGACTGCTTTTTGCCAAACCAAAAAGCTAAGAAGCGCGTCTTCTGAATCGCCACCGAAGTCTCAAACTGCGTCATCGCTGCTAAAAGCAACTCCTTTTTGTAAAGCTTGCCGCACACACTCCACGCTGTGCGCTTGTCTTTAAAGCTGTTTTTCGCAAACTCTTTGCGGCTATTAAACTCGCCCGCTTCAAAACTCGTCTCATCCACAACTCGCCCATTTTCTAGCTTTGAAAAACCAATGTCAGCCTGTCTCGGAGGCTGTAACGCCGCGTTTAACATCAGCCCTATCGCCTCTTTTTTCAACAGATCATCACTATCACAAAAAGCCACAAACTCACCGCTTGCGGCTTTCAAACAGCATTCGTGTAGTTTTGGATTAAAAGCGAGTCAAGCGTGTAAGAGATGAACTCTTGTGTGTTAAAGACTGGGATGATGAGGCTTGCTTTTGTGTTATAGCTCACGGCAAACTCCTTGCAGCTAAGAAGTTTAGCAAAAAAGGACTTAAAATGCGCCTTGAAGAGCAGCTTTAACGAGTTTGCAAAAATCAAATTTGGTTTTGACAATTTAGAAACACGGCTGGCAAACTAGTAAAAATCAACGGATTTAAAAAAGAAAAAGTGAAAAAAAGGAGGCTAAAAGATCTCTCTTTTAGCCAAAAAAGTTACGCTACTAGCTCGATAAACGCCATCTCAGCAGCATCGCCGCGGCGGATGCGTGTTTTGATGATTTTAGTGTAACCGCCATTTCGTCCGACAAATTTTGGTGCAACTTCTGTCACCAAAAGCTTAGTCGCCTCTTTGTCTTGAAGTGCCGCAAAAACATATCTATGCGCATTCAAATCCCCAAGTCTAGCGCGAGTAATGAGCTTTTCCACATAGCTTCTAAGCTCTTTTGCTTTTGGTAAAGTTGTCTCAATCTTGCCTGATTTAATAATGGCAATGGTAAGATTTTTCAGCAAAGCCGCACGGTGCGAACTTGTGCGTCCAAGCTTCCTGTAACCGTGATTATGTCTCATTTGTTGTCCTTTAATTCTTTAATTTTACGCTTAATCAAATCGCGATTTTCAATCGCGTCACCGCCAATGGCGTAACCGATCGACTCCATAGCCGTTTTGATCTCTTCTACCGATTTTTTGCCAAGATTTTTCATGTCTTTTAGCTCAACTTCGTCAAGCAAAGCGATCTCGCCGATGAATTCGATGCCGACATTTTTAAGGCAGTTGAAGCTTCGAGAGGTCAAACTCAACTCGTCAATACTCTCAAAAAGTTTGCTATGCTCTCCGCCTGCGATCGGCTTTTTGACGATCAAATTCGCATCAGGCGCGATGTCAAGCACTTTGTTAAAAATTGCCATTTGTTGATACATCGCTTCAAGTGCATTTTTAAAAGCGTCAATCGGCGTGACTTGTCCGTCAGTTGTGATTGTCAAAACGATCTTCTCAAAGTCTGGATTGTCATCAACCAAAACATTTTCAATGTCATACACCGCGTGTTTAACTGGCGTAAAGAACGCATCTAGCGTGATGAAATCCGCAGGCGTTTGCTCTCTGATATCCTCGCTTGGCACATAACCAATCCCGCGCTCGATAATCAACTTGAAATTCAACACCGCATCTTCGTTAATGGTCGCTAGGTAGCTCTCTGGATTAACAACCTCAACTTGTGAATTGTTTAAATCCGCCCCTTTGATCTCCTTTGGACCTTTGAAGCTATACTCCACAATCTCCCTATCCGCCCCGCTTTTAAGTTTAAAGCGGATGTTTTTAAGGTTGATGATAAACAGAGTTACATCCTCAAACATTCCTCTAAGGCTATCAAACTCGTGGCTAACTCCGTCAATATGAACTGCCGTTGGCGCAAAACCAACGGTGCTTGTGTAAAGCAGTCTTCGCAAAGGGTGAGCCAATGTAACCGCACAACCAGTGGCAAAAGGATAAGTGGTGATTTTAGCGACATTTTTCGCTACATTAACCACTTCGATTTCGCTTGGAAGATATGGCACTGTCGTAATTTTCTTCATTTGCGCCTCCTACTTAGAGTAAAGCTCTACGATATAACGCTCCTCAACTGGAATGACAACTTCTGCGCGCTCTGGAACGCGAGTGAAGATGCCAAATTTCTTATCTTTCTCAACATCAACCCACGCTGCTAGCCCTGTTTGGTTAGTAAGCTCGATCGCACGCACGATTTGCGGATTGCTTTTGCTTTTTTCTATGATTTCGATTTTGCTACCAGCTTTTACATTAAACGAAGGGATATCAACTCTTCTGCCATCCACAAGAATGTGTCCGTGTGTAACAAGTTGTCTAGCAAATCTTCTTGTCGTAGCAAAACCCATTCGATAAACCACATTGTCAAGTCGTTGCTCTAAAAGAGAGATCAACAACTCACCTGTGTTACCATCACGGCGTGCTGCCTCTTTGAAAAGTCGGCTAAATTGCTTCTCGCTAACACCATACATAAACTTAGCTTTTTGTTTCTCGCGTAATTGCAAGCCATATTCGCTAACTTTGCTGTGGTTGCGTCCGTGTTGTCCTGGTGCAAAAGGGCGTTTTTCTACTGCGCTTTTGCCTGCTAAGCGTCTCTCGCCTTTTAGAGCTAAGCTTACGCCTAATCTTCTTTCAATTTTTTCTACTGGTCCTCTATATCTTGCCATTTTTATCTCCTCTTACTTACACGCGGCGGCGTTTTGGTGGTCTGCAACCATTGTGTGGAAGTGGCGTAATGTCTTTTAGTGAAGTTACGCGAATTCCCTCGATAGCCCCAACGCTTTTAACAGCAGTTTCACGCCCGCTGCCCGGTCCTTGAACTTTAATGCCGACCTCTTTGATGCCGTGCTCTTTTGCCTTACTCATAGCGTCCTCAACTGCTTGTTGCGCTGCGTAAGGAGTTGATTTTTTGCTACCTTTAAAGCCCAAATTCCCCGCACTGCTCCAAGCAAGCGCGTTGCCCATTTCGTCAGTCACGGTGATCATCGTGTTGTTAAACGAAGCCGAGATAAAAACAATACCTTTGGCGATATTTTTCTTTACGCTTTTTTTCTTAATTGTCTTTTTTGCCATTTCTACTCCCTTATCGCCTACTTGCTAGCTGCACCAACGGTTTTTCTCTTACCTTTGCGAGTGCGTGCGTTTGTTTTTGTTTTTTGCCCTCGCACAGGAAGCCCTTTTCGGTGTCTAAGTCCGCGGTAGCTACCTAAATCCATCAACGCTTTGATGTTCATCGCGACATTTTTACGCAAATCACCCTCAACCGTGTAGTGCTCTTGGATCTCTTTGCGGATCGCCGCTGCCTCATCCTCACTAAGCTCACTAACGCGTTTGTCATAAGAGATGCCAACTGCGTCTAAAATCTTTCGCGAACTAAAAAGCCCTATACCAAAAATATAGGTCAAACCATACTCAATTCTCTTCTTTTTTGGTAAATCAACACCTGCAATACGAGCCATTTTTTATCCTTGTCGTTGTTTGTGTTTAGGGTTTTCGCAGATAACTCTCACAACCCCTTTGCGTTTGATGACCTTACATTTGTCACACATTTTCTTTACAGAAGGACGAACTTTCATCTTTCTTCTCCTCAAAATAATTTACCACAACGCACTGAATAGGAAATGCGAAATGAGACATTTCCAGCTATTTTTAAAGCTTGTGGGGAACTTTAAAAATACCTCTTCGTTCAGTTTTTTTTGCAAAAAGTGGCGATTTTACTTAACTTTTGCTAAATTTTAACTAAAATCAAGCTTCATCTCTGCAAAATTTTACTACAAAAGCATTCAGCTTCTAGCCATAGATTACTTATAACGAAAGGTAATCCTGCCCTTGTCTAGGCTGTATGGCGTTAGCTCAACCCTCACCCTATCGCCCGGCATTATACGGATATAGTGCATCCGCATCTTCCCTGCGATGTGGCACAAAATGATGTGTTTGTTGTCAAGCTCGACCTTAAAAGTCGCGCTCGGCAAAGCCTCAACAACCACGCCGTCGATCTCAATTACATCGTCTTTTGCCAACCTTTTTCTCCTTTCTGTGTAGAGTAAAAAACTGACGATTTTACAAAAATCTTGCTTAAAAACCGCTTTTTGTTTAAGATTTCATTTAAGATTCGTTGGTTAGAATCGTCAAATTCGAATTTGGAGAGACGATGAAATCGACAAAAAAGGTCATTTTAATCACCACGCTTGCTTATATGAGCTCGCTTGCCCCGCTTGCGACTGATATGTATCTGCCTGCGATGAACGACATTGCGCTGCAACTTCGCGCTTCTGAGTTTTACGCGCAACTCTCACTCACAGCATTTTTTGTCGCATTTAGTTTAGGGCAGCTGATCTACGGACCGCTTAGCGACATTTTTGGGCGAAAAAAGCCGATTTTAGCAGGAGTCGCCATCTTCACGCTAGCAAGCATTGCTTGCATTTTTGTAGATAACATCGCCGTTTTCATCGCCCTGCGGTTTTTGCAAGCACTCGGCGGATGCGCTGGCGTTGTCATCGCCCGCGCCGTCATCAACGACACCTTTGAGCTCAAAGAGGCGGCGAGCGCCTTTGCGCTGATGATGATCATAGGTGCGTTAGCGCCGATGCTCGCGCCAAGTGTCGGCTCGTTTTTAGAAAACTTCTTCGGCTGGCGGAGCATTTTTACTGCGTTAAGCTTTTTGGGCGGCTTGCTTTTGCTTGCGGTTTGGCTGTTTTTAGCAGAAAGCCACACGACTCGCGCGGCGTTTAGCCTAAACGCCGTCACCCACGCCTACGCCGTTGTCGGCACAGACAAACGCTTTGCGTCTTATGTCCTAGTCGGTGCGCTTGCGATGGCGATGATTTTTGCTTACATCACAGGCTCGTCTTTTGTGTTTATGGGGCATTTTGAGCTTTCAAACACCGCTTACGGCGCGATTTTTGGACTAAATGCGCTGGCGATGATGATCGGTTCGGCGGCAAATGCCATTTTGGCTAAAAGATTTTCACCCTTTACGCTCGTGCCTTACGCACTTTGCGGCGTTTTAGTCTTGTGCGTTTTGCTCTTTGTTGGGAGCTTTTTTGAACTTGGATTTATCGTTTTTGAGGTTAATCTTTTTTGTGCGATGCTCTGTCTTGGCTTCATCGTCCCAAATGTCACAAGCCTTGCGATGGCGCGGTTTAAGCAGCTCTCTGGCACGGCAAGCGCGCTTTTTGGCTTTACGCAGTTTGCCCTAGCTGGCGGCGTCTCAGCCCTCGTTGGCGCGCTAAACGCCAACTCGCCGCTCGCCCTCTCACTCGTCATCATCCTCTGCCTGCTCTTAGCAAGCCTCATCTACTTCGCAAGCCACTGGAAGCTAGTGCGCAAAAGCTTCAAACGCTAGTCAAATTCGGTTTGAGCAAATTTGAGTAAATCAAATTTGACTCGCCGCGGTTTAGGAATTTTGCAAAATCGCCTTTGCGTTTTTCACCCAAATCCGCCCCGCGCTCACATCAACTTTTTCGATGAAATTATCGTGGTAAGGGATGTAGAAAAACTTCGCCTCGCCCGCATCAAGCAGTGCCTCGCTTGTCGCAACGCCGAGCAGATAGCCCGCGCCACTTTCTAAAATGTCCTTCACAACACCCAAAACTTCGCCCTCTTGTGTCACTTCGCACTCTAAAATGTCAAAGTAGAAAAACTCGCCCTTTTTGAGCTTGCACTCTTTTTTGGTCGTCTCTTTTGTGCGGTAGAGAGTTTGATTAACAAGCATTTGCGCCAAATTCGCATCCTCGTAACCTTCAAAAACCGCCTTGTTGTCGTGGATTTGCTTGATCTTCACCACGCGCCCATCGCCTAGCAAAAACTCCGCCCCAACGCGAAACTGCTCGACAAAGTCGCTTTTGTTACGCAAATTTAACGCACCCTTTACGCCAAATGTCTTGCCGACCACCGCCACTTCCAGCAAGTCTTGCGGCGTTTTTGTCAAATTCGAATTTGACACAGCTGCGGCTTTTGTCTCGTTTGAAGTTTTGTTTTGTGAAGGTGTTTTTGGTTGTTTGTTTGGTTTCATATTCAGTCTTTGAAGTGAAGTTGGTTATAATTAAGAATTGTCGTAATCAAATTTGATTTAAACAAATCAGTTAGCGTCCGCCACGCTAGAAAAACTCAACGGACTTGTGTTTGCAAAAGTTTGCAGCAAAACGCCGCTTAACACAACGCTCGCTAGCTCTAAGCGTCACAAAATGTGACCTTTTGCCTACTCGCCCTCGTGAGTTTTCACGGTGATTTTCGCGCCGCCACCCTCTCTTTGTGGTGAGCCGCCGACAAAAATTTTCAAAGAGTCGATCACACAACCTCCGCGCCCAATCAGCTTTCCGCCATCCTCTTTTTTGACGAAAACAGAGATGTCTTTTACGCCGTTTGGCTGCTTTGTAGAGGTGATTTTCACGCTGTTGGCAGTGCAAATTAAATTCGCATAAACCTCTAAACATTTCTCTATCATCTCTTCTCCTGCCCTGTAAAAGTGTCGGCTTAAAAGTGTCAGCACTTAGCCAACACTTTTAACGGGGTTATTTGCTTTTTGTGATCTGCTCAACTCGCTCGCTTAGTTTTGCGCCAACGCTCTTCCAGTAACCAAGTCTCTCAGCGTCAAATTTGATCACCTCAGGGTCACGCATCGGGTTGTAATATCCCAAAATCTCGATCCAACCGCTGTCTCTGCGTTTTCTGCTGTCTGTTACCACAATCCTGTAAAAAGGACTCTTCTTTCGCCCAATCCTAGTTAGTCTAACAACTGTTGCCATTTTATCTCCTGTAAAAATATGGTTTAACTAAATTATTTAAATCTATTATTCGCCGCATTCATCTGCGCTAAAAGGTTTTTCGCCGCCGCTGGCGAAGCGAATTTTTTCGCCATTTTGCTTGCCGTTTCAAACTGCTTTAAGAAGCGATTCACCTCCATTTGCGTCAGCCCCGCCCCAAGTGCGATCCTGCGTTTTCGCGTGTTGTTTAAAAGCGAAGGATTTTCCCGCTCTTTTAGCGTCATCGAACTAATCATCGCCTTAATCTTACGCAACTCAGCGCTATTTTCCAAATCCACCTCGCCAAGCTTAGACGCCATCTGCGACATCCCCGGGATCATCCCGATGAGATTTTTCACGCTGCCAAGCTTTTTAACGCTTTCAAGTTGAGCTAAAAAGTCGTTAAAGTTAAACTCGCCTTTTTTGATCTTGCGCGTGATGTTTTTCGCCTCTTTTTCGCTAAACACAGAGGCGGTTTTTTCTGCAAGCGTGGCTAAGTCGCCCTCGCCCAAAATGCGCCCGACAATACGCTCAGCGACAAAAGGCTCGATGTCTGCGACCTTTTCACCAACGCCGACAAACCGCAAAGGCACATTCGTTTGGCGTGCGATGCCAAGAGCTACGCCGCCCTTTGTGTCAGCGTCAAATTTGCTTAAAATCACCCCTGTAAGAGTAAGCCTTTGGTGAAAACTCTCAGCCGCGCGGACGCCGCCTTGTCCTGTCATCGCGTCTGCGACATAAAAAATCTCAAACGGCGAAACCGCGCGTTTGATCTCTTCAAGCTCGCTCATCAACGCCTCGTCAATGGCAAGCCGCCCCGCGCTGTCAATGAACAGCGCGTCATAAAGCCCCTCTTGCGCCGCTTTTAACGCCGCTTTTGCCACCTTGACTGGATTAGTCTCGTTTGGCAGTGTAAAAAGCTCGATTTCATTTGCCTCGCAAAGCTGACGCAACTGCTCGACTGCGGCGAGGCGTTGCAAGTCACACGCTGCGACTAAAACCTTTTTGTTGCGCGTTTTGACATAATTTGCAAGCTTGATTGTCGTTGTGGTTTTACCGCCGCCTTGCAAACCGCACATCAAAACCACAGTCGGAGCTTTTGGCGCAAAAACAAAGCCGCTCGCCGCTCCTTCCACGCTCAAAAAGTCGGTTAAATTCTTTTTGATCGAGTTAATGAAGGCTAGCTGCCCGATTTTATCATTTTTCAAGTCGTTCTCGACCGCCGCGACTAAATCTTTGGTGATTTTGTGATGCACATCTGATTTTAAAAGCGACTTTTTTAGTGTATCAAGTGCATTTTTCAACGCTTTTTCGTCATCAACGATTTTAAGCTTATTTATGGCACTTTTGAGAGACTCGCTAACAAATTCAAACACGCTTACCGCCTTAAAAAATCTGCTAAATTTCAAATTCGGTTTTAACAAATTTTGAAATTTGCGTAAAAAGTTGCGATTTTACCTTGAAAATTCTTTAAAAATAATAAAATGAGAGAAAATCAAAACGCCCGCATTTGCAAAAACCGAATTTGGCGCGCAAAATGCGGGCAAGAAACGCTATTTTTTAAGCGTTTGGATGTAGTCGATGACAGCTTTCATATCTTCTTCGCTAAGCTTTGCCATCTGCATTTTCATAATCGCCCCTTGTTTAAACAAGCCCTTGCCGCCCTCGCCGATCATCCCTGCTTTGTAGCCTTTCATCTGCTCCAACATAGTCGCTGGTTCAAGAGTTGAGAGGGCTGGAACTTTGTTAAGATAAACCTTCTCGGCGTTTTTGCCGTGGCAAGCAACGCATTGTTTGTAGATCTGCGCTCCGTCAGCTGCAAAGCCGCAAGTTGCAACTACACAGGTTGCTAAGATTGCAAGTGATTTTTTCATAATCTATCCTTTTTTGTAAATTGAAGGCGGAATTTTTGCACAAATAAACTTAAATTATGGTTATAAACAGCAAATTGTTGTAATGAAAATTACATTTTCGCAAAAAACGGGGCGAATTTTTGGTGGATTTTGGCGGCAAAATTTGTCAAATTCGAATTTAACAAATTTTAAGGCGACTTTTTTTATAATAAAGCATTTTTGACTAAGGAAAGCAAATGAGAGTTGTTGTAACTGGTGGAGCGGGGTTTATCGGCTCAAACCTCGCCAAACACTTTGCCAACAAGGGAGACGAAGTTTTGGTCATAGACTGCTTTCGCGGCACAAAAACCTTCGCAAACGGCAACCTAACGAGCTTTGGGCATTTTGCAAACTTGCAGGGCTTTGCGGGCGAGATTTACTGCGGGGATTTGTGTGATGCGCAGACGATGTGGAAAATTCGCCACTTCTCGCCTGAGGCGATTTTCCACCAAGCCGCCGTCTCAGACACAACCGTTAGCGAGCAAAACGAGGTGATGCGGGTAAATCTTAACACTTTTAGCGAACTGCTTGACATCGCGTGTGAGTTTAACGCACCGCTGATTTACGCTAGCAGCGGCGCGGTTTATGGCAACCAAGCCGCACCGCAAAAAGTCGGCGTTGAGTCGCCGCGGAATGTTTATGGATTTTCGAAGTTGATGATGGACAAAACGGCGGCGATTTGGCGCGAGAGAAAGCCGAATTTAAAGGCGGTTGGGCTGAGATATTTCAATGTCTATGGCGAGGGCGAATTTCACAAAAACTCGACTGCTTCGATGGTTTTGCAGTTTGGTTTGCAGATGCTAAAAAGTGGTAAGGCAAGGCTTTTTGAGGGAAGTGACAAAATTTTGCGCGACTTTGTTTATGTGGGCGATGTTGTGCGGGCAAATGAAGCCGCACTAAGCTGGCAAAGCGGCGTGTATAATGTCGGCACAGGCGTGGCTAGAAGCTTTTTAGAAGTGGCGCAAATCGTGCGAAAAGAGCTTGGCGTGGAGGCGGTTTTTGAGGAGATCAAAAACCCTTTTACAAAGCAATACCAATTCCACACTTGCGCGGAGTTAAACGGCTTTGAGAGCGCGTTTAGCCTCGAAGAGGGAATTAGGCGTTACGCGCCAAACATTAGAGAAATTTTTGAAGAAAGCGTGAGGTAGGCGAAGTTGTTAAAACCAAATTTGATTTACGCAAGGGTGGCAAAGTGTGTTGCGGTGGCGGTTTTTGCGGTGGCGATGAGCGGTTGTGCGCAGAGGGAGTTGATGAATGATGACATTTCAAAAATGTCGGTTCTGCGGGACAACTCGGGCGGTTTGGGGCTGCAAACTTTACACAAACGAGGGGCATTTCGCAGCCACAAAGGCTCGTCTGCGACTTACAGCGGCTCGGTGAAGGTGACGCCGCTTTTTAAAACGACTCAGTGGCGCGAATTTTCTGGAAATTTGGTCGAGTTTGACAAAGGCGGGCGCACCGCGTGGCACTCTCACCCGCAAGGACAGACGATCATCGTCACACGCGGCGTGATCTACACCGCAACACAAGATGGCATCATCGGCGCAGCACTGCCCGGCGAGGTGATCAGCTGTCCGCCAAATGTGATGCACTGGCACGGCGCGGGGCTTAGCAGCGGTGGCGCGCACATCGAACTTCACGGTAATCTAAACAACAGAAGCGTTGAGTGGGGGCTGTGGGTGAATGACGAAGAATACCGCGCGTTTATGGCAAGCTACCGCAAGCGCGGCGGACGGATTTAGCGGCGGCGAAGTTACGAGGCTGGTTGCGAAGCCAAAATGCGAAATTGTAAAATTCAAATTTGATTTTAGCAGTTTTGTCAAATTGTTAAACAAAGTTGCGGAATTTAAAGTAGTTTAGAAAAACTTGCAAAAACCAAATTTGATTTTCGCAAGTTTGAGGCGCGTTACTTGTGTTTGTTTTTGTAAAGCGGGCAGTAGTTGTTTCGTAGTTTGTAAAGCGGGCAGTAGCCATAAACCGCGCTTAAAAGCGGCAAAAGTCCAACAAGCCACCACCAGCTTTGGCACACAAAGCCAAAAGCAAAAAACCAAATTCCCGCGACAATCAAGCGGATAGTCTTGTCTAAATTACTCATTTTTTCTCCTTCGTTAAATTAACCCACGCTAAGCCCTTGCGTGAATCATTCCTTTCATCACCATAGCCTTCATCGCGTAAATTTTCACAGCCCAGTTAAGATAACTCTCCCTTGTCGCTCCAAAGCATTCTAGCGTAGGCGCTGCGCCCTTGTAGTCAAACTCTACCATTACGGCTTTGCCATAGCGCGTTAAAAGCGGACAAGCGGTGTAGCCGCTGAATTTCGCCTCCAAAGGCTTGTTTTCCAAATGCGCGATGATATTTTGCGTGATGACGGGATACTGCTTGCGTATGCTCGCGCCCGTTTTGCCCTTTGGCACGCCCGCACAATCGCCCACAGCAAAGATATTTTTGTAGGTTTGGTGTTGCAAGCTAAATTTATCCACATCAACCCAGTTGCCATTTTGCGAGCTAAGCCCAGCTTCTGTAATGAATTTTGGCGCACTCATCGCAGGGATAACAAACATATAGTCAAATTCCTTTTCCACAAACTCATCAGTATCCACGCGCTTGCCATTAAGCATATAGCTTGTTTGAAAAGTCGCCTTGCCACTTTGTTTATCCACGCTTATAAGCTGATGAAGCAGCTTGTATGGCATTTCGCGCTCAACAAAAAACTGCTCTATCATTTTTGCGTGCAAGGGCGAAGAAAGCATAGCCCCGCCGCCTGTGAAAAGCGTGGTTTTTACCCTGTCTTTGAGCGCATTTTTTTCAAGCAAATCATCAAGCAAAAAGTTGATTTTTTTGTTTGCCCCACCGCATTTGTTTTGCGTTTTTTGCTCGCTAAAAAGCACGCTGAGCTTTTCGCCTTTTTTGCCCCGTTCGATGATTTCATCAAAAAGTTTTTTAGCTTTTACGGCAGAATTTGGCGTGTAAATCGTGGCGATTTTCGTGCTTTCATTTACCAAATCATCTTCGCTAAGCCCGCTAACAGCGTTAAAATCATACTCCACGCCCGTTGCGACAAGCAAAATGTCATACTCAAAACTCTCGCCATTTTCGGCGATGATTTTGTTGTCATTTGGCAAAATTTGCGCGACATTTTGCTTTATCCATTTTACCTTTTCATCGATAAGCTCGGCTTTTTTGTAAAGCACATCATCAAGGGTGTAAATTCCAGCAGCGATGAGAGTAAAACCGGGCTGATAATAAAAATTTTCATCTTTATCAAACAGCGTGATTTGCGCCTTTGGCATAGCCTTGATAAGACTTGCGCTCATCGTTATGCCGCCAAGTCCAGCGCCGATGATGGCGATTTTAGGCGACAAATTTGAAGTCGCCGCACTTAACTTTGTCGCGCCCACACCGCTAGCTACGAGTGCGCCTGCGGTGATGAGTTTGAGCGCGTTTCTACGAGATTGTTGCATTTTAGCTCCTTTGCTTTAAATTTTTCTCACAATTATAAATTTTTTGCCAAATTTGCTGTGTAACAAAGTTACGATTTTAAAAAAAATTACGCTTTTTCTGGCACGCAAATTTTGCCCTTACTCATCGCTAAAAGCGTTTTATAGCTTACAAAAAGCACGGCAAAAAGGGCTAAAATCAACCCCAAAATTCCAAAAATCATATAAAGCGGACTTTTAAAAACCATAAAGGTTTCAAAACTTGCTATGCCAAAGGCGCAAAGCGGAAAGGTAAAAGCCCACCACGAAAGTGCGAAATTTAGGCGCGTGAAAACCCTTGAAAGGCTCAGCATTAAAAGCATAAAAAACAAAGCGACAAAATAAAGCATAAGGCTTAACGCGCTATGTCCGCCAAAAAGTGCCGCAAAATCCACCACAAAGATACTTGGCGGAGCGATAAAAATAAACAAAGTCGGCAAAAATTTACTCTCTAAACTTTCTTCAAAAATCAGCCTTGAAGTGATAAGAGCCGTTAAAATGAGCCAAAAAAAGCAGCCCACAGAAAAGAAAAAAAGCGAAAATTCAGGCGAAATTTTTGCCGAATGTCCTGCTAATGGCACGATTAAATTGCCTACTATGGGGATAAACCACGCAGGGCTTAAAAGGTGTTTTTTCATCGCGTTGCTAAACCAAAAATTGATAACAAAAATGCTTAAAATGAGTTGCAAAAATGAGCTTAAATAAAAGATGATTTTAAGCAAAAAAAGCATTGTGCCATTATCATTAAAAGCGCCTAAAAATGTCGTAATGATAAGCACGCCGATAGGAATGGCAGAGAGAAAATTTATCTTTACTTGGTGCGTGATTTCGGCTTTAAAGGCGTTAAAATGCGTGAAAATTTTTGCCACATAAAAGCCAAGCAAAAGCAAAAAAACCGCTATGCTTAAAAAGCCAAAAACAAGACTACAAGCTGCAAAAACGGCGTTTAAATCCAAAAAATTCGCACTATCTTTTGCTCTAAAAGCAAAAGCCGCGCTTGCTTTTTTAAAGACAAGTGCCAAGCCGCCAAGCCCCATAACGCTGGCAAAAAGCATTATGGGAAAGTGAGCGAGTTTAGAAAGCGGGGTTTCGTTTAAGGCTGAATTTGAATTTGTCAAATTCGAATTTGACGCTGTGTTTTCGCCTGAATTTAAGGCGTTTGAGCTATTTTTCATTTTTTGTCCTTTTGTGCTTTTTTGATGGCTTTTTGGGCTCTTTCGCATTCATCTTTGCTGAGCGTGTGGCGGTGCAAAATGTATTTTGCGCTCACTTTTCCGCTAAACATTGAGCTTAAAAGTGGGCGATTTGCCTTGAAAATAAAGGCTGCTAAATGCCCTATAATGCCAAAGATGATGAGAACAAAGCCAAAATTGTGAAGTTGAGCTACCCAAAAATACACGCTATCGCTTAGGTTAAATCCTGCTAGATTTTTAAAGGTTTTGATAAGCCCTGTAACGAGCAGCAAAAGCAGGGTAAAGCCGATGAAAGCGTAAGCTAGGCGTTGTTCGGGCAGGTATTTTTCGCTGGGTGGTTCTTCGCCGTTTGTAAGCATCGCCTTGATGACTTGGGCGGATTTTTTAAAATCTCCGCGCTTTGGAAAAATGTCAAATTCACGCCTTGCAATGTGAAAATAAAGATGAAAAGCGATGAAAACACAAAACACCACAGCACCAACATAGTGCGCCACAAGACTAATGTGATAATCCCCACTCCACGCCATCAGCGGCAACTCGTTTATCATATAGCGTTTAGAAATAGGTAGCTGAAAAAGCCCTGTGATGATGAGCAAAAAGGTGCTTAATGCTATGCCCCAATGCACGGCTCGGTTTTGCAGGCTTTGCCTTTGGATTTTGATTTCGTCTAAATTTAAATTCGTGTTTGAATTTTCGTTTGAATTTGCTTTCATTCTTTATCCTTTTTTGCTGAATTTTCATCTTTTTTCTTACTCTTTGCCACAGCGATAGCCCCAGCGATAAGCCCAGCCACAGGCGCAAAAAGCACGCTTTTTACAAGCGCGGCATCATCGTTGATAAAATTTGGCACATTTAAATTTAAGTGCGGACGCCCAACTTTTTGCGTTTTTCCGTTAAATTCACTTTCAGCAATGCCGTATTTTTCGGCTATGGCTGCGTTTATGTCCTTAAAATCCACGCTTGAAATATAATAAGTGCTTGTGCCGCCATTTTGCTTGTCTCCGTAGATGAATTTCCCAGCTTCTCGTGCCTTTTGCACCTGCGCTAAAATCTTGCTTTTATCATCAAAAATCAGCGCATTTTTAGGGCATTTGCTTTGACAAGCGGGCTTTTGCCCAAGAGAAAGCAAATCCTTACACATATCGCACTTAAACATAGCCCCGCCGCCAGCGAGTTTTGGGGCGATTTTTAGGTAAATCCCAACTCCTGCTTGCCTTTGCGGTATGCCCCAAGGGCAAGCGTCTCGGCACTTTGCGCCCCCAAAGCAAAAGTTTTCGTCTATATCCACAGCACCTTTATCGTCCTTGCTGATGACGCCAAAGGGGCAGATTTTTTGACAAGTAGGGTCATCGCAGTGCATACAGCGGCGCGGCACGAAAACGCTTTTGCCATCTACCTTTACGCTTTCTACAAAGGTAAAATTATAAGGGCTTAAACGGCTTATGTCATCGCGGTTTTTAGAGTAGTCTTCTTTGATTTTGCGCGGGAAATAATCAGGGATTTGCTCGCAAGGCTTGGGAAAGCGCGCTGAGTTTTTGTCCTTGCAAGCACTCACGCAAGCAGGCACAGCTAAATTTACGCAACCATCGCATTTGTCTAAATCGATGATAGAAGCTATACCCTCGCCTTGTGGCTTTACTATTTTTGAATCCGCACTTAAAAGCACGGGGCTAAACGCCATAATTTTCATAAAATTTCGTCTTTGCATTTTTATCCTTTAAATTTTTGTGCTATTATTGCAAAAACAAAAACGGCGCAGTGTAACTTTGTTACACGAAAATGGGGGTAAAATGCAAAAGGTAGAATTTATCAAAAAAATCAACGAGCAAATTAAAGGCGATGAAAAAAGTTTAGCGGTTTTAGAGCAAAAGGGGCGTTTTGTGCGCTTTGAGAAAAATGAGCGCAAATACGCTGATGAGCTTGGCTTTTTTCGCGTGCTTGGCGGGCGCGTGCGGGTTTTTAGCGTGGCTGAAAATGGCAAGGAAATTACTATTTTTTATATGACAAATGCCGAGTGCTGCATACTTTCAACGAGTTTTATGGCGCACATTCAAGATGAAGTGATGTTTGAATTTATGGAGGATTGCGAGATTTTCACGCTTAAAGATAGCGATTATCAAGCACTTTGCGCGAGCAACGCAAACATAATGGGCTTTAACGCCCTGCTTATGTCAAAACGCTTTAAGCAGTCTTTGGACACGCTGGGCGATGTGGCGTTTAAGAGCCTAAAAGAGCGGATTTTGAAGTTTTTGCACGCAAATGCGCAAAATGGCGTGGTGCGAACGAGCCAAGAAAATATCGCCAGCAACATAGGAAGCGCAAGAGAAGCCGTAGCAAAGGTGCTTAAAGAGCTAAAAAACGAGGGTTTCATCGACACAAGGCGCGGAGAGATTTTGCTTAAAAGCAAAGGGGCGTAAATGCAGGATTTTGAGAAAAAGCAGCTTTTGCAAAAGGCGAAAAATATCGCTATTTTGGGGCTTAGCCCAGATGAGAGCAAGGCGAGCAATGTCGTGGCGCGTTATCTCATCGCGCAAGGCTTTAATGTAATCCCTATTTACCCACGCGCAAACGGCGAAATTTTAGGGCGTAAGGCTTATGCGAGTTTGCAAGAAGCGTTTAGTGATGAGGCTTTGAGTGAGTGCGGTGGGATTGACATTTTAAATGTTTTTCGCAAAAGCGAGGCGCTGCAAGCGGTGGCAAATGAGGTTTTGCGCCTTAAAAACAAGCCAAAATGCGTGTGGGTTCAGCTAGGACTTTTTAACGAAAACGCAAAAGCCATTTGTGAAAATGCGGGGATTTTGTATGAGGAAAACTCTTGCATAAAACTTGAATTTCAAAGGCTTTTTAGCAAGGTAAATTAAAGCTTTGCGTAAATTTCAAGGCGAAAGGCGTTGAAAATTGTAAAACGCAAATCGTCAAAGTCAAATTCGGTTTTAACAAATTTGCAAAAACCGAATTTGACTTGCCAAAAGTTTAAAGCAGCTCGTTTAGCTTTTTTGTAAGCGTGTTTTTGCTGTGAGTGCCTGCGATCTGCTCTTTTAATTTGCCGTCTTTGAAAAAGAGCAAAGTCGGAATGCTGACAACGCCAAACCTGCTAGCAAGCTCGCGCTCCTCATCCACATCCACTTTGGCGATTTTGGCTCTGCCTGCAAAGTCGCCCGCAAGCTCTTCGATCACAGGCGAAAGCGCGCGGCACGGACCGCACCAAGTCGCGTAAAAATCCACCAAACAAACGCCCTCTTTCACGCATTCGTCAAAATTCGCGCCAGTTAGTTTAATGTAAGACATTTTCTCTCCTTTTGGGTGTAAAGTGAGAGAAATTTAGCACAAACCACCTCGCTTTTGTGTAACAAAGTTACAAGCTTTTGCGTAAAAGCGGCAACAAAAGCTCGCTTTCTAGCTCCTTTGTGCGCCCCTCGCCGCACAGCTTTTGGACAATTTTAAGCGCAAAAAGCACCGCCGTAGCAGGTCCAGCGGAGGTCAAAACACTCCCACTTTCGCATACCGCCTCAGCGCAAAAGACGCCCTTTAAGCCCTCTTCGCAACTTGGGTAGCAGGTGAATTTCGTCCGCTCACTCAGCACGCCCGCTGCGTCAAGGACGATCGGCGAGGCGCAGATGGCGGCTGTTAGTACGCCATTGTCGCAAAACTGCTTTAAAATCCGCAAAACTCGCGTGTCAGCCTTTAAATTCATCATCCCGCCGCTGCCTCCTGCTAAAATGACGGCGTCAAATTTGGCGACTAAATCCGCTTCTTGAAACACAGAGGCAAGCGTTGTGTCGGCTTGAATGGCGATGTCGTGTGCGCCGACAACTAGCCTCTGCTCGCTCAAACTCGCGCTCACCACGCACACGCCCGCACGGCGTAAAATGTCCGCAGTCGTGACAAACTCGATCTCCTCAAACCCGCCCGCAAGCGGCATCAAAACCCTCTTCATCCTCTCTCTCCTTAGTCAAATTCGGTTTTTGCAATTTACGCATTTTAGCCAAAAACATTTAAGCACGCAATTAACTTGCAAAATGTATAATCCACCTTTTCAAAGGCGCAAAATGAGCGAAAAACTAAACAAACTTGCCGCAAAACTCCTTGATCTTAGCAAACGAAACAACTTGGTGCATTTCAAAGAGCTAAAAGCCGCCTCAGCAGAGCTTTTGCACCCTTTGCCTGAGGTGGTTTTTGACGCTTTTAGGCGCGGGCGGGAGTTTAGCATTTTTGACGAAACGATCAGCAGTTTTTACGAAACGGAGCTTAGCAAGGAGGAGTTTTTAGAGGCGTTTGTGCCGCTTACGGGCAAGAAAATTCTAGCTTTTAACAGACACAACAACTCAGCTCACGCCCTAAAAACGCCGCAAAAGAAGGCGAAGGATTATATGACCGAGACGGGCATCGGCGTGCTTTTTGCGGCGTTTGGTTTTCTAAACTACACCGACAAGGGCGAAGCGCGGACACTAAAAGCACCGATTTTGCTCGTGGGCATCTCGCTTAGGCAGGAGTCGATTTTTGATGAATATAAAATAATGGCGACTAGTGACGAAGTGACGCTCAACCCGACACTTCAACACAAGCTCAAAACCGAATTTAACCTCATGTTGCCGCCTTATGAAGACGAGGGTTTGCAGGAGTATTTACAAAAACTAAACGAGGTTGTCGCAAAAAGCGGTTTTAGCGTCAGCAGCGAATGTCGGCTTGGGATTTTCTCGTTCGCAAAGATTAATATGTATAATGACTTAATGCAAAATAGCGAGCAAATTCTTGCGTGCGAGAACATCTTGTCGCTGCTTGGCGAGGAAGACGGCAAACAAGAGTCGCCACAGAGCTTTTTTGAGAGCAAAGTCGAGCAAAGGGGCGCGTTGATGGCGTTGAATAATGTCGTGGATGCGGACTCATCGCAGATGCAGGCGGTGCTTTTTGCGCGCTCGGGCAAGAGCTTTGTGCTTCAAGGACCTCCGGGCACAGGCAAAAGCCAGACGATCACAAACATCATCGCCGAGCTGCTTAGTCAAGGCAAAAAGGTGCTTTTTGTGAGCGAAAAACAAGCGGCGTTGAATGTGGTTTATGAGAAGCTAAAAGCGGCGGCGTTAGCCGACTTTGCCCTGCCGCTTCACTCGCACAAAGCCAACAAAAAAGACCTTTTAGACGACATCGTCAAGACCCTAAACAAGCCTTGCACCGCGCCAAATTCGAAAACGGCAGTGGAGCTGCGCGCAAAGTAAAACGCACTTAGCTTGCTTGACGCTTACGCTGAGGAGCTGCACAGACACTACGAGTGTTACGGCAAAAGTTTGTATGAGATTTACAACGAGTTAAGCAGGACTAGCGGGGCGTTTGAGCTGGTGACACAATGCGACTTTGGCGGCAAAAGCGAGGAGTTTTTGCAAGAGTGCGAGGAAGCGTTTGAGCGGTATGCGCAGGCGAGTTTGAAGTTTGGTTACGACTACAAAACGCATCCGTTTTACAGCTTGAAATGGGGGGATTTTAGTTACACGGGCAAAGCAAGGCTCAAAAAATTTTTGCAGCTTACAAGCGAGTATTGCGACAAAGTTTCGGCGGTTTTAAACAGCGCGCTGCTTGAAGAGGTCTGCCTTTTGCAGAGCAAGATTGAGCGTTTTGAAGAAAAGCTTGACTTTGTAGCAGCACTTGGCGAGTTCTCAGACGCGCTAAAAGAAAATCTGCTTGAAGAGGACGCAAAAGCCATTCACGCCACGCTCTCGCGGCAGTTTTCAAACCCATTTGTGCGGTTTTTTAGCGCAAAATACAACCACTTGGTCGCAAACTTAAACAAACACTCTCACACTCCGCTAAGGTTTAAAGAGGCGTGTGAGTTGTGCCTAAAAGCGGGCGAATTTGACGCAAAAGTGCGAGTTTTTAAGCAAAACGCGCTTAGTTTTAGGAGACAAATCGGCTCGGACGAAGAGGTTGCATACGCGCGCAAAATCGTAAAATTGTTAAAATCAAATTTGATTTTTACAAAACAAAATTGGGCGAGTTGTTCGCAAAACGCCACTGAGTTTGCAAAAATTTTAGACAAAATTTGCGAGTTTGAAGAGCTGCTTGAAAAAACTTTGGAGTTAAAGGAGATCTTTCGTGGCGAGTTTTCGCCAAACCAAAAGGCGTTAAAAACCGCCACGCTCGGCGAAGAGTTGCAAGAAAATGTGACGCTCATCAACAGGCATTTTTGCAAAGAGGTGACGCAGGAGGCGCAAAAGCTCAAAAACCGCTGCGAAGAGTTACTAGAAAATTTCGAGCAACTAGACGAATACAGGCGGTTTTGGACGCTAGTGGAGAAGTTTGAGAGACTTGGCGTGACAAAGATGCTTGACGAGTTGATCGCACAAGGTGCAAACGCGCGCGAGTTTGGCGTGGCGTTTCCGCGCGCAGTGCTAAAACAACAAGCCTTTAACATCATCAACCGCGTGAAGGTTTTAGCCGAGTTTGAGAGGTTTTCGCACGACAAATTGGTCGAGACATTTGCGCAAAAAGACAAGCTGCACTTAAAGCTCAACAAACAAAACATCGCCGCCACGCTCTCACGCGTCCGCCCAAACACAGACTACGCCAAAGCAGGCTCAAAACTCGCTAGGCTGCTAAGAGAGGCGGAGAAAAAGTGGCGGCAGATGGCGATTCGGGAGCTTTTTGCTAATTTTGGCGAGCTGATTTTAGACATAAAACCTTGCCTTTTGATGTCGCCGCTTAGTGTCAGCACTTTTTTACACAGCCAGACGCAGTTTGACGCGGTGATCTTTGACGAGGCTTCGCAGATCTTCGTGCAAGACGCGGTAGTGGCGATCTACCGCGCAAAGCAGTGCATCATCGTTGGTGACTCAAAGCAGATACCGCCTAGTAACTTTTTTTAACACAAACGCGCAGGACGAGGAGGAAGAGGAGGATGTCGGTGACTTTGAGTCGGTTTTGGACCTTGCGGTGGCAAGCTTTGCGCAAATCGGGCTAAAATGGCACTACCGCAGTCGGTTTGAGAGTTTGATCGCCTTTTCAAACAAGAACTTTTACGACAATTTGCTAGTCACTTTTCCTTCGCCTGCTGCGGACGAAAAAGGCATCGGCGTGGATTTTAACCTCTGCAACGGCGTCTTTAACCGCAAAAGCAAAACAAACGAGCAAGAGGCGCAAAAGGTTGTCGAGCTGATCTACTGGCACATCGCAAACCATCCCGAGCAAAGCCTTGGCGTGATCGCATTTAGCATCGCCCAGCAAGAGCTGATCGAACAGCGACTTTTACAGCAAAGAACGCAGCGTCCAGAGTGCGAATTTTTCTTCAAGGAACAGAAGCAAGAGCCGTTTTTTTGTGAAAAACTTAGAGACCGCACAGGGCGATGAGCGCGACAGGATCATTTTCAGCGTGGCTTACGGCTTTGACGAAAACGGGCGGTTTTTACACAACTTTGGACCGCTAAACAGGCAAGGCGGCGAGCGGCGGCTGAATGTCGCGGTGACTCGCGCGAAGATCAACATCATTCTAGTCGCCTCGTTTTGCCATAACGAGATCGACCTCTCACGCACCAATTCCGTTGGCGTGCGGCTGCTTAAAGAATATCTCGACTACGCCCAAAACGGCTACGCCGCACTGAAAAAGAGGCTGAGCGTGGGCGTTGGGGATAGCTTTGATAGCGAGTTTGAGATGGAGGTTTGCGAGTTTTTAAGACAGAATGGCTACAAGGTGGATACGCAGATTGGGTGTGCTGGGTTTAGGATTGACCTTGGGCTGAGAGATGAAAAAAGCGGCAACTACTTCCTTGCGGTTGAGTGTGACGGGGATACATACCACCGCGGCAAAAACGCGCGCGACCGCGACAGGTTGAGGCAGGAGATTTTGGAGAGGATGGGTTGGCGGTTTTACCGAATTTGGTCTAGCGAGTGGTTTTTCAACAAAAAAGCCGAGCAGCAAAGGCTTTTGGAGGCGGCTGCGAGGGCGGCAGAGGAGTATGAAGCTGGGCGGTTTGCAAAAAGCGTTGCGAGGCAAACTCCAGAACTAGAAAGCGGCGGTTTGGGCGAATCGGGTTGTTTGGACGAGCTTTGTGAGCCTAGTGGGTTAAGTGGTTTGGGCGAATCAGTTGAGTCTGGTGAGGCGCGCGGAGAGGCAAAGGAGCGTGAAAAAGCGGCTCAAACGCCGAGTGTAAAACCGCCCTCAAACGCCGCCAAAAGCGTCAAAAAACCTAGCGGCGTGAAGGCGGAGGATCTGCTGCGACACCTGCCGATGAGATATTTTAAGCGCGCGGTGTTTAGCGACAACGCAAGCGAGCTTGAAGACGCGATGCAAACACTTATTGAACGCACGGGCAGGCTTGACTTGCAGCTGTTTTTAAGCGCTTATGAGATGCAGCCGCACGCCAGTGAGGTGAGAGAGAGGCTTGCGGCTTGCAAAAATGTTGTCATTGACGGCGAGGCAGTCGGGCTTAGGTGACTTGTTTGCGGTGACGGCTACGCGTTGATGAAGTGATACAAGCAGCCGATGAATACAGCATCGCGCTTTATTTCACAGGTGTGTGCCACTTTTTACACTAAAACAAAACAGCTTTTGCGGTAGCACCAAAGTATCCAAAATTCAAACTTTTGGATACTTTATTTCAAAAAGAAGATTAACTTGCCTAAATCCTTAAATTTAGGCAAGTGAAGTCAGTTTGTTTTGCTTTGTTTAAAAGCAAAGCTAGCTCAGTGTTTGCCCAGCTTTCAAAGCAAAATTCGCTCATCACTCCACGCAAACACTCATTTAACTTTCGCTCATCACTTAAAACGACAACCCGTTCAGCTCTCAAAAGCCACTCAGTTTCACTCAGCTTAAAAGCTAAAAGTATAACGCAAGCCCACTTGATAAGGCTGCGAAGCCTTAAAGGTTTGTGTCATTTTTCCGCCCGCTTCTTCATATAGCGTTTCTTCTTTTGTTTTTTCCATAAAAGCAACGCCCATAAAGCTCCACGCCGTGTTTTTGCGCTATTTGCGCCCTTACGCCTACATTGACACCCATATCAAAGCCGCTTAATTTAAAGTCCTTAAAAGCAGGCTTACTATCAGCCATAGTCATCATCGGCGTTACATCCATCAAGCATTTTTAGCCTTATAGCTCGCATACGCTAGGCTAAGCCCACCAAAAGCGCCAAATTCAAGGTTATCATTTGAGATGAAATTATACAAAGCATCGACATTTGCACCTAAATTCAGCGCACTGATTTTAGGGCTAAAATTTATTATCTCGCCCATATAAAAAGCGTTGTCGATTTTAAAATCCGCACCATAATCAACCACACCGTAATAGCGCAAGCCAAAGTTTTCGGTAAAAAACTGCTTATATCCAGCCAAAAAGCCATATCGCAAAGCATTTGCGGATTTTGAGTCAGTTAGGCAAGCAGACCTTCCGCCACCTGCCGAACATACTTCATTTGTGGTGTTTGCCCCGCCAAATCCAAGCTGCACGCCCACAAAAGCACCATCCGTCTCAGCTAGCGCGCTGCTAGCACCTAAAATCCCAGCCAGAGCAACGCTCACAGCAAATTTGTTTATACTCATAAGAGTCCTTTAAGATGAATTTCTAAACCCTTTAAACCCCTTGCCTTGCGTGTGAAATTCAAAATTTTTGCCAAAAACTGACAAAAATTTAAATTTCAAAGGGCAAAAAGTCTAAAAAGTTTAGATTCTGATATTATACCCCCCCCCATTAAATCAACATTAAAATAAGCTTAAATTTAACGCGGAGCGTGGAATTTTAGGCAAAAGTGCAAAAAGTGAAAGCCAAAAATTTAAGAATTTAAGCGCAAATCAAAGTGTTTGAGTGAGAAATTTAAATTTTAAATAGGAATTTAGCATTTTGAAAAACTTGCTTGGCTTGATTGCTTGGCGTTTGTGATGTCTAAGAAGTTTTGTGCTTTGGCTAACACGACCTTGTTGCTGCCTTGTAAAGCAGACCTGCTTTGCAAGGCAGCAACGGCTACTCTTATTATTTTTCTTATTATTTTGCTTACGCAAACTCTTTACTTGGCGCCTTTTGTAGCCGCACGCCACGCAAAACCGCAGCTTTTTGCGCTTTGTTGCGTTTTTTTGCAGCGTTGCGCCAAACGACTTTTGCGTTTTGAAGCAAATTGATAATCGCAAAAGTGTTTGCATTTTGGTAAAAGTAGATATGACGATTTGGCTAAACGCCTCGTTGTTTAAATTTTAGCCGCATTAGCCGCCAAATGTTAGTAACGCCAGAAAATGTGCTAGTCAAACTTTTGCGGCGTGTCAAAGCGCGGTTTTGACTTTGCTTGCGCAAGTGCTAGCCGCTTAATTTACGGACACAAGTTTGACAAAAAAAACAAACTCAGCAGACTAAACGGAAAAAACTAGGCAGTCAAAAAACAAAACCCCAAAAGCAAACAAACGAAGATAAAATAATAAAGATGATAAAAAATAAAGAAGATTCGATGGTGGGTCTAGCAAGACTTGAACTTGCGACCTCACCCTTATCAGGGGTGCACTCTAACCAGCTGAGCTATAGACCCTAAAAATAAGCTAAACATTTACAGAATAAAACCGCCCTAATTGTTTGACTAAGATCAAAACCTAACGCAAAAAATGTCAAAATCAAATTTGATTTTAGCAAATCTTGCAGCAGTTACAAATCCTTAAACTTCCAACCTCAAACCTCAATCTTTCAAATCTAAACAAGCTCGACTGAGTT